>JACCDG011703655.1_pt1 | contig 13042 bp, 15 predicted proteins | sample 7442471 | NCBI WGS metagenome assembly JACCDG01 (sample SAMN15323444, study PRJNA562643) | freshwater metagenome | isolation source: river surface water | place: USA:Blue River Watershed | collected 2017-08-17 | reverse complement strand
TTTGCCCGTGGCGCGTGGCATGGCACTTTCACGCGATGACTTGGTGCGTCGCACTGTCATCATGGCGTTGATGTGTCAGGGCAGTGTGTTGTTTGAGTCGGTAGAGTTATCGCACTTGATCGACTTTAAACAGTACTTTGCCACGGAGCTGGAGACCATGGCCAGCATGCAAGAACAAGGCTTGCTGACCATGGACGATACGGGCATTCACGTGACGGAACTGGGCTGGTTCTTTGTGCGTGGCGTGGCCATGGTGTTTGACAAATACCTGCAAGCTGACAAGAACCGCGCCAGGTTCTCTAAAATCATCTGATGAACACAACTTTGGCCCTCACCGCACTCCTCATGGGGCTGGCGGGTGGGCCGCACTGCTTGGCCATGTGCGGTGCGGCGTGTGCAGGCATTGGCCGAGCTGCCCAAAAACAAACAGGTGGGCAGGGCGTGTCAGCCATGCTCTTATTTCAACTCGGGCGCGTCATCGGCTACAGCGCTTTGGGTGCAGTGGCTGCCAGCACCATGCAAGGTGTGGGTTGGCTCAGTACACAGTCGGCCGTGTTTCGCCCTGTCTGGACTCTGATGCACATCGTTGCGTTTATGGTGGGCGGCTTGTTACTGTGGCGAGGTGAGCAGCCTATTTGGCTGGAAGACTTTGGCCGTGGCATTTGGCGTCGTGTGCAAAGCATGACGTCACACCTCAAGCTACGCAATGGCGGTGCAGTCATCCTCGGTATTTTGTGGGCCTTGATGCCTTGCGGCTTGCTTTATGGCGCACTCTTGGTGGCTGCACTCAGCAATAGCCCTGTGGAAGGTGCAGGTGTGATGGCCTTGTTTGCCTTGGGAAGTGCCGTGGTGCTGACGATAGGCCCTTGGGTTTGGCTGCGTTTGCGAGGCGGTCAAGTAGTGTCCACTGGCAGTGGCGCGTGGGGCGTGCGCTTGGCAGGGTTGGCTTTGGCTGTCAGCTCAGGTTGGATCTTGTGGATGGGCCTCGTGGAGTACCAAGCGCCTTGGTGTTTGGTGCCTCAATGATCAATTGCTGATGCCTTTGTAAAACATATAAGCCGCGAGCACATACAACACGCTGGCAAACACGCGCTTGAGTTTTTTCACGGGCAACATGTGCGCGGCCTTGGCGCCTAGGGGGGCAGTGAGCACGCTGCACGCCGCAATCACCACCAGGGCGGGAATCCAGATGAACCCAAATGCATCGTCGGGTAAGCCTTGTACGGACAAACCGCTGATGATGTAGCCCGCCACGTTGGCCACGGCAATCGGAAAACCCAAAGCAGCACTGGTGGCCACCGCGTTGTGAATGGCCACATTGCACCAGGTCATAAACGGCACGCTGATAAAGCCGCCACCTGCACCCACCAGCCCAGAGATAAAACCAATCACACCACCCGCGCCCATGAGGCCTGCGGTAGCAGGCACTTGGCGTGAGGGAGCTGGTTTTTTGTCTAAGAACATTTGCGTGGCTGAGAAACCCACAAACAAGCCAAAGAAGATGGCCAGGTATGCGCCTTTGAGCAAGGCGAATACGCCCAAGCTGCCAATCATGCTGCCCAACACAATGCCGGGTGCCAGACCTTTGACCAAGTCCCAACGCACCGCACCACGCTTGTGGTGAGCGCGCACACTAGAGACGGATGTGAAGATGATGGTGGCCATAGATGTCGCAATGGCCATCTTGACCGCCAAGTCACCATCGACACCTCGCTGCGTGAGCATGAATGTGATGAAGGGGACCATCACCATGCCGCCGCCAATGCCAAGCAAGCCCGCTAAAAAACCGGTGCAAGTGCCCAGCAGGGCGAGTTCGATGATGAGTTGCGGTTGGAGGTCCATGCGCGTGCAAGCCTTAGAAGATAGAAGGTGTCTGCAAGGATCCTCAAGGCCGTCATCCTGAACCGGGGGTTCAGGTGGGCGAGGTCAGGTCAACGTTGGGTTCATCTGACGCGAGACGATCACGCTCATCGACCGATGTTCCAAGCCCGAGCTCAATGAGCATTGGTTCAAGGAAATATAAAGCCCCAAGGGCTTGCAGACGCGCTGATTGTAGGCGCGCTTAGATGAGCTGGTTGTCGCGTGCGAGCACCGCATCCATGCGCTGCAACAGATTGTGCAGATCGGTGCTAGAGGTGCTGCTGTCGCCACTGACTGCTGCTGCGGCAGGGCGATCGGTCAAGTCAAATGCCAAGTTGAGGGCTGCTAACACCGCAATACGGTCGCGAGCCTTGATCTTGCCAGCATCGCGGATTTTGCACATGGCCTCATCCACCTTGGCCACAGCTTCGCCCAAGCGTGTTTCGCCCCCTTCGGGGCAGCCCAACACATAGCCTTGGCCCATGATTTGAACTTCGATCTGTTTCATGCGTTGTCCTTGGCTTCGGTGCCTTGAGGCAGGCGATCTATCAATGCATCAATGCGGTGGCGAGCTGCACCCAGGCGGGATTTGAGCAAGTCACGCTCGTGTGTGAGTTCTTGGACTTGAGTCGCTAACAAGGCATTGGTGCGTTGCAACTCTTCGTGACGCAGCAATAAATGCTCGACACGCTGGGCAATTTGATCGATCAGGGATGTTTGTGGCATGGCCGCACGATTTTAAGGTGGCTGAAAGGTAAATCGTTAAAATTATCAATGTTGGTGCTCGAGGTGTGGTTCACACGCCTCAGTTCAACGGGAAGCAGGAGGGTTGTGTCGCCAAGCGCGACAACACCTAACCTGCGCTGCCCCCGCAACGGTCAAGCGGACGAGCATTACTGCTCCGCTTCTGTCACACAAGCCACTGAGCGCCTTGAACAAGCGCTTGGGAAGGCGACAGAGGTAGTCTCCGCCAGCCCGGATACCGGCCAACAAGGTGGCGGTGCGCCTCAAAACGCGCCGCTAAATCGCTCAAGCACTGTCGGGGAAGGCGGTGAGAGCACATTCAGTTGGTATTTAAATCATGAAGAAATCTATTCGTATTCGTGCGCACGTCTTTACGCCTGCGCTTTCTGTGTTGGCTTTGGCCGTTGCTGGATCTGTGCAGGCCCAGGGGATTGAAGTTAATCCGGTGGTGATTTCTGCTTCGCGTATGGAGCAGCCTTTGTCGCAAGTGTTGTCTTCGGTGTCGGTTATCACTCGCGCTGATATCGACAAGTCACAAGCCGCCACTTTGGCTGATTTACTTCAAGGTGAGGCCGGTTTTGAGTTTGGCCGCAACGGTGGGCCAGGAACCACAACTTCGTTTTTTGTCAGGGGGCAAAACAGTGCGAATGTGGCGTTAATGATCGATGGGGTACGCGTTCAACCCGACAGCATTGGCAGTTTGACCCAAACAGATGTGCCTTTGTCACAAATTGAACGCATTGAAATTTTGCGAGGGGGTGCTGGTGCTCTCTATGGTGATGCAGCGGTAGGTGGTGTTATCAATGTTTATACACGCAAAGGTAAAGGTCGAATGGCCCCCTATGGATCGGTTTCATATGGGACCTACAACACACGTGATACGTCTGTAGGTTACGGCGGCGAGGCAGATGGTAAGAGCCTTGACTTGAATGCAGGCTTAACCAAGTCGGATGGCTTTTCTAGTATGAATAAGCAACAGAACACGAACACCAACCCTGCTGACAATGCTTATTCAAAACACAGTGCATCTTTACGCTTTGAAGATAAATTAACTCAAAATTTGCGACTGGGTATTCGCGTTGCGACCGCATTAAGCGAGACGAGTTATGACAAGAATGATGTTAATGGGTACTCGTTGAAGACAAGCAATGACACTTACAGTATTTATGCACGTCAGCAAATTAATCAGGCTTGGTTTAGTACGCTGGATTTGACGCATGCTGAGTTGAAATACGAGGATCTGAAAAACGGTAATCCTTATCCACTTAGCAGTTTTACATCAAGCTATCTCAATGGCAAACAAAATGCCATACGTTGGGGTAATGTGTATGAGATTTCAACAGCACACAAAGTGAGCTTTGGTTTCGATAGCTTGAAAGATGATTACGACACAAGTGGTGACAATGGTTACGTTATTAATCGTCGTACAAAAGGTTACTACAGCGGCGTGACAAGCGTGTTGGATGATCTGACTTTGCAAGCGAATGTGCGTCGAGATCAAATTGACATCGACTACACCGCATACGGATCGCTTTCCGCTGCGAGTATCGGTGCTACTTCCACTCTTCTTGGCGTAGGTTATCAACTTAACTCGGCATGGAAGTTAACAGGTACAACCTCGACAGGTTTTAGAGCTCCAACAGCTTATGACATTTCAACTAATGCATTGGTGAAACAAGAAGAATTCAAGTCTCAAGAAGCTGGCGTTGTTTATTCAAATGTCAACACATATGCACGATTGGTCTATTTCAAAACTACCACTCAAAGTGCAATTGGTTATGACGGCAACTTTGCGGCCATCAACATTGGCGAGACGACGGTGGATGGCCTAGAGGCTAATTTACGAACAACTTGGCGTGGTCACAATGTCAAGTTGTCTGTTGTTCAGCAAGATCCTTGGAGCATCACTGACAACGAGCGGCTAGGTCGACGTGCTCGTCATTACGGTTCTGCAGATATCTCTAGACCATTCATGGGCTATGAAGTCGGTACACGTTTCTATGCTGCGGGGGAGCGCAAAGACAGCCATTACAACAGTCATATGTTGGCGGGTTACTCCACATGGGCGTTCTACGCCAGCCGCAAAATCGACAACGAATGGACAGCCCGTGTGAAGTTGGAAAATGCATTCGATCGCCAATACCAGTTGGCCTATGGCTACAACACCCCAGGCCGAGGTATCTACGCCACCTTGCAATACCAACCCAAGTAACGTCAATGCTTGACCTTCTTCCTCAACGCATCGTCTGCCTCACCGAGGAAACGACAGAGTGGCTATACATGCTGGGGGAAGAGGCGCGCATTGTGGGGATCTCGGGTTACACCGTGCGCCCGCGTCGTGCGCGTGATGAGAAACCCAAAGTGAGCGCATTCTTGAGCGCCAAGATTGACAAGATCTTGGCGCTCAAGCCCGATTGCGTGTTTGGGTTTTCTGATTTGCAGGCTGATATCGCCGCCTTGCTCATCCGTGCGGGGGTGCAGGTCACGGTGTTCAACCAACGCAGTGTGGACGAGATTTTTTCGATGCTCTACCAAGTGGCTGCGATGGTGGGGCAGGCTGAGCAAGGCTTGCAGCGCTTGCAGCAGATGCGTGCTGAGTTAAACGCGATTCAACAAACGGCAGCCACATTCAAGCGCCGTCCCAAGGTGTATTTTGAAGAATGGGATGAGCCGCACATCAGCGGCATTCGTTGGGTGTCTGAGTTGATTGGCATTGCAGGGGGAGATGATTGTTTTCCTGAACTAGCCCAAATGCCCATGGGCAAAGATCGCATCATTGCCAACGGTCAAACCATTGTGGAGCGCGCGCCTGACATCATCATTGGCTCGCTGTGCGGCAAAAAATTTCGCCCTGAAAAAGCAGCGGCACGTGAAGGCTGGGCCGATGTGCCTGCGGTTCGAAACAAGCAAATTTTTGAAATCAAGTCGGCGGATATCTTGCAGCCAGGCCCTGCGGCTTTGACTGATGGCGTGGCGCAGTTGCATCGCATCATTCAGCAGTGGGAGGCAACGCATGCTTAACAGCATCGAGTCGATTCGCGGGTTTGCACTGGTTGCGCTATTGGTGTGCAGCACCATCGCCCAAGCCGTGGTGTTGCGTGATGATCGCCAAGTGGAAGTGACCATTGCCAAGCCTGTGCAACGCATCGTCAGTCTGTTGCCTTCACTCACTGAGACCGTGTGTGCATTAGGACAGTGCCAAAAGCTAGTGGGCGTGGATCGTTATTCCAACTGGCCCGAGAGCATTGCCAAGTTGCCGCGTATGGGTGGTGGCATTGATCCGAACATTGAAAGCGTGGTCGCCGCCAAGCCAGATTTGGTGTTGATGGCCACCTCAGCGCGGGGCGCTGAACGCTTAACAGCTTTGGGCTTGACTGTGCTGGCGCTCGAGCCACGTTCACATGCCGATGTGCAACGCGTCATGCGCATCGTTGCCCAAGCCTTGGATGTGCCCGCGGCTGAGAGTGATCGCGTTTGGCGTCATATCGATGCCGCCGTGAATGCGGCTGCGCAATCAGTGCCCGCAAAAGCCAAAGGCCAACGCGTGTACTTTGAAGTCAGCGCTGCGCCGTATGGTGCCAGTGAATCGTCGTTCATTGGTGAGACGTTGCAACGCTTGGGTGCGGGCAACATCTTGCCTGCATCGCTAGGGCCGTTTCCCAAAATCAATCCAGAGTTTGTGGTGCGTGCGCAGCCCGACATCATCATGGTGGGTGATAGCAACTTTGCGGACATGACTACGCGCCCCGGATGGCAAAACATGCGCGCCATGCGCACGCATCGCGTGTGTCATTTCAAATCGGAAGAGTCGGATGTGTTGGTGCGTGCTGGTCCGCGTATGGACGAAGCCGCGCGTTTGATGGCGAAATGCCTGACTGACAAAAGCGATGCAAGCAAAGCCAATGACAAGTTGAAAGGTCAGCCATGACAGTTCACAGCGTGCGTTGGTCGCCTGTACTAGTGGCGTTCAGTCTGCTGATGTTATGCGCGCTGGGCATCGCCCTAGGCAGCGCGGTGGGCAGCACAGGTTTTGAAAGTTGGCTAGTCGCCCTGCATGACGAGACCGCATGGCAAATCGTGTGGGATATCCGTTTGCCACGCAGTGTGGGTGCTTGTGCTGCAGGTGCGTTACTCGGGTTGGCCGGTGCACTGGCGCAAGGCTTGTTTCGCAATCCCTTGGCTGATCCGTATTTGTTGGGCAGTGCATCCGGTGCGTCGCTGGGTGTGGCTGTGGCATTGGCACTGTTTGGCGGCAACCCGTTTGCGACTGAATTTTTGGTGCGTTTGGGTTTGACAGGCGCAGCGTTTGTGGGCGCGGTGCTGGCCGTGTTGCTCACGCTTGTGTTGGCGCGTGGCGTGCAACACACTTTGCGTTTGTTATTGGCTGGCGTGATTGTGGGTGTGGTGTTGGGTGCGTTGGCATCGCTCATCACGCTCATGCGCCCTGATGTGTTGCAGGGCATGCAAGGCTTTTTGTTGGGTTCCACCAGTTTCATCGCTTGGAATGCTTGTGTGTTGATGTTGGGTGTGTTGCTGCTTTGTGTGACGATTGCCTTTGTCCTGAGCCGTGTGTTGGACGCTTTGAGCTTGGGCGAGTCGACTGCCTTGAGCTTGGGGGTGCCACTCGCACCTGTGCGTGTGGCGCTGGTGTGTGTGTTGGCATTGGCAACAGGGACGGCTGTGGCGCAAACGGGCTTGGTGGCCTTTGTGGGCTTGGCTGCGCCCCACCTGGTGCGCTCTTTGGTGAACGCCAAACACAACTGGGTTGTGTTGTTGTCCACCTTGATGGGCGGTGTTTTGCTGCTGTTTGCTGATTTGTTGGCACGACAGTTGTTGTCACCGCAAGAAATGCCTGTGGGGGTGTTGACCGCTGTCTTGGGTGGTGGCTATTTGCTGTGGTTGATGTATCGCAGCCAAACGGCGAGGGCAGCACGATGAATGCGCCGCTGATGGCTTTGCGTTTGCGCGATGTGCATGTGTCTCTTGCAGGGCAAGAGGTGTTGCACGGCATTGACATGTCGTTTGCGGCGGGTCGTTGGACCAGCATCGTCGGACCCAACGGCGCGGGCAAGTCCACTTTACTCAAAGCCATGGCAGGGTTGTTGCCTGTCAGTGGCCGCATCTTTTTATTCGACCAAGAGCTCGTGGGCATGAACCGCAAAGAGCGTGCGCAGCAGTTGTCGTGGCTAGGCCAAAACGAATCAACGTCTGACGATTTGCGCGTATGGGATGTGGTCATGCTCGGGCGAATGCCGCATCAAGATTGGTTGGCTGCGCCCAATGAGAACGATCATGCGGTGGTAGAGACTGCGCTGAAAGCGACACAAGCTTGGGACTGGCGTGAACGCTCTATTGCTCAGCTCTCGGGTGGGGAGCGTCAGCGCGTGCTGCTTGCACGTGCTATGGCCGTGCAAGCGCAAGTGATGTTGATGGATGAACCACTTGCTAACCTCGATCCGCCGCATCAGGTGGATTGGCTAGAACAAGTGCGCTGTCTCACCTCGCAACACACCACCGTGATCAGTGTGTTACACGAAGTCGGCATGGCCCTGCATGCCGATGACATGGTGGTGATGCAAGCTGGTCGTGTGGTCCATCAAGGTGCGTGTACCGACGCGGAAACGCACCGCGCTGTTGAAGCCGTGTTTGACAACCGCATTGCTATCCATTCGCTGAATGGTCAGTGGGTGGCGGTGCCCAAGCTTTAAAACCCAAAGGATTTGCCATGACGGCCAAGTGTGTGATGGTGTTAGGGACATCCAGTGGCGCAGGTAAAAGCTGGCTCACCACAGCGCTGTGCCGCTGGTACGCGCGTCAAGGGTTGAAGGTGGCTCCGTTCAAAGCACAAAACATGAGCAACAATGCGCGCGTGGTGGCCTCACACAACGGTCTTGGCGAAGTGGGCTCTGCCCAATACTTCCAAGCGCTTGCAGCCAAAGCCGAGCCAGATGTGCGCATGAACCCTTTGCTGCTCAAACCCGAAGCCGACACGCACAGCCAAGTGGTGTTGTTAGGCGAGGTGAACAACGCGCTGACGAATACACCTTGGCGCGGTCGCAGCGAAAAAGTGTGGCCACAAATCGCTGCATCGCTTGACGCTTTGCGTGCTGAAAATGATGTGGTGGTGATTGAGGGCGCTGGCTCTCCCGCAGAAATCAACCTGATGACCAGCGACATCGTCAACCTCCGCGTGGCGCGTCATGGTGATGCGCGCTGCTTGTTGGTGACCGACATCGACAAAGGCGGTGCGTTTGCCCATCTCTACGGCACATGGGCCTTGTTGCCTCCAGAAGACCAGGCGCGTATCACTGGTTTTGTGCTCAATAAGTTTCGTGGCGATGCATCGCTGCTTGCGCCTGCGCCTGACATGCTGCAAGCACGCACAGGTGTGCCCACAGTGGCGGTGCTGCCCATGTGGTGGCAACACGGTCTGCCCGAAGAAGATGGTGTGTTTGATGACCGCAGTCGCGCCACAGGTGTGGTGAGCAAAACAGTCGCCGTCGTTGCTTACCCACGCATCAGCAACCTTGACGAATTTCAACCATTAAAGAATGTGCCTGGTGTGCGCCTGCTGTGGGCGCGTAGTCCTGCTGACCTTGCGGGTTTGAAGGCCACCGATTGGGTCATCTTGCCTGGCTCAAAGCACACCAGCAGTGACTTGGCTTGGTTGCGCACACATGGTCTAGACGCCGCCATTGCCCAGCACGCCGCGCAGGGTGGGGCGGTGCTTGGCGTGTGCGGTGGTTTGCAAATGTTGGGTGAGGCCTTGATTGACACCCACGGCATCGACGGCAACGCCGCAGGCTTGGGGCTCTTGCCCGTGGTCACGCATTTTGCGGCGGATAAAACTGTCATGCGCACACAGGCGCAGTTTGGCGCGTTGCGCGGCGCATGGTCGGCTTTGTCGGGCGTGCAAGTGAGTGGCTACGAAATTCACCACGGTCAAACCCAAGCGCACAGCGCCATGCTAGCGGCGGGGCAAGTGGCGCACGAGGTGATGCCAACGTTGGCTTGGCAAAACGATGCAGGCAATGTGATGGGCACCTATTTGCACGGCCTGTTTGAAGACCCTGCGGTGCTGCACGCCTTGTTTGGTGCACAAACGCCCACGCTAGACACCGTATTTGAAGGCTTGGCCGATTACCTCGACCAGCACATGAGCGCTGAGGTGTTGCACAGCTTGATTGCTTGAGGTGCTCAAGCGCATGACGCCCCTCAAGGGCGCGGCGTTTTGGGTTTGAAGCTACAAAACTCGGCCACGCCACAATGCCAACACTGCGGCTTGCGCGCTTGGCAAACATAGCGGCCATGCAGAATCAGCCAGTGGTGGGCATCCACCAAGTACGCAGGTGGGATGCGTTTCATCAATTGCATCTCCACCTCGTAAGGCGTTTTGCCTGGGGCTAGGCCCGTGCGGTTGCCCACGCGAAAAATATGCGTGTCCACCGCCATGGTGGGTTCGCCAAAAGCGACGTTGAGCACCACATTGGCAGTTTTGCGGCCCACGCCTGGCAGGGCTTCGAGTGCTTCACGCGTGCGGGGCACCGTGCCCGCGTGTTGGTCCACCAAAATGCGACAGGTTTGCATCAGGTGCTTGGCCTTGCTGCGGTATAGGCCAATGGTTTGGATGTAGCGCTCCAAGCCCTCTAAGCCCAAATTTAAAATTTGTTGCGGCGTGTTGGCCACTGGAAACAAGCGGCGTGTGGCCTTGTTCACCCCCACATCGGTGGCCTGTGCGCTCAGTAGCACAGCAGCTAACAACTCGAACACGCTGGTATATTCCAACTCGGTATTGGGCTGCGGATTGGCTGCTTTCAGCGTCGCGAAAAAAGGCTCAATGTGCTGTGTTTTCATTCGCTCATTATCTCCACCATGCAATACGCTGACCGCCTCAACAACGTTGAAACCTCTGCCATTCGTGAACTCTTCAAGCTCTTGGGCAAGCCCGGCATCATCAGCTTCGCAGGTGGTTTTCCTGACAGCGCCATGTTTGATGTGGACGGCATCCGTGCAGCCAGCGAAGCGGCCTTGACTCAAGAGCCAGGCGCTGCGCTGCAATACGGCGCGACCGAGGGCTATCAACCCTTGCGCGAACAACTCGCCGCCTTCATGGCCAGCAAAGGCGTGAAAGGCTTAGATGCCAATGGCCTCATCGTCACCACTGGCAGCCAACAAGCGTTGGACTTGATTGCCAAGACTTTGCTCAACCCCGGCGATGTGGCCTTGGTGGAAGGCCCCACATTCTTGGCCACCATTCAGTGCTTCCGCTTATACGGTCCGCAAGTGGTGGGCGTGCCCATCGACGCGCGTGGCGTGCAAGTGGACAAGCTCGAAGAAATGATGGTGCAACACAAGCCAAAGCTGGTATACCTCATCCCCACCTTTGGTAACCCCAGTGGTGCAACGTTGAGCCTAGAGCGTCGCTTGCGCGTACTCGAACTCGCCGTGAAATACAAAACCGTGGTGGTCGAAGACGACCCTTATGGCGATTTGTATTTTGGTGATGCACCACCACCTTCATTGCTCGCCTTGAGTGACCAAGTGCCAGGCAGCCGCGAGTGGTTGATTCACTGCGGCTCGCTCAGCAAAGTGTTGTCGCCCGGTCTGCGTGTGGGCTGGATGATTGCCCCGCCCGAGTTGTTGGCCCGCGCCACCATGTGCAAGCAGTTCAGCGATGCGCACACCTCCACCTTTGCACAAGCCACCGCCGCGCACTACCTCAAAGCAGGCCGCATGCCCGCCACCTTGGCGCATGTGCGCAGCGTGTACGCCGAGCGTGCGCAAGCGATGGGTGAAGCACTCAAACGTGAGCTAGGCGATGCTTTGACGTTTACTCAGCCACAAGGCGGTTTGTTCTTCTGGGCCAACCTCACAGGCGCAGGCGGCAAAGTGAAAGACGGCAGCGAGCTGGCCAAACGCGCCATTGAAAAAGGCGTGGCCTTTGTGCCGGGCGCACCGTTCTTTGCAAGTAGCCCCGACACGACAGCGATTCGTTTGAGCTTTGCCACCGCTGATATTGAGAAGATAAAAGAAGGTATTGCCCGTTTGGGGAAGGCGCTGTAATTCGATTCAATGGAAGAGAGGCCGCACAATGAAAATCACTGTTGAAACCATAGTCAAAGCGTCAATTGCCAAAGTTTGGCATGCCTACACCACACCCGAGGACATCAAGCAGTGGAATGCTGCCTCAGACGATTGGCACACCACCCAAGCAAGTGTGGACTTGCGTGAGGGCGGAGCTTTCACGTCTCGTATGGAAGCCAAAGACGGTAGTTTTGGATTTGACTTCGCTGGCACCTACACCAAGGTCGTCCCCCATGAGTTGATTCAATATATCTTTGGCGATCGTGTAGCAACGGTGACGTTCGTCAAAGTGCCCGACGGCATCAAGGTCGAGGTGAGTTTTGACGCTGAAAGTGAGCATTCTGAAGAGCAGCAGCGTCAAGGTTGGCAGGCGATTTTGAATAACTTTGCAAAACATGTGGAAGCACACGTATGAACGATGAACGCATTTTTGATACGGAGAGAACACTGCCGTTTTCTCCGCAAAATGTCTACAACGCCTTTGCATCGGCAGATCTGTTGGCTAATTGGTGGGGGCCCGAAGGGTTCACCAACGAATTTGAGGTGTTCGAATTCAATGTGGGTGGGCGATGGCAGTTTGTGATGGTGGGGCCGGATGGTGCGCACTACCAAAATCAAAGTTTTTTTACGGACCTTGAACCTGCATCGCGTGTTGTGATTCGGCATGACTGCGAGCCATTTTTTACGTTGACAGTGCAGTTGACAGAAGTTGCCGGCGGCACCCATCTCTCTTGGAAGCAAGTCTTCGACAACATAGAAGTGGCCCGTGTAGTTAGACAACGCGTGGGTACTGCAAACGAGGAAAACTTGGATCGGCTAACACGTCTGCTTGAGCACAGGGGCTAAATTGATAAACCGTGCCGCTGGACGTACAAACTAAAAAGGCTGCTCAACGAGCAGCCTTTTGCATTTCGAATGTAGGTGATTAACCGGTCACAGCCTGATACGCTGCGGCATCCATCAACCCATCCAACTCAGTGGCGTCGCTGAGTTTGACCTTATAAAACCATCCCGCACCCTCAGGATCGCTGTTGGCCAGCGATGGGTCCGCGCGCAAGGCTTCGTTGTGTTCGAGGATTTCCACAGATGCAGGCATGTGCACATCGGCGGCGGCTTTGACCGACTCGACCACACCGGCCACGGTGCCTTGTGCTGCTGTGGTGCCGATGGGGGTGAAGTCCACAAACACGATGTCGCCCAGCGTGTCTTGTGCGTGTTGGGTGATGCCCACCAAGGCGGTGTCGCCTTCGATGCGCACCCACGTGTGTTCTGCGTGATATTTGTTCATAGTCTTTACATGCCGCTGTAGTTGGGGCCGCCACCGCCTTCAGGCGTGACCCACACGATGTTTTGT
>JACCDG010633935.1_pt1 | contig 13042 bp, 18 predicted proteins | sample 7442471 | NCBI WGS metagenome assembly JACCDG01 (sample SAMN15323444, study PRJNA562643) | freshwater metagenome | isolation source: river surface water | place: USA:Blue River Watershed | collected 2017-08-17 | reverse complement strand
TATTCTCAGTTCTACCAACATATTTAACCATACCACTATCGCCATTAATATATCTGTCAAACTCCCAATTGCACCATCCGTTCGGAAATCTATTCAACATATTATCAACGAATTTATGAAAATCGTTGGAAGCACATTCCCAATCTAACGGATGATTAATGTGCCAGCCATTCTTAACTCTGAACGCCCATCTAGACTGATACCAATACAACGGATGTCTCACCATCGTAAAGACTAGTCTCTTTTGATAAAAACTCTTATCAAAATGTTTATAAATTCCTGGGAAATGCTCGTGCTGTTGCCCTATCTCGATTGGATTTAAATTCAACGAGTTAAGCATATGCTTAACCCAAATCCCTCCCGTTTTAGGAATATGCAAATAAACAATCTTATCTGTAGCTAATGGCATATATCAACCAAGCATCGATGATGACTCTTGCGAAAAACCTAACGCTGACAACAATCCAGCAAGTCTATGATGATATGTATGTGCTTTGATAACATCATTATATTGCTGCTTTGCCAATTTAATACGTTCGTTAGAATTAGAGTCGTTACAATATGACAATATCATTTCCTTATATTCGATGCTATTCTTAGCTATCAATGCACTAGGCATATTATCTCTCAAAGCTGGTATATGATCATGTATAGCCAACGCACCACAGAGAGAGACTTTCCAAACTCTTTCCGGAATATCAATACCATAATTGTGCGTGTGTTTCTCGGCGATACACGGTGCGACCTTACCAGAATTGAAAAAATCGACTACCTTGTCCTCTGCTAGCATCCCAGAACATAAGCCTTTCTGCCAATCACCCCAACCATACAGCTTATACTTAATATTCTTGTCTCTAAGAACGGGCACAAGATATGAATCTATTGTTAAACCTTTATACGACCAACGACCTCCCAAATAGACAACATCAAAATCTCTATCACCATTATTAGTTGTTTTGAAAATAGTCCTATCAGCAGCTGTCGGCATAGGAACCCACTTGATTCCATGATTTGATTCCCAATAGCTCCAGAATATCTTATCAGTATCGAATCCGTATCCAAAGACAACATCAGGTTTCTGTTGTAACACCCAGTTAATGTTATCAGCGTTCTCGTTTATGCCTTCGATATTGATCGGACCATATGGATTTACATGTATGGCTATTTTCGTTTTCCTATTCGATGGTATTGGTTGTCTATGACCAGAACATCCCATATATAAATCAGGATCGAACCTATTCCATTCTTCTGTTGTCCCATCCCATCTTCTTACATCATGGCCCATATCATGGAAAGCATTGAACCATCCATCAGTAATATAACCAAACGCACCACCCGGTCTGTGAGTTAACAGTATTTTCATATTTTAAATCAATCAAAGGAAAATGTCAGATCAGGTATAGATCTTGATTTGGCAATGAGAATCAAATGAGACAAATGCACATACACTTTATAACCTATGCCGAAATTGATTTCGCATAAACCGCCATGTTGAATGTCAATTACAGCACCAGTCAATTCGTGATTCTTACAAAAATATACAGCCAATGCACTGCCGGGATATGAATCAGAAATCTTCACTATATCATTAATTTCAATATTAGTCATATATATTTCAATTCCTTTAATTTCGAAACCAGCATAGCTATCCTATCACCAATGCTCATTCTGTTCAATTTGATTTCTAGTTGCTTATTTACGTTATGATGATGATTCCATCCGTCAACTCTCGAATGCCACAAATGCAATAGATCAAAAGTCCTATCTTCAGTCCATTTTGAGCCATTGGACAATCTAACGAAGAAATCACAATCCTCGCAATTATGAACAGCGATCCCATGAACATAATAACTATGATCGTTATCAACTTCAAAATTATAGACTAAACCATCATAATGATATTCTCTAATATCATAAATCAATCCAAATTGTGATTTGCCGGTTGAATTCGAACCGTAGTATTCTGGTTTATGGTATAGAGAGTTTATCAAATGTTCATATTCTCTGTTGACTGTTAGATCATATGACCACTTTTGAGAATTTTCAAAGCCACCACCTTTCCTTTTACCGAATGAATGTGCGACACCCAGCTTTCTCATCATACCAGATGCTGCGAAAGCTAGATTTATACTACTAGTGTGATACACTAATCTCTTCTCTGAATTAAATTGATGACCAGCATCACCATCGGTCATACCACCCAACAAGCTAGCCAAAGCCTCATTTGTCAACGAATTCCAGAATTGTGGTGATATAATTTTGTTAATCGATCTGTGTTTGCCGCACACTGAATATATCAATTTAGCTATGAATGAATTAGAAATAACAACATGTCTGCAATTTCTCTTTACGTATTCATAATTAACCTTAATATTTGGATTTAAACGATTGATTATATCAGACACATTTTCGGCTAAGAATTTCTCTGCTTCATGTAAAAACAAATATGTAGTTCGTAATCTGTCCGGCGACTGTATCACACCTTCAGCTAGATACAACCCGATAATATAGCTTAAATCATTAATATTAGAACCAATATCGAATCTATTGTTTGATTTATCAGTATTCAGAACATCATCAAATCTCATCGTTGGAGATAAATCAGGCATAACGTCCGTCTGGGCCAATAGATCGCCCTTTTTCAAATCTCTAACTTCTCGCCAAACATATTCACCATTGACATCATGAACTAAAAATGGATGTTGTGGTGTGACTCCCTTAATCGGCAATCTACCAGGAACGAAAATATCGAAAACACTGCCACTATAATTTCTAATTCTGGCTTCTTGTTTCTGATAACTACCAGTATGTGTTAATAATTCATCGCACGCCTTGACATTTTCTATGTTGACAAGTCCACGGTTAGTTAAGACTTTATTGCCCGGCAAAAAACATCCGTAACCGTTGAAATCTTCATTAAACCCGCCAACTCTCCAATACGCTTCTTTCAAGCAAGCCAAAGATCCACCCTCATAATATCCAACAGCTCTATCACATTCAATATCAGAATTAACAAATTTCTTGCTGTTAATATCATGCATCGACTTCTCTGTCGTGTATATTACTGTACCACCAAGATGACACGCCTCATAGTTATCTAGAGTATCACAAATATTCTTCGTATAGTTGCCTAATACTAACATATCCGCATCATGCAATATCAATTTATTGTGTTTCGAATTATACACACCGACATTAAATGCTTTCGACTTATTGAAAAGATTATTGTGTGCTGCGGTATGATAATATCTGACCGGTGCCGTCAACGACACATCAAAATTATTAGACGAATCGTTCTCGACAAGAATTATATCAATAATAGGGTAACGTTGTGCCCTCAGATTATTTATAACAGTGACTATACTATCAGTTCTGCCAGTATTCTTGAATGGCACAACATATGATATAGCAGGCAATTTCACATTATCAGATGGCTCACACCTGAGTCTAACTTGACGTTCGTTAAAAATTTTCCTAGCTCTTATGAGCATTTCTGACTTACTATCGACACCAGATTCCTCATTGTGGACGATGAAGTACTCATCAGATCCCTCAACATCGAAAAAACCGTCATCCTGCAATCCAAATTCAGCTGGCTTTTTCGACCAATCGACATGTTCCATCCCGTATTTGCCAAATTGCTCATTAAAATATCCACACACATCTACTACATCATTAGTAAATGAGAGTATAGCCCCTTGCGGTTTATCATCGACCTTTCTGACATGACAAACACCTTTATCAACAAGTGTACCCTTCGTGGCACCATACACTCCAGACTGTCGATGTTGAAAATGTTTAATGTTAGTCACACTAGAAGCATATTTATAAAAATATTCCCAGCCGTCAGATATGATTTCAACATCATCATTCAACAACAAACAATCCTTAAATCTCGACAAACATTTCAAAAGTCTATTACTATTACCAGCAACTCCCAAATTCGCGTCATTCCGCATTATCACAAAATGACCGGACTTTTCAAGTTCAGACAGATAATTGATAGTATCAATATCATCACTACAATCGTCGCTGATAAATATTGTGGTAGATTTCAATTCTGTGTGTTCGATTATCGAATCGATTAATCTCTTCAATGATTTATGTCTATTGTATGATAATATCCCAACACCGATATTATTACTTATTGGGAAATACCCATTATCAAGATTCGATCTAAGTATAGACATCGGATCTATGATTAATTTCTTGCCGACTATCTTGCGTATATTCCTTTTATTCTCATTATTCTGAAGCGATTTAAATATTTTCTGTGGACGCAATACTTTATTCCTGTTCGGCACGTTTTCGACTGTTTTATTTTTGTTAACTGCAGCATTATTTATTGATTGTCTCGACATCTTTGGTATGATATTATCACCAGATTTCGCTTTATCATGTGGCTTAGTCCTATTTTGTGTTGGTTGATTGAAGATATTAATGAAACCACGTTCGACATATCTATTGAAATATTCAGGCAAGACCATTTTCTGCTTGCTTCTGATATGAATAGTCTTACCATCTTGGCCGACAAGATGAACCGTATACGAATTTGGATTAATAAATTCGGGCAATTTATCTTCTCATCTCAACGTACATCGGCGTATACTTATTTGTTAATTGATCATGATGCATTTTGAAGCTGCTTGGTTTCAATATCAAATCACCAGCATATGAACCAGTACCTTTCATAATATAATCAACAGATCTTTCATCTATGATCTCGGTTTTTATCACCTCTTGTACTGGACATATGTTGCCGAACATCTCTTTTATCATACCTGGACTAGCGAATTTATTAAGAGATATTTGCATGTCTACCAACATCAAACTATCATTGACAATAGCAAAGAAATATTGTGCTTGATCTATCCTGATAGTAGCCATCAATGATACAAATTTCTGCAAATAATCACCGATGAACTTTTGAGCGAACGGAACTAAATAATTATCAGAAGAAGGTGATATATCTAAATTGTTGCCACTCCAATCGCCAAACAATACAACTATCTCGTCTATCTCTTTCTTTCGATATATTAAAACCGACATTCCCTTCGTGCCGTAGTGTTTAACGACATATGAAAACACATTTCTTATACTTAAAGCTTCGTCGAAATTTAGAAGCTTTGGATATGACAGTACTGTAGGAAGATCAGATGAACCAGACCGTCGATTTGTCTTCTGCCTGCTGTTGGATTGCGTATTTGCCATTTTTAGCTTGCCTCAATTCTTGTAATTCGATTTGATACGTTTCTCGCTCATAATCTTTTTCATCCATTGTCAGTAGCAAGAATGGCAATCCTGAAAATATGACATCAATCCGATCAGTCTTTTTATCGTAATTTGTCACGAATCCGTGCCACGTCGACAACCATCCAGACCATATGATATAATCGCCATATTGTGGAATATATACTGATCTATTTTTGTACTGTGCCAGAAGTGGCATCGCTACTGGAATCATCGATCACTCTCGTCAATTTGTGAGAAAAGATGTCATATTTATATGTACCACTACTTATATTCCACATCACATACATGCCGGACCTATAACCACCAAGCCACTGTCGTATTAGCGGGTCTAACCACGTCACTCCATCACTATTACTCAATAATCGTGTCGAAATCGGTTTGATACCATTCTCTATCAACCCATCATTGTTGGTCAAATTCTTAACCGAATCGACAGATTCAATACGTTTCTTGATCAGTTCGAACCCCTCGACCAGCTGATCTCTCTTCGATTTTGATCTCGTGTCTGAATATACTCTATGCAATTCAGTAGTACTATTGTCTTTCACTTCAATATCAGCACTGACACGTACAATATCACTCTGTTTATTCTTATTTGGATCTAACTCCGTCAAAACAATTTTAATATCGTTTAAATGATTTATTTTGACTGGATCTAATATATCATTAGAATATCTGCGATATGCTCTCTCTCGTGCTTTTTCCAAGCTTTCCATCTTTAATCCAATTCATCGTTTTTCTTATAAAGTATATCGTACGTCTTAACTCTGCCTTTTTTGACTATTTGGTATACGACATGTATCCAATTAGACAGTCGATGCACAACCAATGTCGTCAGCATGAAATTGAAAAATACATTGAACGTGACATTAATTGGTGACATAAAAGCAAAAAACGCTGATACCCAAACACTCGCACAGTATCCGCATGAAAGGACTTTATCGACGAATGATAAGACATATTGCTTATAAGATACTGTCGGTTCATCACCGAATATTAAATTTTTAATGTATGATCTGAAAGGTGATGTTATATCAGATGAAGTTATGATTTCAGTAGTCGCCTCAACAGCGACAGACACCAAAATAATTTCAAGTATCGTCATTTAAGTATGAACCTACAACTGATACACTGTTTACGTTCTCTGCCAGCTATATTTACTAACATTATCTGGTTACTGCATTTTGGACATTTATCGTTTCTAACTATAGCTTGTCTAGATAATGAGATTTGCGGAGTATCGGTTGATTGCCTTACGGCTCTACTAATTTTAGTCTGGACTATCTCTTTCTTTGGAGTTTCTCTGCTTATCTGAATTTTCTTAGATGGACCATTGCAGCCTCCACACATAGTGCACCTATATCCTGTGTTTATCAACAACTGACTTAGTCATATTGACAACACTATTTTTGCGATTGACTCTGATGATAACATTCGCATTCTTATTCAGATTGGTTTCTGCACTACCTTTTCTGACTATATGAATTTTACCGTCATTATTAGAACATGATGAACATCCCATACCAGTCAGTCCTCATAAAATATCGAACTAGGATCGATGTTATCAGCGAAATCTTTCCACCTAATGAAATAACATGGATGTAAATTCAATGGCACCAACACAGGATTCTTCTTTGAATTCGATGTATTATGTGAAATTGGTCCAGTTCTATCATAAACATCTACGTATATGTTATTGAACCACAAAGTATCTCTGGCGATACCATGCTTATCTTTCAATATCAATCTATCAAATGGCTCCCTTGGTATAGCAACCCAATCTGCTGAGATATGTGGCTTGAAGAACAACATCGGCCAGATATCTTTATTCAATGCTTTTGAAAGCAAAATAGCATCATAACATGCTTGATGCCACCAAACAGTGAACTTATTCTTATGCGGATCTGCTAGTAGTCCATCCAACGTTGAGACAGCACCGCATTTAGCTTCTATTGAAAATATTATCTTCTTATTCGCAGGTATCACATCGGCTGTCGATTCGCGGTCTATTACGTTCGAATCTCTACCCTCAACACGTCTCCTACGAAATTCTTCGCCAGACCAATCTTTCAACAAATTAGCTATTTTACGCTCATGCGTCTTGCCACGCCTTACGTTAGACTTCCCTATCCTGCTCATATCTTCTTTAGTAGCCATTATCCCGGAAATCCTCCGGTGGCGTTTCTAAGATACGTAACGATAGTATTTTGATCCATATATTGCAGTACGTAGCTGTCTCTCGCTTCTGCAATCAAATAATCTTTGACAGTCGGGCGGCTCAGTGTATTCGGAATACTTTGATCAACGATCAGTCTATGATCGGACGAAGTGTTTAATTGTGCAGATATCGAAATATTTGGGTCATTTTTGTCAACAACAACACCCATACTATTGACATTAACAAAACCAACCCTAGCCACATGTACTTGCATAGCAGTCCCCAAGATAGTTACGATATATTTGAATTACGGATTATACCAATTTCTTGAAAACTGGATATATGTTGGATGATTCTTGCATAAAACCGTTCACCTTATATTTACTTATCAATTTAGATATCTCAGATTCAGAATATGTAGTATCATTTTCCAATTGTTTAAAAGCATAAATCTTATTATTTAACAATTTAGGATTCAATGACAGATCTATAAGTAGCATATTCCTCAAATATGTGCCATATCCAAATTGCTTGAAAAAATCAGCAAGCTTCCCTTTGGATTTAAGCATAGCCTCACTCTTCTTTGGTCCTATACCATAATATCCTGGTATAGTATCCGATGTATCACCAACTATAGCTTTTTGCATCACTGGATTACATGCTGGAATCGGCACATCAATTTTCTTCCTAGGATCATACACCTTGCATGAAGAGAAATTGAATGGTATCTGTATCATGTCGCTATCTGTCGACACTATAACAGATTCTTCTGGATGCAACACTGTAACAAGAGCATATATTAAATCATCAGCCTCCATTGACGATTTGCTATATTGCCTGATATTCAAATATTTGAAAAATTCTAAAGCCACAGAAGTTGTAATAGCTAATTCTTCTGTAATATCAAATTTATCATCGTCTGATTTAGCTCTAGTCTTATATTCTGGTAATATTTTCCTTCTCCACAGATCTTTTTTAGGTGCATCCCAACACACATGAACTGAATCTGGAGAATGTTCTGAAATATATTCGACAATCAATTTTATGAATGGAATGAAATAATGATATTTCGCAAACCCGGCTTGCGTCCTAATGTTGTTCGCTCTAGCACCAAATATCGCACGATACAATATATTTCTAGCGTCTATAATCAAATGTTTCATATGTCATACTCTTAATACAGAAACGGGGCTGTCATTAAGACAGCCCCGTGGATTATCAAACCAACAAGAAAATATTAGTCGTCGTCTAACTGAGACAACAACGAATTGATGTCGTCATCTTCATCGTCATCATCTTTTGGCTTCTCTTGTTTTTCCGTTTTCTTCTCTTCTTTCTTCGAACTCGATGAAGCCACTTCGTCGGACTTCTTGTCCTGCTGTTTCTTCGAAGCCGTAGAAGCCTTCTCCGTGGATGCCGAAACGATATCTTCTTCGGATTCTTCGATTAATGTGTCAGCAACTTCATCATCTGGGTTCTGCACCTTTTCACTACGCTTCTTAGTGGAAGACGTCGTAGAAGATGTCGATGATTTAGATGACGCTGTTTCATCAGAATCGAAACCGCCACCACCATCGTCACCAGATTCTTCCTGAGCAAGCAATTTACGAATCGTGTCTTCGACCTTCTTCGTGTCAACTTTCGGGACCTTCAGGAATAGATCGTGTCTCTTCTTCAGAATTTTTGGTATATCTGCCGAATCTGCGATCGGTAGTGGTTTACCATCATTATGAATGAATTTGCTGGTCTTATAACTATTACCTTTGCCCTGCTTGATTACTTCAAGCTGAAACAAAAACGCAGCATTTTCATCGAAAAACACACCATGTGCCTGTGGATCATCGTCATCACCGGCATCGTCACGCATCAAGGTAGCAGACCAAATATCAAGGATGGTCTTCGACGCATTGAAGAACTTCACCTTACCACGCAATTCTTCAGGATTCATTTTGTGGTTGGTGAACAGTATGTTAACCATGAATTGATTGTTTGCAATCCACTGGCCAGTAATTTTCCGCCTCTCTTCGGCCTGATCTTTAGGAATCTTCTTGACTCGATCAAAGCCTACTTGACAAATAGGACAATCTTCACCCTCACAAACTCTCGGGCACGCTAGAACTGTGCTACCTAGCCAGTGACTACCATGTATCAAGAAGAAATTATCCATACTTCTGGAAGCTTGCCCAGAAGACAGAATATCACCAGCCTGAAATGGTGGTAATACAAAGAATCTGAATTTAACAGGTTCGGTCAGACTCTCAACCTTTGGTGGTTTCCATTCATCTGGATCTGCCTGTCTGCCGCCCACCTGACTACGCAACTTATTTCTTATAGCAGCCACATCGTAAGCCATCTCGATTCCTCGTATTATCAGCCAAGTGATTGGATTAACAAACCATTAATGTAAAATACTTACTAATCAACACCGAACAAACATGCATCCGTCAACTGTGATCTTGTTCTTTCTTCTTGACGCCGAACAAAGATCTAGCAAGATCAGCTTTCATTTTCAAAGCTTCGAGCATATGATATAACTTACCGCACTGCAAATGGGCTAATTGCAACCGGCTATCGGCTATTTCTATTTCTTTTTCTGATTCAACAATACTCTTAACCTGATCTACTGTTAGTCTAACCCCGGCATCAGACGCTGACTTCTGAACTTTTTGTATCAAAGTGCCCTTCAACGCCTTAAACCGCCTCTCCTCAACTGATACTTTCAATCGTGCCTCAGAATATACCATTGAATAGAAAGCATATTGAGCGGGAAGATCTTGCATCTGATCTTCAATAATTTGATAATCCAAATCAAGATCTGGTACAAGATCTATGGTTACCTTCTTGAATTTTCTTTCAAGTTTAGTACATCCACACATCACACCATCATCTACTTTAGTACATTTATCAATATCTCTATTATATATCTCTCCACAATCTTTACAAACAAAATGTCTTACTGTTTGCAATTCAACGTTGAATCTAAAAAGCTTAGAATCAACAAGATCTCTCGGAATGAATTCAGATATCCAATCTGGCAATTTTCTGTCATCGCTCATTTGCCACCGCGATTCCACTTCGCTTTATCAAAAACTTGTATAACATTCGATACAGTATCTTGGCGACGATCAACAATCGTACGATTCAAGGCGATATTTTGATTGTCGAGATCATCAATATCATCTGATACATGATGGGATTTCTTAAGCCTATTGAAACCATCCGGATTTGTTATGACGGTAGGTCTCACATATGAATCATATTTCAATTCTCTCTCTTTCAACTTCTTCTTACGTTTATATTCTTTAACCTTAGCTTTCTTCCGAAGAAGCTGCCTCTTTTTGTCCTTTTCCTTCTTTGACATATTCAACCCCGTTAGCTCTTTTGATTAAATACGGTTGCCATTTCTTCCACTTCTTGCCTATACTAACCTTCACTGGAAATGCCGGATTAGAATCGATTAACCCATTGAATGGATATAACATAATATCAGATATCGCCGATATCGTAGACAAAAGCTCGTTCTTATTTGAACTAGTACATGTAATAAGAGAGTCATGTACTTCAGCGACAACTTTGTGAGGGAATTTTTCCCACACAGATCTAATAACATTATGCATAGCATGTGCTACACTACCTTGCATAGCACCATTTAGAACAGCCAAAGCATTTTTAGCACCAGCTAATTTAAATCTTCTCCCGAGAATAGTTGAAAGAGATCCGTCAGGTGATTCTATTGATTTCTTCGATTCAATTATCCAATTTTCTAAATCACCATACACTTTCAAAATCGAAAGACTATCAGAATCCATCGAATTTATAGATTTCAAAAAGAATAATTTAGCTTCATCTCTAGTAATCTTATCTTCACTTTCAGCGTTGATCAAATCTACCATTTGCTTGTACGGGTCTCCGTCATCGAACGATTTTTGCAATAATTGATCGTTTGATAGAAGAGACGCAACTCGTATATCGGCACAAACCCAGTCAAAATGTACCATCACATCTTTATCATCGTGTGGTGGCGTTCTAACACACGAATCGTCTGTCCAACCCTGAATATTAACCCCTGTCGTTTTGCTTCTTCCAGAATAGGTATCCATCGACCATTTTGGAAAATGCGGCATATGATTTATCAGTAATCCACGCTTCTCAATATCATGATAAACAACAGCCGCGTTAGCGATCAATTTCTGATATTCTCTAAGTGGCTTACGCGACATTTTCTCAACAACGCTAGAGCAAACTGAACAGACATCAGAATGCGTAATATTCGGTAAATGCATATCATAAATATTTAATCTTCTACTAGTAATCGGCAACGAGAATAATTCAATATGTCTTTTGTAATCTGATATTACTACTGGTCTATCGTATTCAGATTTAACAATTATCTTAGATATCTTATTGATTCTACCAAATATCTTACCAATATTCCCGCCGCTGCCTTTAAACAATTCTATTACGTGCGTCTTGTCACCATCTTTTATCGCAGTACATCTCGGTTTACCCGATTTATTATCGAAAATTGTATAAACATATAAAGGTTGCATACATACAAAACACTTTTGATATATTAATCGAAGAACAATCAACCATGTAATGTGTCATCTGATTATATATCAAGTGGTGCTTGGAGTATCTGGCTTAGTCACAGCATCTCTAACAGCATTCTCCAAAGACGCCGCTGGGGTGAAATATTGCGTCTTAGGATTATATCTACCGCCCTTATCCAAATTGTCCTTAATATGTTCGACTTCACCGGGTGTTCTGTATTCAGCGTACGGGTCATTATTCATCAGAGTATATTTATTCATATCTCTGCGACACCCACTTCTATCAAGATATCCATATCCTCTAATATAACCTGTGACACCGCACCGGTAAATCGATCTCTCTCTTCTAGCACTGCCGCATCTAGGACACTTACATGCCTTCAACAATTCATCATCAGTCGCTTTGACAGGATGTTGTGTCTGATATAGCACCTCCGCCTCATATATATCATCTGGCAAATCACCGTTTTTGAGACTCGCACTGTGTTTCTGCAAAGAGGCTTCTTTGCAGTCTAGGCATTCATACAGATATTCAGGCATCACTCACCGCATATTTCAAATTCGACTTTTCTGTTCAATTTGCAAAGCAGATTCCTTTCGGAAACTATGATGACTCTTTTGCCCTCGTATGGCGGAGCAGAAGATTCTATCTCTGCGATGATATTCTTAGCACCAAACATCACCACATCACCGATATCGACGGTGGGCTTCAATCTTCCACCGGCATTGTCAGCCAACCCAGGACCCACACCAACAACTATACCCTCGTTTTTGAACGAAGATTCGTCGGTAGAGAGAGCTATCGTAGTGTTGATCTGAGAACGCAAGATGGCGATAAAATCGTTACAGCAAGCGATCGGGCGAATCTTCACAACTGAATCATCAACAGCATCGATTGTTTTGGTAAACACAGATGGTGGAATTATTCCAGATTCTCTGTTGCGGTCAGATGATTCGTTCTTCTTTGATTTCATCACGTCAGCTTGTGGAATCGCCATTTTCACTCTTTCGAAGATTTCGGATTTTCGGTGTCTTTTTTAAACGCATCCTGGTTATCTACGAATTGGACACTTACTTT
>JACCDG010964667.1_pt1 | contig 13043 bp, 16 predicted proteins | sample 7442471 | NCBI WGS metagenome assembly JACCDG01 (sample SAMN15323444, study PRJNA562643) | freshwater metagenome | isolation source: river surface water | place: USA:Blue River Watershed | collected 2017-08-17 | reverse complement strand
TCGTCATGCCTAAGACTGTTTTTCTCTTTGGTAATGCGAGTGAGCTGAAAGAAGAGTTGATATTGACTACGAGTTTCGCTTGGGTAGCTCTCCGTAGAGGCGAGATCCTGCACGACTACGTTCGTATCGACCATGAGCCGGTGTTGGTTAAGGACAGGCTCAAGGGTGTCGATGATGCGGAGTTCCTTTTGCTTTGTATGTCGGACCTCTTCAACGCTGCAGGGGTAAATCGTGCCGAGGTAGCGCTTGAGAAGTTCCGAGAACATCCCGAGGCCGAGGTTGCTTTCGACAATTATTTGCTTGACCTTGTACTCTTTCGCGATAAGAGCGAGCTTCTTAAGGTTCGGTTCGCTGTAGCCACCCCGAAGGCCACCGCTAGCGAGAAGGAACAGATTTCCGTTCAAGTACGCGACTACCGAGTAGCCAAGCTCATCACTGCCGCGTCCGGAGGGGTCAACAGCCATTACAACCCCGGTGTATTCAAGAAACTCATCCCCTATCTGGGCCGGTTTATAGAAAAGATCACCATGAAGACCGACTGAAGGCAGGTCTAGGGCTTTATCGCCATTAGCCAGCCACACGACTTTGTTAGGACCTTGTTCGCGGTTAAGACGGAACACACAAAGGTCTCTGAGTTTGAGAGGAAACTTCTCCTCATCACTTAGGCTGATGTCTAGAAGGAACTGAAGGTTGAAGGTGCTGCGACCGATTGAGATTTGACGTGCTTCAAGTTCGTTCCAACCAAAACGATCAGGGTCTACAGGTTGTCCTGCAAGAGTTGGGTCAGCTTCTAGATCAGCTCGAATCTTGGGAGCAAGTCGATCGCCGTAATAGTTTTTGAGTTTCTTATTGGTTGGGTACAGAGCAGGCCAAATACGAATCTCGTATCCAGCCGTTTCAAGCTTTGCGTAAATGCTGTCTTGAGTGTGCGGAGTACCGAGGTAGATAATCTCACCACCTGGCTTAAGAATTGAGTCGTATTCCTTAATAACTTCCCGAAGCTTATCTCGAATGAGTTGACTCTCGCAGGTTTGAGGGGTCTCTGCGTCATCAACAATGATCACATCAGCTCGGCTACCAGTCACCTGACCAAACACACCACTTGAACGTACTGAAGGTGTTTGATCTGGGATTGCCCCGTAAACGTCAAAGGCAACCTTTGAAAACCGCTGAGTGTCTGATGGAAACAGGTCTTTAACCATCCAGTAGTTACGCAGCAAGTCGTGACAAAACACAGAGAAAGCATCAGCACGATCCTGTGCAGCTGAAATCACAAGGATTTTGCAGTTTGGATCCCTGCGTAGACGCCAAAGAGCGTAACCAGCCGTCATGTAGCTCTTACCGCAACCGCGATAAGCCATGATGATTCGCCGGTCTGGACCGTTTTGAAGGTAGTCAGCTACTTGAAGTTGTACTGGTGTTGGAGGAGGAAGTCGGAGGTAGTTCCAAAGGTAAGTAGCAAAAATTGGATATGACTCAACTGCTGCACGAATTTTTGAATCAAGAGCTTTATTCGCCATACAGGATTAAAAACTTAAAACCCTGTTGGATATTAACCTTAGTCTTAAAGAGTTTTTTGACCGCTAGCCCATTTAAATACTTGGCTGAGATTGTTTTGCAATATCAAGTTCATGCGGATGAATTGGTAAAGCATTTTTTCTAAATCTTCTCTCGAAGCATTTGGAATATCCCGTCTCATTTGCTCTAGGCGCAATTGCTGTTCAATTGAGAGCTCAAGCTTGGGCATAGGAGGCATTGAATCCATCTGTCAATTAAGCGTTCACGCTCTGCAGAATAACCGCTGTGGTTTCGATACCACAGTTTCCAATGATTGCTTCCCTTTTCGTGGTTACAACGCTGACAAGCTGGAACAATGTTGGTGGCTAAATCCTCACCACCTTTGGTTTTGGGATGAACGTGATCAAGAGTTAACTGTTCGCTTTTGACACCGCAGTAAGCACATTTACAACCAAACGCTTCTTTAATTGATTGTCTCCACTGTTTGACTGCTTCACGACGCTGGAGGGCTTGAAGGTTCGCCATAGCCGCTTCTGGTGTCAAATAGACAAAGCCCCCGGACGGCGATTGGATCACCATTCCAGGGGCTCTGCTTGGTACATATAGGAAGGTTTAGTTCCTAAGCACTAATATAAGACCTAACTTTCTTCAGATCGACCTCTGGAAGCGAGGAGATCATCTCAGAAATAGCCGAGACATCACCACCATTAAGAGCAGTAATACCTTGGTCTTTCAAGAACTTAATAGCGTTTGCAAGATCAGATGCTTTCACATCATCACGATTCAGTTGATCAATCAGTTTGGTAGCCACCAGACGGTGAAGACTAAACAGATCGTCTTCTGAAGCAAGTCCATCAGTTTTATTTAGAGCCTTTTTTGGTGCGGCTGCCATAAACAACTCGGAACAGTTTCAACCCCAATTGTACGAGGCTGTTTTCTTTAAGCCGAGAAACACCAATGATTTCAGAAGCTGCAAACAACGAAAGCCAAAGAGCAGCTTGAACTTGAGGATCCGAAAGGTCCATAGAAATACCTAGCTAGGGTTCTTGATCAAAATAGCCCAACCGGAAGCAGGGCCTTCAACAAGCCATCTTTTGTTCCAATTCTTTTGGCTATAAGCAACACCTTCACCTTTTGAGTGGTTTACATAACCTCCTCGGACCATATCAGCCTCCCCGTTGGGATCATGGTGAATCCAAGCCCCTTCGGTATAACCAATCACTACAGAGTAGTGCCCAGAGCCGCTAGGAGCCTCTACAGGGCCTTTGTGGAGCCATCCGGCTACTACAGGTCTACCAGCGTCTAACTCGGCTCTGAGGGCCTCTGGGGTGCCATTCTTGATGAATTTGGCGTCTAATCCAAGGTGCTTGAGAGTTTTAAGTTGAGCGTCGATAGAAGTCGAATCACCATACCGCTGACGAATCTTGTTGTACTCATCGTCGGTTTTAATCTTGCCGTAATAATCAGCCACCATGGCACAACTAGAACTAAAACACTCCCGATATCCAGTACCTGACTTGTTGTCCAATTGGTACTCGTAAGGTACCTTCAAAAGCTTTCCCGTTTGTTGAGCCTCAATCTTTTTACCAGCTTGACGTTCAACAATAGATAACAACTTTGAACTATACGCAGGATCAGTTGCGTAGCCCTGAGTTACAAGTTGTTTTGCTGCTTCTGAGGTACTTTTTGCGTTATTAACACCGCTGTATTGTTTGTAGTCTTTGTACCACCGGGTAACAAGGTATTCAACAGACTCTTGGAGAGAGCCAAAATTAAGAAACCCGTCCCTAATAGAAATAGGTACTCCATTTACATACTCCGTTGTTGTTTTAGTCGTACCACTTCCTTTTAGCCCAAAATAATTGTGAGTGCCCGATGTATTACGACCCCAGTTACTTTCAAGAGCCCATTGAGCAGCTACTAGCTCTGGAAACTTTGCTCCAGCTGCACGAGCAAGTTCTACTACACCGTCCCACGAGCCGTTACTGGGGATATTGTTTTTGGGACCGGACCTCCACAAATCAGAAAACTTTGCCAGGGTCCCTGGAGGAATTTGATCCTGCAGGAAATCCAAAGCAAAGTTTTGATGTTCTTGATTGTTGTAATACTTAGCTACGTCACGAAGAGAGATGTCGGCCATTGAGCAAGATCCGGTCGAGTTTTTCGTCGATGTGCTGGATCTGTTTATCGATCCGGTCCATCATCGGCATTAGCTCGTCCTTTCTAACAAACTCTTTGTGAATCGTCATCTCAACCACATCAATACGACGGTCAAGCTCTGAATGACGTTTGTGGTTCCAAGCAAACATACCGCCACCAACACTGGCAGCACCTAAAAACAGCGAAAGAAGAAAGGACGGATCCATTGTTACGCCATCCCGCCAAAGCCTTTCTTCATCTTGTAAGCAAGACGAACAGCTTTAACATCAATAGACCCAGGACGGTACTGGTGACCACTAGGAAGAGTCTTTGTTTCGTTAGTACGAGGTAGTTGAGGACCACCGCTGCCGGAAGACTTACCAGTGCCTTTGATTTCAAAAGAAGGCATAATTACTTACCTTTGGGTACACAGTTAGGAACAGTTTTGGCACCTTTCTTTTTGGTACCAACCATCTCGTAGCCTTTCCAGCAGGGTCCTTTAGCCATCAGTCTTCACCTTTCATTTTGGTGGTGTACTGCCGACCACGCCAAGTGAACGTCTTTACACCAGCTTTACGAGCGTCAGCAAAAGCATCGTCAAAACTGCCCTCACCACGCCCCTGGTTACCTTGACGAGCCACACGCTCTTGACGACTGAACTCTGCACCTTGAGTGCGCTGAGCGGCCACTCTACGGGCCTCAGAGGCGGGTAAAGCACCTTTGGCTGGTTGAGCCCTAAAGACCTCTTTAACGACCTCTACAGGGATCGCTAGACGCCCCACAGGACGACTCATACCTTGAGACTGCATTGCAGGGGCTCTCGAAGCACCAGTGCGAGTTACCGTTCCCGGTGCCGTTGCACGAGGCAGTCGAGCGGTTTGCATCGGACGTTCCCGCCCACTAGGAGTCCGAAGACCACGACCCCGTTGAGTAGCACCTTGGCCTTCAGGAGCAAACTTACCAGCGTTACTCCTGGTTTGACCGCCTCGTTTGATCGGCATAACAATTACTTGGTTTTATAACCTTTTTTCATCTTGCCACCCTTTTGAATTTGTGGCTTACCTGCAGCTTTAGCTTCTTTAGACCAGCGCTTAGCAATCTCAGGTTTTTGAGAGTACATATAACGCATCTGTTTCTCAGAACTAAACGGCACGGGACTAAAACAAACTCTTTAAAAATGTTACTAACAAAAACATCCCAGGCTACTAACCTAGGCTGCAAATAGAATTAAAGATTTTTTAGGTTTTTAAAATCAATCAGCAGTGAGTCGTGAAAACACAAACTCAACAGACGGCGTACCACCAGTAATTGTCACCAAACGACCCCGAATGGCTCGAAGAGGTACGTTTTGCAGGCTGAACGCAGTAGAACCGTTAGCAGTAATAGTGGTGTCACCACCAGCATCACAATTGAAATAATTAGTACCGTCTAGTGTGCCTTCAATACGAACCACAACGCTGGTACCAATGCTAGAAACATTTACTTGAATAACAAAATCTTCTGCACCAACAGAAGGTACATCAGAAGTTGTCCCAGTAGCTGTCAAAGCAGTAGCAGTGCTAAAAGTAGGTACCATCTCAAAAATTGCTTTTGTTCTAATTGTAATCCTTAGAAAAACACCCGCACCGGCTGCTCAGGAGACACCGCATACTGTTCCCAACCATCAGGCACCTCACCGACGTAATTAACGTGCCAACCGTCCAGCACTTCAGGCGGGGTGATGACATTGCCCTCTTCGTCCCATTCACCACCACGGGAGATGGTGCCGATCACATCAAGGGCATGGGTGTGACTAGCGGTGATCACCTCACTGGTGTAACTGTCTAAAAGGCCAGCATCATATAGGGCAACCATGCCGGTGGCTTCGTCGGGGAAGCGGAAGAAGGGACCGGGGAGTTCTTCAGTCATGACTAGTGTTGCCGACTACGAGGGTTGATATCCAACAGCATTAAGGCAGAAGGGGCACGGCTTAAGGACAAGACCTTCCTCCGCTGCACTGATCGCAAGATCAGGAGTCGTAAAGACAGGCTCCAAATGTTCTAATGCTGCGCCGCATTTAGCGGTGTGTTCTGTGTTGCGGACGTGGAGGATCATTGTGTGATGGTTTGAAGGGTTTCGTTGGGCAATCTTGCAGGCCAATAGGTGAGGCGGCGGATGGTGCCATTTGACGGTTGAGATGCGCCATTTCTTCCTTGGCCAATAAGTGCTTGAGTGACACTGGGAACAGAACAAGAAGTGTCAACAACCCCAAGTGTTCCGTTAATACCATCAACGGCATCATTGCTTCTGTAGGCAGATACCTGACGATATGGAGTTCCGCTTAAATACGAACCGGTTATGCCAGCAGTCCCTTGGAATGAACCTGATACATAAATTGATTGGCCCGCGCTAGTAGTTGTTGTGGCTACAGAGACCGCATTATTTCCTGTTCCGTCATTAACAGTAACAGGTCTTATTGTGAATCCTGCTGCGGTCCAACTGGCAAACACCGTCCCTTCATCCTGCCGATACCAGCTACTGAAATTAGCCCCCGTAATACTGACCACGTCAGCACTGCGGGTGACCGTGGCGGTGGTTGTGGGGATGTAGCTGGTGGGGAAGGAGCCCGCTTCGATCTGGGCGCCCCAGAGGTAGATGCCGGAGGTGCCGTTTGCAGATGTATTAGTTGATGTGGCTGGTACAACCAAAATCCTGTTTGCGGTTTCGGTCCCTGTTGTAAATGTAAGCTGACAGCGATACCAACCATTTGCCAAAGCAACTGTCGAAGCACTAGCAGATGTAAACGTTCCGCCTGCTGTAGGCCCATTTATAATGCTGCCATCAGATAGCGAAAATGTAACCGCACCAAAGTTTGCCGATAATGCGTTATCGCGCTGCACAATTCTTATGGCTGTATATCCAAACGCCTTTGCGTAAAATGAAAGTGTATAGGTAATTGCCAATGCGGCTTTTGTTATGTCTTGACGGATAAAGCTATTAGTACCAGCCGCCCCAAGGGTAACGCCCGAGTCTGGAACAAGGCTTTCTGCGGTAGTTGTGCCATCAGGAGCTAGCGCTTGATTCGCTGTAACTGTTATTGCTGTTTTATTTGTTGTCCAACTTGCATTATCAAACTCCTCACTCCTCAACAGCAAGTTCGTCCTCTGCTCCTCCACCAACAACCCCAGGCTTTCGCCGGTCGTGGGGTTGTGGTCGAAGCGCGCTTCGTTCGTCGTTGCCGTCTTGATCAGCCCATCGCTGCCGACGTAGGTGCCGCTGCTGGCGCGGGTGAAGGTGACGCGAGGGTCAAGAGTTTTAGTCCTAGCAAATTGAAGGTCAAGGGAAGAGGCATTAAAAATACCGCCATTTCTGACGGTAGGAAATACGCTCTCCATTAAACGTTTGGGAGCAATAATCTTCATTTACCTTGGCCTCGATAAACCTTTTTACCTATTTTAGGCTTACTATTTTTACTCTTACCTTGAGTTGTTTGTTTTGGTTTAGGCGGAAGACGTACTGGTTTACCGCTAAGAGTTTTCTTGACCATTAGGGGAGCCCAAAGAGTTCTTTAAGTTCAGCCACGGTCAACCCAGCTGCTTCCAGCTTCTGCTCAGTGGTGAGCACTGGGGCTGGTGGGGGCACTGGGGCAGGCTCGGGGGTGTTGCCTTCGGAGAGCCACTGGAGATAGGCGGCGTAGTCGGTGTTGGCGGGGTCGGGTGGGATGAAGGCGTTGTCCGAGAGGCGGAGGATGGTGTCGCCGGTGGTGAGTTGGTAGGTCATGGGTTACAGCTCGGCGGAGGCGGTGAAGTTTGTTGATGCAAATGTGTTGGTAGTAGATGCTGCAACCACCTGAAGACTCCAGGCGTAAGTGGTAGAAGAAATAACAGCTGAATTAGAAACATTAAACGTATTGTTCAGGTTGTAAACGATTGTCGGAGCAATGCGTTTTTGCGCCTTAAACATCAAGGGAAAAGTGTGCGCAAAAGTAGCGTCAGGCGCGGGAAAACCTAAATACGTTTCTTCACTCTGGCGCTCAAAGTACCTCTGACACAACGCCAGCTCCTGCCCGAAGCCCCTGCGCTCAAACGGTGTAGCGACGGTGCCAGGCTCCAGCTGCACATCACCGATTGTCCAGGTGCCGGAGGTCTGGGCGCCCACGGTGAAGACGATCTCAATGCCTGTGGTGGCAGCCGAGGGAATGCTGATGCTGGTGCTGTAGCGGGTCACGGTGCTGTTGACCGTGAAGGTGCCCGTAGCGATCTGCGTCCGGGTGGGGCTAGCCAGGGTGCCGAAGGCGTCGGCGGTGTTGGCGTAGAAAGCCGTCCAGGTGACGGTGGTGAGCAGGCTGTTCGCCAGGTCTACGCTGAGCGTTGCCGTGGTGCCAGCCAGATCAGCGCTATTCAGCTGCTCGATGCGTTGACCAAACCCGATCGAGGTGACACTGGCCGCACCGGTGAACCGATAGCGAAACAGGCCAGCACTGGCACCCTGCACGCGCTGTCCGGTGACGTTTGCACCAGTGCAATAGCCATACCAGCGATCCACGCTATAAGCAAGAGCTGCACCTGCTGTAAATGCTTGAGATGCACCACCATTACGTTGATCTACAGTCATATAACCATTGATGATGCGGTTCCTAGCCCCAGCCAGTGGTCCACCGTTGAGGCTTGTAACATCAAAACTTCCACCAACAGTTAAATTACCGTCAAGTGTAGTGTTTCCAGTTACATCAAGAGTTCCTGGAATATCAACGTTATTAGTCCATTCAACGCCAGTACCAGCAGCATCTGTTTGAAGAAGTTGACGTGCAGCCCCATCAGCCAGTTTGCTTACTGCAATTTCAGCGCTAGCACTGATATCTGCATTAACAACTGAACCAGTTAAATTCAGCTTGCTGTAATCAATAGCAGCGCTAGCGTTGATATCAGCGTTAACAATAGTGCCATCAAGAATTTTGGCACTTGTTACAGCTCCAGAACCAATCTTAGTTTCTGTAACAACACCAGTATCAAGACTCCAAATAGTGCCGTTACCGCCAACGACGATATCTCCTTTATCACCATCAGGGACACCTCCACCAGCGTTTACAGAGTCTTGGAACTCTTGAAGACCATAACGAAGCTGGTTATCAGCGTTGTTGAGGTCTTGAGCTGTCAGCGTAGAACCAGCTGTATAAACAACTGTTGGGTCTGCAATGTCTGTAATCCGCTGTAGCAGCACCGTAGCGCCACTGACAGGGGTGTTTAGGACAATGGCAGTCCCAGCGGTGTTGAAGGTGTAATCAGTAGTAAGGGTTTGTAAAACGGTGTTTACATACACCTTGATATCCGCTTTACGGATATAAGGGATTGGATCGCCGTTGCTATTGGTGAGAGCAAACGTTGTACCAGAAGCACTGGTATAAGTTACAGATGCGTAAGCCATTACTGGGCACCTCCGGTCACTCGTTGTTGCAGAATAAACTGTTTCATTTCTTCAGGCATTTTGTAACGTTGACCAGGATTAGTGCCCATCAAGAATTGTTCTTTGGCATTACTAATCAGTGTACGAACATAATCACTCAAAATAGATCTCCGCATATTGTTATCTCGATCCCAATCAGCTTGAGCAATTGGAATACCCATAGGGCCTACGGTCATTTTAAATGGGCTATCAATTGCGGGATGTTGAGTGTAAATAGGATCGTTAATTAGCTCTTTAATAGCGCTGTAAATACCTTTGTGTTCTTTACCAGTAACTGGGTTTCTGTACTCAAATTCAGAGTTCAAAAAGTGGTTGAAATCATTGAGAATAGTCTCGTTGATACCAACCCCATCGCTGTTGTAAAGAGAGGTCCTAGGGGGAGCGATGAGGTTATACACCATCTCCTTAGACACAGGATCACCCTCAAGCTTGTCCGGGAACGCCCAATAGCGGCCTAGGACAGCCTGCAGGGGATACCACTTACCAGCGTGGTTAGCGTTGATCGTGGTACCAGGTTTGCCGTACCAGAGGGCTTTACGAGACCTAGCCTCAGGTTCGTTCTTAATAACGCTTACAGCGGTGTCTACAAGGAAGCCAAGAGGGTTGTACTCAGCAGCGATACCAAAGGTACCAAAGGCTGTATCAAGCAGGCTGTTACCAACGTCTTGAACAGTAATACCTTTTTCACTCATAGAGCCTCGTTCATACCAACCCTTTTGAGCAAATCGAGTAACAGGACTTGCAGGCTTACGAGGATCAAAACCTTCACTGATTACTTTGCGAAGGTTGAGGTAAGGATTACCAGCTTTAGCTACGCTGTCAGCCAAGATCTTTTGAAGACGGCTGATATCACCCTGACCTGCTGAGGTAAGAGCTTTGATCAGTCGGTCCATACCCGCAATGGCAGGGGTCTCCAAAATGTAATTAGCCAAAGAAGCAGCAGCAAGAGCAAACAGACCGCCCGTATCTCGTCCCGGAGCAAACTCATAAAGGTCTCTAAGAGTCGCTTGGAACGCCAGAGTGTTTCCATACAAAGGTAGGTAACGATAAGGAACACGCATATTCCCAATCTTCATGGTGTAAGCATCTACAGCTCCACCAGCTTCTCGGTAGGTGTTTTCAAGACCACCAGTAATGTCTTGGTTACCATCCCTGACGTGGAAAAACGCCATAGTTTGAAGACCAATAGCAAGAGCCAAAGCACCTTGAGCTTTAGTTCTTACAGCAACGTCATCACTAAAATACTTACTTTCAAAGTTAGTAATACCTTCTTTCCAGTTAGCAGGAAGCAGTTCTACAACTTTGTCAGGAAGAGCTTTTGCACCAAGGCGTCCCAGGTCTGCACCAAACTGAGCAATCTCTCCACCAGAAGAAATCATCACAGCTCGCTTAACGCCGTTAATAGGCGACACAAGGAACGGGAACAGGTCTCGCCCAAAAGCAGCCATTACAGGATTGCTTGATTGACGAAGCTTGTTGACAGCTCCTTCAACGTCTTGAAGAGGTCCAGTCAACTCTTCAGTAAGGTTTACAGCTCTGGTGAGTCCAAGAATTTGATTATCAAGAACTGAGTAACCAATTGTGGTTTGATCAAAACCAACTTTGACTGGCTTGTAAAGAGCGTTGAATTCTTTATTCAAATACTTTGCAATTTCATCTGCACGATCTGCAGCATCCAACGTACCTGCAGCTATCTTTTCATCTACTTCTTTAATTACCAAAGCACGAACACGAGCGTTAGCAAACAAAGAAGTTGTCAATTCATCAGCGGTTGCTGAGAGCTGTCCAAAGATGCTGAGGTTTACGTTCTCACCACCAGGGTAGTAGCTGGTCTTACCAAGACCCATACCACGCAAACCGGTGGTAGTCATACCGATGGTTTTACCAAACAGGCTCCGCTTATTCCACGCTTCACCAGGCATAAAGTAATCGTGGAACACTTTCATCAACACTCGGCTCTTGTTAAGAGTGTCAAAGATTTCTGCGTTTTCTTCGCCACGTTCAATGACGTAATTAAAGAACGGAGTCTTAATTTTGGTAGCAGCGAGATCTTGAGCAATAGCTTCCTCACGGCGTAATCCAGCAGACTTTTGAAGCTCGTAAGCAGCCTCTGCAGCTTGGATTGGATCAGTAATAGACCTACCAAACACAAAGCGGTTATAGGTGGCGTCTAAAGCATCTCCAACAGCGTGACGAAGCATTAGAAGCGTATCCATCTCAAGCTTGGCTTGCTGGAAGCTTTCAGTAGCCAGTTGAGTCTGTCCAAGGAATTTAGCTGCTGTACCGGTCAAGGTGTTACCAACTGCTTGTCCAGTAATTTGAGCAGCAGATTCAGGGATACCTTGGATAGGAATCGAGAACACCGTTGCAGGGTTAGACAGCGGCGAACCGATTTGAAGACGAGCAAGAACTGCATCACCAGTGATTTCAAGTTCTTTGATCTTGGTTAGGTCACCTTGGGTTTCATAGAGCTTTTCTACAAGACGCTCCAAGCCTTCCATTTCTTCATCAGTCAGATCTTCACCAGACTCAACTTTTTTGAAGAAGTTACCAATGGTGCCGTCGAGCTCTACTTGAGCTTCACGAGCAGCAGCACTCATACCTTCAGCAAAATCTTCAGATTCACCAAAACTGGCTAATTGACGATTAGCTTCACTAAAAAGTTCTTTAGGATCAGTTGTTCTAAATCCAAGCCGATTACGACGATCAAACAGTCGAAGCGCGTTACCAAAACCTTCAAATTGAGCACTGATGGCTTTTACGTTTGCCATCAATACTTTGTAGTTATCTTGGAACGTTACAAGAGCAGAAATACGATCAAGGTCTTGTACTTCACCACCTTTGATAATGGTTCTCAAATCTCTTGCAGATTTAAGAGCGTTGATTGCGCTGTCATCCAACATACTGGTGACAACCATAATCTTGTTGAGGTTTTTAGAAACCTCTTTACCCAACTTTTCGCCTTCAGCAAGAACAGCAATCTTTGCCAAGGTGGAGTTACCACCAAGAACAGAAGCCAACTTGCGAATAGCAATACCGTATTGAGCAGGAAGAATCTTTTGACGGTTATCAAGAAGATCTACCGTTGCTTTAACAGCAGCAGCGTTTTCAATATCAGAAGTGTATTTAAGTGCGTTGGTTTTATAGATTGCAGTTGCTTTATCTGCGAGATCAGTACCGTTTTCAATATCTATACGAAGGAGTTCTTGTTGTTTCTTCAGGGTGCTGTCAACACCACGAAGGAAATCATCAAGCGCTTCTTTAGTTTCCGTAGGATCTTGAAACTGATTGAGATCTCTATTAACTTCTCGAACAGTTTCACGAACAGAAGTAGCTGGCTCATCACCAGGAGTCTCGTTAGCAACCCGACGAGCAGTTAGTTCATCAGTATCGATCTTGATCTCACCAGCTTCATCGACCGTTACAGGCACCTGATTCTGCACAGGAGCTTCTTGGCGGGGGACACCAAACACCTCATCTACAGGCTCTGCAGGAGGCATCTCAAGACCCTCAGGCATCTCAGGGACAGTAGGAGCCAGACCGCCGTTATCGATGACTTTGTTCTGAATCTCTTCGACACGCTGAACAAAAGTCCGCATGAAGTCAGGATTGAGGTTCTCAGAAGCAACAGCAGCTTCAGCAGCGTTCAAGATGTCCTTAAGCTCACCGTAAGCCTCACCAAAAGCATCGTTCAGTGAAAAGTCTGAGTTGATCTCATCTAGACGGTTTTCAGCAAACAGTTGAGCGTTACGAGCTTCAAGTAGACCGATACGCTCAGCATCCAGCTCATCGAGAGCATCGACAAGAATACGAGCGTCAGTGAGAGCATTTTTAAATCCAATAGAAGCATCAAAAGAACTTTCAGTAATACGACCCAGCTCAGTGAACTGAGTAAGGCGTTGAAGCTGAGCTTGTTCAACAGCTTGACGCTGACTCAACAGGTT
>JACCDG011647586.1_pt1 | contig 13044 bp, 11 predicted proteins | sample 7442471 | NCBI WGS metagenome assembly JACCDG01 (sample SAMN15323444, study PRJNA562643) | freshwater metagenome | isolation source: river surface water | place: USA:Blue River Watershed | collected 2017-08-17 | reverse complement strand
TCGGCCATGATGCAACGGTGCGCAGCAGCCCAAATTGGTGAGGCAAGGCGTCGGGCTGATACCTCGGTTCCATCAGAGCCAATGGCGCCTCTGGTATAGATAGCCAGCTCAAGTTCTATGGTCACCTTCAGTTTGCTGCGTGCGGGATGATCATCACCCAGCACATCACCAGAAGCATCACGCAGAGAAACGTCTATCGCTGGTGAGTCTTGGTGGACGTAGGCTTGCTGTCGATCTTCATAGACACCCGTGACACCAGGTACGGTGGACACAGTTGCAATGAAAGCATCGACAGCTTGGTCAATCAAGGTGGCGTCTGTCATGTCCGATCCTCCTCTAATGAGGCTCGGCTGAAGGTGCCATCACCTTGTTTGCGGGGTTGCTGATTGATTCGGTACACGCCGCCGCCGATGGTGAGCGCTGTGCCCAAGGCTAGCGCGGGGGCATCGACGGTGGCGTATTCGATTTCAATTGCAGACGTTTGCACAGAGTCGCCAAGTATGAGTTGTTCAGGTTCGACAAAGCCCACGACAAAGCCCGTATCTCCCTGCACTTGCGTGCGAGTGGCACGGGTGGCCAAGCCGTGGGCTTCGAAAGCACCCAAAAAGATGGAGGGGTCAAACATTACTTGGTTGATCAGCTATCTGGCCAATCAGCGAATGCAGCCGTCGAGGTAGACCGTACCGATGGTGCTGGGGTTGGCAGCCTCCACGGTGGCCGCGCCCACAAGGGTGTTGTCGGTGGCAACGATGGTCATGAGTTTGGCGGCATCGTCCCAGTAGATTTTGTCGCCCACGGCCCAGGCTTGGGCGCTGACTTTGGGCAGCTGAAAGACGCCTTCGGTCATGCCTTCGACAGCACTACCAGCGGCTGCCGCCGTGACGGCCACGGCCACCAGCGAAGCGACTTTGAAGGGGGCACCTGATGCAACGGCATAGGGGGCGACGAAAGAGAGCACGTGGCCGTGCTGGACAAAGCTTTTCATGGGGATGACTCCGAAAAAATGGACAAGTGGAAAACGGGGAAAGCACAAGGCCACCGCTGTGGGTGGCCTTGTGGGGTGACCATTGCGAGGATGTCCTCACAATGGTCAGTCAGGCTCAAGCGCCTGCGTTGCGGTACAAGCCGCGATGGTCGATGGCCTTGGCGGCAAAGACATGGCGGGCCTTGATTTCGACACCGTCCACCTCGAAGCCTTCACGGCGGGTGGTGAAGAGGCCATTTTCGCCTTCGAGGTAGGCGTATTCCACGGTGTCCACACGCGCTGGGGTGCTGGACAAGAACCACTGTTTGCCAGTGACGCGGTTGTCCACGGTGACGCTCAAGGATGTGTTGAAGGCGGGGTTGATGTCCACCGACTTGGCTGCCACGAAGTTGGAGCTGGTGTACTTGAGCGCTTCAGCTTCTTTGTCGGGGCCGACGATCAGGATTTCGGGGGCCAGGTTGAGCACGCGACCGTTGGCACCCGTTTGCTTGCGCATGGCGGCGCGGCCTGCGCCCAGGGTGACGTCGCTGATGGCACCCGCTGTGCTAGCCAGGTTGGCGTGGTTGGCGTGGAACAGGGCCACACCGTCTGCCATGGCGGGGTTGCCCAGCAAGGCGGCATAAACCAAGTCGCCTTCGAGCGCGGCGGCTTCTTCGGCAATCATCATGGGGATGCGGCTGAAGGCGCTCAGGTCGTCGTTGATCAGGGCTTCCCAAGTGATGGCGATGATCGCGCCGTATTTGCTCAGAGAGTACTTTTCAGCGGCATCGCTGAAGGTGGCGAGCTTGTATTCGCCGCCTTCGTTGATTTTGCTGAACTGGCTCATGCCACTCAGTTGCAACAGGCTCTTCTCGCGGAAGTCTTTGTTGGTGGACTGGCGGGCCCAGCTGGTGAAGGTGCGGGGCGCTTGCTCATAAGCGGCACGCAGACTGCGGTTGACGGTGCTGGACAAGATGTTGGGCAGGTCGCTGGTGGACAGCATGCCCGCGTTGCGGCGGCTGTCTGCATCGAGGTTCAGCGCGGCCATAGCGATTTCACGGCGGGTCAGGCCGTCGGCATTGCCACCCGCAGCGGCGATGCAGCGGCGGGCCATGTCCATCAAGTCCATGCCTCGGAAGTTGCGGGCACCTTCGGGGTCGATCTTGACGCCGCCGTGGTCTGCGGCACCAGGCGTGACGCGCAGCACCAGGGCGTCGCCCATGCGGGTGCGCAGGGTGTCGGTTTCGTCTTGCACGGTGCGGATGCTGGCTGGGCCGCGCACAGCGTTGTCTTGGCTGCGCTCGGCCAGTGCGTCGATGATTTGCTTGCGCGCTTCGTCGACCGACACGCCAGCGTCGATCAGGCGAGTGGCCAGTGCATCGGCATCGGCACCCAGGGTGCTGCGGGCGGCTTGCACTGCGGTGCGGATGTCTGCACTGCGTTGGCGCTCGGCCTTCACACCAGCTTGGCGGGCAGCGTCGGCGTCGATGGTGGAAGTGGCTTGGCGGGCGGCGGTGTCGTCGCCAGAGGGGGTGGTTGCTTGAGGCATGGTTGCTCCAGAGTGGTTGAGGTTTCGGGTTTCGGCTGTGGCCACCGCCGTGGTGGATTGCTGCGCCGCAGCGGGGGCTACGGGCGGTTGTTGGGTGGTGGGTTCGGTGCGGGTGGTGACTTCGGTCATCTCGCAAGGAAAGGCCCGCAGTTCGCGGCCATCGGGCGCTTTGAAGTGGCCGCCCTCGCTGCGCACGACTTGGCTGTCCATGTCAGCGGGGATGGGCACGAGCGAGACTTCCATGGGGGTCCAGCGGGTGATGCGGTAGACCCACATGCCGTTTTCTTCGCTCGGGGCCACCATCTCAACGGCGTTGCGGGCATAGCCCACCGACACGTTGCGGATGACGCCGTCTTCAAGGTCTTGCACCACGCCTTTGACGCTGTCGCGGCGACTGAGCAGGGTTTGGCACACGCCCTGCCCGCCTCGGATTTCAGGCTGATCGCACACGCCAAGCTGGGCTTCTAAGTCCCAAGCATAGTGGGTGTTGAGCAGCGGGGCCCCACGCTCCAGACGGGAGAGGTCTACCGCTGCGTCAGAGACCTCCAGCTGCTCCAAGTAGTAGCGGCCATTGGCATAGTCGTAGCGCTTCACCGGTGCGCCCGTGGTGAACACGATTTCAAACCGAGCGGCGGGTGTTTGGTGGGGTGCGTCACCCTCGGATCGGGTGGCGGCATCTGCTGGCGGCGCTTCGCGGCGCACGTTGCGCACGGCCATTTGCAAGCTGGCCAGGGGCATGTCTTGCTGTCGGGTGGCAGGTGATGGATCAGGCGCGCGCGGCTGCGCGCCCAGGGAATTTGCCTGAGGCATAGTTGTTCCTTTTAAAAAATAATAAATATCAACAATGGATGGTTACAAAACCAAACATGCGAGCCGGAACGCTCGACAAGAAGGCTCTGTAAATCATCTTTGACCGCGCACCAAAAAGTGTGGCAATCCTGCGTTTCACGGTCATGCTTTCTTGAACCTGAACGAAAACTGAAAGCTTGAGAGAGTCGTCATCTGAAAGTAGTCAGAACGCACAAAAGCAAACGACACTGCGTTATATCCATACCACCCGGTCATGACCTTGAATTTCGTTGCTGAGTGCGGAACAACAAAACCCTCACCATACGACCCGCTTAAATTGATCATCCGCACATGGCTTCCTGAAATAAGGGTTCGCAACTCTTGACTACCAGACAAGTTAGAAAGCTGCGTATTGATCGGGTGGTAATTGGTGTCAAACGCATAACCGCTTGGCAGAGAAATAAAGTACGTGCCAGAGCCATCTGTTGTGCCAAAAAGGTTTGACGCAATATATTGACCCGTCACCTCGCACCACCCGCTGCCGTCATCAACCAGATCGATGTAATTAACGGTTGCTGATGGTGCTGAATTTGGCGTGCTGCCATTGCTTGACCAGTCGATACTGCCGTGCACCTTTGTTGGGCCTGTTGTCGGCACGGCTCCAATCAGCCTCCATGTCTGGCCTGACGTTCCAACCGAAAAAGCCGTATCCGCTGGAATATTTGCGTTAGGCACATACAACATGTCCGACTTAATGACAACAGACTTCTCTGCTGTGTATGCGCTTGTCAAATCCCAAACTGACAGTTCCATCTTTGTGCTGTCGAACTTCGACCATACGCCAGATGTGTATACCCACACTTGCCCAGCATTCGGGCCTGAGTTAATCAGTACACGGTCTCCGCTGGATGGCTCAGTCAAACTCAACAACCGACCATCCCAGTCGAGATACCAACCCTCTCGACCCAAAAGCATGGAATCAAGACCCGAACTTGGCAGCACATATCGACCAGCGATAGCCATGCTGTACACGGAACTGATCGTGTTATCGACAATCAACTTTGACACCGCAGAAATGCCGATCATGTTTACCCAGACTTCGCCTGAGTAAATCCAATACTTGTAAAAGACACCAGCAGCCGTTCCGTCAGAGGTAACGATTAGTCCATCTCCAGCTTTCGGATTTTGCGGAAAGCTACTGTCAGAAGCTTGCACCGTAACGACAACGCCAGCGTTTCCTCCAATGATCTGCGTCCATGTCGCCCCAGTTGTCCCAACTGAAAATGCAGTTCCGGCAGGAATAGTGCCATTGGACCTACTCAGAACGCCGTTATGGTCAACCCAAACGCCTGCCGCGTAAGACTTTGCTTGCGCCCATGGTGCGGCAATTGAAGCACCAGACAAAGCACCAAGCGCATTGATTGCTCCATTTGATCTGATGGCACTGAACAATGACGGAGATCCAACATTGTTGCCAGAGAGCGTGGAGTTGGCCACGTCAAATTTGTCATCTGAATAATCATGCGAGCCAAGCATAGATATGCGAGCACTCGCCCCAGTCGGAGTGAACATCCTGTTTCCACTCATCAGCACCATTGCCCCCAGTGAGCATGAAACAGCCGGAGCAGATTCACTTGCTGAGAAGATGATGTTGCTGATGAGCTGTAAAACGCCTTGCGTGCAAGTTGCAACCGCCAAATTTTCTGAATTTATGACCGTTGCGATTGCAGAGGCATTGGCCACAGAGAGGCCGAGCATTTTTGAGTTGAATGCGTTGAAGTACCCAGCCCCAGTGACAAAGATGCCAAGACCCTGCATGTCCGCTGTCTTTGCCTCAAAATATCCCGCACCAGTCTTTTGGAGCATTCCGCGAACCGCAGTATTTAGACCAAGATATAGGCCACCAACCCCTGAATGCGTCAAATTTGTAAAAGCAACGCCAGCGATACGCACGCTAGATGTCGCGTGACTAAACACCCAATCCCCCGTTAAATTAACGAGGCTTCCACCACCGATCACCCCTTCGATGGTCGCGTTTAGCTTTGAAAAGTTGATGTTTTCCGCGTACGTTCCAGCATGCAGCAGGATTCGCCAGCCGCTGTTATTGACAAGCGCTAGAGCTCTTGCGATTGTCTTTACAGGTTTCGCAACGGTGCCGATGTTTGCATCATCACCGTTTGTTGGGTCGACATGCATGTCGTATTTGAAATTGCCAACACCAGCAATCGACTGCACAGCCTCCTGAACTGCAAGCTCCGCATCTGCAACATCTTGCTGCGCCTGTGACACGCTTGTTTCAAGTGTCGTAATAGCAGTGTTAGTGGTCGCAAGCGCCGTTTCGACTGAAGTGGCCTTTGTCTGCGCAGATGCCGCCGCAGTTGCCGCATCAGAGGCTAGCGTATTTGTCTGCCCAAGTGATGTGGTCAGGGATTGGACAGAGGTCTCAACCAAGCCGACTGCAGTAGCCGCCGTTGACGCCGCCAACTCAGCCGCTGCCGCCTGTGTTGCCGCCTGTGTTGCCACATTCGTAATGCCCTGAATTGAACTCTCTACCGCCGTGACGCGCACACCAACTGCAACAGAGGCTTGCACGGCAGTGCTTGCATTGTCAGCAGCGTCTTGTGCATCCTGAGCAGCAGCCAATGCAGCCGCCTCTGCTGCTGATACTGATCCTGCCAACGAGTTTGCCTGCGTCAAAGCATCTTCTGCAGATTGCACGGCATTGGCTACGTCTTGAGCCATTGCCGTGACGGATGCCGATGCAGCAGATGCCGCTGTCTTGGCCTCGTCTGCTTTGGTCGATGCAGCCTCAATTTGTGCAATAGCCCCATCCGCCAAAGCTTTGGCATCGGAGCTATCGAGTAGCGCCTGAAAAGTTAATGCGCTGGTCATGCCCACTCTCCCGGTGAATAGATCGTGTCAGTTCCATCAATCGTTTTAGTCAGTGCATGCGTCTGCACTACGCCATTTACAAGTCGGAGCACTTGCGTCACCTCGCCTAAGTTGTTTTTTCGGTAACCAGATGGGGCATTTGCAAGTTTCAACTCAGCAAGCAGCTGTTGCTGCAAAACTTCCGTGGCGGCCTGATAAACCCAACCATCCGCACCTACCAGCGCGTGCATCGGCACATGACCAAGCACACCTCCGGTGCCATCTAGGATTTCGATGTGTGGGTGCTTATGTCCTGTGGCCGAGTCGAGATCCACCACAGAGCCTGTGTTTAGTTGTGTCATGGTTGATCCTTATGGAATGGCGATGCCGTAGGCTGCGCCTATGTTTCTCTCAATTTGAATGATTTGCGTTGGCGTCAATGGGCTATCAAAAACAACCATTTCACTTATCCCGCCGAGGGTGATAAGGGTTCCGCCGTACATGCTTGAGCCGATGTGAATAACGCCGCTGTTCAGGGGATTTCCAGCAAACGCAACAGTGTCTGTTTTCACGAGATTGCCGTTAACTCGCAGAGTCGCCGTACCCACCGTTGAAACTGTCGTAAGCGATACGCTTGTGCTAGCTCTTGATCCTGAAACACGGTTGTATGAACCTGCTCCATTTAAATAATCAAAATCCAAGGCTACCGATGTACTTGACCCGTTACAAATCAGTGTCAATCGTTTCGATTGGTCTTCGCCGTTCAATGAGTAGACCAGTTTGCGCCCTGCCATTGCGCTTACAGCAAAGCATGTAAGGCCAGCGCTGTTTGACAAAACTCTAGATGGAGTTGCTAAAGTACTACCCACTTCTGAGTAGTTTGTCGTCAGCTTGTTTGCTGATAAATTCTGCACCCCACCGGTAACGCACCTAGGTTGCAACAGCTGCGTGGCCATCTGTGGATGATTTCCACGAGCTTGGTCATACCAGCGTGACACGTGCCCACTGGAGTTGCCAACAAAACTCAATAGGCTCGATTGATTTGCCCACAAATTGCCAATGCCATCTAGCTTCTCAAGTGGATACAAACTCAAATAGTTGCCATCCGAAGACCTGAGAATGTCGGCTATCGGGCCTGTGTAGTCGCTAAACAGTCTGCGCCACGAAACAGCAAATGCGGGTGAAAAGCCATCAAGCGGCATGGGAAGATTTGCCAGCAATGAGGCATTTTTGCCAGAGGCTTGCAAGAACCCTTCGGATGTAACGGTCGTGACCATTACGCAAGCTCCGTCAACTCAAGAAAAACGTTTGCAGTGGCTGCGCCTTGATCGTTAACCGCGCTTACATAGCTTCCTGTCGCGCATGTGAATTCTCGGTATGCCCCAACCGGAATCAACACAGAATGAATACCAGCACTGGTGCCAGTTGTTGCAGCTACCGCGCTAGAGGCTCCGACTGCCAGTCTGATGTTGCCAGTTGACGCAAAAACTCCAATTTTTGTTGTGGCGCTAGAAAGCGCCAATCCAGATGACGCAGTAGAAGAACATGCGATTCTTCGGTGCAAAACTACGGTGTTTGTTGATGACAAAGAAAACGTCTGTCCTGTCGCCAGAGCCACGCGGGGGGTGGAGGCATCAACTGCACCAGCGCCCAGTGAAAACACTTGAAGCTTTCCAAATATGGCGGACAGCCACCCAGTAATACCAACGCCGCCCGAAGGAATGGATTGCCCTGTGATTGGAGCGCCCGTGCTTTCTTTCACATCAACGCCAAAGCGACCGCCAACTAACGCCGTTGGCAAAAGTGAAATCAAGCTCGTCCATTGACCAAGGCTTCGCTTCATCAGCGCAATGAGGCTAAATGTTCCAGCATCCGTTGATGCGACAGCATCGGCTGGAAGGCCGATAGAGTCTCTAACTTCGGTAGCTCTGGCAATTTGAGTTATTTGATTAGCTGCAGTTGAGTCGGCGGACCCGCCTGCGCTTGTATCGCCAAGGTTTGCATTTAATGGGGCTGATGCAAGTGCTAATCGGGTAGAGTCGTTGTACCACTCTTCCGCCCATGTCGACGGCGTAGTACCGTCTACATCAATCCAGCGTGTGTGGATGATTCTGTCTCCGACAGAGGCCCCTGCGAACGCAGTAATGACCTTGTACTTTGTGATGATTGGCTCACGATCTACCGTAGAACTGTTACCGCTTCCGCCATTCACAATTGAAACAAGAAGCTCTCCATCTGGAGATGCTTTCAAATAAACTAACTCGGCATCAGGGGATGCGCCCTGAACTGTTGCTAAAAGTCTCTCCATTTAAAAATCCTTCTGGTGTTATTAATTTTCAGACGCATCTTTTAGTACGTCCAACCCTGTTAAGCCCAGCTCGCTTGTGGCTGCATCTGTGTCTAGCACCAGCCCTGCCGCATGAAGTTTCTCAAGCTCAGTTTTTCGCTCTGCGATATATGCATCCAACGTGGTACCTTTTTCGCGCAGCCATTCGCTCAGGGTCATACCGCCGCCACGGATCGCTTCTTTGGCGGTCATGGTGTCTTTGAGTGGGTCCACCTGCGGCTTGGCGGGCATGGTGTAGGCATCCAGCGATTGGTCGCCCAGCTTCACGCCGGACAGTGCTGCGGCTTCGCGGAACCACTTGCGGATGGGTTGCAGCACTTGGGGCACCAGTTGCAGCCATTGCTCTTGCTCGACCAAGGCACGGAACTCGATCAGACCCATGCGGCTGGATGCAAAGTTGGCTTGGCTCATGTCGCCGGTCAGCTGGGCATACGTGATGCCGGAGCCGACAGCGAGGGCGTGCAGCTCAAAGCGGGAAAACTCTCCACCGGCACCACTGGCCGATGGGGTGTTGAAGGTGACTTGCTCGCTGTTGCCGATGCGGGCGATGAGGCCGGGGCGCATTTTCTCGACGCCGTTGCTGCTGGCCAAGCCCAGCGCTTTGTCGGGCTTGTCGCTGCTGATGATGGCCATCACGCAGGCTTCCATTTTCTTGCGGACCAGCTCAGCGTCATGCCAATCGGCCAAGTCGCGGTAGCGCATCAAGCTGACCGCTAACTCGCTAACACCGCGCACGGTGCTGGGTCGTTCGCGGTTGTAGTGATGGATGATTTCGCTGGCAGGCACGCGCTTACTGACCAGGCTGCTAGACCGCCAGCCGGTCACTTCACCAGGGTGCTCAGGGAATAGCCAGTAGGCCACGCAGGTGCCCAGCAGGTCATACTCTTTGCCCAGAATGCAGTAGTTGCCGTTGGCCAGTGGGCCGGTTTTGTGTTGGTCCAGGTGGTCAGCTTCGAGCACTTGGATCTGCAGGGGGATAGCGAAGCCGTCTGAGGATTTGCGCCACCGACGACGGATGAGGACTTCGCCCGCACTGAAGCGCTCAGTCACGATCAACTTGGTCAGGCCAGCCAGATTGCCGCTGCCATCGGCATCGCATTCGATGCTGCTGCTCCATGCGGCCCAGCTAGCTTGCTCTCGCTTGTCAGCGGGCACGATGCTGATGCCGTATCCGACGACATTGGAGCCCCAAACTTTGACGGCACGTTTGGCATATTCATTGTTCTGAACAGTGTCGCGGGCACGATTGCGGATGCGGGCGAGGCCTTCGCTCAGCTCAGCGCTTGCGCTGCCGCCTGTAGCTGTCCAGCCGCTGGTGCGACGGCCTACCTTGGCGGCGTCGTAGCTGCGGGCATGCTCTAGGCCCATGCGGCTGATGGAGCGCTTGAGCGCCCAGCCGGGGAAGACGTCGGCCAAGACGCGCTCAAAAGCCCCCGAGGGGGCAATGCGGTTTTCAGTGTTTGCCATGGTGTTCAGTCCCGGCTAAATTCGGCCACGGTGGACATGCCGCGCATAGGCAATGACAAGAGCGCACCCGAGGCGATCAGCTCATCGCGGATCAAGTTGCGGGCGCTCATGAGCGAGGCCATGTCTTGGTACTGCACTTCCTTGCCGTCATAGCGCACACGCAAGGTTCCGCTGGCAATGGCTTTTTCAATAGCCTCAAGTTGGGTAACGGTGAATCCGGCCATGGGCTTGTCTTTCAATTCCAGTCGTCACGCATGTCGGGCACCCAGTCGTCATCGCGTCGAGCGGCCTGTGCTGGTGGTGCGCTGGCGGCTTCGTCGGGGTCGGGGTCTATGGCGGTGTCCGTTGCGGTATCGGTGCTGATGTGGTCAATGGCCCCGGGTGCAGATGTCTGCACTACGGGGGTGGGTTGGGTGGCTTGCTCGGCGCTTGCCGGGGTGGGCAAGGGCTGGGCAAACATGTCGTGGACGCGGGGCTCCAGCATTTTTTCCAGTTCGTCCCAGTCGGCTGACCGAGCGGTATGGATGGCGATGCGCGGGTGGTGCGCTGCGGCGTAGGCGTAGACCCATGTGTCCAAGGGTTCGTTGCGCTTGCCGGGGCGCTCGACCCACTTGCCTCTGTCTGCGTCGTAGAACTCGCTGACCACGCCCTCAAAGAAGGTGACGGGCAGCTCGGCGCTGTAGCGGACCATGCGGTCTTCAAATCGCTCGTGCATCAGGTCGCCGTCGAGGCGGGCAAAGAGTGCGCTCTTGGCGGTGTCGGTGCCGACCATCCAGAGGTCGACGCCGTTTTTGTCCATCGCACCGCTGTCGTTGCGCACGTCTTGCTTGCTGGGCCTGCCCAGGATCGGCTTGTTCGGCTGGCTGTAGCCCTTGATGACCATGACGTCGTCGTGCCGGTATTTGCGGGCGTATTTGTAGGCCTCATGCACCGTGACGCCGTCACCGGAGTCAATGGCGGTCATGCTGATTTTGAGGTCCACGCCATACGCGTTGCGCACGGGGCGACGGCGGTAGGTGGTGATCACGCGCTCCCAGTCTTCTTGGCGGCTGGGGTCGCCGGGGATCTCGGTGTAGTCCACGGTGTGGCACCGCTCTCCCCTGCCCCATGCGACAAGATGCAGCGCAAAGTAACCGGCACGCTGCACGTCCACGCCCAGCGTGAGGATGAGGTAGCCGGGCAGCACGGTGCGCAGCGGGTAAGGCTCGCCACGCGCCTGCAGGGCCGCGCTTTGCATTTGGTCGCTGTGGTCTTCATAGGGCAGGCCTTCATGGAGGTTCACAAAGGTCTGGAGCTTGGCCGGGTCTTTCTTGGCCTCCAAAAATTTTTGTGCACGCTCTGCCCAACTAAAGCCCAGGCCCACGGGGCTGTAGAGCCCGTTGATGTGGTAGCCCTTTTTGGCGCGCTCAGGGTGGCGGTGCCGCCATTCGGCCAAGCCGCCCATGGCTTTGTCGGCCAGCATCCAAGGTTTGTTGCGCTCTTCGATTTCGCTGCCACAGTGTTCGCACACGTACACAGCGGTGTCGGGCCAGTGCCGTTTTTTGCCGTCTTCGTCGGTGGTTTTTTTCCAGCGCAGGTTTTTAAACACCAACACTTGCAGGGATTGGCAGTGGGGGCATGGCACCCAGTACTGGGCCATGCTGCTCGATTCGTATTCGTCGGTGATGACGGATGCGCCGCGCACCTTGGGGGTGCTGGTCTTGAGGATTTTTCGGCGGGGGAAGTTGGCTGTGCGCTGCTCTGCCAGCTTGACTGGTGAGCCTTCGTCTTTGAGGCTCACGGGGTAGCGGTCGACTTCGTCCAAGGCCAGCTTTTTGATAGGCTTGGATGCCAGCTCGGACGGGCTGTTGGACCAGCCCAGGTAGAGCACGCCACCGGGAAAATTTTTCTCAGTGATTTTGTTGCCGCTGTCACGCTTGCGGCTGCTGGGGATCTTCTCGCTGATGCGCGCCATGGCGAGGATGGCGGGGTCAAGACGCTGGCTGACAAAGTCCTTGACGGCTTTCTCGGTGGGCTGCACCACCATCATCGGGCCGGGGTCTTGGTCAATCGACTCAAAGACAAAGTTCAGCAGCACCTCAGTCTTGAGCACCTGAGACGCGGCCATGATGACCACCTCTTGCGTACGCGACCGTGAGGACAGTTCGTCCATCGGCTCACGCGCATAGGGCGTGCGGCTGGTGCGCCACTGTCCACCCTCGGGCGATGACTTGCTGGGCACTTGCCTGTATTTGTCAGCCCACTCTGAGGTCCACAGCTTCTCGGGTAAGGCCCAGCCAGCGGCGGCGGCTTCAAGGATTGCGACGTATCCGTCTTTGAGATTCATGGCGTCACCTCCATGGCATGGGCACGGGCCATTTGGTTCAGCTTGTCTTGCAAGGTTTGGCAAACGCGCTGAACTTCGGTCTCGATGAGGCCAAACACTTTGCCCGGGTCTTGCTCGGGGGTGACCAGCGGAGTCAGGCGATCAGGCAGCGACAGCAGTTCAGCGCGGGCAGCGACCATGGCGTCGTGAACAGCGCGGGTGATCGGCGCAATCTCAGCCACCGAGCCTTTGAGTTTAGCCAACTCGATCTGCTCACGCTCTGCGCGGGCCTGCTCAGTCAACGTGCGGGCATCCAGCAAGGGTCGGTGGCCACGGCTTGTTTCAGCCGCAGGTGCCTGCGGGGCTTCGGGCACATACAAAGGCAACTCGCCTATCAGCGACACAGCGCTCCCAGTCGACGCTTCGCCGAACACACCGGCTTGGCGCTGGCCACCGCGCAAAGGGTCAGCTGTGAGCGCCATGCCCAAGCGCACCGACTCAACGTCCACCGAGCCATCCGGATGCTTTTCGCAGCGCCCAGCCTTGATGGCTTTGTGGATCGCCGTATCGCTCACGCCCAAATGGCGAGCGCATTCCTTGACCGATACACCGATCAAGTTGCGAGCGAGACGACCCATAAATAAAACCTATTGCAAACCAGTTAAACAAACAAAACAAACCAATGCAAACCAACTAAAAAAACCTGCAACTAGCTGCACATCGCGGCCCGAATTACCCCCATGGGAGGGGGG
>JACCDG010291173.1_pt1 | contig 13046 bp, 20 predicted proteins | sample 7442471 | NCBI WGS metagenome assembly JACCDG01 (sample SAMN15323444, study PRJNA562643) | freshwater metagenome | isolation source: river surface water | place: USA:Blue River Watershed | collected 2017-08-17 | reverse complement strand
GCAGAATGTCATTATTGTAAAACTGCACCCAGCCGTCGCTTCAACATATACATAACTCAGAAGGGGAAATACAGATCTTCTAATAAAGAGTGGTGTGACCGAGCCTGGATTTTTTATAGTGGGCTAGATCGTGTAGATTCTAGCAAGGGCTACATAGCTGGTAATGTCGTTCCAAGCTGTCCAACATGCAATTGGGCAAAAAATGATCTATCGTACGAAGATTTTATTAAATGGATACAAAATCTAGTTAAGGTTTGGTCTCTCAGAGGGGAGTAAGTTAATGGGAATGTACACAGAGTTAGTCCTGGCCGTTAGTTTAGAAGAATTACCTGAGTATCACGAACGGGTTTTGAAATGGTTCGGAGAACCACTAAATCCTCTCGAATTAAAATCTGAACATCCATTCTTCAAATGTGAGAGATGGGATACTCTTGGACGTTACGGTTTGTATCACAGGCACTATAACTTCCAGAAAGACAAATATTCTGATTTTCATTGTTTAGATATAAGGTGTGAACTTAAAAATTATGATGATGAAATAGAGAAATTCCTAGACTGGATTTCTCCATATCTTATTGATGGTTTTTGTGGATATATGAGACACGAAACTAGAGAAGAACCAACACTCATATATTCTTCTAAACGTAAAATTGTCTTCATAAACAGCATTAATTTAGAGAAATGTGATAGATATGATGAATTCAACGAAGTCTGTGGCTGTCATGAATGTGTTGAAAAGATGTCTAGACGATCGCATTAGACTTTCTTAAATCCGAATTCTAGAATCTAACTAAATGCAGAAAAATGAAGAGTTAGTTTTTCATAGACAGCGGTGGTGGAATCTATGGATATTAGGGCTCAGCTACGCCCTCCTTTATTTTGGCCGCTACAACTTCTCAAGTAGCCACGCAGTTTTAAGTAAACATCTAAATTGGAGCTATAGTGCCTTTGGCAAAATAACAGCTATATCTCAACTTGTATACGCTATCTCTGTTCTAATACTAAGTCCGATAATGGACAGAATAGGAGGTAGAAAAGCCGTCTTGCTTGGTATAGGTGGCGCGTTCGTATCCAATCTATTATTTGGTGCCAGCTATTATCTGATCGGCCATCAAATAAATCTTGGAGCGATAAATTTTATGTATCAAGGAAGTATAGTAATCATGAGCTTCTCATTCATTTGGGCCATGAATTACTTCTTCCAGAGTATGCCAGCCACAGGGATAGTTAAGATAAATAGCTCTTGGTGGAAAACCTTTGAAAGAGGAAAGATAGCTAGTTATTTTGGTGCTCTATTGAATATGGGTAGGATTCTGGTCTATTTAACATGTCCAGTTATCTTAGCAATGTTACCATGGCCATTTGCTTTCTTCATTCCAGCAAGTTTGTTAGTCATAGCTTTCTATTTTGTGTATACGAAGGTTAAAGACAAACCGGAAGATATTGGAATTCAATACTTCAGCGAGAAATATGAGCATCTCCCAATTAAAGAAATTCTGAAGAGAGTATTTACAAGCAAGATAATAATGCTATCTACAGTATTGGCTCTTTGTGTTGGAGCTGTTCGGAATGGAGTTGAGCATTGGGTAAGTAGATTCTTTATATCTCAATATTTAGGTCCTGTAGGATTGCCCCCAGAAGCTCTAAAGAGCTTTGGTCCCTACATTTTATATGCCATAGCATTTCCTATAGCTATGATAATCTCTAGTTTTGTAGCTGGTAAATCTAGTGATAAATACTTTGAGAGCAGAAGATTTCCATTGATTGCGGTAGGTATGGCATGTGCTCTATATCTGCTACCAATATTATCTATCCTGACTATCTCACCAATTCTAAAGAGTGCTTATATAGTCTCTGTAGTGATAGTTATGATCATGTTTGTAATTCAAATAGCCCAATCTCTATTGATGGGGGCTTTGACTGCAGATTTAGGTGGTAGAAGTAGTAGTGCTAGTACAGCTGGAGTGTTTGACTGTGCTCAATATTTAGGTGGGGCTTCCATAACAGGGATTATTTCCTATTCCTTGGATGCTAGCAAAAGCTCTGGTTCTGAGTGGCACATTTGGCCGGTGACGATGGTCCTACCGTGTTTGGTTGGTTTAGCTATAGCTATAACTTATTGGAATAAGAGGCCGACAATTCAATAAATAAATTGGTAATAATAAAATTGGAGGTGGAAATGAATTACGCCGTCGTCCTGATTTCGATCGCGTGTGTCTGTTTCTGCATCGCTTTTCTGTTATCAGTTAATGTTAATCAGCAGTTGCTGAAACACACGAAGAAATTGGAAGCCAAGAGTTTGCTGTTGGACTAATAGGTGGGCTTGAGCCCACCTTTAACTAAAGGAATTGATTTATGATACCGCAAGATATTTACAAGATATCTAGATACAGTGGGAACAATACAGATGGTATAGATCACCTAGGTAGAGGTGGGGCTAAGGAGTTAGGTAGGTATACAGTTGATGGTGTCTTTCGAGATCTAAATAAGATCGGCGTAATAAGAATGGATGATTTTACAATACTCCATGATTATAAAATTACCGTGGAGAACACCACTTGGGCTGGTAGAGATTACTACATCTCTTTTGGTGGAGATAGGGAGAGGATGACCAGCTCCCCAAGCGTTGTTAAGTACGCTCTATATCTTAAGCCTTAGAAAGATCCTCATCGATCTTCTTGCATAGGTCGAGCATTATATCGTCTATAAAGGGGGTTTTGTAGTGAACTATGTACCCCCAGCTTTTTAGCTCTTCCCAATTTCTACCACCAAGGCTGCCAGTATAAGTCTTATGAATCACGTCTTTACAATCGTATAGCTTTAGGAGATCTCTATGAGCTTCCTGAGCTCTCTGAAATTCTTCAGGTTTAGATTGGGGAAGTCTGGGATCAAAGAAAATAGATCTCTGATCTAGTCTAGCGCCGGCTCTGCCCCACTTAATAGATTCATCTTCTGGAGGAGAATATTTAATCTTTGAATCCAGCTTGCTGACATTCTCCTCTATTATTTTACCTGTATCAGCTATCTCCTTTCTGAAAGACTCTTCTAATCTCTTATCTAATACTGAATCGATACCTTCAAACTTGGACTTTAATTTGGGGCCTGGTTTGAAATGTATGTGCAGAGCATCATCCTTGTAACCAAAGTCCGTAATAACAGTATCGTAGTGGATCTCCTTGTAATCAACCATGTGAAATAATATAGCTTTATCCAGTAATAAAACAAGTGTTGATAGATTACCCAGAATCTTTTATAGATTTTGAAGAGGTAAATAGAGAATGTTGTGGATACGTACAATGGAGGCCGTTTTAGTCCTTTTCCTCGGATGGCTTCTATTTATCTTAGGCTCATACATAAAAGAAAGACTGAACCTAAGAAAGAAAAGATTAGAACTAGAACAGAGGAAAATGGAACTTGAGCTCCTATCAATTGATAGGGAATTAGAGAAAGAGAAGGAAAGAGATGAAAATCATCGAGCTGAAGAAATTGCCGCTTATTATTCTGTTGAGTCTCATGGGCTGCATCACGAATGTGGATCCAGGGAACGTGGGAGTGGAGGTAAATCGATGTAGCAGTGGAGGCATCACTCCGACTCCGCTCGGCATCGGATATCACACGACCGGTCCATGCACCGATATCGTTGAGTATCCTGTATCTATGCAGACCTTCGTACTCTCGTCGTCTATTCACGATGGGATGAAAGTGGACAACAGTGTTCATGTGCCCTCTAATGAGGGGCTGGACATTTCTGCCGACGTCGCTCTCTCATATACTCTGGACGCCAGAAAGGCCCCAGCCATCTACGAGAAGTTCAAGATGGATCTCGATCGCATCGAAGGGACCTTCATGCGAAATATGATTCGAGAGGCAATGAGGCAAGAGTTCGGCAAATATACTGCTGAACAGCTTTATGCTGGCAAGCAAGCAGAGGTTCGATTGGAAGTTGAGAAATTCCTACATGAAAAGCTGGGAGCTGAAGGCTTTCAAGTCCAGAACTTCAGCATCAATCGTACCCAGATGCCTGAGAGTGTGATTCATTCAATCGAAGCCAAGGTCGCCATGACCCAGCAGGCACAGCAGGCCGAGAACGAAGTGCGTAAGACTCAAGCTCTTGCCACACAAGCTGTTGCTACGGCAGAAGGTGAAGCGAAGGTTGCCAAGGTGCGGGCTCAAGGTCTGGCTGATGCAAAACGACTTCAGGCTGATTCCGAAGCTTATTATATCGAAAGGACTACGAGGGCTCTAACGCCGGCGTTCGTAGATTATACAAGGGCGCAGAAATGGAATGGCGTGCTGCCGCAGGTAACCTCTGGCAACACTCCGATTATCGATCTGAGGAAATAATGTTTACTCGACTACTGAAATTCACTTCCGAATGCATGTACTTCTACGCGGCCTATCTGGGCGTCAAACTATTGGCCGATCATGTCAACTTCAAGCGACTTGAGCAGAAGCTCCGCCTCGAAGTGATTAAGAGGGCTGCGTAATATGGGCTTCTTTGACGGTCTAGTCAAACTCCCATTCGAAGTTGCTGGTACCGCTATCGATACTGCTAGCGATACCATCAAGCTGGGTGGGAAGGTTGTGACTTCCACAGGCAAGATTGCTGGTAACAGCACCAAGCGGCTTGTTAAAAGCGTCGAAGATATCTTTGATTTCGACGACTAAGATCTAAGCGGTAGGCTTCTTCGTCGATGTAAACTGAACTATCATGAGTAAGAAGAAAAATAAGACGAAGAAGTCTATTGATTGTAGAAAACTTCAAATCAAATCAAGAAAAGCTTATAGACTGAATCAGCATGCTGTTGTTATAGGAAATAAGCGGAAAGACGAAAAACATGCAAGAAGTGACGATTACTCCGATTCCGAAGCCTGAGAAAAAGCCTAGGACTCGAGAAGAGCTTCGCAACAATAAATGCAAGCTCTGTTATGGCAAGAAGACTATCCGAATGTATGTTTCCTCTCGCCATCCTATCCTGAAGAATATCGTGGAAACGAAAGATTCTAAGGGAAAGGTGACGAAGAAAAAAGTCTACGACATCCCTCCCAAAGATCTACCCTGCTACTACTGCTCTCTTCCTCTAGTCCCCACCAACGATATCGTCCTGTAAATCAAGATCGAGAACTCTCGTTCCACTAGAGAGTTCTCTAAGCTCCCTTCCACTTCCGGAAAAGTTTCCTGCTTTAGCTATATCAAAGATTCCCTTGAGATCAGCCTTTGTGTGCTCTATCTTAATACGTTCAAAGTTCTCGAATTCTTTCTTGATGCTGATATCGTTAGTATTTAACTTCTCATCTATTTTCATAAGACTGGTTGCTATAAGAGCTAAAGATTTGGTCTTATCACTACCCTCAGGGGCGAATTTTAGAGCCTGCATATCGAAGTGGAGAATTGAGGCTAGTTCTTTAAGTGACTCTCTTATTTGTATATTCTGTACAAACCCCAATACGTGTCGTGCGTAATCGGGGCCGTTTCTTAGAATATGTTGTACCTGCCTTTTTTCTCCAGTCTGCTCATATAGATCTAACCAATCTTTCATCTTCATAACTTCGGGATTCCAGAAATAATGTCTATATCGTTCTATAGCTTCTCCAGAGATAGAAGTATCAAATTTGGAGTTTATGGTTTTCGCAACCTTAGTTGGCTCCTCCCTAGAGAGGATAAGCTTTTCTATTCCGGCTCTGATTTCCAGTGTGGAGAGCAGAGAGAATGCTTCAATAGTTGGCCCATCAGGGAAGAAAAGATTGTAGATCCCTTCCTTTCTCATGAATTCTACTGATGGAGAGTGCTTCCTATCATTACAAGAAAATCCTTCTGGTGACTTAAGTTCAGATTTAATCTTCGATAAACTGTCTTTTGGAATTTCTGGTAATTCAACTCTCTTACATACCTCATTGACATTCTGACCGCTTAGAATGAGGTACTTAATATAATACACATGTGGAAATCTCATAATAGAACTCTACATCGTAGTAAATAAATAGACAACAAATTGGCATAAACAATTCATGAAGAAACCAAAGTCTAGCGTCCACACTAACTTCGCAGATGATCTCGCGCTAATCCTGGAGAATTCCAGGATTGTAATCAACGACGTCTCGAAAGACCACATCGACCGAGTTCATCTGGCCTTTGATAATGCGGCCAAGATGGTTGTTGGTCTGAAAAAGATCAAGCTCATAGTCTTGTCCGTGAAAGGAGCTTTTGACGTGCTTCGAATGTTGAAGAGCATGACTCTTTTAGGTCACAAGATCAAGACTGTAGAATGGGAAAAGAAATCGCCCATCGGGGCCGTCAAGGTGATCTCGGCTGAAGGAAAAGACATCAGTGAAATGGTGGGGATGCTTGGAGATGACCTGAAAGAGTGTCTGCACGCTTCGGGTCTTCCGTCCTTCACTTTGAACTTCAAATAACATTCACGCCGGGCAGTCCGGCGTTAGATAGAAAGGGAGAAATCATGGCCAAAAAATGCAACTGCCACTCGTGCCGCCCCAAGAAACGTAAGAAGGCCAAAACCAAGGCCAAGCCGCGTACTCGTAGGAAGGCCTCGCCGACGAAGACGGCGACCTCTACGCTGAACAAGGTGAAAGATGTCTTGAAAGACGTCGAGCGTACCGGCAAGGCCCTTCTCACCCTGGGCAAGATTCTCAAGAAAGTCAAGAAGTGAAAGTTTCTGAGAACTTGCAGGCATAATGTTTAGACAAGACACGAGAGCGGAACGATATTCTAAAAAGCTGGAGCTTGCAGAGTATCTCCCGCTCTCGATGGTTACGGTCGAATTCCAAATCGACTGTAACATTGGAACAGTGGTAAGGTCCTGCGCCTGCTTCGGGGTGAAGGACTTACATGTCATCGGTCACGTGCCGCCATATAACATATTGAAAGGCGCCTCTGGTAACACTGTTGATTTAGTGACTATAAAGCAGCATTCTACTCCGGCAGAATTTTTACAGTGGAAGCGAAGGGAAAAGCCAGAGGCACAACTCGTGTCTCTTGAATTAACCGACGAGGCCACACCGCTGTATGGATTCGAACTAGAGAAAGAGACTTTCGCTGTATTAGGTCACGAGACAACTGGAGTACCAGTAGAGATTCTTCGCGCGTCAGCGCATGTGCTGTATGTACCGATGCCAGGAGCCGGGTACTGTTTGAACACGGGTTTCACTGGACACGTGTTCCTCTACGAACTCAATAGGAGTCGATCATGTTCGAAAAATTGAAAGCGCTCAACAAAACGAAAACCGTGTTGGTCATCCGCGTGATCCGCCAGGGCCTCCTGACCCTGGAGACGCTGATCTCGCTCGTCAAGTGACAGAGGGCGGGGCGAAAGCCCCGCCGAGAGTAAAATGAGTTTTAATATAAATTACAGAAAGGACTTTGATGGCATCGTTCCAGAATACAAAACTGAGGGTGCCGCAGCAGCCGATTTATCGGTAAACGAAACCTACAATTTGAAGCCATGGGAAAAAAGAGCATTTGGCACAGGAATCTATTTAGAAATACCTAAAGGATTCGAAGGACAAATAAGACCTAGATCTAGCATGTTCTTAAAACATGGGATCTTCATTCCATTCGGAACAATAGACAGTGATTATAGGGGAGAAATAAAGATCGTATTGGCTAATTTTAATGACCAGGATGTTCTTATAGAATATGGAGATAGGGTAGCGCAATTAGTAATAGCTCCAGTAATGTGTACAGTGAAATTTGTTGAGCAAATGGCTCTATCTGAAACTGACAGAGGAGATGGAGGCTTTGGAAGTACTGGAAAATGAAAAGACTGCTTTTAATATTACTATTAATAGGCTGTACTTCGGTCCCACAACCTACTGGGGCGGCCTGGAAATTCATAGCAATAAATGGATCAACGCTAGCTTATGTTATTGAGGACGATAAAGCTTTTTCTAAGTCTTGCTACGATATCAGGATAGCTGCAGTTAATGAAGAAGTAGACTGCGTAGCCTATTGTGATGATGAAGACAAGAAAAATGACTATGATCGCGCTATTTGCGCAGCTGAATGGTGTACTAAGAAGGACTCAATAGTTACTTGGAGAACAGTGGAACCTATATGCTCCAAAGTTATACCTTCATACAACATTCACACCTGGATTGTAACTGAGAAGGAGCATCCAAGATCTAGAGTTTGTACTGTGGCCGGGATAAAGTGTAAGCCTCAAGTATCAGATGACGGAGAATACTAATGAAGACTAAGACAAGAGAGTGGTTCGAAGCCAGTGGTCACTACGAGGCCATACAAGAAACTATGGGATCAATTGTTCCCATGATTAAATTCGCTCTCAAAGACTTACCTTCCGAGTTTTGGGAGACTTTAGAGAGGAAACTAAAAGATGGTGAGATATCTGAAAGGGTTGGAGAAATCTACGAGAGTCATTTCTCAGACGAAGAGATTGAAAGGTTAGCGCAACTATACACAGATCCTGTGATGAAAAAATTCCTCTCTAGTAGAGAGATGATAGACAAGGAAATTCATAAATCCACAGAAGAATTTGCCCGTAAAATTCTTCAAGATACAACTAAGCTGAGTTAATAAATGGCAAATTTCAAATTTTGGTTATTCACAAAGACTCTTTCTCTAGCTATTAGAGCTATCCTTCTACTTGGAAATGAAGGTGCAGAGACTATGAGGCTATTGATGCTAAAGAGAAAATTAGAAGTCTGTGTTCCTAGGGATCATTTGGCCTTTGCTGAAGAATGCATGGAAGAATTCAATTCCATAGCAAGAGACTACAATTGGGAAGGCGAGAAATCTAGCTAAATATTAGTAATAATAGCTGTAGAAAGGAGTTCTATATGACCTTCTTGCAGCGAATGTGGCGACGGTATCAAGTGGTACGATTCTCAGAAGGACTGGGAATCGGCTACTCAATTCGCATGAGGAGGCTAAGCCTTTTCATTGCCCGGAAAGGAATTGTTCTTTTCGCCAAGATGTGGGAAGAGCACATCGATGAGAAGCAATTGATCGCCGAAGAAGATCCGGAATCGTTCTTCATTGATCGTCTCCGGAGGATTCGATTCCACAATCTCAAGGAGCTTAAGCAGGACAAGATCCTGCCGCCCTCCAAGGAACTGATGGTTTCGTGAGCTAAAGAGGAGAAATCCTCTTTTAAATATAATACTGTTATACAACTTGACAGCATTAATTACATAACATAATCTATAATTATGAAAAGAACTTGGACCGATACACAGTTATTAGAGGCTGTAAAATCTAGTAAATTTTATAGTGATGTTGCCAAAAAATTAAATTTAAAAAGACCGAACAAAACTCTATTCAATAAAATAGAAGACCTAAAACTTGATGTAAGTCATTTTGAAATTGATCCGTACGGGAAACGTATACCTCAGAGAATATTCACAAAGGAAATTTTGATACAAGGATCAAGGAGATTGAATTGCTCTAGTCTTAGACGAATTTTATTGAAGGAAAATCTACTAGAAAATAAATGTCAGATATGTGATCTTGGGCCTTGTTGGGCAGGCAAAAATTTAGTTCTTCAAATAGATCATATCAATGGTGTAAATACTGATAATCGATTGGAGAATTTACGATTTTTATGTCCAAATTGTCATTCTCAAACACCAAGTTTTTGTAGAGGAAGGAAGTTAAAATATAAGAGATTAGAAAAATTCTGCCTGGAATGTAATAAAAGAATACAAAATCACAGTACATTTTGTATAGATCACAGATTTTCCAAAAAGAAAAATATTGAATGGCCAAAAAACTTACTAGAACTTACCGAAAAAGAAGGCGTAGTTAAGATTGCAAAATTATTTGGAGTAACTAGAGGAGCTGTGTATCACCAACTAAGAATCATTAGACTTGGGAAATATAACAACTCCAGCTCTAATTAGATCTTTTCCTGAGTACATATGTTTTGTGGCCCATTTTTCGTCTAGTTCTTTTGTACTAATAATTCTTTTATTTCCTTTTGTATTCGGGTCGGCTATTTCAACTATATTTTTATCTAGATCTATATCCTCCAAAACAACCCAATGAAATTTTCTGGGATAATTCCAAGACTTACAATCAGCAATTATAGGGATATCATTTTCTAGGAGCTTTAATGCTTCTTCAGGGGTAAATTCTTTCCATTCGGCTTTAAATCCTAATTTTTTGGCTGCGTCCCTTATCTTGTCTCCTTCCGCACCATTTTTCCCCACTCCTACAAGTTTAGACAATTCTTCTTCAGTTTTGTCGAGGCCGTATTTATTCAAAACCATCTTTAAGCAAGCTGCCGAACAAGTTTGTTGAGTCTCTTGTTGATGAAGAGGAACATAAGCTTTAGCCTCTTTAGTCAAAGAAGCTGGACCGCAGGCGAATTTCTTGGTTTGATAATAGAAAGGAATGTTAGCTTCAGCGGTCTTTTCATTATAGTGGTCGTAAAGCTTCTTACCACCATAAGCCAAAGCACCAGCGCCTAATAATCCAGCGCCTATTAAGGGATTTCTATATTTGGACGTGTAGTGCTTGAATTTACTGTATTTAATAGCATTAACTGCCTCTTCTATTGGCACACTTGGGTTTATATTTTCTCCACCTCGTATGGTATTAAAATCATCTATAATAGACTGTGGATTTGGCGGTCCCTCTCCCCACATTTCTACTGTAGATAATCTATTTGCCTCATCTCTTTCCTTAAGAGGCATCGTGTATAGAAACTTATGTCCAACTTGTTGAAAATGTGGAGATCCAGAATGGATATTCTTGTTCTTTGTGAGATTGTCTTTTGGACTTATCTTTTTTCCAATGGAAGACATATCAGAAAACATTCTTTGTCTCTCTACTTCATCGGTTATTAGTTTCCCCTTATCGACTGCAAAATCCATACCAACGTTATCTAAATTCTGTCTCCAAGCTGCACCTGACTTCTCCAACTTTTGATCTTTAAGCCTAATTATGTGCTTACAATTACCTCCAGAAGTCGATTGTACATAAGTATAATTTGGACAATCACATGTATACTTTCCTGAAGGATGTTTTATAACTGTGTAATCCTTAGGTCTAGTTTCACTATGAACTGAATGATGTTGTCCCGAGTGTTTCTTCTTGGCCATCATGTGTAAACCAACATTGGCCACAAAGTTCTTTAGTTTAGGATCATCAGTTTGCTTTATGAGAGAATTTTGAAAACCTTTTGAAGGCAATTTCTGTAGCAGGAAATTGTAGTTTTTGCTCTCTAGGAACTTATCTACATCTTGCTTAACAGTAGCCACCTTTTGGGGCAATTCATTTTCATTATGGAATAGAGAAGTAAGCTGACTATTTAGCTCTTCTTTTCTTCTAGCTAAATCTAATAGATATTCGTCTACAGCCTTACCTGGGGAACTCATTCCTAACATTTGAGATAACCCTTGTTTTGGTCTAGTGGATAAGAATTTCTGAACTATAACCTTCTGTTTCTCTGGAGGTAAGCCCTCATGGGACCCATATCTAATGGCTCTAGCTTGAGCCTGTAAAGATCTAGGCATGTTCCAGTTAGGTTCTAACAATTGCATAAGAGTAGACTGCTTTAAATCTATACCTTCAGATCCAGATGGAGATAAAAGAAGGGCCCTCAATTTACCGGCGTTATAGTCTTGCACCATCTGAGTTCTTTCTTCTTGAGATTTATCTCCAGAGTAGAGACCATAAGGCACGTGAGCTTCGTCTAATAATTTGGAATAAGGGTTTAGTCCAGCATCTAGATAATTAGATACCACGACTCCTTTATTAGAAGGGTCGGCATTTAATATGTTTTGAAGCTCTTCAAAGGCTCTCTGAATCTTAGGGGACGAAGCTTCTCCTTTATTGATAAATGGAGCATTAGTGTTAGCAGCTTGCCTTGCTCCCTGAAGATAGGCATTAAGACCTTGGCTCTCTTGTTTAGAAGGTGGTAGACCTGCCTTGACCTTAGCAGCTACCCATGAAGGAGCATTATCCATAAGTGTGTCATAGACAGCTAATTGCTGCTTAGACATCGGCACTTTAATCTGTTGCTCTTCTACATCTGGAAAACCTTCTTTAGAAGCTGGAACATAATCAACCCATTTATGAAGTATGCCCTTGAGTTCATCAATCTTGTTTCTATTCAAGACCTGAACATTTCCGGGCTTTAGGCCCCTCAATTTATTTAATAGAGAAGGCTTTATCTTCTTGTCGTAGATATATCTCTTTTCGAATTCTGCTTTATTCTCTGGAAGAAGATGCTCACCACTCGCCATGTTAACAAGTGGTGCCAAATCAACTGGATGGTTGGTCATTGGAGTTCCTGTTAACAACAACAGCTTCTCTGCGTTTAATTTCTTAACAGCCTGCGTACTAGCAGAGGAAGGGTTCCTCAATCTATGTGCCTCGTCGACAACTACCAGAGGATTTTGGTGCTGAAGGGTCCCCTTCCTAGCCAAATTCTCCAAGCTCTCAACATTGTATGGCTGCCCGTTCTGGACGTGCTTCGCATACTCTTTTTCCATATTGCTCTTCAAGGATGCTGGAGTGATATAAGTGGCTGGTGTCTGTAGAGCATCTTGTGCAGCTAGGGAGCCTAGACTTTTTCCTTGTCCTGGCTCCCAGCCTAATACTAAACCTCTTTGGTTCTTAAGCTTCTCTTGTATTCTCTGCTGGTGTGGAAGAAGCTCAGTAGTAATATCAGCTTTCTTTAGCTCGGCAACCTTTTCATTAATGCCGTTTAAGAGTTGGCTGCTAGTTAATTTCATAGGTCCATCCTATAGGAAATTCAAAATAATTAGTTGTAATAATCGGTTTGAGGAGAAAATGATTAGAACAAATTTTGTAACCAAGAAGACCATTCTCGGTGCCTGTGTATTCTTAATACTATGGATGGCTTATCTTGGATTAGTATTTTGGCATGTAAATCCTTTGATTCTAGTAGATAGGATTTATCATCAATCAGTGATGGTAGGTTTTATCTATTTTCTTTTGTGGCTTGATGAAAGACCGGAAGTTAATGATAGAGATACCAAAGAAGAATAATCATATGAAGAGGCATTCTACATGCCCCATAGATGAATTGAAGAATGTAGGT
>JACCDG011181739.1_pt1 | contig 13047 bp, 12 predicted proteins | sample 7442471 | NCBI WGS metagenome assembly JACCDG01 (sample SAMN15323444, study PRJNA562643) | freshwater metagenome | isolation source: river surface water | place: USA:Blue River Watershed | collected 2017-08-17 | reverse complement strand
TGGTGGAGCTGGGGGGAATCGAACCCCCGTCCGTAAGCACTCTACAGAGAGTTCTACATGTTTAGCTATCGTTGTTTTTGTTTAACGGTTCAATCACCAACGAGCAAGCAATTTCGCCGCGAGTCACCTTGGTTTAATTATTGATTAAGTGACCCAACCAATAACGAGTCTCTCTTTATGACGCTGCTGTGGTTGCCCACCCGACCGAGAGACCCTTCGGTGCAGCGTCCAGCTGGATTAAGCAGCTAGAGCGTAAGTTTCGTCGTTTGCGACTATACTTGTTTCTAGATGGATTAACGAGGTAACTAGGCCTCGACATGCCCTCACCTGCTTTGCAACCCACGTCGAAACCGGGTCAGCCCCAAAGCAAGTAGCCATTATACTACTTCTTGTTAGCCGCCCGCATGATTCTTGCTTTATCCCGCTCCCAATCACGTTCTTTTTCTGCATTTCGTTTATCGTATTGTTTTTTACCCTTAGCTAAACCTATTTGAATTTTGATACGCCCACCTTTAAAGTGCATATCGATCGGGACTAAGGTGTATCCTGAGCGCTCTACTTTACCAATGAGCTTTGCAATTTCTTCATTATGTAAAAGTAGCTTTCGGGTACGAATGGCATCAGGACGGATATGGGTTGAAGCAGCACCCATCGGCGTAATATGGCAGCCAATAAGATAAATTTCACCCCTTTGAATAATGACATAGGCTTCTTTGAGATTGGTTCGGTTGTCCCGAATCGCTTTCACTTCCCAGCCTTCCAAGACAATACCTGCTTCATATTTTTCTTCGATGAAGTAGTCATGAAAAGCTTTTTTATTTTGAACAATACTCATGAAAACTAACTAATACTTTAAAATGGTTATTTTACGCTAAATCAATTTGCCTTATGACTGACGTCAAAAAAAATGTGATCGTCCAACATTCAGCGGAAAAAATGTTTGATCTGGTCGACCGCATTGAAGACTATCCTTTATTTTTACCCTGGTGCGGAGGATCTAAAGTGATTGAAAGAACATCTCATATCACGCGCGCAAGTATTCATATTCAATATAGCGGTGTGAATCAAAGCTTTACCACACAAAATACTAAAAACTATCCCAATCGTATTGATTTAAAGTTAATCGATGGCCCTTTTAAAGTACTCGAAGGTTACTGGATTTTTAAATCCATCCATGATGATGCTTGCAGTATCGACTTCCATCTTCATTATGAGTTTTCAAATTTTATTTTAGATAAATTAATATCCCCTATATTCAATAAAATTGCGAATACTTTTGTCGATGGCTTTGTCGCCCAAGCTGATAAAATATATGGAAAAGATAAGCTATAAATCATGACGCCCAGACTTTCTATTATCATCCCGCAATACAAAACACCTGAACTTATTTGTTTATGTATTCGAGCCATTAAGCAATTTTCAGCACTTCATCCTGAAATTATTGTGGTGGATAATAATTCTAAAGATGCTTCAGTTGATTATTTAAAAAAAATTAAAAATATTACGCTTATTGAAAATAAAATAAAATGTGATGGTGCTGATGCGCATAAACTAGCTCTTGATCTTGGTATCAAAAAAGCGCGTGGTCAATGGATTCTATTTTTTCATAGTGACAGTATCGTATTAAAAAAAGGCTGGGATGAAGACTTAATCGATCTCACCCAAAAATATCCTGGCACCATTGGAGCCACTACAATTTATCGAGATATCAATCCCTTCGCTCCCTGGTATACAAAGCTATTAAGATATTTAAAAGAAAGTAGCTCATTTTTTAATTACACCTTTGATGCCACGGATAAGAAAATTATGTCTTATTGTTTTCTCATTGAAAGAGAATTTTTATTAAAAACAAAATATCAATTTCATGGGTCTCATGGCGATGTAGGTGATAGTCTCTACCAGATTCACATCAAAAATAAAAAACCTTTTATACTTTTAGGCCGCAAAATGTTAAATCAGTTTATTTGGCATACAAGCAATGCCACCTCATTGGCGGCTGGTTTAATGAGTGATGAAAAATCTAAACAAAAATTTTTAAAGAAAAGAAATCAGCTTTTATCAAGTGATATCATTTCTAGTCTATTACAAAATAAAGTCTTAGATAAAAGATGAAATTTAGAAAGTCTAAATCATGCCCAATGAAATTTTAATTGAAGTCGCTTATGCGCTCCCTAAAAAGCAACTCATTATCCCCATCAAGGTCAAGCTGGGTACAACTGCAGAGGAGGCTATCAAAACTTCAGGCATTATAAAAAAATTCCCAGAAATTGATTTGAATGTGAATCAAATTGGTATCTTTGGAAAATTATCGCAAAAAGATCATGTGCTACGTGAACGCGATCGTGTTGAAATCTACCGACCCTTAATCGCAGATCCTAAAGAAATTAGGCGCCAACGTGCAGCCGAGGGTAAAGTCATGAAAAAAGGCGGAGATAGCGCTTAAATCAGAGGTTTTGTTAGCCGAAACGACAGTTTTTCTGTATAATTTCGTTTTGCGCAAAGGACCCAAAGATGCGTTTAATACAACAAGCACTCACTTTCGATGACGTGCTCCTCGTTCCAGCTCACTCCACAGTACTTCCACGCGAAGTTAGTTTAACAACGTTTTTAACGAAGAAAATTAAACTTCACATTCCTATTGTGTCCGCTGCAATGGATACAGTGACGGAATCAAGATTAGCGATCGCACTCGCGCAAGAAGGTGGGCTTGGTATCATCCATAAAAATATGACGCCGCAAGAACAAGCTTATCAAGTATCGCGCGTCAAACGTTTTGAATCAGGTGTCGTGAATGACCCTATTACCATTGAACCGAATATGTCAGTCCGAGATGTGATGCAACTCACTCAGCTTCATAAAATTTCAGGTTTACCCGTAATCGATGGTGGCAAGATTGTTGGTATCGTTACCAACCGAGATTTACGTTTTGAAACGAATCTTGATCAGCCTATCAAAAATATCATGACACCGCGTGATCGATTAGTCACAGTCAAAGAAGGCGAATCCAAAGAAGAAGTGATTCGCTTACTTCATCATCATCGCCTAGAGCGTGTTTTAGTGATCGATAAAAATGATGTATTAAAGGGTTTAATTACCGTTAAAGATATTCAAAAATCTTCAGACCACCCTTTTGCCTGTAAGGACGATAAAGGTCGCCTGTGTGTAGGTGCGGCTGTTGGTGTGGGTGAAGGTACCGAAGAGCGTGTTGAGTTATTAGCCAACGCGAATGTCGATGTGATTGTCGTAGATACAGCGCATGGTCATGCGCAAGGTGTATTAGATCGTGTGACTTGGGTTAAAAAACATTTTCCAAATATTGAAGTGATTGGTGGCAATATTGCCACAGCGGATGCCGCTAAAGCACTTGTGGATGCCGGAGCTGATGGTGTCAAAGTTGGTATTGGTCCTGGTTCTATTTGTACCACTCGCATTGTGGCAGGTGTCGGCATTCCACAAATCTCAGCGATTAGTAATGTAGCTGAAGCACTCAATAAACTTAATATTCCGTTTATTGGTGACGGTGGTATCAGATTCTCAGGGGATGTTGCAAAAGCCATTGCTGCAGGCGCAAATTCAGTGATGTTAGGTTCAATGTTCGCAGGCACTGAAGAAGCACCTGGTGAAGTTGAGCTCTTCCAAGGTAGATCTTATAAATCCTATCGCGGTATGGGTTCTATTGGTGCCATGCAAAAAGGTTCATCCGATCGTTACTTCCAAGATAGTGAAAATAATGCTGATAAATTAGTACCTGAAGGCATTGAAGGGCGTGTTCCTTATAAGGGAAGTGTGATTAATGTGATCCATCAACTCATGGGTGGTCTTCGAGCCTCGATGGGTTATGTGGGTGCTAAAACGATTGATGAAATGAGAAATAAAGCTAACTTTGTACAAATTACAAGTGCAGGTATGCGTGAATCTCATGTGCATGATGTGCAGATCACTAAAGAAGCACCGAATTACCGTGTTGATTAATTTGAAAGCTTTAATAGACAAGCCTCTCTTTTGGGAGGCTTTTTAAATCCTATGGATAAAATTCTAATTCTTGATTTTGGTTCACAATACACACAGCTCATAGCGCGTCGTGTGCGTGAAATGCATGTCTATTCTGAACTTCATTCACATGACATGAGTGAAGCTGATATTAAAGCTTTTAATCCACAAGGTATTATTTTGTCAGGCGGTCCTAATTCAGTCTATGAATCAGACACACCTCAAGCCCCTCAAATTATTTTTGAATTGGGTGTGCCTGTTTTAGGGATTTGTTACGGCATGCAAACGATGGCGGCGCAACTCGGCGGTAAAGTTGAAAATGCACACACACGTGAATTTGGATACGCCGAAATTAGAGCACATAACCACTCCCCACTTTTAAAAAATATTCAAGATAAAACCAATCATGAGGGTCATGGGCTTCTGGATGTATGGATGAGTCATGGCGACAAAGTGACAGCATTACCTCCAGAATTTAAAGTAATTGCGAGTAATGCTTCCACTCCTATCGCAGGCATGATGCATGAAACCAAAAACTTCTATGGCTTACAATTTCATCCTGAAGTCACCCACACTAAACAAGGCTTTAATATTCTCAAACAATTTGTAAATCATATTTGTGAATGTAAACCGAGTTGGACCATGCCTAATTACATTGAAACAGCTGTTAAACATATTCAAGAAACTATCAAAGATGATGAAGTGATCTTAGGCTTATCAGGAGGTGTAGATTCCTCTGTCGCAGCCGTACTCATTCATAAAGCGATTGGATCTCAATTAACCTGTGTATTTGTCGACAATGGCTTACTTCGTTTAAATGAAGCGGAACAAGTCATGAAAACATTTCATGATAATCTCGGCGTCAAAGTGATTCATGTGGATGCCTCTCAAAAATTTTTAAACGATTTAAAAGGTGTCACTGATCCCGAACAAAAGCGAAAAATTATTGGTCGTGAATTTGTAGAAGTGTTTCAAAATGAAGCTAAAAAAATTCCAAAAGCGAAATGGTTGGCACAGGGCACGATTTACCCTGATGTGATTGAGTCAGCATCCGCTAAAACTAAAAAAGCACATACGATTAAAAGTCATCACAATGTCGGTGGCTTACCAGAGACACTTAATTTAAAACTATTAGAGCCATTACGCGAACTCTTTAAAGACGAGGTACGTGAACTAGGGGTCGCTTTAGGTTTACCTAAAGCCATGGTCTATCGTCATCCTTTTCCCGGTCCTGGCCTAGGTGTGCGTATTCTAGGTGAAGTTAAAAAAGAATTTGCAGATTTACTCCGACGTGCGGATGCTATTTTTATCGAAGAACTCATCAATGCTGGATGGTACGAAAAAACATCGCAAGCTTTTACTGTATTTTTACCTGTAAAGTCGGTTGGCGTCATGGGGGATGGCAGAACTTATGAATATGTGGTGGCATTAAGAGCGGTCGTGACATCAGATTTTATGACAGCACACTGGGCAGAATTACCTTACGATCTTTTAGGTAAAGTATCTAATCGCATCATCAATGAGGTGCGTGGGATTAATCGTGTGGTCTATGATGTTTCAGGCAAACCCCCTGCCACCATCGAGTGGGAATAATGTATGAGCCGCGCATTTGTTAAAGAAAATGATTTAGAACACGCAGGGATTGATATTCCTGAAAGACCATTAAGTGAAGAACCTAATTACGTCACACCAAATGGGCTTAAATTACTCAACACGCAAATTGATGCACTTGAAATTGAACGTGAGCAATTAAAACAAAAGAAAGATGACCCTTTCGCTAAACAAAAAATTGCCATGATCGAACGTGATATGCGCTATTACGCAGCGCGGATTGAATCAGCGATTCTGACGAGCCCTAAAGATGAAGATCACAACACAGTATTATTTGGAGCTAAGGTGACCGTTGAAGATGAAGAAGGTAATTTGACTACTTATGAGATCGTGGGTGAGGATGAAGCGGATATTCATCAAGGTAAAGTAAGCTACTTATCTCCCTTAGCCGAAGCCCTCATAGGATCTAAATTAGGCGATGAAGTGACTTGGGAAAAGCCTATGGGAGATGCTTATCTCACCATTCAAAAAATTGAATATTAAAATTTAAGGAAAAATATGCAGGTTAAAGAAGCAGTGCAACAAAGAAGATCGATTAAACATTTTGATCCTCATCATGTGATGACAGATATAGAAATCAAAGAGCTTTTATCTCTCGCTATTTTATCGCCTACAGCTTTTAATATTCAGAATTGGCGATTTGTTGTAGTCACAGATAAAGCATTACGCCAAAAAATTAGGGCTGTGAGTTGGGGTCAAGCGCAAGTCGAAGAAGCTTCTCTTTTAATTGTTTTGGTTGCAGACCTTATGGCTTGGAATAAAGAACCCTCTCGTTATTGGAAAGATGCACCTAAACCTGTGCAAGATTATTTAGTGCCTGCTATTCAACAATATTATGAAGGTAAGCCCGAAGTGCAACGTGATGAAGCGATGCGCTCATGCGGTATGGCGGCCATGAATATCATGCTCACCGCTAAATCGATGGGTTATGACACCTGCCCTATGGATGGTTTTGATTTTGATAAGGTAAGTGAATTATTAAATTTACCTAAAGATCACACCCCTGCCATGTTTGTATGTGTTGGCAAAGGTATTAAAGAAGCCATGCCTCGGGGCGGTCAATTACCTATCGATGAAGTTGTCATTCAAAATCAATTTAAATAAAAAATTTTTAAGGATCTATAAGCGTGCTCATTAGTAACAACATTACCATTCAGTTTGGTGCAAAGCCTTTATTCGAAAATGTATCTGTTAAATTTGGCGACGGAAATCGTTACGGTTTAATTGGTGCGAATGGTTGCGGTAAATCGACTTTCATGAAAATTTTGGCAGGTGTTTTGGAACCTACCTCAGGCAATGTCTCACTCGATAAGCATGAGCGTATGTCATGGCTTAAACAAGATCAGTTTGCATACGAAGATCAGCGCGTATTGGACGTGGTTATGATGGGTCATGAGGAAATGTGGAAAGCCAATGAAGAAAAAAACGCGATCTACATGAATCCAGATGCAACCGAAGATGATTATATGAAAGCTGCTGAATTAGAGGGTGTCTATGCAGAGTTTGATGGTTATACCGCAGAAGCAAGAGCTGGGGAATTATTGATTGGTGTCGGTATCCCCATCGAACAACATCAAGGCCCAATGAGTGCTGTGGCACCTGGCTTTAAATTACGCGTACTTTTAGCACAAGCTATTTTTTCAAACCCAGATATTTTATTGCTCGATGAGCCGACCAATAACTTAGATATTCATACCATTCAATGGTTAGAAGATACATTGAATAATCGTAACTCGACCATGATTATTATTTCCCATGATAGGCACTTTTTAAATCAAGTATGTACACACATGGCGGATATGGATTATGGCAAGCTCACCATTTATCCAGGTAATTATGATAATTACATGGAAGCATCCACCATGGCGCGCGCTCAGAAGCTGAAAGACAATGAAAAAGCGAAGGAGCAAATTGCTGAACTTCAAGAATTCGTGCGTCGTTTCTCAGCGAACGCTTCTAAAGCCCGTCAAGCGACAAGCCGTGCTAAACAAATTGATAAAATTAAAGTCGAAGAATTTGTGCCTTCAAGTCGTCAATATCCTTATATTCGATTTGATTATGATGATAAAGATAAACTTCATCGCCAAGCGGTTGAAATTAAAAATTTGAGTCATGGTTTTGATCGTACTTTATTTAATAATTTTAATTTACTCGTAGAAGCCGGTGAACGTATTGCAGTCATTGGTGAAAATGGTATTGGTAAAACGACATTTCTCCGTGCTTTGGTGGGCGAATTAAAGGCTAATCATGGCGAAATCAAATGGGCTGAGAAAGCTAAAATTGGCTACTTCGCGCAAGACCATGCAAGCGACTTTGAAAAAGATGTGACACTCTTTGACTGGATGAAAGACTGCGCACAATCGGGTGAAGATGATCAAGCGATTCGAAGTATATTGGGTAGACTTTTATTTTCAGGTGAAGATACTAAAAAATCTGTGAAAGTGCTCTCTGGTGGCGAACAGGGTCGCATGTTGTTTGGAAAGCTTATGCTTGCAAAAACAAACGTACTCCTTATGGATGAACCTACGAATCATATGGATATGGAATCCATTGAGTCTTTAAATACAGCGCTCGATAAATATAAAGGTACACTTTTCTTTGTGAGTCACGATCGCGAATTCGTGAGTTCTATTGCAACGCGTATTTTAGAGATTAAAGAAGATCGTGTGATTGATTTCTCAGGGAACTACGAAGAATATTTGCTTACGCAAGCGACACCTTCTTAACGGATTTGTAACATATCTAAAGCTTGATCTACTACTTTTTGGGGTTCCATTTGTACTAAGCACTGGCTAACTTTGCTACCTTCGCATCCATCCAACCCGCAAGGTCTGCAGGCAAACATTTCAGCATCTTCTTTAGATAAACCTATGACTTTATATTTACCCTTCCAAGGCCCCCAGTTTTTTTCATTGGTGGGTCCGAAAATACTTATCACGGGTGTTTTAACAGCGCTCGCAAGATGCGTCGACATGCTATCAATGGTGATGACCAAATCCGCTACGGCATAAAGTGTAGCTGTATCTTGAAGTGTAAAATTTTGAGTGAGCAACGGTTTTAATTGAGCATCTTTATAAATCAACTGATTTGTTTGGGAGTCCTCATAAGAACCCGATACCACCACATCTATTTTTTTTGCTTTTAATTCATCAATAATTTTAGCCCACGTTGAAATCGGCATTTCCTTAAATTTCCAACGAGATGATGCATGAATGACAACAAGCTTATGTTTTAATTGAATACCATGGTTATGAAGCCATATCTCTAATTTATTTTTTTGTTTGGGTTTAATATCAAGCTCATATGCTGGAGCGATAGTTTTTTTATAAAGATTCGTAGCTCTTAATAGATCGACATCTTGCTCAGCCATAGGCCTTTCATGATCAAGTACCGGCGCTAAAAAATGAAATGAATGGTGCCAAAAAGAACCTCGACGAGGCGCCTGCCTTGAAACACTTATATCGGGTCGCAGAAATCTTGAGAGCATGGCCCCTCTCCAATCATTTGAAAAATGAGCCAATAAGTCATAATGCTCTCTAAATAAATGTTTAAAGAGATCAAGGTAAGCGACTATTTTTTTAATGCCACTTTTATCTCTAGGGATCACAAAAATATGTCGGACACGCTTATTCATTTGAAAGATAGGCTCACTTTCAGGAAAGCACATCACATCGACATAGCGATAATCTTTTGGAAGTGCTGCAATAGAAGCTGTGAGGATAATGGAGTCCCCAATATTTTTAGTTTTTAAAAATAATGCTTTTTTAATTTTGAATCCTAACTAGCATGAACATTTAAAGATATCGTATTTAATATAGAGTGAAGTGCAGTTTTCATTTCATCCCCTTTAAAATTAGTATAGCGATACACATGCATGATGCCTTCACGAATATATGGCTGAATAAAAACCCGATCTCTAAAGTTATTTGGGGAGTTATGATGCAATACCATGGTAGGTATTTTTAACATAGCGGACATGGTTTTAAAAGCGCTATCACTTCCAATTAAAAAATCACAAGATTCAACCAGCGTTAAATTCTTAATCACATCCTTATAAGATGCCTTCATTATATTTTTATGGGAAGGCATCTTGATCCTCGATAATTCTTCTTTTGTTCCAAATAAAATAATCTTGTACCTTTTTTGAAGTAAGCATTCAATTAACTTGAGAATAAAGTTGGCTGGAATAGCTTTTATTGATCCAATAGCGCTTGCACCCATATGAATACCAATAAGTTTTTGAGGGTTATGTTTTACGCTATCATTTTTTTTAAAAGGTGATTTTTGAAAAAATAAACTTCTTGGGCAAATATGAGACATTTCTTCCTGTCTTAAATGTTTTTGTATTTCTCGATATTCTTCTTTATTAGAATAAAAGTAGTATTTCTGAATCTTAACTCCCAAAACTTTAAAAAATAATTGAGCGCTCTGAAAATGGGTAACAACAATATAGTGTGCTGATTTATTTTTTAAAATAAAAGGAAGGTGTTGAAGAAAATCGCCAATGCCGCCATGGATTTCTAAATAGAAGTTTTTTGAGCTTTTTTGGTATGAAGCAATATATCGATTCTGAACATCCCAAAAAAATGTTCTAAATCGAATGACTTTTGCATAGCTTGCAAAAGACTTGTCATGGTTACCAAGAAAATCGAACAGTCTTGCTATAAAGTAAAAATAATATTTTTTAAAATGGCGATTCATAAAAAAATATATTATAGATATTTAATCTATAAGAAAGCGTTTATTCTTTAGATGCGCGTTTACGTTCGTGTTCAAGTAAATAGCGCTTACGAATACGGATCGATTTAGGTGTAATTTCAACCAACTCATCATCTTCGATAAACTCCACTGCGGATTCAAGTGTCAATTGAACAGGTGGGACTAAACGCACCGCTTCGTCTGTGCCTGAAGCTCTGACGTTGGTGAGTTGCTTACCTTTAATGGGGTTCACAACTAAATCGTTATCTCTCGAATGAATGCCAATCACCATACCTTCATATAATTTATCGCCTGGGCTTGAGAACATACGACCGCGATCTTGAAGTTTCCATAAGGCGTAAGCGACAGCCTCTCCATGTTCTGCTGAAATCAAAACACCATTACGACGTCCTGGCATATCGGCTTTAACAGGTGCATATTCATCAAAGACATGTGACATGAGACCTGTGCCTTTTGTCATCGTCATGAATTCACCTTGAAAACCAATGAGTCCTCGTGCAGGAATTTTATATTCCAAGCGTGTACGGCCATTACCGTCAGACTCCATATTTTGCACTTCACCGCGACGACGTCCTAATTCTTCCATGACAGCCCCTTGCGTATCATCTTCTAAGTCCACTGTTAAGACTTCATAAGGCTCACATTTTTGACCATTAATTTCACGATAGACCACACGTGGTTTACCCACCGCCAATTCAAATCCTTCGCGACGCATATTTTCTAATAAAATGGTGAGATGTAATTCTCCACGACCTGAGACACGAAATACATCCGCATCTTGAGTGTCTTCCACACGTAAGGCTACATTCACTAATAATTCTTTTGTGAGACGATCCCTAATTTGTCGGCTCGTCACAAACTTACCTTCAGTGCCAGCGAGTGGTGAAGTATTCACCATAAAGTCCATGGTCAATGTGGGTTCATCGACCGCCATAATAGGTAGACCCACTGGATTATTAGGGTCCGCAATGGTGACACCAATACCGATTTCCTCAATACCTGAAATAATGACAATATCACCTGCTTCAGCCTCTTCAACTGGAATTCTTTCCAATCCTTTAAAGCCTAACACTTGATTGATACGACCTTGAGATACTTGTTTATCGCCATGCATCACCACAACGGATTGACCTGATTTGATGACACCGTTTTTGATTTTTCCTACGCCTAAGCGGCCAGTATAAGTGGAATAATCGAGCGCTGAAATTTGAAGTTGTAATGGGTTGTCGCGACTACCTTCTGGCGGACTCACGTGTTTTAACACGGTCTCAAATAAAGGTTTCATCGTGTCTGATTTTTTTTCTAAATCAAGGGTTGCAAAACCATTCAATGCAGATGCATATACAATCGGAAAATCTAACTGCTCATCGGTGGCACCTAAGTTGGCAAACAAATCGAATGTATGGTTAATCACCCAATCAGAACGCGCGCCTGGACGGTCCACTTTATTAATCACCACAATCGGTTTTAACCCAAGCGCTAATGCTTTCTTCGTCACAAAACGTGTTTGCGGCATCGGACCTTCCACTGCGTCCACAAGTAACACTACACCATCCACCATACCTAAGACGCGTTCCACCTCGCCACCGAAGTCCGCGTGTCCAGGCGTATCTACAATGTTAATGTGTGTGCCTTCAAAATTAACGGCTGTATTTTTAGCGAGAATCGTGATGCCACGCTCTTTTTCAATATCGTTGGAATCCATCACACGCTCTGCGACTTGCTGATGCTGTGCGAAGGTACCTGATTGTTGGAGAAGTTTATCGACGAGGGTGGTTTTGCCATGATCCACGTGGGCGATGATGGCGATGTTTCTTAAATTGCGTGACATAAAGGAAGTTGACCTAAATTGAATTGAGGCCGAATTCTAGCATATTATGAGTAAAATAAGCTTTGATATTCATGGATTTATCTATATACTGCGCACTCACATCAAGTAACACAGCCAGCGTTTAAATCTAGTGATTGGAAGTTTTGAATTTTTTAAAAGATTAAATGCACCTAACCCTTTTTAAGGAGTACGACATTGTCTTTTGATTCATTAAAGCTCGACCCACAGATCTTACGCGCGTTACATAGCGTAGGTTATAAAACCCCCACCCCTATTCAAGAAAAAGCCATCCCTGTGATCTTAGAAGGTCATGATTTGATGGCCTCGGCTCAAACAGGCACCGGTAAAACAGCGGCATTTATTTTGCCCGCATTAAATTTATTAGCAACACCCCATCCGATCAAAGAACGTGGTCCACGTATTTTAGTCCTCACCCCCACGCGAGAATTAGCAGCACAAGTCAATGAAGCGGCCCGTAAGTACGGTACCTTTATTAAAGCTAAAACTACGAGCATCGTCGGTGGCATGCCTTATCCATTACAGAATAAATTACTCTCTCAACCTTTAGATATTTTAATCGCCACACCTGGTCGACTTCTAGATCATATGGAGCGCGGTCGTATTAATTTGTCACGTTTACAAATGCTCGTTTTAGATGAAGCCGATCGCATGCTCGATATGGGCTTTATGCCTGATGTTAAAAAAATCTGTGCTGCGATTCATACAAAACATCAAACCTTATTATTTTCAGCCACATTAGATGGTCAAATTAGTAAGATCGCTAAAGATCTTTTACACAATCCTAAAACGATTGAGATCTCACACGCTAAAGATAAACACGAAAATATTACGCAGCATATGTATTTCGTCGATAACTTAAATCATAAAAATAAACT
>JACCDG011505513.1_pt1 | contig 13052 bp, 8 predicted proteins | sample 7442471 | NCBI WGS metagenome assembly JACCDG01 (sample SAMN15323444, study PRJNA562643) | freshwater metagenome | isolation source: river surface water | place: USA:Blue River Watershed | collected 2017-08-17 | reverse complement strand
TGGCGATTTAACGGGGTAATTTAATAACCTTTCCAGAAACAGAGAGAGGAATCTTCTGATTTCTCTCCTGTTTTGAAGTTTATCTTCCCATCAAATCTAAAAGTTGCATTTGTTATTTGAATTTAAGAGTTTAATGCTAATCAATCTTTTCTTTTGTTAAAAAAATCCGCTTCTTTAGTACCAATAACAACATTTGATTTTAAATCCACTACGGTGGATAATTCATGATTGTCAAAGGATTCCTCACTTCATTCGGAAGAACCCCTTTAATAGAGAGGATTGCGAAAATGCGAAGCGTTTTCGCCAACTTCTCCAGCCCAAAAGTCATTCCGAGCAAGGTGAGAAATCCTTATTTGTTGTTTTTTAAATTTATGCTAATAAAAAAGTTGTTTTATATTACTTGTAAATTTCATTCAATTTTTAAATCGAATCTTTACTAATTTCTAAAATTCCACAAAAAATAAACACTACCTTTGTCGCTTCATTTTTTCAGCACATGAGCACACTAAAAAACATTGAATCGGCCTTAATTTCTGTTTACTACAAAGACGGATTAGATGAACTTGTAAAAGAGTTACATAAAAACAATGTAACAATCTATTCCACAGGAGGAACACAAGCTTTTATCGAAGCAATGAATATACCTGTTACACCTGTTGAAACCTTGACAAGTTTTCCTGAAATTTTAGGTGGACGTGTGAAAACATTACATCCGAAGATTTTTGGTGGAATTTTAAATAGAAGAAGTCTTGCAGAAGATCAAGAAGCTTTGGCAACGCACGACATTCCGCAAATTGATTTGGTAATTGTGGATTTGTACCCTTTTGAAGAAACAGTTGCTTCAGGTGCAAGTCACGAGGCGATTATTGAAAAAATTGATATCGGTGGAATTTCTTTGATTCGTGCAGCAGCGAAAAATTATAATGATGTAGTTATTATTCCATCGGTGAAACAATATGATTCTTTGTTGGAAATGCTCAAAGCACAAAATGGTGCAACAACTTTAGAACAACGTAAAACCTTTGCAGGAGAAGCATTTCACGTTTCATCGCATTACGATACAATGATTCACAACTATTTCTTAAACAATGATTCGCCTTATTTGAAACTGAGTGAAGAAAAAAATGAATCGTTGCGTTATGGAGAAAATCCACATCAACGTGGGAAATTCTACGGAGATTTAGATGCGATTTTCGATAAATTACACGGTAAAGAATTATCATACAATAACTTATTAGACGTTGACGCCGCTGTGGCATTGATGCAAGAATTCACAACGGATGGACCAACTTTTGCAATTTTAAAACACAACAATGCATGTGGAATTGCAACACGTCCAACGATTAAAGAAGCGTATGAAACAGCTTTGGCCGCAGATCCAGTAAGTGCTTTCGGAGGAATTTTAATTTCAAATGCATTCATCGAAGAAGAAACAGCAAGTTTAATCAACGATTTATTTTGTGAAGTTTTAATCGCGCCAGGATACAGCGAAGCAGCTTTGGAAATTTTAAAATCGAAAAAAAATAGAATCATTTTAATTCAAAAAGAAACAGTTTTGCCTGCTGTTCAGTACCGTTCGATTTTGAATGGCATTTTGATGCAAGACCGCGATGCTAAATCAGAAAGAGCGACAGATTTACAAACAATTACCAATTTAGCGCCAAGTGAACAAGAAATTGAAGATTTAATTTTCGCTAATAAATTGGTAAAACACACAAAATCAAACACGATTATCCTTGCTAAAAACGGACAATTGTTAGCTAGTGGAACTGGACAAACTTCACGTGTGGACGCTTTGAACCAAGCGATTCATAAAGCAAAATCTTTCAACTTCGACCTGAAGGGTGCTGTGATGGCGAGTGATGCATTTTTCCCTTTTCCAGATTGCGTGGAGATTGCGCACAACGAAGGAATTGATACAGTAATTCAACCAGGAGGATCAGTGAAAGATCAATTGTCAATCGATTACTGTAACGAGCATTCTATGAAAATGGTATTTACAGGTGTTCGTCATTTTAAACATTAATTTAGTACATTTACAAAGAATTGTAACCTTTTTTCGTGTTCTGCGAATAAACGTACAATATAATTAGGAGGGAACTCAAAATGGGATTGTTTAGCTTTTTAACTCAAGAAATTGCAATTGACCTTGGAACGGCCAACACGCTTATCATTTGGAATGATAAAGTAGTGGTTGATGAACCGTCAATCGTTGCAAAGGATATCCAAACCGGGAAAATTGTAGCCATCGGAAAGAAGGCACAACAAATGCACGGTAAGACCCATAAATTAATCGAAACTGTTCGTCCGTTGAAAGATGGTGTAATTGCCGATTTCCAAAGTGCGGAACAAATGATTCGTGGAATGATTAAAATGATCAATCCAGGAAGAAGTTTGTTTAACCCAACTTTGCGAATGGTGATTTGTATTCCTTCTGGGATTACAGAGGTTGAAAAACGTGCCGTTCGTGACTCCGCAGAACATGCAGGAGCAAAAGAAGTATATTTGATTCACGAGCCAATGGCAGCAGCAATCGGTATTGGTATCGACGTGGAAGAACCAATGGGAAATATGATCATCGATATAGGTGGTGGTACTTCTGAAATTGCAGTCATTGCCTTAGGAGGTATTGTTTGTGATAAATCAATTCGTATTGCAGGTGATGATTTCACAAGTGATATTGAAGAATACATGCGTCGTCAACACAACATTTTGGTTGGTGAGCGCACAGCAGAACAAATTAAAATTGAAGTAGGTGCAGCGTTGCCAGAGTTAGATAACCCACCAGCAGATTTTGCTGTACGTGGACGCGATTTAATGACAGGTATTCCAAAAGAAATCATGGTTTCTTACGCGGAAGTAGCACATGCTTTGGATAAAACCATTTCTAAAATCGAAGAAGCGATTCTAAGTGCTTTGGAAATGACACCACCAGAATTATCAGCAGATATTTACAAAACCGGGATTTACTTAGCAGGTGGAGGTTCGATGTTGCGCGGATTAGACAAACGTATTTCAGCGAAAACAAAATTACCAGTTCACATTGCAGAAGATCCATTGCGCGCAGTTGCGAGAGGAACAAGCATCGCCTTGAAAAACATCGATAAATATCAGTTCTTAATTAGAGATTAATAATTGCAAATTCATAATTGCGAATTGCGAACGATTTTTTTGGAAGCGCTCTGCGCAATATATTTTTCAGTAGAATAATCGAGGACAAAGTTTCGAGGATTGAGGCTCTCGAAGTCCGAAGTCCGAAGTCTGAATAGTTCGCAATTAATATGCGTTATTTACTTCCGTTTGCATCTCGATAGCCATCGAGGACGTAATTCTCCCGTTCGCAATTCCTAAGCATTATGGTTGTCCGTTTGCAATTTGCAATTCTGTAGTTGGCAATTCCTTGGCATTCTGAACCTCCATTTTCAAATTTTCAAATCATCTAACTTTCAAATTATTCATTAGCAATTAATAAGCATAATATACTTCCATTAACATCCCTTTTTTATGAATACAATAGCGCAAATTAATCGAAAATAAAAAAAATCTAACTATTAAATCTCTACATTTACAAGCAATGATTTTATTTATGAAAAACCTAAAAATCATAATTTGTTTTTTGCTTTTTTCACCGTTTGTGAATGCCCAGAACTTCCAATTATTAGATATGTATTCCAAGGAAGTAGTGCCCTTTGCAAAGGTAATTCCTTCAATTGATAAGCCTTTGCTAACAGATATGGATGGGAAATTCCAACTAAATGTTGGGGAGCAAGAAATCACTATTAAAGCTAGTACTTATCGCGATACGACCTTAAAAATCTATTCTTGGTCAGATGCTCAGATTCTTCTTCGTCCTGCAGTTCAAAACATTCAAGAAGTAACCGTTTTACCGGGTGAAAATCCTGCAAATCGCATTATTAAAAAAGCAATTGAAAATCGCAAACTCAATCATCCACTTGAAAATGATGGTTTTATTAGTCATCAATACAGCAAGTTTATTTTTGATATTGACCCAGAAACACGCAAACGATTAATGGATTCTTCAGTGTTGAAGAAAGGTGATACAACTCTTTTGAAAATGCGCAATTTCTTTAGTAAACAGTATCTTTTTATGATTGAAAATGCTTCTCGACATTATTTTGACCCTCCCTATAAAGAGAAAGAAATAATTGAAGCATATAAAGTTTCTGGTTTCACCGATCCGATTTTTTCAACCTTTGCACAAGAAATGCAATCCTTCCATTTTTACGATAATCAGGTTGCTGTACTTGGAAAACAATACATTAACCCCATTGCTTTTGGTTCATTGAATCGTTATCTTTTCATTTTGGAAGATTCAACAATCAATACCAAAGACACCACTTACACCGTTTTTTACCGACCGAAAAAAGGTAAAAGTTTTGAAGGTTTAACAGGACGTTTATACATCAACACCAACGGTTTCGCCATTGAAAAAGTAACAGCAAAGCCTTATGTGATGGACACTTCTGGAATGGCGTTGGAAATTGTTCAAGAATATGCTTTTACGGAAAATACAAAATGGTTTCCCTCTAAACTATCAACTTCGATCGAAATTTATACTGCCGTTGCTGATGTAGAATCAGGAACTGTTTCCGTAGTTGCCGGTGGCGAAAAAATAACAAAACCCAAAAGCTATATCGTTGGAAGAGGCTCAACTTACATCGACAAAGTTCAGTTTAATCCAAAAGAATTGGAAAAAGAAAAGTTCAATAATGTATCAACTGAAACTGCTGTAAATGCAGAAATAACCAATGACACTAAATGGAATGAATTGCGCACCAATCAACTTTCTGAACGCGAGAAAAACACTTACACTAATTTGGATAGCATTGTTAAAACTCAAAAATTAGATCGCTTTTTGTCACTTGCTAAAGTTCTAGCTTCTGGTAAGATTCCAATCAAAAAATTCAACTTGGATTTAAAGCGAATCATCAACTATAATCCGTACGAAGGTTATCGTTTGGGCTTAGGAATTGAAACTTCTGAGCGATTAATAAAACCTTTGATTCTTGGAACTTACTTTGGGTATGGAACCAACGACAAGGCTTGGAAATATGGAGCTTATTCACATCTTTTTCTGCATCGAAGAACGGGTACGAAACTCGAACTTTTTATTCAAAATGATGTTGCGGAAGTTGGTTCTGTTCGCTCTATTGCAAATCCTAATTTCTTAACCAATGATTTAGCACGTGAGTTTTTTATTAAAAACAAAGTGAACCAAGAAAAAATGGGAATTGCTTTTCAAACTTATATTCGTTCCAATATGGGCTTGCGATTCGAAGCAAATACCCAACGACTTTTTTATGGAAACACTTATCAATTTGAAGGTCAAAATACTTTTGTAGCTAACGAAACTTCACTCATTTGGTCGTGGAATATTCGTGAAAAAGTAAATATTTTGGGAAATCAACGCGTACCAATGGGGACAAAATTTCCGAAGTTGCAACTTCAAATAGACAATGGTTGGAAATTGGATGCAGGGAAATTTTCAAGCAATTTGGATTATTATCGAATAATTTTTCAAGTCCAACAAACAGTTCCCATTATCGGAATTGGAAAGTTAGCTTGGTCGCTCAGAACAGGAATTAGTGATGGTAACGCACCCCTTTTCTTTCATCAATTGGTTTCAGCAACCCGAGCGAATTGGTCAATTTCTGTCCCAAACACCTTTGAAACCGTTGAAGCAAATGAGTTTTATCACAAAAAAGCAGCTGCAATTTTTACACGATTTATTTTTAATGCCAAACACACAAAAGCAAAATGGAACGAGCCGCAATTAGGTTTACATTATGCCTATGGAATTGGCGAATTTCAAAATAAAGAAGCACACAGCTTAGCCTTTCGCTCGATGGACAAAGGTTTGCACGAGGCCGGATTGTTTTTAAATGGAATTTTAGTTTCTGGAAATACAAGCATCGGTTTGGGTGGTTTTACACGTTTTGGTTTTTATGCGAATCCTGACTGGAAAAGAAATATTGTTCCTAAGATTGTGGTTGGGGTTGTTTTTTAAATGGGACATTAAGACATTAGGATTTTAAGATATTTGGACACAGCAGTTGTCTTCGAGAGCCTCAGTCAACTGTTGATAGAGGTTCTCGAAGGCAATTATTGACCCCAAAGAAGGGTATCTTTTCCACTTTTTAAAAAATCGTATGCACGCATAATTATTTTTATTACTTTTAGTGTGAAAAAATGAACAGCAATAAATCCGACTTAATAGATTTTATGATTCGTCATTCGTGGCATCGAATTTCTAGAATGTATAATCAGATGGCGGCTGTGGAAGGCATGACGATGTCTTATGGGTTTATCTTAATGATGGTGGAAAAAGAAGGAACTCCAAGTACACAATTAGGTCCGAAAATGGGGATGGAAGCAACTTCACTTTCGCGTACTATTAATGCAATGGAAGTTGATGGTTTAATTCGTCGTTCAAGCTCTGAAAAAGATAAGCGAATCACCTTGGTTTTTTTAACCGAATTAGGTGTTCAAAAGCGAAAAATGGTAAAACAATTCATTTTAGAATTCAATGAAAAACTTACCAGTAAACTGAAAAAGAAGGATTTAGATGGTTTTTTCACGGTGATGAATGCCTTGGATGAATCAGTCGATGAAATAGTAGATAATAAAAAAGTGATTAACGAAAAATTATAAAAAGATGAATAGACACATTCGAAAAGTAGCCGTTTTAGGCTCTGGAGTTATGGGATCAAGAATTGCTTGCCATTTTGCAAATATTGGTTGCGAGGTGCTTTTGTTGGATATTGTTCCAGGAGAAGTGACACCGCAAGAAGAAGCAAAAGGCTTAACACTTGAATCTAAATCAATCCGCAACAAAATCGTTGATGGAGCTTTGGCTTTTGCATTGAAATCAAATCCTTCTCCAATTTACAGAAAATCATTTGCGAAAAGAATTGTAACTGGAAATTTTGATGATGATTTAGCTAAAATCGCTGATTGTGATTGGGTTATCGAGGTAGTAATCGAACGATTAGACATCAAACAATCACTTTTTGAGAAAGTAGAAAAATACAGAAAACCAGGAACCATTATTTCTTCAAACACTTCTGGGATTCCAATTCATATGATGTTGGAAGGTAGAAGTGAAGACTTCCAAGCAAATTTTGTTGGAACACATTTCTTCAATCCGCCGCGTTATTTGCAATTACTAGAAATTATTCCAACGCCAAAAACAAACCAAGAAGTAGTTGATTTCTTGATGGATTACGGAATGAGAATGTTGGGTAAGAAAACAGTTCTTTGTAAAGACACACCAGCATTTATTGCAAACAGAGTAGGGGTTTACTCCATTATGGCATTGTTTCACGCAGTAAATGAATTAGGTTTCACTATTGATGAAGTGGATAAATTATCTGGTCCAGTTTTAGGTCGTCCGAAATCTGCAACTTTCAGAACGTGTGATGTTGTTGGTTTAGATACCTTGGTGCACGTAGCAAATGGTTTGAAAGCTAACTGCCCTGACGACGAAGAAAAACACTTGTTTGATTTGCCAGATTACATCGCTAAAATGGTAGAAAATAATTGGTTAGGTTCTAAATCTGGTCAAGGTTTCTACAAAAAATCGAAAGATGAAAACGGCAAAAAACAAATTCTTTCCTTGGATTTAAAAACATTGGAATACAAAGTTGCTGAGAAAGTGAAATTCCCTACTTTGGAAATGGCTAAACCTATCGATGATTTACGTCAACGCACGAAAATGTTGGTAATGGGAATGGACAAAGCAGGACAGTTCTACCGTCAAATTTTCGGTGGATTGTTTGCGTATGTTTCCAACCGCATTCCTGAAATTTCTGATGATTTATTCAAAATTGACGATGCCTTAAAAGCTGGTTTCGGTTGGGAATTAGGTCCATTTGAAACGTGGGATACTATTGGTTTTGAGCAAGGATTAAAATTAATCAAAGACAACAACAAAACAGCTGCTGCTTGGATTGAAGAAATGAAAGCTGCAGGTTGTACATCTTTCTACAAAACGGAGAATGGCAAACGTATGTATTACGACATTGCTTCGAAAGGATACAAAGTAATCCCAGGAACAGAAAATATCGTTCATTTGGATTCTTTACGTTCAGAAAATAAAATCTGGGGTAATTCAGATGTAACTCTTGTTAATTTAGGTGATGGAGTTTTAAATTTAGAATTCCACACAAAAATGAATACAATCGGTGGTGGAGTTATCGAAGGAATCAACAAAGCGATTGATATAGCTGAAAAAGACCACAAAGGTTTGGTTATTTCAAATACAGGTCAAAATTTCTCAGCTGGAGCAAACGTTGGGATGATTTTTATGATGGCCGCTGAACAAGATTTTGACGAGTTGAATTTTGCTGTGAAAGCATTCCAAGATACAATGATGCGTATCCGTTACTCAAATATTCCAGTGATTGTTGCGCCTCACAACATGGCTTTAGGTGGTGGTTGTGAAATGTCAATGCATGCTGATAAAGTAGTTGCACACGCAGAATTATACATGGGCTTAGTTGAGTTTGGAGTTGGTTTAATCCCTGGAGGCGGTGGGTCGAAAGAATTTGCAAAAAGACTTTCTGAAGAATTGCACGCAGGAGATATTAAAATCAACCGTTTGAGAGATCGTTTCTTGACAGTTGGACAAGCAAAAGTTTCAATGTCAGCGTATGAAGCCTTTGATTTAGGTTATTTACGAGAAGGAATTGACGAAGTAATTGTAAGCAGAGATTATCAATTGACACGTGCAAAAGCAGCTTGTTTAGAAATGGCCGATAAAGGTTATGTTGCTCCGAAACGCGAGAAAAACATTACTGTTGTTGGTCAAGAAGGATTAGGCATCGTTTACGTTGGTGCGCATTCAATGCTATCTGGAAACTATATGTCAGAGCATGACAGAGTGATTTCAGAAAAATTAGGTTTTGTACTTTGTGGTGGCGATTTATCTGAAAATACAGTCGTTACAGAGCAATATTTATTAGACTTAGAGCGAAAAGCATTTGTTGAATTATGTGCTGAGCGTAAAACACTTGAGCGATTGGAAAGCTTAGTTAATAAAGGAAAAATCCTAAGAAACTAAAAAACAATAATATATTGAAAACCGCATCAGTCTTGGTGCGGTTTTTTTGTTTTGCTTTAAAAACAGGAAAATCTGATTTGAATAAGTCCTACTCCTTTTGTTTTGAAATTTATTTCGATTTTTTTTCAATTTCCCTTGCGTATTAGAAATATTGATGTAATTTTGTTCTCGCTTTTAACGAAAGGCATTCACACAATTTTGAATCTAGATGTTTCTAGAGATTTTCGAAAGAGAGTTAAAAAATTGGTTTGGTAGTTCAGTTGGTTAGAATACCTGCCTGTCACGCAGGGGGTCGCGGGTTCGAGTCCCGTCCAGACCGCTTCAAGTGTTTCTCAAAAAAACACAAAAGCACGTAAAACCCTTTAAATCAAACGATTTAAAGGGTTTTTTGTTTTTATGAGTTATTCATTTCATTCATAGATTAACAAAAAAAAAGTGAACAAATCGGTTAACAAGTAGTATACTTGCATTTTGTTAACCGAATTACGCTTTAAGTAGCTGATAGTTAAAAGATTAGATTGGTCTAATTTGTACGGTTTTGATGTTCGTTTTCCACCCTTTCAAAGTGAATTGGTGAACAAAATCAAACAAATTAAAACAAGATGAAACAAAACTATTCGCTTCTCTTTTGGTTGAACACCTCAAGAATGCAACTAGAAAAGGCAGCTATCTACTGCCGTATCACCGTAAACGGCAAACGAGCTGAGCTTTCCGTAAAACGATTTATCGAACCATCCAAATGGATTAAGACAGCCGGAATGGTCAAAGGATCATCCGAAGAAGCTAGGATAATCAACAACCAGTTAGACATTATCCGAACATCCATTTACCGAATTTACGTTGAGCAAACATCTCTTGGAAAGTTTATCACTTCCGACCTACTCAAAAATGAATTTCTCGGAAACACCGAAAAGGAAAAAACATTCCTGGAAGCATTTAAGTATCACAACGACCAGATGAAAGAACTCATCGGAACCGATGTTGTCAAATCCACCCACACCAAATTTGAGACAGTTTACAAAAAGTGTTGTGACTTTCTCAAGAAACGAATAAAACGATCTGACGTTTACCTCAAAGAACTCGATTACAAATTCATCACCGATTTTGAACATTATCTCAAAACGGAAGGCATTGCGCACAATACAGCAATGAAATACATCCGCAACGTCAAGAAAGTAATCAATCAGACCGTTTTAAATGGTTGGTTGCCACGAAACCCGTTTGCACAATTCAAATGCAGCACACACGCTGTTATTCGTGAAATCTTGGACGAAGCTGAATTATCAGCCTTGTATAGCAAAGAATTTAAACAAGAACGTTTGGAGGAAGTGCGTGATGTTTTTCTTTTCTGTTGCTTTACGGGCTATGCCTTTATTGATGTGTTTAAACTGAAACAAACCGATGTTGCCAAGGGCATTGATGGTGATTGTTGGATTTTTACCCGAAGAACAAAAACCAATACAGTTTCCAATGTTCCCTTGCTTCCACAAGCGGAGGAGATTGTCAACAAATACAAAGACCATCCAAAATGCGTTCAATCCGGAAAGTTATTACCTGTAAATTCCAATCAGAAAATGAACGCCTATTTGAAAGAAATTGCTACCCTTTGTAATATCAACAAAGAACTCACCATGCATATTGCTCGGCATACCTTCGCGACCACGGTAACCCTTTCCAATGGTGTTCCGATTGAGTCCGTTTCTAAAATGTTAGGACATAAAAAACTGGCAACGACTCAAATCTATGCAAAGGTCCTCGAACACAAAGTAAGTGAGGACATGCAACAGTTAAAACAGAGGTTTTCATTGAAACGTGTAGAGGCTACGGGAACGCATTGATACTTTTTTGATACGTATGAATACCTAAACAATTAATTTTTACGGTATGAATACGTATTTGAAAACTTTGGATGAGTTTATCGAAAAAACGAACTCATTGTGGAACAAGGACGATGATTTTCAGCAATGTTGTATTGATACAATTGAGCTGAGTCAGCGTACCTTGTGCGAACTAAAATCGCTTGTGCATCAAAACGGTTTTCATAGTCCTGAAGAGGAGATTATTCTCTTCAAACAAGTGAAGCCTAAAATCCTTTCGATGTTGTTCGCAAGCCGATGTATACTGCAATACGAGATTGATAAACTAAACTTTCAGAATCCTCAATTGGATGATTTACAAAAACTTTATCTCGACAAATTGCAGACAAATTTTACCGATTACAATGAGTTCCGTTTCTATCTTTCTAGCTCTTCCAACAACCGAGATTCATTCTATTTTACTATGAATATGTCCAAGGATGACATGGTGCTTCTTTTGGTTCCGGAAGCAGAAAAAAACTTCTCTACTGGCTTTGATATTGTTGCCGGTTACATCCAAGCTTATGAGTTCACAAAGTCGTATTTTGAGTACGGGAAACTACGCAATCTTGACCGGAAAATACCTGAATTACAATGGACAGGTAATAAAACTGATCTCGTTGAGGTTATCATGGTATTGCATCGAATGAAAGTGTTTAACAACGGGCAAAACGATATGAAAAAATTGGCTGCTGCCTTTTCAATAATGTTCAATTTTGAAATCAAGGACCTTTACCGCACCATTTCGGCAATCAAAGACCGAAAAAAAGACAATAGCGTTTTCCTAAGACAAATGATTGATACCTTTCAACAAATTATGAATGAATCATCAAGATAAACCACAAACCATGTAACCTTACATGTAATTTTACGCCTCTCTACTTGTTTATCGGGCTCTCCGAACAGGTAACTTCAAAAATCTCTACTTAAACTAAACTGTTTGCGAACCGAATACCCCGTTGTGGGGGTTACATCTTTTTTGCCTTATTTCCACGGATTATATAATCCCATTTATGCTGTATACTTCGGTTTTAGGTGCATTTGGTTCAATTAATACATAGCAAATCAAAAAATAGCATGTAACTGGATTGAACTTGGCAATTTTTTCTCTCAAAGCCCCTCAATTTTGCCCTACGAACATCAAAACAGTACATCTTATGCAAATCAATTTTTTAACGAAAGAGGATTTACAAGAATTTAAAACGGAATTACTTGCCGAGTTTAAAGAAATCCTCAACAAACAGCAACGCTCTGTTCAGGGGCAAAAGAAATGGTTGAAGTCATCCGAAATCAAAAAACTACTCGGACTTTCCTCAGGCACCATTCTCAACATGCGCGTAAACGGAACCTTGCCTTATTCCAAGGTCGGCGGAATTATCCTATACGATTATGAGGAAGTCATGAAAATCATTCAATCCAAAAAAATCAACAATGGCATCTTCCGATTATGAATTACATCGCACACCTGACAGCTGCCATGGATAAAATCGAAAAAGATAGACGGCTCCATTCCAGTCATGTCGCTTTGTATTTGGCACTCTTTCAATATTGGAACATGAATCGCTTTAATAATCCCATTTCCATTCATCGGCAAGATACCTTGTATTTGTCAAAGATTGGTTCAAGAAACACTTATCACAAGTGCATGAGAGAGTTAAGTAACTGGGGTTATTTGTTGTATCACCCATCTCACGATTCAAATAAAGGCAGCATCGTTGAGATGTACAATTTCGATACAACCAGTGATACAACCACTAATACAACTAGTGATACAACCAGTGTATTAGCAGTGGGACAAGGACTGGTACCTTCTATAAACAATATAAACAAAATAAAACAAACTAAACAGTTAAAACAAAAAGAGAGTAAAAATAATTTTACTCCGCCCACCTTAGAAGAAGTTTTAGAATTTTTTAAAATTCAAAAGTTTGTATTGGAAGAAGCTGAACCATTTTTCCTGTACTACCACGCCAATGGCTGGCTTGTTGGTAAAACCAAAATGAAAAACTGGCAAGCGGCCGCCAAAAATTGGATCCTGCGAAGCAAGAAGTTCCAATCAGAAAAAGCGGGCAAACTCGCTCCTCATCAATTACACGCTAAACCAACCAATTATG
>JACCDG012074022.1_pt1 | contig 13054 bp, 5 predicted proteins | sample 7442471 | NCBI WGS metagenome assembly JACCDG01 (sample SAMN15323444, study PRJNA562643) | freshwater metagenome | isolation source: river surface water | place: USA:Blue River Watershed | collected 2017-08-17 | reverse complement strand
GTCTGGCGACAGACTGCATCATTACGGCAAAACGCTGTAGGGGCGTGATGGTCTTGTCCTTCTTCATGGACTGCTGAAGGACTCGGTAAGCCTCGTCCATGGCATCCTTGTAGTTCTCAGAGACACCACCAAGCACACGCTTCTCGGCATCGTTAACTTCAACGATTCTTCCGTATTCCTTGGACATCTTCTCGGGAGGAAGGATGCCACTCTTGATTAGCAGTTGTTCAGCCTCGGGCCATTCATCGGTTCTGCCAGCAATGTCGAACTGCTTTCTGTAATCCTCGATGCTAGCCGCTCTTTCGTCTGGCTCAAGTTGAAGAAGTTCGTGAACCATCTCCTCCTTGTAGTCCTGCATGTTCCATTCTTCGATGATGGGGTCTTGAGACTTTTCAAGTTCACGAATCTTGGAAGCCAACTCGTTGCTTCTGGCTCTAGCCTCGGAGGTATCGTACTTCTTGCTGGTAGACTCAGCGACCTTGATGTCGTTGTCCAGTTTCTCCTTCTCCTTGGCGTACTGCTTTAGTGTAGACTGCTTTTCCGTGAGCCACTTTCTGTGTTCAACAAGGTTGTACTGGTTGAATTCATCGATTACATGCTTAAGAGCACTCGTGCTCATTTCCTTTCGGATGTCTTTCATCTCGGGCGAAGCCATAGACAAGACATCCATCGCAGTAATTGGGTCTGTTCTTCCAAGCAAAGGATACAGAGCCTTCAGAGTCTTATACGAGAAAACCCTATCCTTGGATTGTGTAAAAGCATCGATGGTTTTATTAGGGTCAATCTTTCTGGCTGGAGTCCAACCAGCAACCTCTGGGGTAACCTCCTTACGATAAGTCTGGGCTACACGCTTCTTGCCCATTTCAGCACCAAGAACTTCGTCAGCCACATCGAACATCTTGTACGAAGCGAGCATCTGAATGAGTTCGTTTCTGATGGCATCTAGTTCAGCGGAGTACTTAGCCTCCTGCTTACGCCTTTCTTCAAAAGCAATCTTAACATTAGCCTTAGTCTTGGCTAGCGACTGCTGGAGCAGGTGTCTACGCTTCCAGTTCTCCATCAAAGCCATGTCGATGTCAGCAATAGTTCTCTGCTTGATGTCGGAAGGAAGAACACCGTTTCTTCTGTAAGCCATGTACTCGGCAGGGCTAAGGGACTGGATAACACCAAGGGAAACCTTGCCGCCCTTAGTAATAGAGATGGTGGCGTTTTCACCCCAGATGCTGGTGTACATCGAGTCAAAGACCTCAGTGGCAGACCATCCCTTAAACTCCTTGGTCTTAGCCATGGCTTCCGCAAACTTTCTTCTGTTAGCAAGAATCTCTTTTCTAATTTCACCCTGTAGTCCACGCTCAGCAAGAAGACCCTTTCTAATGGCAAGGGACTTCTGAACCTTAGCCATCTGTTCTGGCGACATCTGTCTCTCGGGAGTTCCAACCACGATGTCTGTGGCTACATCAATCTTAATGGGTTCAGCCTTGGGCACACCAAAGGTACGCTCGGCAAGGATTTCAACTGGACTCTGCGTTAGACCAAGTCTTGCTCTTGTACGCTCAGCAAGACTCATAGGCTTTTCAGCCTCGGGAGAAGCGGGAGTATCACCAGTAAGACCAAGACGCTCTCTTGTAATCTCGGCAATGCTTCTGCTCTTGGGGGCAAAGTTGCCAAGCAGTTGGTCAAAGGCAGACACATCGGTCTGCTTGAAGTTGTTGAAGTCAGTGAAGGCAACAACACGGTCACCATCGTTTGTTCTAGCAACGACAGCCTTGTAGCCCATGTCGGCTACCTTACGCATGAAGTCAGCGTTCAAGTCTCTGACGGAATCAATCTTGCCGTCATTAAGCATGTCCAGCACCTCGTTATTTCTAAGCGAGATGTAGCCTTCGGTGTGCTGGCTATGGTTGTCAACGGCTCTGGTTTCATCGAACCAAGCGTAGTGAACACCACCCTCCTTGTTGCTGGCAAATACTCTGTAAGGCTCACCGCTGGGACTCTTGAAGATGGTCTCGTCCTGCAACTGACGCTCGGAATAACTAAGGGGTCTGCCAACATGGTCACGCAGAGCCTTGGAGCGGGGCTGGAAGTTGCCCTTGTTCATGGGGTGGGCGTAATCGTGGTCGTAGTAGAAGCCTTCACCATGGAGGTGCTTAGGTCTGTCTAGCATTCTATCCACTCTGAACGAGGTAAACGCCATGAACGCTTCGTTAAGAGGCCCGCCTTGGTATCTGGACTTCGGGCCAGTCATGGGTCTCTGAAGGTCAAGCGGGTAATGATACCCCTTCTTCTGCATCTTTTCTGGGCTAATACGGACAGGTCTAGCACCGATGATGGCATTGATAATGTCACGCTTGGCACGACCCTCGGAGCCACCACCAAAGAAGTCAGCACCAGCCATGGCGATGTCACCAAGACTGTAGTTGCCAAGCAGTCTCTTGATGTCGTGGTGAATCTCTTCTTCCGACTCGTAGTACATCTTTACCGTGGCAGACGAGATGGAACTGGTGGCGTTCTGTCTACGCATGTGGTTGTAGGCGTAGCGGACTCGTCTGTCCAACGCCTTCATGTCGATGCCGTTTACAAGAAGGACGGGCTTGATGGCGGCATACTTAGCGTCAGCATCGTCAATTCCATACTTTGCTCTGAGCGACTTGGTCAGTCTCTTTCGCTCAAACTTAAGAATCATTTCATAAGGGACAACATCACGCGTTTTAACTCTTCCACTATTTTTCTCGTTACCTGCACCAGTCGGAGAACCTTCCTTAGTGTAAGAGAAGTTTTGGCTCGTTTCGCTTTCATAATCAAATCTCAGAACATTGTTGCCGTCAGAACCCTTGTTATGGATTACTCTGTTGAAAGCCGCCATACGCTGGACGACAGCCTTCGGCAGATGTTCGGCAAAGAGATTGATTTCCGCATCGGTCATGTATCCCTCAATCTTGTACTCAACGATACCTTCGTATTCCGACTGCTCTCTTAGGTGTTCGACCTCTGCGTCAAGGTTGGCTTCTTCTTCCCTAGCCAACTTACGCTGTTCCTTGTCGGACAACTTAGCCGCACGAGCCGCTTCACGAAGCAACTTAGCCTGTCTCTGCTTCGCAATCTTTTCAAGACGCTTAGCCTCCTTTTCCAGTTCAGTAGCCTTCTTGCTCTTGGGTGCAAACGCACCTTCGACATCCTCTTCAACTGCCGAAAGGACACGCTGTGTAAACCTAAGCCCACGCTCTTCTGGCTTAAGTTTAGCATGGGCGTTCATCAGTCCAGTGATGCCCTTAGACCATTCCATCTCCATTTGCTCCTCGTTCTTTCTAACCAGTTTACCGCTTTCGTCTCTGGTAAACAGGTATTCAGCATCCTTAAGCATTACATGGTGCTGGTTAACATTGTCTCGGATGGGGAAGCCTTCAAGGGCATCTGGGTCTTTCTTCATCTCACGGACTAGAAGACGCATAACCCTGTCTAGTTCTGGAACTACCACACGCTTGCCATTGCCGTCCAAGAAGAAGCCTTCTGGTTCGCCAGACTTGAACTGCATTCTACCGCCAACCTGTTCAATGTCTCTTTCGATAAGATTTCTGACCATCTTTTTTGCACCGTCAAACACGGCTTCAAACGGGTTAGAACCACGAAGCAAGTAGTCGATAGGCTTGTCTTCCACCCATCTGTTAAAGTAAGCCTCGGCATACTCTTCAAAAATAGGATAAAGTGTCTCGGGCTTTTCGCCACGCCTAACCTGTTCGATGGCTTCGTTAAAAGAATCCAGCATTGCCCGCTGAGCACCACCACCAGAAGTATCATCCAGTTCAAGGTAAGCCCGCTTGAAGTCTTCAAGCATCTTGATTCTGGTTTCTGGAGCCAACTTGTACAGGAAGCCATCGCTGTCGGCAGTGCCAAGGAGGCTCTTGACAATATGTTCCTTCATGCCCTGCCCATAACGCTGAAGCAAAGCAGAGTGGAACAGTTCACCGCTGACGGCAGAATGAGCCGCATAGTCAGCATTGATAATGGTTACAATCTCCCCATTGCTAGCCCGTCTGGTAGTGTAGCCACCAAACTGCGGGTCTTTCATCAACTTCTGGTACTCTGCCCAATCGGGCGAGTCACCAAGGATGCTCTGAATCTGTTCCGTTGTAAGGATAAGGTTCTTGCCGTTCTTGTTCAGACGCTCAGCGGCGGCAATGTTAGCCATCGTTCTGAACATCTTCTCCTGCCCGTAAACATCCTCAATGTTCTGTAGCAGTTTATTGACACCGTAACGCTTGGCTTCATCGAAACCTTCAGCGACATAGGCAAAGTGCTTTTGAGCATTGGCAATCTGGCGTTCCTTTCTGTTGCCCACGATACCGTAAGCACCACCTAGCATGTGGAACGAACCAGCCAAACCAATGCCAGTACCGACACCGCTGTAGAAACCTTCTTCGCCACCAAGGGCAAAGCCAAACGCACCACCATACATGGAGCCGTGGAATGTGGACTTAACACCCTGCGTAGCCCAGTCGGTAAATCCGTTGGTACGCATGGCAATACCACCGATAGCACGGACAGCAGGGTCGGTGCTCTGGTAGGCAAGCCTGTCAGCAATCGTCAAATAGGACGGAGTCTTGGCATGACCCAACGCTTCAGCGATAGTCTTACCAGCAATCTCTGTTACCTTAGCACCAAGCCAAACACCAGCAACAGGAGCCGCAAACGGAATCTGTGCAAGGTAAGCACCTGCACCAACAGCAACACCAGAACCACGAATGATAGAGTCTTTAGCAATGACCTTACCGTTAGATGTAGTAAGTGTTTCGATGCCAAAAAACTCGCTAGCCTTATTGGCAGGATATTCAAAGATGCCCATGGCAGTGCCAGCAACTTTACCAGCACCACCCTCAATTCTCATAGCCGCTCTTTCGGCAAGGTTAGCACCCTTGACGGCAACCCTAGCCGCAGACTTAGTAATTGCAGAACCAAGTGCAGTTCTACCAAGCAAAGAACCAATCTTTAGGTTCGGCATAATGATGGACGGGTCGAGAACCATCTCGGTAGCCGCCACACCGCTTTCGTTAAAGGTGCGAATCTTCCATCCTCCAACATCCCATTCCTTCTTAGGAACCCAATAGCCAGCCTTTTCAATCTCTCCAGTTTCACGCTGGAATTCCAAACCCTTCTGGAAGTCGGCATATCTTTCTTCGGGAGTTCCCTGTCTAAAGAGGGCACGATGAATAGGGTTTGTCGGGTCATACTTGATTTGGTCAAGCATGTTCAAGAAGTATCTGGTTCCTCTGCCGCCACCTTCAATAACAGTACCACCAACAGTAAGCGGATTCAGTATGTCACCGCTAGTAACTGTGTCATAAATGCCACCAGCGACAGTAGAAACGGCATGCTTGCCAGCCTCCCAAATAGTGCCCCAAGCACTAGTTTCGTTCTGCTTCTTCCATGTTTCGTAGGCCAAGTAGCCGTCATAGGTAGGCACATACCCGCCTTTGGCATAATTGCTAATAAGGTAAGCCTCACGCTCACCCTTGGTCAGAACATCTTCTTCTTGAGGGGCTTCTTGTTTAGCCGATAGCGTATAAGGATTCTTGAGCGGGTCTTTTACCGAATCAAGAAAGGCCATGTCTTGCCGAATCTTTTCAAGTGATTCAGCATTATCATAGTAAAAGGATTTGTTCATTGTCCAAAGTTGGGGTTGTACTTTTTGATGACAGCAATATCAGCAGGAGTCAATTTATATCCCTGCTGTTGAACGGCAAGAAGTTCAAGAGCCTTAGCCTTGCCCTTGCTGTTATTGCTACCAAGCATAAAGCCCTTCTCACCGTTTGGCTGAACAACCTTATGTTTATTAAGAAGTGAAATAGCCTTCTGCTGAAGAACACCCTTAAGTTTTTCAAATACCAAGATATTGGCATCGTCCTTAAACCAAGTTTCCCAATTGTCGGGATGTCTAAACAGGTCATCAAGTCTCTTTTGGTCTGGCTCAGTAACGACACCAGTACCAAGGATATACTTACGAATCATTGGCTGGGTAATGCCAATAATAGCCTTAATCTCAGCACGAACCTTACTTGAGGGAGAAATTCTTTCAACGAAGTTATGCTTTTCGTACAGTTCCTTAAGCAAGTCCATGTTTTCATTGAACGCCTCAGTGTCATTAAGAACCTCAGAAAGTTCGCCAACACCCTTTTCGTCAAAGGCTGTAGCCCTACCATTAACTATAATATTACCATACTGACCGCTGAAGTTAAGCATGTTGTCCTTACCTCTGGCTTCATTAAGTTTCAAAGCCTCCAACTCACTAGTCGAAGTACCCTTTTCAACGGTAGCGTCCTTCCAAGTGTCGCCCACCTTAACATAGGTCTTGTACTGACCAGTAGGTCTGCCATTCAAGTCCAACATAGGAACGACCTTAGTAAGGTCTGGTACGCTAGCCGCAATGTAAGCCGCCTTGGGCAAGGGAGGGGGAAGACCCTGTGCTCTCCATCGAGCGGCTACTTGGTCATAGCGAATGCTTGCAAGAGCGGCTTCATCGTCAACCTTCTGTTCAACTGTTTCTGTGAACACTTTCTTTTCAAACTGAAGAGCGTTTGTGTCGTTAACCTTTGCAATTTCTCTATGACCCTTAATGAGCGTACCAACATTAGCCAAGTCCTCGTAGCCAGCCTCACGCAGTTTATCGATAACAAAATCCTGTAGCGTGTCTACTTCGGGGGCTGTCAGCGTAGTCTTACGACCATTGCCAGACCAAGAGTAGCCCTGCGTAATGTTTCTTCCCTTATAAGTTCTAGGAACACCTGTCGGAAAAAGTCTAGGATTGTTGTTAATAACCTTAAGGAGGCTTTCAACATTCTGCGTAAACGGCTTTTCCTTAACAGTTTGACCGTTAGGCCCGACAATATCTTTTCTAGAACCACCCTTATCAAAGATAACCTCTGGCTCTAACCCAATGACATCCTTCCATCTGGGACGACTAGCATCGATTTCCTTGTTGATGTTAACTTCGGCAGAGGGAGCCAAGTGGTGACCAATGATGGTAGACAGTTCTTCAGCACCAAGGCTCGAAACATAAGTAAAGACATCCTTGTCAACGACACGCCCGTTTTCATCAAGACCCATTTCGCTGTAAGCAGACGGGTCAATTTCAACGGTTTCACCAGTTCTAGGGTCTTTAAAGGTAGGCTTTTCAATGCCAACGCCAGTAGGTGTTGTAACTGTCTTAGTAGGAGTGCCAATGTCAGCACCCTGTGTTTCGGCAAGGAACTTGTTAAGAACCTGTGCTCTCTCGTACTCGGCTTGCTTTCTGGCTTCCTCTCCAGCCAAAGCCCTAGTCTGTGCCTGTGTATGCGGAATAGATGCTCTAGCCGCATCAGTTTGTGCACCACGAAGAGCGATGGTGCTAGCCTTGTCCGCTTGCCCAGATTCAAACTCCTGCTGTTTAGCAACAGTCTGGTGCATGCCAAGGAACTTGCCGATGTCTTGGGAGGACAACTGCTGGATGCCACCACCAGATTCGGCCTTCTTGAGGAACTTAGCAATGTAGGCAGGAGCGGCTTCGCCCTGCGGAGCAAAATGCTCGGCAAGACCTTCAGCCGCCGCAATCATTTGCTCACGCTCTTGCTTGGACTTTTCGTACTGTGCCCGCTGTTCCCGTCTCTCCTTGATGAAGTTGTCAAAACCAGCGGTGGACTGCGTAGCATTCCTCTGCTGTTCAGCCATCAAGTTCGGGTCATAAAAAGATTCAGCCATATCAGCCGAATCCTCCCGTAGCGGCACTAATGCCATCGTCAATCATGTTGCCAGCCGCTTGCCACATGCCAGCCTTCCACTTCTGCTGAGCCAGTCTATTGCTGACATCAGCCTTGTAACGAGCCGCTTCTTGGTCGAAGCCAAGTTGGTCTCTGGGATTCATGACACCAGTGTTGTACTGACCAAGAGTCTGTCCAGCACCACCAATAAGTTTACCAGCGGAACCCATCTGGTCGAGACCAGACATCGTAAGGTTAGCAATATTACCAGCCATTTGAGCCTCGTTGCCATACACGCCCTGCAACATCTTCTGACCCTGCATGATTCTGTCCTGCGACATATTGTAGTTACCAAGCACATTAGCCGCAACAGCCTGTCTGCCAGTAAGACCTCTAGCCGCCATCGCTTGGTTGGCACTTTGACCAGCCATGAAGCGGTCTTGCTGACTCAGTTGCCCAGAAGCATACTGCTGGGCTGTATTGAACATCGAGTTCTGAGCCTGTTGCATCATGGGCGACATGTATGCGTTTCTAGCAGAACCTTGCAGTCTGCTCATCATGGACAGTTGCCCAGCACCCAAGGACTCTTGTGTTCCAAGAGACTGTGAGCCAGCCTGTCCAAGCATGCTAAGGTAGCCAGCACCTCCAGCACCACCAAACACCTGCGAGCCAAGCGAAGACTCGTTTACATTCTGCCACTGCGGTCTAAAAGAACGCTCATAGTTCAAGTAGGATGGCATCCACCCCGCTTGCATGTCCATGTTCTGCTGACCAATTTGCCCATATGTCTTGGGCAACGGCATGTCTTTTGGCTTTGAGCCAAAACCTGCAACAATATCTCCTAGTCCCATATTTAGATTTTGATAATGTAGTTAAGAGCAATGTTTCTTGGTCTGGTTTCGCTACCAACGGTAGGAACGCCATCAACAACCTGCTCTTGGTGAGTGCCATCACCAGTCAAAGCAGTAAGGCCAAAACCAATGCCATTACTGTCGCACCAATAGTTGTGAGCACCAGTGCCAACACCATTGATTGCACTGTAATTTTGGCAGTCATTATTAGAAGCAATGTGCTTGTGAGCCTTAAGCAAGTCCTTCTGCTTAGAGCCAAAGACTCTAGGGTCAGCACCATTATTGTGGTCGTAGCCACGGATAAACTCGCCTCTTAGGTCGGGAATCTTGAAGGAAGACTGACCAGTGCCACCATAAGTAGTGCCAAGAACCTGCCAAAGCCAGTAGTATTTAGAGACTACATCATTATTAGGAAGCAGGTCATAATCCACAGTATTTGTAGCATCAAGCGTTCTTCCGTCACAAATTAGCCAACCATCTGGGGCGTTAATTCCAGCAAAAGCAACGATAGTTCCAGAGGGGGTAAAATCCTTAGTTCTGTCACGACCATGAACAAGAAGTTTAGAGTCAAAGTCAATAATCAGAGCCGAATTCCAAAGGCCAATTGTTCCTTCGTTCCTTCCTCCACTAGTAACAGCCAGAGCATATGCCAGTGTTGTAGAGCCACCAAATCCATAAGCAGTATTATAGGATGGAGCAGGAGCGTAAAAAATAACCCCATTTTGTCCTCCTCCAGCATTTAGATAAGAACTAAGAAAGCCACCATGGGTAACATTAACACTGCTGTTACTTTGAAACTGCCCACCGCCAAAACCAATAGACCCAGTCTGAAGAGAAATATCTCTAAGAAATGATTCCTTTGAAATTCTGACCAAACTTTCTCCCTGTGCTACAAGAATTTCATCTTCATTATTAGCACCGCCAGACCAATCCTGCTCCTTAATACAACCAAGGAGAAGCGTAGCCTTATCTACATGGTCATTAAGGTTTTCAGCGGTAACTTGAGATTTGTCGCCAGAAGGTTCGTATTGGTGTCCTTTAGAAATTTGGGCCATTTTATTTTTCGCTATGAATGTTTCTACCGCTAGAGGTAGCCTCTACAAAGGCAGAAAATACAGAAGGTCTGCCCTGTAGGGAAGTCAAATCAATTTCAATACCCAAACATTTCTTGCGAATAGGCACTTTTCTTGTTAGTTCTTCGCCAAACGAGGCTGTGCTAATGTCAATCTTGAGGGTTGTATCTGGGTTAATACTGTTTACATCAACACGCAGAGCACCCTCCGTACCATAAAAACAGTCAATTTCTGCGACTGTAAACCGCTTATCTTGCAAAGTACCAAACTGGTATCTGCGGGTTCTGGCAAACATTTCAATTTTATGCTCAGAGAAGTTAAGTGCTCTAAGCCAGAACGGAAGCCATAGAGGCAGGATTCTTGCACCAAAAGTGTCGCCAAACTGGTCTACATCGAGTTCTTCAGCCAGATATGGGCCTGTGGCGTTATCGACAAAAAAGAGCCTCTTTCTGTTTCCATAAATAGAAACAATCATGTTGTCGATGTTGAACCCAATAGGGTAGGTGTCGCAAGACTCCCAGTTCTTGTTGTTCAAGTTATAGACCAACACGCCTACCCGTGCTACGCCATTTAGCGTTAGCGGAACTGCAAGGTAATACCGTCCTGCAAAGACTTGCCCAATCGACTTGTATGCCTCATTGACATTAATGGCATCAATATATTTCTGGACGGACTTACTAAGGGGGTAAGAGTTGGCAAGGAGGTTAGTGTCCAACTGTGGTTCAAGGCTGAAGACCCCAGATGCAGAAAGGAAGAAGACCGAACTGGAAACATTCCCAATACTTCGCTTGGCTGTACACCCGATTTCTGTTGTGAGTGACCTAACATACGACTGCGAAAGAACAACTTCGGGGCTTGTCGTATTGTCAGAGACCTTGAGTTCATAGATAGAGTTGGTCTTCAGTACTAGCACCTTATCCTGCGTCCAAGGATAAAAGCCGACAATCTCTTGCTCGTCACCAAGGTTAATTTGGAACGCTTGGATGGTTAGGTCAAACTCCCAATCACCATCGTCATTTGGAAGATAATAAGAAACCGCAATCTCGTCTCTAGAGTACTTGAGGTAGATTCTATTTCTGAAATAAAAGCCAACAGAAGATGGGGGAAAACAGCACTTAGTACTGAATGTATCAACACTTCCATCAATCGTTCCCTGCTTAGTTACCGATACATTAAAGCCATCAAATACAAGAGGCGGTCTAGCCTTAGCGACAAGAGCAGGGTGAAAGCCACGACTTGTAGTTCCATCATTATTAATGACATTGAATGAAGTAGCAGAAATAACATTGTTTACAATAAAAGCACCCTTCATTTCTGCATGTGCAGATTCAAGGATTACTTCATCCCCGACAGAAAGATTATGCGAAATTTGTGTTTGTACGGTGATGGTTTTGTTCGTGTTATTGAACGAAGAAGTGCCTTCTCTGTAGTACTCGGTTTCACCACGCAGAATGTAAATGCGGTTTACTGCCTGTAGAACCTGCGTTTTTCCTTCAAGGCATTTTCTTCCGTCAAAATCGAATTTATTGCTAAGGGAGTTTGTATTGGCGTTAAAAGTAAACAGGCCATCTTCAACGACCAGAATGAACTGTTCTGTGCCGTCCTTTAGTACATTAAGTCCAGACGCAAGAATCTTAGAGCCTTCGGGAAGCCCGTCAAGAAGGCTGGCTAGTCTGTCGCTTGAGAAGACTTGCTTGATTCCTTTTCTGCATTCAAGCGTTGTAGACTCCAGTCGAATATTTCGACCATCTTGGAGGTAACCTTCCTTAAGGCTTGAAGGGTTAGCACGAGTGTCGATAGCAAGAAATCCTGTATCGCCTTCTTTCTTTCGTTCAGCATTAGCCATTTCATGGAAAAGTTAGGTATAGAGCCAGAGGTCTGTTCCAATTTTAACAAGTTTGCTTACTTTGCTTGTAACAGGAACACCCCACACTCCGTTGACCAAAGGTTGACCAGCCCACTGAATACCGATATTCATGTTGTTCATTGATGTATCGTCACAAACAACTGTGATTTCTGTGCCAGCAGGGAAGGCATAAGTAGTATCGGCAGGAAGGACAAGTGTAGAACCAGACATACCGCCTGTTAAGAAGTGAACCTTGTTTTCATCACCAGCCGCAAGCATGTAAGAACTGCCAGAGATTGTGTTTAGCGTCTTAGCGGGAACAGCCGTAAGATAGCCAAGACCAGTAATGTAACTTACAAGGTCTGTTTGGTCAGTAACCGTACCAGTAATCCCGCCCCAAGCCACGCTACCACCAGCAGACGCACTGATTTCAGTCCAGTAAGAAGGGTAACCGATAGGGTCGTAACCAGCCCCGCCAACATAAGTGGACAGATAAAAGATTCTGTTGCTATAAACAACTTGAGTGCCAACACTGTAGGTTACACCATTGTCATAAAGAGCAATACCGCTAGCACCGCCACCACCGCCAGTAACCACAGTCCATGTTCCACTTTGACGAGCATACTGGTTTCCATCGCTAGGAGCGTCAGTAAGGTAAGAACCAATAGGCTGGTAAGTAATTGCGGCAACACCATAGGTCACATAACTAGCCATTCCAGAAAGAGTCTGGTAAGTGCTAGAAGCCGTGCTAGTGGTCAAATAAGACTGGTTCTTAACAAACGCAGTTGTAGCAAGTTTAGTGCTACTGTCCGAAGTTGTCTGGGTAACCGCAACAGTACCAGTAGGCAAAGAAGGCGTTCCGCTGAAGGTAGGGCTAGCAAGTGTGGCGTACGAAGACAGGTTAGACTTCACATACGCTGTAGTAGCAATGGAAGTATCGTTGTCAGATGTAAGCGGAGTCGGGGCACGAGGGTCTCCAGTAAAAACAGGAGAAGCAAGGGTGGCGCAACCACTAATAGAAGCCCCAGCAGGGATAGTTACTGTGCCAGTAAATGTAGGACTGGCTTTTGTGGCATAAGTGGCAGAGGCAGAAGCCGTGGTCAAATATGACGCAATATTGGTATTGTATGTCGCAATCGTCAAATAAGACGCTAGCGAAGTTGTCAACTGGGTGTTGCTGACAAGATTTAGGGCCGTAATTTGAGCATTGACTGTAGGGTCAACCTCAACGGACAGGCCGCTGTAGGTTACTGTACCCATTTACACCAGACCCTCGTAGATGACCGTAGAACCGCTGGAGGTAATCTCAACAAGGCCGTTATAGCCTTCAACGCTAAACAGGGTGTACGGCTGAAGCGTGATGCCAGCAGTATCGGTAGTGTTGAACTTGATGACCACAGAGGCGGCTTGGGGAGCAATAATGAGGGTAACTCTACGCTGGTATTCAGTAACAGCGGGGAGCGTACCATTGCCAGCAAGAACCGTCTGACGGAACTTCTTGATGAAGGGGGGGAGGGAAATGTTATTAGACATTAGGAATAGGGATTAATGAAGTTG
>JACCDG011495877.1_pt1 | contig 13055 bp, 12 predicted proteins | sample 7442471 | NCBI WGS metagenome assembly JACCDG01 (sample SAMN15323444, study PRJNA562643) | freshwater metagenome | isolation source: river surface water | place: USA:Blue River Watershed | collected 2017-08-17 | reverse complement strand
TCCCCGTTACCGTAACTACCCTCTCGTATAAAGGCTTATTTAAATAAACCGCCTCGTAAATAGCAAATACCGTCCCTATATTATGTACGACCACTCCAATATCAAACGGAAGCTTACCGCGGGGCACCTCTTTATCTAAAACATTCTTTATAAGCTGTTTTTCACCGCCCTGCGGATAACTCGATTCAAGTATTTTTACCTTAAAAGAACATCCGGAAGGATAAAGATTGAATGCCTCAACAGCCTTAGGCTTATTATCCTCTATTGCGATATAAATATTTTTTACGCCCAAACAGCGCGCAATCAAAGATATACCTTTTATTATTTCTTCCGTCTTCTCAACCATCAACCGGTAGTCAGAAGTGAGGAAAGGCTCACATTCGGCCCCGTTTATAATAAGGGTGTCTACCGGCCTTGCCGGGTTCAGCTTGATATGGGAAGGAAAACTTGCACCGCCCATTCCGACAATACCGGATTCCAGCACTATATTACGCATATCGGCGGCAGACAGGGCTTCGACCTCCTTTAGGCTCCTTGGTTTAAAAGGCTCTTCGCTACTTTCCTCTTCGGCCTCTATAGTAACTGCTACCGCCTTCCCCAGGACGGGGTGAGGGTAATCTGCTACGGCAATAACCTTTCCCGAGATAGAGGCATGTACAGGAGAAAAAACATGAGCCTGGGCCAAGCCGATCTTTTGACCCCTGGTTACGAAATCCCCCACCTTAACCAAAGGACTGCAAATCTTTCCTAAATGTTGTAAGAGAGGAATAAAGACCTTTTTGGGCCGGGGTAAGGCTTCTACGGCTTTTTCTTCGGTGTAGAATTTATTATCTTCTAATCTAACCATGGTATCTTACGGTTTATTATTATATTCGCCAACCCTAAAACAGTAAATACACACCCCACTACGACAAGGATCAAAAGATGCGAAAGCCTCTCTGCGAGCAAACTGCTAATAAACATAAAGACAATAAACCCCAGGTGCATAACTATTTCCAGGGAGCTAAAGACCTTGCCCATCATCTCATTATCGCTCGCCTTATGAATTATGGTATTAGAAGCAATCATAATAGGCGCAATTGTGTTGCCAAGGATAAAGGCCAGCGCGGCGGCAGTAAGGAAACAGGGGTATTTACTTATAGAGAGCGTAAAAACGATAAGCATTATACCGCTTAAGGTAAGGGATGAAAAGATTATTTTATAGTGGTGCACCCTTTGCCCGAAACGCCCGTAGATAACCGAACCGGCAAACAAGCCCATCCCCAAGAACATAACTAAAAGACCCAAGTCCTTAGTTGCGGAATTAAGTACGTTCTGCACAAAAACAATCATTACGACGTAAACCGCACCCAGCGCCGCCCAGAGTATAAACATTATGCTAGAGGTAAGCCTTATCTCTTTGTTTCGGATAAAATACAAAATCCCCTCTTTAATCTCCTGAAAAACGGATTTTCTTAATACGTCGACTATCTCGCGGCTTAATTCCCTTAAATCCAGGGATTGAGAACTGAATTTCTTGGCTATTGAAAATATTAGAATCCCCGAAACAAGAAAACTCAAGGAATTAAGATAAAAGCCGCTTTTTGCCCCTAACCATTCTACCAAAACCCCGCTTACCCCGAACCCTAGGACCGCCGCGATCATGCCGGTTATATTAACCAAGGAATTGGCTATCAACAGGTCATTTTTATCCACGAGGTCAGGGACAATAGCGAGTTTTGCCGGGACAAAAAACCTTCCTATGGAAAAAACAATAAAAATAATAACATATATGGGGATTATGCTCCTGGAATAAAAAAGAAAGGCCGGTATCAACAGGACCAAAAATGCCCTTAATAAATCGCATATATAAAGGGTCCTTCTCCGATCCCACCTGTCCACGTATACGCCTGCCACGGGTCCGATTAAAAAAACCGGAATTATGGTAAAAGAGAGTATCTTTGCCATCCCCATAGTCGATCCCGGGCTCCTTAGATAAACAAAGGCGATTAAGGCCATCTGCCCTAATCTATCCCCTAGTTGGGAAATAATCTGCCCGAGCCACAGGAAAAAGAAATTGCGGTTTTTCAAAACCTTTCTGAATTTTGACATATCGCCTTTTGTATCCCAATATCCTTACCTTGCCGCCTAAAAGGCGCGGGAAAGCTTTCCTGCAGACTTTCGGTAAAGACAAATAAATAAGCCGATGAGAGGGATCGAACCTCCGGCCCGCGCTTTACGAAAGCGCTGCTCTACCAACTGAGCTACATCGGCAATTCTGCCAAAAATAACGGTCTAATTATACCAATTTTTATGCCATTAGTCCAAGAAAAAATGTTTGACAAAACCTAAAATAGTGTTAAACTATTTTCATTAGTAACGTTGCAAGGAGAAGTCAAGATTTTTTTAAAGGAAAGGAACAAACCGTAAAGCTTAAAACCATTTAAAATGGGCTTTACGGATTTTTTTATAATCTGGAGGAGGTGAGAAGTATAAAATGGCAAAGGGAAAGGTAAAGTGGTTTTCGAACCAGAAAGGGTATGGCTTTATTACCGGAGAGGATGGAAAAGATGTATTCGTCCATTTCAGCGCGCTTTCAGGTGAAGGCTATAAGACTTTAGAAGAAGGCCAGGCTGTAGAATATGAAGTAACACAGGGGCCTAAGGGCGACCAAGCAACCAACGTTACAAAAATATAAATCGCGGTAACGTAATAAAAAAGGGCGGTGTGTATCTACCTGCCCTTTTTTATTTTCTTTGAGAAACCGCATCCGTTTTCAGGCAATAAAATTAATTCTCTGCACTACTTCCTGATGCTTCCCTAAGAACTTTTAGAAATCCGGGGTTAGTCACATGCCCTAAACTTTCTGCCTTATGTACATCTAACCAAGCCTTCTCATATTCTTTTATTGAAAAATAAACCTTCGCGCGTTCATCATAAACCGAAGGATCATGAGGATTTAATTCTAAGGTTTTGGTGTAATCTAAAATAGCTTTATCAAGATAGCCCTTTTCTGCAAAAGCCCTTGCTCTCATATAGTAAACAAAGGAAATACCAAAATTATTATTAGGCTTAATTTCTATTGCTTTAGTAAAACTGGAAATAGCCTGATCATAATCTTTCTCTTTTAGAAAAATAAGTGCTCGATTATAGTAGGCGTCAAAACTATTTGGGTCGATTGCTATCGCTTGATTGTAATCGAAAATAGCTCCTTTGGCATAATTCTTCGGGATAAATTCCTTAAATCCAGAAAGGGTAGCGTAAGCATTTCCTCGCTTAATATAAAGCTCGACAGTAGGAAGAGCTTCTATTTCTTTGGTACAGGCAGAGATTATCTTAAATTGTTCTTCCTTATAATTTGTAGACATCTCTTTTAAAGATTGCTTTTGTGAATAACGAAACGCTTTATCTAAAGAGAAACTAAAATAAATTACCGCTAAAACTATTAATCCCGCCCATACTATTTTTTTCATAGAAATCCTTCCTTTTTTTAATTATACCACCGAATCAGAATACATAAAAAGGGAGAGGGGCTATTTTATAAGCCCCTCTCTTTCAGTAAATTGCCGAGAGAGAGAATCGGACTCCCCACGCCGGCCTTTTCAGGGCCGCGCTCTACCACTGAGCTATCTCGGCGAAGCCATAAAGCATTAAAAACTACTTTAACCTTTTTACCATAAATGGCGAAAAAATCAAGTATATTAAAAAGATAATAAATATAAATAACCCTTCCCTTAAGTAAGCTAAGGCCAGGATAAACAGGCACAAAAGTATCAGGCTAACGATTTTTGTCTTCTTCCCCAAGAAGCCTCTTACCCCGTCTAAGTTCGGATATTTAATTTTAGAGACCATTAACGCCGAGAGCAAAACCGTAAACATAACAAAGAGCCCTTCTGTCTTTGAAACTAAAATAAAAGAAGCGAGAATCCCTGCGCTTAACGTAGTAGGCAGGCCGGTAAAATAATTCCTCACCCCGTCTTTAGCGCTTATGTTATATTTTGCCAACCGGATCACCGAACATGCGAGATAAAAAAAGAAAACCGGCAGACCCGATAGGTAATGCATACCGGTAAATAACTGCCCTAATATGATGGGGGCTACGCCAAAGCAAACCACATCAACCAAAGAATCGAGCTCCCTGCCGAACTCGCTGGAGCTGTTACTCCTGCGCGCAATCTGCCCGTCCAATCCGTCTAGTAGGAAAGAGACGATTATCGCGTAAGCAGCAGATATAAAAAAACCGCTTAAAGATGCTACTATAGAAAGAAACCCGCAAAAAAGACTTAAAATAGTAAACAGGTTGCCTAATTGACTCATTTAATCTCCCTTTTCAGGAAAACCCTGCAAAAACAAAAAATAAGCAACCCCAGGATCAAACCCCAGGAAAGAAATAACAGCACTAAACCGCTTTTATTCATCTTCCCCCCCTCCGGAAAGCCTTCCTCTTACTCCAGGCAATTTTTACCAGAACAGATAAAAGCAAGAATATAAAAACCAGAGCAAGACGGGTACCCAAGACGAACGGCCTGCTAGCGGATGAAACATTCTTCATCAATATTATTGGAAGCCACTCCTGTTTTAACCACATCGCTAAAATAAAAAAGAGAAATAAAGGCGTGATATACTTAATTATGAATTTATAAATTACCGGTACGGACATATCTGCCCCCTTATGTATTTCATCCCAGGCGCGCTCCATACCGAAAACCCACGCAAAAAGAATTACCTCTATCGTTGCAAAAACCACCAAAAAGAAAGTGCCTCCCCAGAAATCCAGCTCATCAACCACGCCCCTGCTCAAATAAAATATTACCGGCTGGCAAAGTAAAAAAGTGATGGCGCCGAAAATAGAAACCGCCTTCCTGCGGGTTATACTAAACTCGTCTTCCAGAAAGGCAACTGCCGGCTGGGCCAAAGACACGGAAGAAGTTATCCCTGCCAGAAAAAGCAGGAAAAACCAGCAAAATCCCATTAATGCCGGGAAAGGAAATTTATTCAGTATGATAGGCATCGTTACGAATCCCAAGTTAAAGACTCCGGAGTTTGCGATTGACTGCATATCCAAAGGCCCAAAAAAAACAAAAGCCGCGGGGATAATGATGCTCCCCCCTAATATAACCTCGGCAAAACCGTTAGTACTGGCCGCGGTAAGCCCGGAAAGCACTACGTCATCTCCTTTGGAGAGATAACTGGCATAAGTTAAGATTACCCCTATCCCTACGCTTAAAGTAAAAAATATCTGCCCGGCTGCCTCAAGCCATATCTTTGCCGATCTTAATACCGAAAAATCGGCGTTCCATAGGAAACCAAAGCCGTTCCATATATTCCACTGCGGCCTTGATATATCCGGGGTACCCAACGAAATAACCCTGAACATCAAAATAAGCGCAAAAAAGAAAAGAAGCGGCATAGCCAGCTTGCAAAGTTTCTCTATCCCCGCTTTTATCCCGTAGTAAATCACCGAAATATTTATTACAAAAGTTATCAGGAAAAAAAGATACGCCGTAGCAATCCCGTCAAAATAGGCATTTTTTTCTATCCCCTGAAAACCTAAAAGAAAACTTTTCATCCCTGCCAAATCAGTAAGCCGGGAATACTTTCCGGTCAGGGAGAAAAAACTATAAGCCAAAGTCCATGATTCTATGTAAACGTAGTAAATAAAAATGACCAGCGGACCGAAGATACCGATAACCCCGAAATATTTTATGAAGCGGTTTTTCTTCCAGATGCTGTGGAATATCCCGGGGGCTGTGCCGTGTTCAAACCCGCCTCCGTAACGTCCAAGGGTCCATTCTACCCACATAAGGGGTATGCCTAATAAAAGAAAAGCTATAAAATAAGGGATCATAAAAGCCCCTCCCCCGTTTGCGGCTGCCTTGGCCGGAAATCGCAAGAAATTACCCAGCCCTATTGCCGAGCCAGCAACGGCCATAATAACCCCTATCCTAGAACTCCAGCTATCCCTCTTGCCCGCCATATAGCCCTAAAATTTCTTACCGTGCCTGAAAGGCCTGGTTTTATTGTAAGACATCTTTTTTATAAGTGCACTCTCCAGATTTATCTTCCTTGCACCGCAATAATCAAATATCCTTATGCAGCAGTCTGCCAGCTCTTCAGCCACCGCATCCTTGCCCATATGATTGCGCATAGCCTCCAGCGCCTCCGATAACTCGGAATGCATTAAAGCAATCAGCTCTCCCTCATTGCGTTCATTATCCCACCATCCCTTATCCCGCGCAGTCTTATGACAATCCTTTATCAAGTCATTTATATTCCTGCCTTTATTTCTTAACATTAATTTTCTCCTTACCCTTAACCGGGGAAGTTTTCCCGTCAAGATAATTAAAAACGATTTTCGAAATAGTCTCCTTCGCGTAGGTAGAAGGGCTAGACACCTCAACCAAAGTTATATCCTTGCCTGTCTCCGTAAAGAATACGCCTACCGGCGTAGTGTCCGTATCCGATACATAAACAGCAATAAGGTCAACCCTGGGGTCGTCGCTGTAAATATAGGCCCCTTTTGCCTTCAATATATATTTAACCTTTTTATGCGCTGTATAAAAATTCATATTGTAAGCTTTTTTCGTAGCCCCCGGACGGGCCTCTTCCAACGTCTTAGTCGATATGCCGGCAAACCCTTTTGCCGCTTCCTTCATCCCGGCGCACCCCGAAACAAAGAACGCCGCTAAAAACAAGATAATTGCAGATTTTACCATCGCGCCTCCCTCAATTTTCGAATAATAATTTATTCGTTTATCACCTGCCAGATCTTCGCTAAATTCCTGCGCGCCTCTTCTTCTCCGCGCCTGGCGAACTCTCGTGCCTTATGAAGCTCAAGCCAGTACAACCCTGATGTATCCGGGTGCAATACCACATCTGCCAGTTGTGCCTCTTTTTTTGCCACCTCTGACTGTAGTATCTCTATACTGCTAAAGATAATGTCGAGTATGTTGGTACCGAATCTATTCTTGAAATAATCCCCTATCTTAAACCAATTCCTCTTTTTAAGGTTATCTCCCAGGCCTATCCGCATATCCTCTTTAATCCGTTCGTACTGAAGCAATATATCCTCCCGGGAGGGGGTAACATTAACCGCAATAATCTTTTTTACCCCCATCTTAAAAAGCGGCTCCGTAGGCAATGGGTTAATTACGCCTCCGTCAAAGAGTAGCTCTTCCTTGAATTTAAAAGGTTTGAACACGCCGGGCATCGCGCAGCTTGCCATAACCGCATCGATCAACAATCCCTTATCCAGGATACGCGGCTCTTTCCTCTTTACATCGCTGGCTATAATCTTAAGCGGCAGCCGGACGTCATAAAATGTTTTCTCCCCCAGGTGCTTCTTTAAGAATCTATGCAGCTTATTACCCTTTATAAAACCCACACTGGGTATAGTTAAATCCACGAGCCCCCAGATATGCTTGGGTTCCTTAAATTCGCTGGTAATATCCAGTATTTCGGAGCTAGATTTTCCGATTGCCCAAAGACTGGCGATAAGAGAGCCTATACTCGAACCTGCTATTATATCAATGGGAATCTTTTCTTCCTCTATTACCTTTAATACGCCGACATGGCAGAAGCCGTATCCTACGCCTACGCCAAGAACCAACCCCACCATCGACTCGCTGATATGGCGGGAAATCCTCCTCACTGCTTTTGCATATTCGCATTCCGGATCTTCTAAGACAATCCTGTCTTTCGAGCCAAGTTCTATCCTCGGCAAGGTAGCAAAGATATTCGCCCCGAGTATCGAGGACTGTTCCATAGGAGTAATTCTGGAAGATTTATACTCATTTATAATTACCTTTATCTTGCCTTCTTCAAAATTGAATTCCTCTATTAGCCTGGACCTTAAATGATGCGTTTTACTTAGATCCAGGTCGTCGGGCCCGCTTAAGAGCTGCACGATGTCGGACTGGTTCAGAATGCTAAAGATATCCCTGTCCATTATGGACGGCAGGTCAAGCACTATATAATGATAATCGTTCACCAGGCTGCTTAAAACCCCTACCAGCCTCCTGACACAAAGCTTATCTTCTGGTTTGTAGTAAAAACAGACCAGGTCAATATCAAAATCGCTTTTTAATATAAAGTCCTTTACTGCCCGGGGGTTGTCCGCAGAGCTGTCGGAAAGGTCAAATATCTTCTGGCCCGGAATATCCAGCCTGTGTAAAAGGCTATGCTTCTTGTCTACCGGAAGGATATCCAGTATTACCACGCTTTTGCGTGTTTCTTTTTTCAGGCTCAACGCCAGATTAAGCGCATAAATGGTCTTCCCGGCCTGGGAATAAGAGCTGAATACGGATATAACGGTGCTTTCAAATATTGTTTTCTCGTGGGTGTCCTTGCGTTTTAACCTGCGCGAGAGCATGCGGCTTAAATCTATCGCTAGGCGCGGTATCTTATTGAGTATGAAATCAAAATTCTCTTTTTTGATTACAATCAACGCGCAGTCGTTGGTAGCCTGCGCAGTAACAGAATGGTTTTCATTGGTGAGCAAGGATATCACCCCGAAATACTTTCCGTGGTGGAGATACTCTAAAATATTCTTTTCCCCTGCCTTTGCCCCGGTATAAATAACTACTCTGCCCAGGATCAGGCAATAGAAAGCGCTGGGGGGAGAATCCTGTTCGTAAATAATATCCCCCTTGTTATAATACCTCAACTCGCAACGGTCTTTTATAGTCTTAAGCTCGCTTTTCTTAAGGCCGGCAAAAAGAGGAAAACCGTCGACCGCTAACTCGCTGTTAATTAAATCCATGGCTCACAGGTTATTTGTCAGGCAAACCTTAGAGAACTTTCTCGCGCTCTCTCTTATTTTGCGCTGATAAGTATCATAATCAACATCTACAAGCCCGAACCTGGGGGCAAACCCCTTGTCCCATTCATAATTATCCAGCAGGGACCAGTAAATATATCCTAAGACCTTAACCCCCCTGCGCATAGCCTCATGCATTTTCTCTAGGTGCCCCTTAATAAACTCCCAGCGCAAGTCATCATCATCGGTGCAAATGCCGTTTTCCAGGACAAATAAAGGCAGCCCGTATTTCCTTAAGGAAATAAGCACGTCGTAAAGGCCCTGCGGATAGATATCCCACCCGAGAGAATTCTTTTTAAGGTTATCGTGCTTACCCTCGCATACATCCATGGCAAAGTTCTTTAAACCTATGCCTTTAAGCTCTACCAGGCTCCTGCTGTAATAATTTACCCCTATAAAATCAAGCGCCCCGGCGGAGAAAGACTTGTCTATAAAATGCAGGTTAAACACCTTGTGCCGCAAATAAGCCGCAAGCTTATTTTTAAGGCTACTTTTGCAGGGGATAAAATCCTGCATATTCTGGGCTATGCTTACAAAAGGTTTCTCCAGCGAGTTGCTCTCATATATAAGATTAATCAAATTATAGGCCTTGATATGCGCCTGCAGAAGGTTTTGCTGAACGATCTGTGTCTTTAAAAGAGACCTATCCTGCGGAGGCCAGCATCCCAGAAAATACGAATAGTACGTATAAACCATGGGTTCGTTTATGGTAACCCAGAAACGCACATCCTCTTTTAACGCGGTAACGCACTTCTCGACATAATCTAAAAAACGCTTTACGCATCGCTTATTAAGCCATCCCCCCCCAACAGAAAACCACGCGGGGTTGGTAAAGTGGTGAAGCGTAACTATGGGCTCTAACCCGCGAAGCCTTAAAGCCGCGGCTACTTTCTTATAGTGGCCTATCTCTATTTCGGAAAAAACGCCTTCTTCAGGCTCAACCCTGCTCCATTCGACAGAAAAACGGTGGCAATTATGGTTTAATTCTTTAGCCAGGTCAAAATCTTTTTGATAAAACAGATAATGCTTGCAGGCATGTCCGGACCGGTATTTTAATTTACCGGAATATTCATAATCCCACCAGTCATTCAGGAGATTATCCCCTTCTACCTGGTGCGCAGAGGTAGCCGCCCCCCACAAAAAACCATCCGGAAAAATTGCCATAAATTTATTATAGCACCCAAAAATGGAAAATCCCAACAAAAAGTCGGGATTTTCCATAAAACGCTTAATTATCTAAGCTTACGGTTTAACGTGATTTATCCTGGCCCTGCGCAACAGGATTTAAATACCTGCTAAGCACTCCCCAGGTCTTCGGGCCGACCTTGCCGTCTACAACCAACCCCTGGGATTTCTGAAACTCTGTAATTGCCTTTTTTGTATTCGGACCGACCTTGCCGTCTATTGCGCCCGTGTAAAACCCTGCGTTTTTTAACGCTGTCTGGATTTCAACGGAAGTAGGTCTATAAGGACCTGCGGGAGGCAAAGCTGGCTCTAAACTCACTGTCTGTTCCGGTTTAGCGGAGCTAACTATCTCCACCTTCGGCTCAAAGACTCTCGTATCAGCTGGGGCATTTGAAGCAGTGCTTATAGTAGAGAGGTTCTCCATAGACATCGGCTGCTGCATTTCCTCCAAAGTCTGCTGTCTTCTCCCGCAGCCGTAGGAAAAAACCAATAAAGCAAAAATAATAAATACGGTCTTTTTCACTTTGTTATCACCTCCTTAAGTTTATTTTATGATATCAGAATTTTCCGGTAAAATCAAGAAATTATACAACGCCTCACATTTAGCCTTGACACTTTCCGGTCTTAATAATATACTAAAAAAGATGGTTAATACTCAACTGACGCTTCAAAACCGCATTACCACATTAACAATCCTCTCGTCAATACTTCTCATAGGTATTTTCACGTTTATCCAGGTCAACAACCAGGCGGAGAGCCTGAACCGTTATAACGTCTACCAGGCAAACCTCTCCGGAGCCATACTCAAAAATAACCTGGAATTAGCCTTAAAACAAGCTAAGGAAAGTTCTCCCCAGACATATCTGCAGCCCGCGATGGAAGAACTCTTAAGTTCCTCCATAATCAAAGAAACCATACTTTATGACCGTCAAGGAAGAATAATTGCCTCTACCGACAAAAAATATATAGGCGAGAATACAAACTACAGGGATTTAAGCCCCTGGGATATATTTGATACCAACACGCAAAACGGGCAATGGCTCTATGCTAAAATCAACAGGTTAAACAACGCAATAGATATATATATATCGGTCAAACAAGCGGAAGGCAACCAGCTTAATTATATAGCAAAATCAACCTTCCCTTTTGTCTCTACCCGCGAGGCCTTATCCTCCGTATATAAACCGATCATCGCTTCGGTTATCATCGTTATTCTGGTAAATATCCTATTCGGGTATGCCCTTTCAAAAACAGTCTTGGGGCCGATAAAATTATTAAATAAGGTTACCAAGATAATTGCCGAAGGGGATTTATCGGTGAGGACCAGCATTAATACGCAGGACGAACTCCAGGAATTAGGCTCGACCTTCAACAATATGGCCGCAGAACTGGCCAAGATGAAAGAACGCGCGGAGAATGCCAACCCGCTTACAAAATTACCCGGGAATATCGTAATACACGAAGAAATTGAAAAACGAATAGGCAATAACAGTAAATTTATGGTCATCTACTGCGACCTGGATAATTTTAAGGCCTTTAACGATAAATACGGAATCGCTAAAGGAGATGAAGCAATCAAGCTTACCGCGGAAATATTCAAAGAGGCTGCCAGGATAAAAGGAGGAAAGGATGATTTTGTAGGTCACGAAGGAGGAGATGACTTTATTCTCGTCTCTACTCCCGAAAAAGCCCAGAAAGTCGCAGATTATATTACAAGCGAGTTCGATAAACGCGTGCGTAGTTTATACAGCGAGGAAGATTTAAAACTAGGCCATATTGTCGCGCATGCGCGGGACGGTTCGATAAAACAGTTCCCTATAATGACTATATCGTTAGCCGGAGTAACTAATGAAACAAGGGTCATTTCAAGCTATGGAGAGGTTACCAATATCGCGGCAGAAATCAAGAAAAAGGCAAAGGCTGTCGAAGGAAGCGTATTCGTAGTAGATAAAAGACAGTCTTAGCCCCTGCGCTAAGACTTAAATATTATGCGGAATAATTCGCCCAGGCTGGGATACAAACTGGGCTTTTTTATTAATTCGAGTATAATCCGGCTGTGATTGTCAAAGTCCCCGAGCTTCTCAAGGAGTGACTTATGTAATTTCAGCAGTTTAAAAACCTTGAGCATCTCGCCGCCATCTAACCTAGAATATGCCTCTTTTATCTTAAGGCCTATTTTAATCTCAAAATCCAGCTCTTTTTTCCAGAGTGCATCATAATCCTTTACCTTACCACTTTTAATGCAACTGCCCAGGACATCGGCAGACTTAAGGCTAAAATATATTCCTCCATAGGTTAAGGGTTTCATCTGACAGGCGGCATCGCCGACTAAAACAATATTGTCCTTTACCGTAGTGCGGCATATCCCGATACTAACCAAACCGCCGAATTTCTCGATTATCTCGCCCTGTACCCTTTCCTCTTTCATAAAGGATTTAAGGTCATGGTAAGGATTCTCGGAAATCGTACCCACCCTTACCACGCCACGGCCTTCAGGCACAATCCAGATAAAATATCCTTTTTTAAGATACACCCTTACCAGGTCATCCTGCCTTATCTTCATATACATACGCACCTGTACGCCCTTATAAGTGCATACGCCTGAATTTAAGGGATTCAAGATCTTCCTGGCAATGGAATTTGCCCCGTCCGCAGCGATAACCAGGTCGGCATAAAATTCCCCTTTATCCGTGTCAACAATATAACCTCCCGACCTATCGCTCTCTAAACCTAAGAACTTATTGGAATAAATAATATTAAGGCCAAGGCTAAGTTCTTTATCAAATCTTTCCCGGTCAACCACATAGGCGACATTATTTCTCCTCACTGCCAGAGATTGGTTCTCGTGATAGATAATCGCCCCGTTGATAACGTTCAGGATTGCCGAAGAAGGAAGTTTATACGAACGCTTTTCCGAGAATACGTCTTTCCCCATCAGACCCGTGCAATGGACAGGCCTGCCTACTTCATCGTGCTCCTCTATGACAAGGGGATTATACCCCTGCAGCTTAAGCAGCTGGGCGGTATAGCAGCCCACCGGGCCTGCTCCGATAACAACAATCTTCTTATACAT
>JACCDG011239456.1_pt1 | contig 13057 bp, 14 predicted proteins | sample 7442471 | NCBI WGS metagenome assembly JACCDG01 (sample SAMN15323444, study PRJNA562643) | freshwater metagenome | isolation source: river surface water | place: USA:Blue River Watershed | collected 2017-08-17 | reverse complement strand
TAGAATAAACAAACTATTAAGTAAGGGCTATACAAGAAATGATGGTTTCTCTACAAGAAGAGTAGTTAAATCATTAGTATCTAAAATAAATGGTAACAAAGCAATCGGTAAAACAACTATTGAAAATATTAATTACCCAGTTGAATTCCAGCTATCTTGTAAGAAAGACGGATCTAGTGCTGTTAAGACTATGATTAGTGTTGTGAGGGGGATGGAGGGGTAGAGGGTTAAAAATAAGAAGGAAAATAGAAACGTTTATTTAGATAAGCGTTTCTTTTTTTTTGTGTTTATAGAAATTTGTGTTATAATGTTGTCTATTGTATCCAGTCGTGAAATCGGAGATTTGGACACCCGAGCTTTCGCTTTTATGTAAATGGACGCGTAGATAACTCTACATTCGGAAAAGTGATTTGTGGCACGATACAATTTAACAAAATTATTAATTTAATTCTGAAAAATATCTTCAGAATTAAGGTGTTTTTTATTTAAATTTAAAAAAATGAAAGAAATTACAAAAGAGGTTTTAGCAAAAGCGGGGCTTCAATATGGTTATTCACGTACACGTCGGCACCCATCTACAAAGCCATTTATTTTAGAAAATAAAAATGGTATAGATTTTATAAATTTAGATAAAACAAAGGTTCAGTTAGAAGAAGCTATATCTTTTTTGAAAGCAGTTTCTGGGGCTGGTAAGCCTATACTTTTTGTCGGTGTAAAACCAGAAATTCGTCAAATAGTAAAAGAAGTTGCTTTATCTCTAAATGCGCCATATATCGCGGAACGTTTTATTGGTGGGTCGCTTACTAATTTTCCACAAATGAAGAAGCGTATAGAAAAGCTGCATGATCTTTTGAAGAAAAAAGAAACTGGTGAGCTTTCTGTTTACACAAAAAAGGAACAATTACTTATACAGAGAGATATAGATAGACTGGATCGTGATTTTGGTGGGGTTTCTCTTATGAATAATTTACCAGGAGCAATTGTTGTTGTAGATCCACGTTATGAGTCTATTTGTATGAAAGAAGCAATCCATACCCACATTCCTGTTGTTGCGCTTTCTAATACTGATTGTACAATAGAAGATATTGAGTATCCTGTTGTTGGAAATGATGGAAGTGTTACGTCTGTTCGTTTCTTTTTGGAAACAATCAAGGATGCTTTACAGGTTCAAGCTTAATAAAGGTTTTTGTTTAAATTAATAAAATTTTAAATCAAATATAAAATACATATGGATACAATTAAAGAGCTTCGTGAAGAAACAGGTTTGTCATTTGCTCAGATTAAAAAAGCTTTAGACGAAGCAAATGGAGACAAAGATAAAGCTCGTGAAATACTAGCAACTTTTTCTGCTTCTCAAGCAGAAAAAAAGGCGGATCGTGAGCTGGGGGCTGGTGTTATATCTTCTTATGTTCATGGAAATGGAACAACGGGTGTATTGCTTCATCTTGGATGTGAGACAGATTTCGTTGCAAAGAATGAAGAATTTAAAGAATTAGCACATGATATAGCTCTTCATATTGCTGCAATGTCACCAACTTCAGTAAATAATGAAGATGGACTAGGTGAGGAAACAGCATTACTTAAGCAATCTTTTATAAAAGACCCATCTGTTACCGTCGAAGGAAGACTTGCTTCTGCTATACAGAAGTTCGGTGAAAATACAAAAATTGTTCGTTTTGTGCGTTATAGCATATAAATACCATAAAATAAATAATCCATGGCTTTTATAATTTTATTATCAGTCGGTGTACTAACTCTTTTTATTGCTATTGGTGTATTTTTTGTACAACATTTTAAAATTAAAAAGGGTTTAATTATTACTGATGAAAATTTTGACGGGCCAAAGCAAGTATCTTCTACCTTAATAGTTATACTTAGGTTTTTGTTGAAGCACAGTATTTATTTTAGAAAGTTTTTGATTCAGTATTTATTCCATGTTTTTGTTATTTTTATGTCATATTTAGACAAGGTAACTTTTTATTTTTACGCCAAATCTCGTAATTGGTTTGTAAGAAATGCTGTAAGAAATAGGGGAACAGTACCACATTTTTGGAACCATCTTAAGGTTTATAAACAAGAAATGGACAAAGAAAAAGAAGAAAAAAGAAAAGTTTAAGATTTAAAAAAGATGTTTTAATTAACATCTTTTTTAATTTGTTTATATATGTTAGGATTGGTTAAGTTCTTTTTGTGAAAGGAATAAAATATGCACAAAATTAAAAAAGTGGTATTTTATGTACCATCTGACGATGTTATAAAATCATATTTTTACTTGATTAACGGCATAAAACCTTTTGATATTAGGCTCTTAATCAATATTATTTTTGGTTTTTTAATTAACAAAAAAGAATCTGAACACATTATTAGTGGGGCAATTAGTGGTTGTTTAAATTCTACAGTCAGATATTTTTCACAAGTTTCAAAAGATAAAACAGTTTCCTTTAAAAGTGGATCTAGTAATAGGAACCTCTTAAAAAATGCTTTTGTAACTAGGTTTGGAAATATTTTACCTGATAATGGTTTAAATCTTGCTGAAAAAATTATTCGCGAGATAGAGGATTTTCTTAAAGATTCTAAAACTATAACAGAATATAAAAGAGAAGAAAAAATAGGAGAGTTTATTTTGGTAGATAATGAATTAGTCCTTATTCTTTGCTAAAAACTTCTGTGTTAAAACAGAAGTTTTTTATTGAATTATTAAAAAATTTATGCTAATATATTTTAACTAGGAACTAGTTTAGTTTGAAAATAATATAGGCCACTCTAGCTCAGTTGGCACGAGCAAAGCGAGATTATGAAAAGACAACGGTTTTACAAAACTGTTGCTATAATAATCGAAGGTAAAATGTTTGTTCCTATTTGAAAATTATATACGCCACTTTAGCTCAGTTGGTAGAGCAACGGTTTTGTAAACCGTAGGTCTTCAGTTCGAATCTGAAAAGTGGCTCCAATAATAAGCTTAGCTTATTATAGACTCAAGTGTTTCTATACCTTAATTCTATACTATGTTCGATATAAAAAAATATATTTTTACTTTCGCTATAACGGTAGCTATATTTGCTACTGCATTTTTGGCGTCTAACTTTTTTTCAAATAAAAGAGTTGAGGGAGTAAAACAGATTCAGGATAATATAGCCATAGATATTCTTTCGTCAGAAACACAGTTTGATATTTTAAAAGATGTTTCTTGCTCAAATGTTAATGATTCTTTTTTATCTAAAGAACTTACTCAGCTAAGTGAAAAGCTGTCACACACTGAAGATGATCGTGGGGCAACTGATGAAGATGTTTTATATCTTAAAAAATATTATTCTTTACTTCAAATAAAAGATTATTTGCTTTCAAAAAATATAGCAACAAAGTGCCCTTCCAAAAAAACAACATCCATCATATATTTTTATTCTAACAAAGGGGACTGTATAGATTGTACGAAAGAGGGTTACGTCCTAACTTTTTTAAGAGAGAAGTATCCTGACCTAAGGGTTTATTCTTTTGATTATAACTTACCTCTATCCGCTATTGATTCAATGAAAAGTATTTATAAAGTCAAAGATGAGTTACCTGCTATTGTTATTAATGATACAGTTTATACTGGCTATAAAACACTAGAAGATGTAGAGAAGTTATTGCCATCTAAATTAAAGACCTCAACAAGCACACAAGCAACAACAACTCTTAAAAATAAGAGATAAATTATTATGATAATAATAGAGCAAATAATGTCCGCGCTCATGTACCCATTTCTTTTTTTGTCTTTGTATTTTCAGGTGCTCCTTCTTTTGTCTTTTTTTGAAAATATAAAAAAAATTAAAAATGAAGAATTTCATAAACTAGAGAACTTTCCAAAGGTTTCGGTTGCTGTGCCATGTTGGAATGAAGAAAAAACATTAGAAGGAACAATACATTCACTACTACATTTGGATTATCCAAAAGATAAATTGGAAATAATTATAGTTGATGACGGTAGCAAAGATAAGACATTAGAGATAGCTAGATCTTTTGGGGGAAGGGATTCAAATATGATAAAAGTTTTTACAAAAGAAAACGGAGGCAAACACACTGCGGTTAATTTAGCTTTAGAAAAATCAACAGGAGAATTATTTGGCTGCTTGGATGCTGATTCTTTTGTTTCCCCACATGCATTAAAAACAATAGTTTCTTATTTTGAAAGAAATAAAGAAATAATGGCGGTTACTCCTTGTATACACATAAAACACCCGAAGACTTTTATACAAAGATTACAAGCGATTGAATATCTAATGGGTGTGTTTTTGCGCAAAAGTTTTGGTCAGCTTGATGCTATACAAGTTACACCGGGCCCATTTTCTATTTTTAGAAAGGAAATTTTTTCGGTTATAGGTAATTATCGAAAAGCACACAATACAGAAGATTATGAAATAACTCTCCGTATGCATAAAGCTCGTTTCAAGATAGCTAATGCTCATAAAGCGCTTGTGTATACTTTGGGCCCATCAACCCTTCGAGGTTTCTTTTTCCAGAGATTGAGATGGGCTAGAGGGTTTCTTGAAAATTCTTTGGATTACAAAGAGTTATTTTTTAAGAAAAAATATGGTAATTTTGGAATGTTTACTTTGCCGATGGCCTTCCTTTTTGTTTTTTATGGACTGTATGCGGCTTTATTTGCGTTATACAGTGTTGTGTCTCACTGGGTAGAAGTAGTAAATAGATGGGTAATTATTGGTATACATCCAAAATTCCCGACCTTTGATTTGTTTTATTTTAATACAACAGTCATGGCTTTTATTGCTATGATAATGCTCACTGTATTTTTGATGACGCTTTATATAGGGAATACTCTATCTGATGACAAGCAGCAATTTTATAAAAATTTCCCTTTCTTTTTCTTTTTGTATCCACTTATTGTGCCTGTATTTTTAGGTAGGGCAGTTTTTGATACTTTTTTGAAAAGGAAAAATGTTTGGATTTTGCAGGACAATAAGAAATAGAATTTGTGATTTTTGGTTTTGTTTTTTGTGGTATAATTTAAATATATGAATATGGAAAGTGAAAGACCTTTAACACAGGTTGAGGTTTTATTAGAAAAAATTTATAAAGTCGATGCCCGTAAAGGTAGACTCGCACTTACTGAAATCAAGAGTATTTTTTCTGGGAATCATGACTGGTCTGTGACTGAAAGTGATAAGTATAACAGTGTTATTGATGAAATTTTTAATAACCTTAATCAGATGTATACAGACGCGAAAACAGATGATCAAAAGAAGGCTTTGTATGATGAGGCCAAAGGATATATCTCTCAGTTGCCAGAAATAGATGAAGTTAGAGAAAAGATTAGGGAGATTATTAATAATGATAAATTTGAAAATAATTAGAAGTTGTTTATGCAAGGTCATGTACATCCAATTTCTATATTGATTGATGATATATCAAATATTTTTGTTGATATGGGTTTTGATGTAGCAGATGGGCCAGAGCTTGAAACAGAGTGGAACAATTTTGACGCCCTAAATGTACCACGTGATCATCCGTCTAGGGACATGCAAGATACTTTTTGGATTAAAAAAGATAAAGAAATAGATAAATTTGGACGCCCTATGGGGCATGTATTAAGAACACACACCTCATCTGTTCAAATAAGAACAATGGAAAAATGGGTTAAAGAAAAAAGAGAATTTCCGCTTGCAATCATAGTTCCTGGTAAGGTGTTTCGTAATGAAGCAACTGATGCGACCCATGAAGCACAATTTCATCAAGTAGAGGGTTTACTCGTTGGAGAGGGTGTAACTTTATCAAATTTAAAAGGTGTTTTGGAAACATTTTTTTCTAAACTTTTTAAAAAGGATATAACTATTCGTATGAGGTCGTCATTCTTTCCTTTTGTTGAGCCTGGGGTAGAAATAGACATGCAATGTTTTAAATGTTCTGGTTTAGGGTGTAATATTTGCAAACAAACTGGATGGATAGAAATAATGGGGGCCGGCATGGTACATCCAAACGTTTTACAAAATTGTGGAATAGATAGTAACAAGTATCAAGGTTTTGCTTTTGGTGGTGGAATAGACAGAATAGCTATGCTTAAATGGGGAATAGATGATGTTAGGTTACTCTATAATGGTGACCTTCGTTTAGTTACACAATTTTAATTATGAAAGAAAAGTCTTTAATTAATACAAAATATTGGAATGTTTTTTTATCTGAAGATCAGACATACTTTGGTAGATTGGTTGTTGTGCTTAAAAGAGATTGCGAAGCTATGTCTTCTCTAGAAAAAGAAGAACATTTAGAATTTTTAGATTTAGTTAAAAAAATAGAATCTTTTTATAAGAAAAGATATAATGCGGTAATGTTTAATTATTCTTGCCTTATGAATAATGCTTACAAAGATAAAGAAAAACCACAATTACATTTTCATATAAGACCAAGATATAATAAAGAAATTATTTTTTGTGGAGAAAAGTTTATGGATCCTAATTTTGGTTTTCATTATTTGCCAACCAATACCGGTATAAATAAAAAACTTTCTATGAAGGTAAAAAAAGAATTAATTAATTCTTTTAAAGAAATATAATTATGAAATTTTCTTATAATTGGATACAAGATCATATTGAAAATAAGTTACCACCAACAAGTGAGATTGATGATATTTTGTCACGTAAATCTCTTGAGATAGAGGAAATTGATGGCGATGTTTTGGATATAAAGGTTTTACCACACAGACAACATGATTGTTTTTCTCATAGAGGAATAGCGCGAGAGTTGTGCACGTTGTTTTCTTTTAAAGAAAAAATTATCCAAATACCAGAAATTATTTCAAACGATGATAGTTTTGTTGATGTTGTTGTTGAGGACACAAATAGATGTAAGAGATATGTTGCGGTAAAAATAGAAAATATAAAAGTAGCACCTTCTGAGGATTGGCTAAAGAATAAGTTGATATCAATAGGACAAAGATCTATTTCAAATGTTGTGGATATAACTAATTTTGTAATGAATGATATCGGTCAACCAATGCACGCCTTTGATGCAAAAAAAGTTGTTGGTAAAATATCCGTTCGTCTAGCGATAAAAGGAGAAAAAATGATTACTTTAGATGACAAAGATTTAACAATGAATGGTACAGAAACTGTTATTGCGGATGATGAGGGTATACTAGCTCTTGCTGGTGTAAAGGGTGGCAAGAAAGCGTTAGTTGATGAAAACACAACTTCAATTATTTTTGAATCTGCTAATTTTAATGGAACAATAACAAGAAAGACAAGCGATTTACATAATATTAAAACAGATTCTTCAAAAAGATATGAGGCTAATATAACAAGTGAATATACTTATGAGGCGATCAAGGAAGCAGTGGCTCTTTTGCTTGAAATTAATAAAGATGCAAAAGTCTCAAAGGTTACAGATATTTATAACAAAAAAGAAAAGAATTATAAGGTCGGTGTTTCTTTGTTTGAAATAAATAATCTTTTAGGTTCTTTGTATCAAGATGATGAAGTAGAAAATGTTTTTAAATACTCTAAATTTAATTTTGAAAAGGTTATACCAAGTGAAAAGATTAGAGAATTAATAAATAGCACCTTAGATAAACCTTATAAATTAGGAGCCAGTGTTTTATATGATGGGGGTGAAATGTTTGATTGTTCATCGTTAGTTTCTTTTATTTATAAAGAAATCGGTTTTTCTGTGCCTAGGATTTCTGTTGATCAATTTGTTTATGCAAAAAAAATAAATGCAAATGATTTGCAAATAGGTGATCTTATTTTTGCAAACAGTAATGATGGTAAAATATATTTTGAATCAGTAGAATATATTCCATTTACAAAAGTTAGTGAAGGGGTAGATCATGTTGGTATATATTTAGGAAATGATGAAGTTGTACACGCAACACGTGTTTTTGGTAAAGTCGTTAAAGAAAGTCTAGAGTCTTTTTCTAAAGAAAGAAAAATAATTGGTTATGGAAGAGTGGCTAATAATTTAGATGAGCCTAGATATGTTGTAATCGTTCCATTAGAGAGACTAGATATAAGAATTAAAGAAGATTTAATAGAAGAAATTGGTAGGGTTATGGGGTATGATAATTTGCCATCTGTTTTACCTGTTTTAAATCGTAAAGGTTTACCACATAAGAGACTTTATTATGAAACAAAAATAAAAAATATATTAATTCAAAATGGTTTTTCTGAAATATATACTTATACTTTTGGAAACAAAGGAGATGTTTCCATTGTTAAGGGTTTAGCAACAGATAAAGAAAAACTAAGAAATAATTTAGGGGAAGGTGTTTTGTCTGCTCTTAAAATGAATTTGAATAATTCTCCTGTTATGGGTATTGATACGGTAAGAGTTTTTGAATTTGGAAATGTATTTACAGAAAACAAAGAATGGAGGAATTTTTCTATTGGTGTTGATGATGGTAAGAAAAAAAGTAGTTTTACAGAAGAAGTTGATTTGATTTTGTCTCAAATAAAAAGAGAATTAAAACTGGAAACTGGAGACTTGGAAATTGAAACTGTTTCCAATAAGCCTTATGTTATAGAAATTGATTTTGATAAATTAATTGAAGGACTAAGTGATCCTTTGTCATATGAATCTATAAATAAAATTAGTGAGGTAATTTCTTATAAGACAGTATCAATGTATCCCTTTATTGTTCGTGACGTTGCTTGTTGGACACCTTTTTCTACATCTTGGGAAGATGTTTATGATGTTATAAAGCAGGTCAAAAATAGTCTTATTATTCGTATTGATTGTTTTGATTCGTTTACAAAAGAAATAGACGGAGTCAAAAAAATATCTTATGCTTTTAGGGTTGTGCTTCAATCAAACGATAAAACTTTAACCGATGAAGAGGCGAATGAAGTTGCGGGTCAGATTTATAATTTATTAAAGGAGAAGGGGTTTGAGATAAGGTAGAGACGCAGACCTACGCGGAAGGTCAGCAGTCTTTACTTTTTAGTGTTTATATTGTAGTATTTTGCTTAGATTGTTCTTCAAAAGGAGAAGAAGATGTTTGCAAGAATAAAAGAGTTTGATCAAAGAATCATTGATTTTCTGACAATGATTTGTTGGTGGACAGAGGTGAGATTTGATAAAGATAATTTATTTTTTTCTCTACATTCTCGCATTTTGTATGCATTGTCCATGACCTTTATATTTTTTTTCCTTTATTTGGATAGTTCTGGTAATTTTTTTTCCTTCATATTTCTGTTGATGATGTTTTATGACGGTCTCACCGTAATTCTTTTATTTTTTAGTTTTGACTACGTAAAAAATATTTTATTACCAAAAAAATATTTGCAAGGTTGTCCGAACCCTCAAAGAATAAATTCTTCAAGTGTGAGGGATAGATTACTTACCATGTTAATATCTATAATCTCATCTACTTTTTATTTTTTTGGTACTGATGAATTGAGTAAAATCATTAACTTGTATTTTTCTGTAGGGTTCTTTTTTTGGAGTCTTTTTTATTATTTTCTTGCGTGTGATTCAATACCACCAGAAGAAAAGGCGAAGAGAAAAGCGAGGATTGAAGAATGGAATGGGCAACTACAGCCAATCCATATTTCAGGTAATTAAGTTTTATGTGGGCTGGTCGCGTAGCGACCAGCTTTTTGTTTTGTAGTATAATAATTTAATGAAAGATTTTGATAATTGGAATAAACATAAAAAGATTGTTGATAATAAAAAACACGGAGACAGCTTCTACATTAGAGATGGTGAGCTATGGTGGTGTTCTGTTGGTTTAAATATTGGTGTAGAAATTGATGGTAAAAATGAAATATATGAAAGACCTGTTTTTATTTTAAAAAAACACAATAAAGATATTGTTAGTATTCTGCCTGTTACCACAAAAGTAAAAGATACATATTATCAATATAATTTTGAGTATAAATCAAAACATCAATCTGTTGTCTTGACTCAAGTTAAAGCAATAGATACAAAAAGGTTAAGTAGAAAGATTGGTGTTTTGCCTAAAAATTTAAGAAAAGAAATTTTAGAAAAATTTGTTTCGTTGTATAAATACGAAAGCCCCCATTTGGGAGCTTTCTCGGAGCCTTGCGGCCTGAATAACTTAAGTATAAATAATTCTAACAATAAGTCAAGTGTCAAATTAAATGTACCGTATCACTCACAGTTTTTGGAAGTAGAAGATTATTATTGGAATATTCGTTCTTGTTCTGGTGCTTGTGTTGCAATGTCTCTTGAATATTTGATCGGTAAAAAAATAAATATTTTAGAATATATGAAAGAGGCCGAAAGGGCTGGTGGATATAGCAAGTTAAACGGTGCAAATCATGATTATATTATTTCTTTTTTTGAAAGGAATGGACTTAAGTCGTGGAGATATAAGAATCCTGAGAACAAAGATACATTGAGTGATATAAATTTACTTGTTGAAGAATTAGAAAAGGGTAATTCGGTTATTGTTTCGGTAAATAAATTTATTTTGGAACAAAAGAAGTTTCATTTGATTTTGTTAATTGGTTTTGAGAAAGATGAAATCGGAAATGTTACTCACTTTTACTATCATGAGCCAGAAGCAACTATTATAAGTATTGATGATGACAAAGCTGTTGGCGGTGCAAATAGAGAAGTTGATATAGAGAATTTTAAGTTAGCCTGGCGTGGAAAAGCGATATTTGTATCTAGATAAATTTTAGTTAATGAGATTGAAAAATTAAAAGAAATAAGATAAGATTAGTTGTATTCTTTTGTAAAAAGAAAGGCCGTTGTAGCTCAGTTGGTAGAGCATTTCCATGGTAAGGAAAAGGTCACCAGTTCGATTCTGGTCAACGGCTCAAAATAAACGAAGTGATTTTGAGTTGTTGAAGAAAGACAGCTGCTTGTCTTTCGTTAAGAATCGAATGGGGGTTGCGAAACCACTTCGAGCAAGGCGAGGAGTTTTGTGACCGATTCTGGTCAACGGCTAAATTATTATAAAAATTAAAACACCCATTTATTCTGGGTGTTTTTAAATTTTCTATCTATTTAATAACTATTCCTATTTCATCAAGTAAGGCTTTGACTCTTTCTAGAGTAAAATCGGTCGGCATATTAGTTGTGTTTATATCAAAATGAGAAAGTCTAACTTTTTCGCTCGTTGGTAGTTGTATCTGTTGTATGGCTTCAAAAATTTCAAGCTTTATTTTTCTGCTTGCTAGCATTCTTCTCTTTGATTCTTCTTTTGTGCAATGAATACAGATTATTAGATTAAAATAATTTTCCCAAGAATATTCGAACAGTACTGCATTCTCTATGAACACAAAGAGACTATTATGTTTCTTTGCTTGTCTTTCTATTTCGTGCCATATTTCACCTCTGAAATATTCATAAAAGATGGCGCGTAAATCTCTGCCTTTTTCTGTTTTGTCATAAAATTTTTCTCTTACAACATCAAAGTCAATGCTTCCATCTCCTTTAAATATTTCTTTCCCAAAAATTTCCTTCAGGTATTCATGGTTTTTTTCTGAATATACAACATCTTTGGCAATTTTGTCAGAATCTAATACAGGAAAACCGAGTCTCCTTATTTCTGCAGAAACAAGGCTTTTACCACCACATATTGGACCGGTTATACCTATGTAAACCTGCCTAATTGGTAGCCTTTCTTTTGGCTTTTTGTGCATTTTTCTCTCCTTGATTAAGGTTTACTTATGAAAGAACAATATCTCAGTAATATATACTACTATATTAAATATATATTTCAAATTGTGTGTTAAAATGTCTTTTGAATAATTCGCCGTCTTAGCTCAGTTGGTAGAGCATTTCACTCGTAACGAAAAGGCCCGGAGTTCGATCCTCCGAGACGGCTCAAATTAAAAAGTTTTTAATTTAGCCATCACAAAGCCATCTGCTTGGCTTTGTGGAGGATCGAATACGGGGTCGAGAAACTTTATCGAGGAGTTTACAACGAGAAGTTTCGTGACCGATCCTCCGAGACGGCTCAAAACTGCTATAATATATTTATTCATGGAAGAAAAAGATGTTAATAATGAAATAATGGGACTTGAAGCCAGGATGAATGAGGTTGATTTTTGGAATGATAAAGAAAAGGCTCAAGAGACAATTAAATTAATTAAAGAATTAAAAGATAAACGAGACGGTGTCTCGGTGCTTGATAATGGCGGAGCTATCTTAAGTATACTTGCTGGCGCTGGTGGAGATGACAGTGAAGATTTCGCTAATATGTTACTTCAGATGTATGATGCTTATTTTTCTCGTAAAGGTTTTACCTATACAACTTTACACGAAAACAAAAATGATCATGGTGGGTTTAGAAATCTAACCATTGAAATAGATGGAAAGGGAGTTTATGGATTACTTAAGAATGAGTCTGGTGTGCATCGCCTTGTTCGCATATCGCCGTTTAATGCGAACGCAAAACGGCATACTTCTTTTGCTATGGTTGAGGTATTACCGATTATTCCACAAACAGAAAAAAAGGTTTTAAATACAGATGAGATAAGAATAGAAACTTCAAAAGCAGGTGGCCCAGGTGGGCAGAATGTAAACAAAAGGGAAACTGCTGTTAGGGTCGTGCATATCCCAACTAATATTTCTGTCTCGGTTGCAACAGAAAGACAGCAAGAGCAAAATAAACAAAAGGCACTGGATATACTTACAGCAAAGTTATTTAAATTAGAAGAAGAAAAAAGAAAAGCTTCTATTGAGGGCAGACAAATAAGTAAGACTACAGAAATAGAATGGGGAAATCAAATAAGAAGTTACGTGCTTCATCCTTATAAAATGGTTAAGGATCACAGAACAGAGATTGAAACAAGTGACGTGGATGGAGTGCTTAATAAGGGTGAAATAGATGAGTTTATAGACGCAGAGGGTAAGTTGTAATCAGCTGGTCGGTTTATGGTTTATTAATTAAATAACCAACAAACTGTAAAACCAATAAATTGATAGACTAAAACACTTATCCACTTCCCATCTACCCATACAAACCTATATACTTAAATACATATGAATAAATCAAAGAAAGTAGACTCTTTTAATAAAGCTACTTCTATATTAGCTCTATCTATACTACTAGGTACTATTACTTATGCATGGACTGGCCCTACACAATCTG
>JACCDG011101255.1_pt1 | contig 13059 bp, 13 predicted proteins | sample 7442471 | NCBI WGS metagenome assembly JACCDG01 (sample SAMN15323444, study PRJNA562643) | freshwater metagenome | isolation source: river surface water | place: USA:Blue River Watershed | collected 2017-08-17 | reverse complement strand
TGACAGTGTATGAATATTGTGTGTATCCGTGATTAATGAATACGGCGGCGTATGGGGACCAATAATAAAACCAGCTAGAATATAACCAAGCACTATTGGTAAACGCAAATAACGGCATATGACCGTGGCCAAACCACCCACGACCATCACAATCGCCATGTCTTGTAAAAAAATTAATTCACTCATGATGCTTTACCAATCCACTGGCTGATAATCTTTAAGGAATTTACCACACCAATGTGTGCCTGTATTAATGCCATCAAAGAAAGGATCACAAACACGCGCGGCCCCGTCAACAATATCTAAAGGCGGCTGAAAATCATGATTATCTTGTTTGCGTTGAGATAAGGCAATAGGGTCTTCATCCGTAACCCAGCCTGTATCAACAGCATTCATGTAAATGCCATAATTGACTAAATCTTTAGCTGACGTATGCGTTAACATATTCAATGCAGCTTTTGCCATATTCGTATGCGGATGTTTATCCGTCTTTGTATAGCGATGAAACTTCCCTTCCATCGCGGATACATTCACAATATGTTTCTTGCCTGTATTATCCCGCTTCATCATGGTTGATAATTGATTGCATAAGACAAACGGTGCAATCGCATTGACTAATTGAAGTTCAATCATTTCTGCCGTCGGTATTTGTCCTAACGCTAAACGCCAGCTATTTGTTTCTCTTAAATCAACCTGTTGTAAATCAAGATCAAGTTTACCTTGAGGGAAAACGTGTTCGGCTGATAAAGAATGATCATGTGTGTACGGAATTTGAGACAGTTGTGCGGATGAACTAATACCAATACCTGCGACTGTCCCCTGCCATGTTAAAGCCGGAAGCCCTGATACTGATGGGGCTGCTTCTTGAGATAAGCGCAATGTCTGTTTGCATGTTTCAAAAGGACGTAACAATGCTTGCACGGCGATGGGCAAATCTTGAATCTTGGTTTGCTCTGTTGCCATGAGATGTGCATAAAAACCTGGAGGACGTCTCACTGTTTGAGCGGCATTATTGACTAAAATATCAAGCCTGTCATAACGCTCCTCGACATAACGGCAAAATAACTCGACACTGGGTGTATGACGTAAATCAAGCCCATACACATGCAAGCGGTCTTTCCATTGATGAAAATCTTCTTCTTTAGAATAACGTAAGGCGGAATCAATAGGAAACCGTGTGGTGGCAATCACATGAGCCCCTGCACGTAGCATCATCAAAGCGGATTGATAACCAATTTTAAGACGAGAACCCGTGATCAATGCCACTTGGCCTTGCAAAGGTGCAGTTTGAAAACGCTTGGCATAATTCAGTGGAGCGCACGTTGGGCATAAGGCATCATAAAAGAAATGCAATTTGGTAAATAAGGTCTTACAAATATAACAGGCCCGAGGATTGATTAATTCTTCGGTCTTAAATTCTTCGGTTGGGCTTGCATGGGTAATTTGTTTAGGCGCGCTAAAAACTTTAGTCTGACGTGCCGCACGAATTCCTGTCGATGCCCTAGCCCGTCGTTCATGACGCTCGATTTCATCTTTGACATAACGAATGCGTTCACGTTTGCGTTTGAGATATTCTTCTTTGGTCGGACGAGAAAGCTGTCCTGCAACTTTTAATAAAGCAATTTTCTGCTCTTGAGATAAATAGGCTAATTCCTGGCTATTATTGACTAAATAGTCCATGACTTCAATGCAACGCTGCACATCTGCGGCTGTATAGGTTTGTTGTACGAGAGGCTGTGTCGTCAATTGAATAAATCCTTATCTGTGCTACGATAAACCTATGTCCATCGAAGAATTCGAATCATTTGATTGTCCTTACTGCGGCGAACCCAATGACCTAGCTGTCGACCCAACGGGAGGCGCTCGTCAAACCATGATCGTTGACTGCACTGTCTGCTGCGCCCCCATCATTATCCACGTTAGAATTCAAGGTAGCTACATCACCATCGACGTTGAAAAAGAAAACGAGTAAATCTTAAAACGGGTTAGTCTGCAACCACGACAGGATTTTAGCACGGATTTCTTCTTTGACAGCGATGGTTTGTGCTAATTTTTCTTCAGGACTTCCTTGGAACTTAGAAGGATCTGTGAAGCCCCAGTGTAGTCGTTTCACCGCGCCCGGAAAAACGGGACAACGTTCAGCACTAGTTTCATCACATACTGTAATCACATAATCAAAATTTAACTGTTGTGCTGCTAAGTCACTGGCTTTCTGTGTGGCCTTACCCGAAATATCAATTCCTTCTAACTTTAATGCATCCACTACAATGGGATTGAGTTGGCCTGGTTCAATACCAGCACTTTGTACCGTACAATAATTGCTGGCATATTTACGCAATAATTCTTCAGCCATTTGACTACGGGCTGAATTATGAATACAGACAAATAAAACTTTCTTGCTCATTATTCCTCAGCGGTACAGGCAGGTAACTCAACATCTCTTGCTTCAAATTCTTTAATGGATTCACGGATAACAGCAAAAGGTCCTGGGTCCTCTGGGTAGGGAATCCAGGCTGAACCCACACCCCCATGCACTTCATTTACCGGATGTTTTTTCTCATTATATAATTCTTCGACTGTAAAATTCACATCCCCCGTCGGTAAAGACATTTGATACGAATGACCGACTTTGATGGTGTTACGCGGCTCAAGGTGAATACGTTTTAAGACAGGGTCATACCCTTTGACTAAGGCACTATAACGATACGCCACATATTCTGAATTGCTCTGAAAATATTCTTGGCCGGCGACTCCTGGATTACCGTGCAAAAAACCTTCGATAAAACCACGATTAGATGTGGCAAAAATATCGCGCATTAATTCAGCATTAAAGGGTTTACCGGCCATCATATCATCAATGGCCCGTCGGTAGGCGCGCGCGATCATTGCCACATAATATAAAGATTTCGAACGACCTTCGACCTTAAACGAACACACACCTGCTTGATGCAATTCCTCTAAAATATGAATCGCGCATAAATCTTTAGAGTTCATCAAATAACTGCCATGCTCATCTTCGTCTAATTCAAACAATTCTCCGGGACGCTCGGACTCTTTCACATAATATTGATCGGTTAAAGGGACATAGGCATCGCCATGAGGTGTTTCTGTTAAATTGGCTTTATCGTCTTTGCAGCATGATGATTCTGACTGCACTTCCCCTTTTTTATAAACTTTATATTCCCAGCGGCATGAATTGGTACATACCCCTTGATTAGAATCACGGTGACTCAAATAGTTGGAAATTAAACATCTCCCCGAATACGCCATGCAAATCGCCCCATGCACAAATGATTCAAGTTCCATTTGAGGACAAGCGGTATTAATCTCTTTGATTTCTTTGATACTAATTTCACGGGAGACAATAATACGTTTAGCCCCCACCTTTTGCCAAAATTTGACCGACGCATAATTCAATGTATTGGATTGCACGGAAATATGGACGATTTGCTCAGGGAAATGTTCCATCATGAGCATGATTAGCCCTGGATCAGACATGATCCACGCATCAGGCTGGCATAAATCGAGCAGTTCTTTAATATAGACGACAAACGAGGGTAATTTACTGTTATGAGGAAAAATATTCGCGGTGACATAGACTTGCTTGCCAAGCTTATGCGCATAATCAATCGCTTGAGCCACATGCTGCAATGTCCTAAACCCATTCTCACGGGCACGTAATGAAAATTTAGGAATACCCAGATAAACCGCATCTGCCCCAAAGGCAAATGCAAATTTCATCTTATCAAAATCACCGGCCGGCATTAATAATTCAGGTTTATTCATCAAATTCATTCTTTCTCTAGATAAAGCATTAAATGCATGCCTATCTTAACAAAACATTCGCGGTGCGCAACTCTTTTGACAAGGGGTGGCTTAAAAAAATATGGAGGGAGTTTCAAAGATTACTTAGTCGCTAAGGTGACCGTAACATCAACAGTATCCCCAATAACTTTTTGTTTAGTTCTCGGGTACATCGAATTATACGTTACCCCATAATCATGACGATTAAAAGACCCCGTGAGATGAACAATGTGCGGTGTGACTTTATCATCAATATGAACCGTCAAATCAATGGGATGGGTCGCTCCTTTTAATGTTAATTGACCCGTTACTTTATTACCCTCACTTGAAGTACTTTCAAAATGAGCTTGGGGAAATTGGGCACTATCTAAAAACATCTCGGACTTAAGGCCTTCATCACGAATGGCATTATGTGTATTAATGCTGGTTGTATTAATATCTGCTTTGACTGATTGAACAGCTGTTCCATCATCACTTAAATCCAATACGGCTGTAAATTGGTCAAAGGTTCCCACCGTATATCCTGCCTCATGATTAATTTGAAATAAAATAGTAGATTGAGTTTGATCAATCTCAACGGGCTTTGCCAACAACGCTGTGCTCATGAGACATAGCCCTATCAAGATCATGCCACTGAATATCTTGACCATCTCATCCCCTTATTTAAAAGTTACTGGTGTTTGAGCAATCCAGTCTTTACCTGATTTATCTTTGGCTTTCAATTGAATAAGCCATTCTTGGCTACCACGCAATTGACTCTCTTGAATATGGGCTACTAAATCATGATTGGCTTGCTGACCTGAAATACCGACGATGGGCTTAAATTGAGTGGCCCTTTTTCCTTTGCCAAGTTCCACCATAAAATAATCCACATCCCCACGTACTGTGGCATAAACATCAACAGACTCAACTTGTTTGGATTTTGCTTTATAATTAATTTTAATACCGGTGAACTTAATATTAAATGTACCTTGGCCATCATGAGCTAACGCGGCGACGGCATCTAATAATCCCGCTCCAGTTTTACTATCCCATTGATGTGTATCTAATCGCTGGGCGGTACTTAGTAAAATATCTTCAATTTGATCAGGATTTAATTGAGGATTCTTAACACGAAGCAATGATGCGGTGGCAGCAACCATCGGACTTGAGAAGGATGTGCCGGACATTTTGGTATACAATCTTTCTTTTTGTCCCGACGGACCTTCCCATGGTGCATCTTTAGATTGCAATGAATAAATTTCTTCGCCCGGTGCCATCAGGGAATTATTCGCACCCCAATTGGATACTGTGCTGCGTGTGCCATCCGCATTTAAAGCACCCACACTAATGGCTTGGGCTGTGGATGCCGGACCATAATCACCCATATCATCCCCGTCATTGCCACTGGCCACCACAATCACCACACCATGAGTCCTGGCATAATTAATGGCTAATTGCTCTAACCGTGATGCCCCACGTGCGCCTAAACTAATATTAATCACACGTGCGCCATTGGCCACCGCATAATGAATGGCGCGAAAAATATGCAATGAATTGGTATTACCTAATTTATCAGCGACTTTAAGAGGCATGATAATAGCCCCTGGGTTAATCCCTGCAATGCCTTGTCCATTATTTGTTTTGGCTGCAATAATGCCTGCAACAACGGTGCCATGCCCTCGATAATCAGCAAGGTCATTAGTCTCCTCTAAAAAGTTCCATCCATGAATGTCGTCGATATAGCCATTACTATCATCATCAATGCCATTGTCAGAAATTTCTTGGGCATTTTGCCATATAAACGCAGGCCCATCGGGGTGTGTTAAATCTAAACCTGAATCGATAATCGCCACGATAATATTCTTGCTATGACTATCCACTTTATTCCATGCAGAACTTGTATCAGAGGTTGGACGAAAACCTATTTGGGGTAAATTATACTGATCTTGAATTTTAGGGCCATTAGGATCACCCTTAACTGCAATGGTGTCTCCTGATCCTGTAATACCTCCGATGATTCCTGAAATAAGCGGTATCCCCACTTTTTTGACAATTGTTTGTTGTTGATACAACGGGTCATTCGGAACTATAGGATTTTCGTCGACGACTTTTTTCTTCTTTAAAATATGCCGTGGGAAGACGAGTTCGCTACTGGATGGTTTTGTACAACTGGGTTGTTGCATATCGTCCATATAACTATCGTAGCTATCAAAACGATACAGCCCTTGATTTAATTGATTAGAAAATTGAAATGTATCTCCCATGGTTTGTCCAAAGGGTTGAATAAAAACTCCATATGGATTAAACTCACTAGGTTTATAGGTCGACATCATTTGAGGATATTTAAAGGAAGCATACTGCGCGGTCATTTCATATTTAGTTGTGATTAAAGGATCATAGGATAGTTTTGTGGCATTCACATCGCCCCTAAAAATTCCCTTAGCATCATAAATCGATAAAGCAGGGCCTTTCGGTGTTTTACCTAAAGCAACGATAGGCCCACTTAAACCATACCATTCCCCCACTCCGTAACTCGGAGTCCATGACCATTTGTTTTGATCATAGACGGATAATCCCCAATTCAATTGCCCGTTTTGTGGTGTAATACCAATACGTCCAAAAGGAATGTGTTCATTTGACCACGCTAATTCTTGAGAGGACCACTGGGATTGTTCAGGCAATTCTTGAGGATGAATTTTCCAGCTCTTGATTTGATCCACCACACCACTCAGTGCATCAGTGCCATATAAAGAACGGACTTTATCAATACTATCGATGCGCTCAATTAATGATTGGGTCAATTCGGTGGACTGAGATAAAAAATCATGCGCGTATAAATCATTTTTCTTATTGGATAATGTGGCGAATCTATCTTTTAAAGAGGAAAGATTAGTACTTAACCGAAGCCGTACTTGGAGCGCATCTCCCTGTTGAAATTGCTGTGTACTTAGTGAAGGCGTCTGATTAAGAATATCGGTGATATTACGATTGGATGAACGTTGAAGATCTTCTGCTTTTAAAGCAGAGGTAGGAAGCGTGTCACTGAAACCCTGATCCACTTTGGCCAAGCTTACATTCGTCATCAGTAAACTGAGGAATAAAAGCCAGAAATAGGACATGGGATCTCCGGATTTAAGGGTGTGCTGCTGTTATCTATAGGGCGCAATGCGGCCCCATCGACCATCTGTCGATGGGACAGCTATTATTTACGAGGCAATGCGGCCCCATCGACCGCTGTCGATGGGACGGCTCTTATTTACGAGGCAATGCCGCCATCGTTACTTCAACGACAATGACCTTACGCTTCCAATAGAAAAAACTAAACTGGTATTTTGTCTTTAATTCAGGACTATATTCGACACCTTCAACAATAGAGTTTTTGTATGATGCTGGGGCTGACATGACTAAATTGGCATAACCCAATTTTGCTAATTCTTCATTAAGACTTGTGGCCATTAAATTGCAGACTTGGCCGCAGGCATCAAGCATAGAGCTATCATCTTCATCGTCGGGAATCTTAAAACCAAAGGCATGATAAATCTTACTTGCATTTTCCGTATCGAGATAAACAACCAAAGACCCTTTGGCTTTATGACGGTCCAAATCTCCTTGGCTTAAATAATAATTCGTGGCTGCAATATAAATCGGGGCTTGAAAATCATTCATATCCATAGCCCGCATGCGACCTTGATATTCAGCAATTTCAACTTCTTTTGTTTGGGATGGCTCTGTCGCAACCACATTATTCATGCGTTCAAGAACGCCTTCCGCAACCCCCAACACCGTTGATGTTAATACTTGAGGATCTAAACCTTTAGCCATAGCACTACCCTTCAACTAATACTGCATATGTTAACAATGAGAATGGGCTTAATGAATATACCCGCTACTATATTAATTTAAGCCTGCCTGACGTCAAGTAAGTTTAAATTATATATTTCACTAAGGTTTTGGCGATGGCGTGCTTATTTTTGACAGATGCCAAAATATCACCGTTGGAATCGACGACATAGCCTTGATACCTAGGTGTAAGTGTATTCGCCACAACCATATCACACTTGGATGTGTTGAATAAACCTGCCGTATGATGGACAAGTGTCGAAGATTTTAAGGAAGGTTCTAATTTAAATCCAACTAGAAAAATATTTGGATTAAGGCGCTTGATACGATCAATGAGTTTAGGCGTTTTAACAAATTGAACTGTTAAAGATGCGGATGAATCAATTTTGTGACGGTATGTTTTCTTAGGCTTAAAATCTGATACTGCCGCCGCATGACATATCACATCATAATCTTGCACCACGGTCTTCTTAAGTAAGGCTGCTAATTCATCAAAGAAGCGGTACTTAAATACTTTAATGCCTTTGATGGCCAATGGATGTGTGACTGGACCCTCGATCAGCGTGACGTGATGTCCTGCATTGTGAAATGCCTTGGCAATCAAATGCCCCATTTCACCGGTTGATTGATTACTAATAATGCGAACCCCGTCTAAAGCCACCCACGTGGGCCCGCATGTTACTAAGATTTTTTTCTTCTGTTGTTTCATATTTAGGTAAGTATAAACCAGAAAATGAAGGACAGCTATTAATTAAATTCTGGAAATAATGGGATTAAATGCTTTGGAAGAGACAATTAACGTAGACCCAATGGTTAAGCCTTGTATTTCTTCGCGCGTTGCAACCACTTTAACCGCATTATTACCGACTAAAATGGTTACAATATAAAGACCTTGGTCTTGACGTATATCGACAATCTTTCCAGGAAATTTAAATTTGCCACTGAGATGATTGTTGGCAAATATATCCGCTGCTGTTCCAGATTGAACAATGGTTCCATTGTTTAAAATGAATACTTTCCCAGCTAATTTAAACACTTCGGGAATATCATGACTGACAAAAATGGTGGTGCTACCGGTGTGTCGGTAAAGACGGATAATCTCATCTTGCAAACGCAAACGCATGTCAATATCTAACGCTGCTAAGGGTTCATCTAATAAATAGACAGGTGATTGGCGAAGCAAAGCTCTGATCAAAGCCACGCGTTGTTGCTGCCCACCGGATAATTGATGTGGTTTACGATGCTGCAGCTCAGTTAAGGCAACAATATTTAAGAATTCATCAATCACATGGGCGCTTTGGGGATCTGCCAACGCATACGCTAGATTTTCGCGTACCGTCATATTGGGAAATAAACTGTATTCTTGAAATACAAAACCTGTATTTCTTTGTCTTGTAGGAATATTAATCCCCTTCGTACTATCAAACCACACCTTACCATCAACAGCGATCAATCCACTATCAGGTTTAACCAAACCCGCGATCATTCTTAAAATGGTAGTCTTCCCTGTCCCCGACGGTCCATAAATGGTGACAAACTCCCCTTTCTCCACCTGAAAATCAATACGTAAATCCAAAGGACCTTCAGCTGTCATCAATGTCTTAGTAACATTCACGCTAATCATGACACAATCGTCCTTATTGATTTGCGATTAATCCAATGAAGCGTTACTAAAATACTAAATGACACAATGAGCATCATGATGGCATAAAAATGGGCGGTATCATAATTAAGCGCTTCCACTTCACTAAAAATGGCGATGGACGCAGTGCGTGTTTCTCCAGGAATATTTCCCCCAATCATGAGCACCACTCCAAATTCTCCGATGGTGTGCGCGAAAGCCATGACAATGCCCGTTAATAAAGAAGGTTTAATATTGGGTAATAAGACATGCCACAGTGTTTGAAGGCGCGACTTCCCCAAGGTTTCCGACGCATCAATCAAGGCTTGCGGAATATGTTGGAATCCTGCTTTTAAAGGATTCACCATGAAGGGCAAACTAAAAATCACCGACCCAATGACAAGACCGATAAAAGAAAACACCAATTGCACATGAAATACCGACTCCACCCATCGCCCTAATTCTGAATTGGCACCCAATGTAATCAAAATATAGAAGCCCAATACCGTCGGTGGCAATACCAAGGGCATACTGACTAAGGCTTCAATCACATATTTAAATGGATGTCGTGTAAAACTAAGCCAATAGGCTAAAGGAATACCCACAATCAATAAAATGACCGTGGTCATAAGGGCGAGCTTTAGTGTTAAGAGAAGAGGAATTAAGTCGTAGGACATAAAGACACTTCATTTGTTTTAACAAGCCATTGCACTTCATCCCCTACCTTCAAATCCAATCGCTCTACAGATTGAGTGGAAATAATAGAGGTAATTTCCTGCGCGTGATAGATCAACACAATCGTTGCCAATAAGGAATGCGCATCAATGGTCTTGATGCGTGCCTTGAAATTATTTCTAATGCTAATGAGTCCTGCTAAATTTTTCCCGATCGAGACTTCGGTTTCTTTAAAGACGACCTCAACCGTATTGCCGCTCTTTAAATAAGCCGCACTATGGGGCGTTTCTAAGACAAGTGCACTGACAATGTCTCCACCAATATCCACTTCAACGATGGACATGTCCGTCGATGACTGAACTTGTGTCACTTTGCCTGCTATTTTATTCATGGGAGTGTATAACCATATTTCTTAAAGATGTCTTGGGCTTTGGCTGAAAAAATAAAATCATAAAATTTCTGTGCATCGTTGGCATTCCCTTTTGCTGCATGTTTTAACATCACAATCCCTTGAGCAATGGGTTCATAAGATTGAGGATCTACATCAACCCATTTCCCCTTATCTTTCATATTAGCGGCCAAGACAATTGACTTTGCCGTTAAACCAACATCAACGGCCTTGGTTGTAATAAATTGATTCGCCTGCGAAATGCTTTCACCATACACTAATTTAGATTCAATGCCAGGATATAAATTGTGATACTTCATGGCATTGACGGCTTGACGACCATACGGTGCTGTTTTAGGAGATGCAATGGCAATTTTCTTAATGGTCGCATCGCTTAAACCCGCAACGCCTTTGGATAAATCGGCATCGGTAAGACTCCACAATACCAAGTATCCATAAACATAGACCTTAGGTTCTGCCAATGTTATTCCCTCTTGATGCAACCTTTTAGGATACTCCATATCCGCCGACATAAATACATCAAACGGTGCGCCATTTTCAATTTGCGACGTTAATTTGCCAGAGGATCCAATCACCGTTTTAATTTCAATGCCTGTTTCTTGCGTAAATGCAGCCTTTAATTCCTCGAGCGTAAATTGCACATTAGCAGCTCCGGCGACAGTTAATTCTTGAGCCATCCCTACTAAAGGAAATAACGTAATACACATAAATGCAATAATATATGTTCTTACTTTAATCATATTCATGCCCCCTCGTCATGCCCCAACATTGCCACAAAATTTAGAAAATCATTAAAATTTAGCAGGTGAAATAATACCGGCGGTCATATCCATTCTTAAAGCTTCATCGATACTCCATGGGGTATCAATGACTTGTTCAGGTGGGAGAACAAAGACATAACCGCGTAAGGGATTAGGGGACCTTGGAATATACACAACCAATAATTCTTTATCTGCGCGCTCATCCGTCACACTCTTAATCACAAAACCTAAAGACTTGTGGCCGCCATCATTAAAATCAACCCATACAGCCCGTTGAAGAATAACCGGCTTTCCATTTTTATTTTCAAAACTCTCGGAAAAAGATTTCACTGTACTGTAAATTAACTGAATAATTGGAATGCGCTGACTAATGTTTTCAATAAGCGCAAAAAATTGGCGGCCCATGACATTGCTGACTAATAAGCCCAAGAGATACAAAATACCCAACACTAAAAAAATACCTAGACCAGGAATATAGCGCACATCAATGAATTGATTGATAAAAAGGAGAATTTTCTTATCGACTAAGACGTACAATAAGGAAATCGCAAGAATAGATAATAAAAGCGGAATAATGGCCAAAAGGCCACGGAGTGTATAACGTTGAATATGGGCAAAAAAAGGCTTCATAGTACTTGTTCTCAACTATGAATAATGAGGCTATTATTCAGCTGCTTTAAATTCCGCAACTAAGGCTTGTAATGTCTTTTTCGCATCCCCAAAAAGAATACGGGCATTGTCATTGTAGAACAATTCATTTTCAATACCGGCAAAACCTGTTGCCATCGAACGCTTTAACACAAAAACAGTCTTGGCTTTATCGGCATCGATAATGGGCATTCCATAAATGGGGCTGGTTTTATCATGACGGGCTGCAGGATTAACAACGTCATTCGCTCCGACAATAATAGCCACATCCACGGTTTCCATGGTTGGATTAATATCATCCATTTCAATCAATTGCTCATAAGAAATATTGGCTTCCGATAATAAAACGTTCATGTGCCCTGGCATACGTCCGGCTACTGGGTGAATCGCAAACTTCACTTCGGCCCCGTTCTTCTCTAATAATTCACTTAATTCACGTAACACATGCTGGGCTTGGGCCACCGCTAAACCATAACCAGCCACCACAACAACGGATTTCGCCGCTTCTAAAATATAAAAGGCTTCTTCGGGAGTCGCTGACTTGGCATCTTTCTTTTCACCAGATTGTTTGGCTTTAACCGCTGTTTTAAATCCACCAAATAAAACATTCACTAAAGAACGGTTCATGGCCTTGCACATCATGATACTTAAAATAACCCCGTTGGCCCCAACCAAAGCACCGACGACAATTAAGACAATATTGTTAATAACAAAACCCGTTGTACAGGCCACAAGACCCGAATAACTATTTAACACTGAAATAACAACCGGCATGTCCGCGCCACCAATAGGGATAATCATTAAAATCCCAAAAAGAAAAGATAGGACCATGATCCCTAAGAAAATATTATAACTTTCCAAAGGATTGGTAATAAAAATAGCCCCTCCAACTAAGAGCGCAATTAAAATCCCTATATTAAGGAACTTAAGTCCTGGGAAAATAATGGCTTTGCCTGGCAATACTTCACTTAATTTACCCCATGCCACACAGCTTCCGGTAAAAGTTAAGCCCCCGATTAAAACAGACAAATAAATCGAGATGGTCACAACAGGATCTGTGGTTGGATGTGTATGATAGGCTGACCAATCCACTAATAAACTCGCTAAACCACCAAACCCATGCAATAAAGCAATGGTTTCTGGCATTTTTGTCATGGCCGTGCGATACGCAGTAAACACACCCGCCAAAGCTCCCACCACCCCACCGAGAATAATCCATTGATAACTAATAATATGATGCGTAAAAAGAGTGGCAATGACAGCCGCCAACATCCCAATGGCTGAAATGAAATTTCCTTTGCGGGCTGTGACTGGAGACC
>JACCDG011137867.1_pt1 | contig 13063 bp, 10 predicted proteins | sample 7442471 | NCBI WGS metagenome assembly JACCDG01 (sample SAMN15323444, study PRJNA562643) | freshwater metagenome | isolation source: river surface water | place: USA:Blue River Watershed | collected 2017-08-17 | reverse complement strand
TCGGCGATAATACCTGAAAGCTTTTTAGCTAAGTCTGAGGAGTAGTCAAGTGTAAAAGATTTTAGTGTCTCTCCATCAAATTCTAGCACACCTGAATTACCATTAGTTAAAAATGCCTTTTTAGCTCCAGGTTCATAGACGCAGTCCCAACGTTGACCACCATCGACCGTAAAGCGAAGGCGTGACTGAAGCTTAAATGCAACAGGTCCCTGACTAATCTTATCCGCAATAATACAATCAACTTCATTATCGGAAGCAGGCGCAAATGCCTGAAATGTAGTAGCCTGTACAGTCCCCGCAGTAGTAACCGCTACAGGTTGGATAGGAAATGAAGGGAGATCAGCTTCTAGAGCATCACGGTTACGGCATGCGTGTACTTCATAACGCATCATCGGTCGCAGGAGAATAAATGTGTCGGTAGTGTTCAACACATTTGTCCATGCATTAAAATGCATAGTGAAGTTTGCGGCGTCATAACGCGTGATTACACGAAAGTTCCCTGCATTCGCGCCAGTAAGACAGTAGAGAATATAATGCTCTAAATCTTCATCCGTAAAATTACCCGGAACGTTCGTAAACGTGAGGGACGAACGATAGACTAAGTCAACTACATCAACAACTAACTGCGAAGCATCAGCTACAAGTGCCCCAGAGACGTTAGACCGACGCAAATCGATTCCAGCTGTGTGATCTTGTACCAAATCAGTAGTTCCGACATTAACACCACCACCACTAGTCCCACCTGAAGAACGAGTCCACGACGCCATTGTTTGTTGACCATAAATACCTGATGCCTCTCTATGAGTAAGATCTAATCCAATCGGCATGTTCTTGTTACACGGCCATTTAGCTAACGACGCCCCGCCACGGCTAAGGTTAGTACCATCATTGCCAATGAGCATCATTTTACGCCCGCCAAGATTTAGCGGAAATAAGCCATTGATGCGAGGTAATAGGCCCACACATACGTGTGGGGCGTCTGTACCAATTAGGTTACTGAGGTTAGCGGATAAGCCGGCAGCGTCTGTTACACTGAGCCGAATCCAATAAAGCGTTGTGTCGTTAATTGTATTTGTCGCCCATAACGGGATCTGGTTATGAGAAAACGTAATGTAGCCACGTTTGACTAAGGGCTCTTGCACACCGCTGGCGTTAATGAAGGCTGGTGTGCTATCCGTAAAGTGAGTGATCTCGACCCAGGTTGTGCCATTCCAGTAAAATGGAGTAATGAATCTGGATGCACTACCAGCACCCGCAAAAGCTCCGGTGAATGGGAAATAGATAGTATCAAAGGGGATACTAGCGCCTACGTAGATAATACCGACGTTATCTGTGACTAATGATCCCGGAGCGCCAAAGATAGCAGAAGCCTCTTCTGCGCCTGCGTTAATTGTTAACTGATCGACTTCACCTGAATCTACTTCACCAGTAATCGAGAAGCCTTCAGTTACGGTCTCAGTAGCTACACGCGCACGGAAGGCATGAAGTAGGAATGGGTTACCGTGCGTAACGGAACGAAAACCACCCCGCATAGTAAGGTCTTTAGCTTGATTAAAACAATCAAACGCAATATCCGCCTTTCCCTCTGCTTGATCTTGAGAGAAGCGATCGATACCATTAAAACCGTTACTAAGCGGGATGGTTTTACGTTGTTTCTTCATTACTTAGGAGCCTTAAGCTTAGTAGTTGCTTCTAGTTCCTCTTGCGCATGCTTGAGTTTCGCCTGAAGAGCGATCATTTCAAGCTCTTGCTTACGGATAACCTCATCATGCGACTCCTTGGTCTTCCGAAGATTCTCTACCTCATCTTGAAGAGCCTTATATTCTTCCTTAACAAGTGAGAGACCTTGAGAGCCCTGAATAGTGAAACGCCCCTGCGTTTGCATTTCTTTCCACATTTCCTCAGGGACTTGCACGATAGCTTCAGTTAGCGGTCCATCCTTAGAAAAAGAAGCCTTCCACCGCGAAATAGCAGGTCCTACTTCCTCCGCTAATTCCTTCTTCGTCTTCTCCACGAGCTCCCAATGACCGGGCTTATTAACCGGAGGGAAAAGCCATACAGAAGCGTAGGCATTGATAACAATCGGTTCACTAGTCTTATTTACAATGGGGACTAACATGTCTTCTCCTAATATGGGCGCTTAATCATCCGGATTCTATCCGGTGCTTTTTGCCGTGTAGCAAATTGCGTAAAGCGGTCTAAGGCGGTCGCATAACGCGCCGCAAGTTGATCATCAACACCACCATAGTCACTCTGTACAGCTACAGCCGTACCTAATGCTAAAAGATCTGCCCAACGAGCAGACATAAGTACTACATCCGCCGAATCGGAATAATTCCAAGGCGTAGTTAAGTAATAAATACGAATTGTCTTACCGTCTGCATTCGGACCGCAGATAATACTCCCACCTACAGTTGTAGTATCCGAGGCTTGGAGTGTATAATACCCGCGAGATAAAGCTAACGCTCCGTTTGTGAAACGCTTAATTTTGTCCAAGAATTCACGGTGCGAAATGTAATCAAATGTCAACGGAACGTCACTATTAGTTACATCATAAACAGAAAAGATCTCCCCAGCACCAATGTCTGTAGGAAGATCCATTCCTGTTAATGCACCCGTGTAAGTCATATCTTCATAACGAATAGCCTCTTCATTATGCTGCAATGCCATAATGTTAGACAAGTCCATAATGAAGAAGTTAAACTTCTCGTAAATTTCCGTATCTTGATATGTTAGCGCGGACGCTGGCTTAACAGTTCCATAGTTATCTGTAGCGCGGTCGTTCAAATGAACGCGTACAGAGCTTAGGATATTAGCCAACGTCCGCGAAGCCGAGCGTGTTACAGTCATTGCGCTACTCGCTTAGCAGCCTTCTGGATGAAGAGACCTACTTTATCAGTCGCGGACTCAATAGTCTTAGATTGCTCGTTAGGATCTTCCTCTGAGAAGGGTTGATTAACCATTTGGCGAAGCTTCTCAATCGAGAGTTGCTTCATTTCCTTGTGGGACTTAGTTCCGGGTTTAGCAAGAACTTTTGACTCCAGCTCACGACGCTCTTGTAACTCTCTGAGTTCTTCCTGATAACGCTCATATACAATTCTCGGAAATTGTTTATGATAAAGGACTTCTCCATCTTTTCCGTAGACAGGGATAAGAACGTGTGATCTTTTGCGGACTTCATCTAATGATTCCTGCGGTACCACATGGAAGCCTTGCATAGCCCCATCTTCACGATTTACATCCCTAGCATAGAGATTAAATAGATAGTCAAGACGATCGCGCATTTTATCCGCGCGAATCCGCTCCCGCTCTTTCTCTGCTCGGTCATCATCTTCCATGACTTTAAAGCAGGTAGATTCAGCGGTATTTAATGAACGGTCGCCAATATAGCGCACCATCCAGAAGTCTTCACGGGTAGGTACCTTATAGGCACCAACGCTACCCTTCAAGTTATCATACCGCCCGTCTGTAGTCTTAAGGTCTGGCGGTAATTCACCCGGCTCAACTTCATGACAGGCAATGTATAGTGGCCGCCAAGAATACTTCATTATTCGCGGATCGACAGCCCACTCAAAGATGGTCCATCGGCGAAAGTGAGGATGCATCTTTAGCTTAACCCAACCTACTCGAGTAGGATCGAATAACTTAGGATTAGCGAAGTCGCCGAAGATTTCTTTGAAGTGAGCAAGACAATCCGCAGGAGGATCTTCCTGAGCCATAATTTGGTCAGGATCATAATGACTATAAAGTTCAGGAAATAACGCACGCCGCTTAGAAGCCGGCATTCTAACATACTTCCATTCTGAAGGCTCAGTTAGAACACATCCATCTTCTAGAGATTGTTGATATTGCGCCTCTAAGCGGCGTTGCGTTTCTTTATTCATTTTACCATCTATTCCCACGGAGCCGAATAACAATAGAAGAACCGTTCGCCCCGTTGCCGGTAACAGCCGCCCCTAGTGTACCCGGAATGGTCAATGTACTGTAAGCCACGTTTGTAGTCAAGCCACTACCTTGAAAATCGCCGTTCACTAATGTGTTAGCATTCGACGAAGAATAAGGCATACCGCTGACACAACGCGGACTATAAGTAGCAACTCCACCATCTGGATCGAAACAATACGCTAGAATATCCGCAATCTGGGTACCTTTAATTTGTCTAATCTTACGTTTAAGTCCAATACCTCGACCTACGATCATGCGTAGTTTAGATGCAGTAGTGACACCAGTACCATACGTACAGCCCGTACCCGTTATGTTCGTAATCCGGTCAAAGGCATTGTTAGACTGAACATATGATACACCAACAGTACCTAGATTCTCCTGAATATCATTACCGAACTGATCTACACCGGACACACGAATTTGTGTACATTGCGGCGGAGTAGTCATACCGGAGTTAAGATGATACATCGCGATAGTCGCCGCATAAGGTAATGCGGTAACTGTACTGCTTTGAATAGTCGTAGCATTGTTCGGAATAAAGATGTTCGCTAACGCACCACCACGGCTGAATACAACACCACCTGATGGCGTCATACCAGTTGCGAAGTTAGCGTTAGAAGAACCCGATGAAGTAAACACGAACGGAATATTAATTTCCACATAGCGTTGATCTAGACCACCGCCACCAGATTGCGCGAACGCAATCGATGGAAACAGAAGGCTTCCGATGAGGGCTAATTTATATAGCTTCATATTTCTCCTTTCTAAAATATATGAGGAGGGAGGCCCGCGAAGACCCCCTCTCCCCATATAGATTATATTAGATGAGACCAACCGAGGAGCATTGAATATCCGCACGGATACCGTTACGCCACGGCCCAGTACACATACCATTACCCATCTTTAGAGCGATAACCTCATGGTTCGCCTTATTCTGCACGTACCGCATAGCGTCACCCTCATCAGGCGAGCCAAGCTTCATCATGCTAAACCACTTATAATCCGCCGGTGTGAGCGCGAAAATCGAGCCCATCGGACAGAGCCAGTCAGTGATATACTTAAGCGTTAGATCATCCTGGATAAACGCCATGTTCTTCTGACCGCTCTGACCGAGTACCGGAGCGAATTGCCGAAACGCGCGGTTTTCCTTAGTTACTTCACGAAAAGTCGGAAGACCTAACACGAGCTTTTCAGCCGCCTCACCCGAAACTTCCTGCATAGTACCAACAAGAAACTCTAGCTGTCGCTCAGTAAACGGAATCGGAACACCGTTATTGTGCTGAGCAATACCCATCGCACCCGGAATGCTCGACTTAGTTAGACCTAAGTAAGCTGGGTAGAAGGTAGAGTCAGTGTTCGAGTTACCAAGACCATTGAATGCCTTGTAGTAACCGATAGCATTAGCGTAGCTAGACGGAACCGCGTCGTAAGGGAAGACAGTATTAGTAGCATCAAACCGCGAACCGTACGGAATTAGAATATCATTAACCGCAGCCGCAGCCGTCCAACCAGTACCAGCCGCACCAGCGGGGTCAGCGGATAGAGTAATAGTCTCAGCCACCGGGTTAGAACGATCTACCGCAGTAATGTACAACTCCGCGGAGCCTGCGGCGGCTCGTTGTAGACCCGAACCAGTAGCACCATTAGTCGTGCCCTTATTAAATTCCGTGATAGACGCCGAAGACATACGTCCGCCAGCCGAGTAATCAATCATCTGTAATGATTGACCCACACGCATGTAGAACGCACCTTGATTAAACCATCCTGTAGCAGAGTAGTTCACGCTATCACGAGACTGCATTGTAAGCACAGTAGCTGCAGACGACAGAACGTTACCCATTACGTCATAGTTACCAAGGTAACCATTCTTAGTAACGTTGATTTTAAGCTGCTCTTCAGCGAGCTTAATTTCAGCCTCAGTAGGCTCACGCCAAGCCACACTCTTACCCTTACGGGCAGACATACGTGACTCAAGGGTGAACCGGAGTCGATAGTCAATACGACGAGAGATAAGCTCCGGATTTTCCGAAGTCGATGAACGAGGGGTAGGAAACGCATCATCTTCCGTACGGTGCCCAACGCTTTGCGGCGCACCAGTGAAGGTGAATGCTACGCTCTTAACACCGCCCATTTGACCCGCTTCCTTATAAATCAAGGGAGCAAGCTTACCCATGTCTTTATGGAACCAGCTATCAAGTTCCGGTAAATAATCTAGTTTGAACGCATTTAGGAAGCTCGTCCGTGACGTACTTCCAGATACTGATGCCTCAGGATAAGTAGCCATTTCTTAATATCTCCTTATTATCCACGCCCAGATCGGAAGAGCGACGTACGTAAGCTCTCTAAGCTCTCAGTAGATCCTCTTTTAGCGCCGCCTGATGCTTTAATATTACTGTTATTACCTTGGCCAACAATGGCCGCAGCTTGTTGCACCTTTACCTTGACGGGATCACGTTCGAGTTTCTTTTCCTCTTTCTTCACCTTCACTACATCGCTAAACTCCTTGAATGCAGCTTTGATAGCTGCTTCGGGCTGACTACCCTCTTGAATTAACTCAGCAACCCGCGACTGTAACGGCTTAGCAACTGACTTAGGAATCGTATGCTTAGCCTCATATTGCTTAAATAACGAAACAGTTTGCTTGATGATTGGTGCCGCTTGTTGCTCTTGTTGATAAGTTGAGAATGTCTCATTGAACTTATCAATCTTAGCTTGTAACTGATGAAGCTCTCGCTTGCGCTCATAGCGCTCAGCCTCAACCGCGATAATGTTACGATATTGAATCTGATCCAGAATATTCTTCGGATCAAGATCAAATTTTAGCATTTCGCGCTTGCGGACTTCTTCATTTGTCCAATAAACGGAGAAGTCGCGCTCCGGGAAAGGCTCTTCTACCTTAGCCTCCGGAGTAGGGTGCTCTTTCGGTGCTGCAATAGCCTTAGCAATTGTCTCAAGCTGTGAGAAAATAGCCGCGAAACGTGGATCTTCTTTAGTCTCTACTTCTGGTGTCTCTTGCACCACTGCATCAGAAGACTCCACAGAATCGTCACTAGTAGGCTCATCATCAGATACACTAGGAGACTCTTCATCCACAGGATCCAACTCATAGCCATCATCATTTTCTTCGTTAGGTCCAACAGAGAGAATCTTCTCTCGCGCCGAATCTAATGATGTAACGTTTGAGCTCTCTGCCGCTGCCGCTTCTTGTTCATTCATATATTATCCGTTCATCGGGGATGGAGCCATACCTTCAGTAGGTGCCCCTTCAGCCGAAGGTCTACCGCCATCCATAGGTGATTCGGCTTGTGGATCTTTAGGCGCAGGGGCAGAGTCATTAGACCCACCTTGTGCTTGACCACCAGCCGTTTGTTGTTGTAAATCTAACTGCTTCTGTCTAAATGCCATTTCATGTTCTAAGATATGCTGAGACCAAATTGCTTTAGCCTGCTCCCGCAACTCATCCGGAAGGCTAAGCACTTCCCGGATATAGAAATCTTGATGATCCGCCAAGTGAATCTCATCATTATCCAGCTTATCAAGCTCTGGCGGGCGTCCACCGTCTTGCTGATTAATGAACCGGAGAAATGCTAAGGCTTCATCTTCCGCGCGCTCTTGATGAGCATCTTTCATATCCTCGCCTTCGGGCATTTCGGTATTGAGATTCATGAGCGCCATGGCTTGTTTAGCGCCTGGTTTATTAGGATCGAACAACCCCATACCGAAATATTCGGCAATCTCTGCCCGCTTAACGGCTGGATTAGTGGGTAACTTAGATGACGCTTCAAGCGCTAGGTCAATGACATTAGGAAATAGGTCTTGTTTGTAAAGTTGCTCACTGAGTTTACCATTAGGACCGAGTAAGCGGATAATCCGCCCCTCTTGATAATTCTCTTGCTGATACTGCAAAAGACCTTTGATGGCTAATAGGTTGGCATCCCGCCAAAGCGCAACCTCGGGCTCAGTAGAAGTAGTTGATAAACCATCCGCGATAGCTACCATACGCCCGGAAGCCTGAGAAGGAAGGTTCTTACCTGCGCTAATTTCAGAGTAGGTTGAGAGCCCATCGAATTGCGCGTCCAAGCGGTCTGGATAGGCTAATACTGGTTCAATGTTCGGCGGATTCATCCATTCAGGTTTAACGTCTTTGTAGATAACCTGTTCACCCGCGATATCAGAAATACGCCCTCGCTCAACATTTGAGTTTGCTTCAATAAGCATGGAGGGAGCCGTACAGATATCCGACGCTTCTCTAGCCTTAGAAGCTGCATAATTAATAGAACGTTGAAGGGAAATGAGTTTTTGAACGACTCCGTCCGCGTAAAGACCGCCAGGAGTTTGATTAGGCCCCTTGATGAAGATTAGCGGAAAGGCACCCGGCAAGGGTCCTACATCAAGAATCATCGGGCCCGAAAACATAAAAAATCTACCTCGTGTATAGCCCTCAGGACCAAAGGTAGGAAGCTCAAAATATTGATGGAATTCAACTAGGTCGTTGTCACGACGCGCACAATAGCGCTCACTGCTAAAGTCCTGATCTTCTTCTGAGAAGCCTTCATCCGGGCGAGCATCTTTGAGTAGGAAACGTTCGTCGGTAGGCATACCGAAGAAGTCTTCGGGCATCTTTTGCTTAGCTAAACGGTAGCTCATCCGTTTACGCACATACACATAACTCATGTCTGAGTTATCGACCGCGCGCATATCGGGATAAACGTCTAGAATAGAGCGATAGTTGATGAACGCTTCGCCCATCCCTTGATGAAGTTGGTCATTCCAACCGATTTCGTAGAATGCTCCTCCATAAATATGGGCCGCTAACGCAGTGATGTAACGAGTTTGGCGGGTAAAGATGTTATTATGAAACAACGCCTTACCGGCTTTTGTGACTGTCTCCGCCTGGCGCTTAGCTTGTCTAGACTTGTTAGTCGCTTTAGCGTAAAAGTTAATGTCTTCACGTTCCCAGCGAGCGGCACCGATACGGACTACATCTTGAATACGATTGCGTGTCTCTGTACGGACGCGATCATCAAAATCAGCCATGGGGTCAGTAGGCCAACGTTCGCGTGATACTGTCCATTGACGCCCACGATAGAAATTCATGGACTCAGACCAGATAGACCAACGGGCTTTAACGGGCTTCATAGCATCCGTCAACCCATTGTCTAATTCATTACGAAGAGTTTCTAGTTGCTCTTTAAAGTCTTCAGGTTGAGCAGTCTCTAATTCAGACTCGTCTGATGCCTCGGTCGTATCATCTAAATCTTGTAGGACCGCTAAACTTGTCATTCGTGAGGCTCCAAAATATCTAACTCATTATTAATCGCTTCGCGCCGTTTGCGCTCTAACTCGGCCTGTAAGTCTCTAATTACCTGTTTCCGGTGCTCGATGTCAAGCTCGGTCCCCCGCAACTCTAGTCTTTTTAGAATAATTTCCGTAGTCTCACCAACAACTTGGTTCTTAGACATATGCCGAAAGAAGAGAAATGCTAAAACAATGTTTTGAATAGAGAAAGCAAGAAGCAATAGAATGTTTTCCATAATTAGTCCTTAAATGGATTCATGGCTTTACCAAATAGAGAGAGTTGGATTTCCTCTCCATTCTCTTTACGCCGTTCATCCTCATTAATCTTCTCAATCCGCTTCATTAAGCGCTTGAGTAAGATTTTATCATAATCTTCAGTTTCTGGCGCTTGTACAGCTTTCTTAAGATTTTCCTTAGGTGGAATCACAGTTGTGGGAAGAGTAGGTAACCCGCGCATTGGATTATCAATGTGGTGGGCAATGCACATCGACATTACACGGTCATCATTGTACCCTTCCTTAGCTCCATAACGTCCCTTATCATCTTGTGCGAAGTCTCTTAGTTCTTGGAGGAGATCTAAGGAGCGGACTTCGAGTAAACCTTCTCGATAAGCGAAAATGGCTTCTGAGACCATCGTATACTTACGAGTTGGCGTAGTCATAACACCTAATTCCCAGGTTACCATATCAGGTTTGTCACCAAACTGAGAAATGTTTCTGGTCTTATAGATGTTGCGGTAAAGATTCTCATTATAGATAGTAAGCTGGAGAGCCTCACCAGGACCATTAGCCTCAACTCCTAGATAGGCATTGTTGTAGTACCGCGCAAGCATGGTGATGATGTGCCCGCACGCGACCGGATCTAGTGTTTTAGTAGCAAACTCAGCTACCTGAATCTTCTTGAGTGTCCGCGAACGCTTCCATAGCGTTAAGACAGTAGCATCCCGTTTAATACCTTTACCATAAGAGACATCCACACCGCCAAGGTAGGCCTGCCCCTTCTCTACCTTCTCGAAAATGGTTAGATTAGAGCGGATCTTGTGTACAGGGGTTGGTAATGTCTTGTCCGAAAGCTGGATATAGTAAGGCTTAATGGCCTTTGCCTTGTGTTCTAGAATTTCTGTCCGATGAACATCAAAGGGTTGCCCACCGCGTGGCTGGAACATTTCTTTTTCATCGGCAGGAAACTCTTGCGCAAAGAATTGCTCAGGCGGAATATCCTTCTCACCATACTTAGCAATCTTAGCACGACGCCATTTAAGTTGCCCGAAGGTGAGCTCAGGTACTCTAGTTAATAGAGCTTCTTCATATTCTGTTAGTGACTTACGAAGTTCGTCCGCTTCACCATTATCAAGCGGGAGCGTGTAGCCAGGATCCTTATACCAGGGTTGAAACCATTTATAAGGGGCGAAATCGTCCCAACCTTCAGGTTTATCTCCGCGATCGAATCCATCGATTACTTCATCGATGTAGAAGCATTTTTGCCAATCTTCATAGAATCTACCCGTCGGACCAATTGCAGTCGAAATTTTGAAAACGTTGCAGTGTTTTGGAACACCGGCAATGATGTCATCAACCATGTCATGAGATTCGTAGTGGGCGTATTCATCAAAATGGACGATATTATAGAAATAACTGCGGTTCGTCTTCCCACCGATTGTCGCGACTTCGAATTTAGACCCATTGGTTAATTCCAAGGATACCCGCGAATTACCTACATCTAACGGCAGACACCAAGAATAGTCGGCAGGCCATAAGGCATGAGCGAGCGAGACTGTACGGAAGATGTTTTGTGATGAAGCTTGGTCATAAGAAAAGATGCCCACGCGAGTTAGAGGATTTAAAGCTGCATCGATGTGCCCAATTTCTACGAATGTGGTAGTTCCGCCAATTTGACGAGGCTTACCTGCGCAAAGCTCAAAACCCATGTAGTCGATATCGTCAGAAAGACCTAATTGTCGAGCTCTATCTAGAAATTGTTTAGGAAGAAACTTAACAATCTCATTAACGAGCCAACGAAAACCTTTAATTTCGTAGACATTTAATAATCTAGCAGCGATGTCAAGAGCAGGCTTTCCGGCTCGCTGAATGCCGAGCGCGAGCTTAAATGCCATGATCTTATACATTTCATGGATAATAGAAGATTGCAGCCATGTAGGTTGGAATTTAACTAGCGTATTCCGCTTATCCCGCGAAGTGATATGGACAAGCCGCGGAAATGCGTAGTTATAATCCCATTTGAGCTTATTGAATTCGATCTCTTGTTCCGCCGTGTATGATTGGCGGGTCATACCGTCAATTTCAATAGCGGTTTGAGTAATGAGAGGTGAAAAGGGCTTAGGGCCCACAGTAGCTAAGCTTTTAGACTTGCCCTTATCACCAAATGCCATAACTAACGCTTTACGGACAGGATACCCGCGCGAAGCATATCAGAGAAATTCTGATAATCCATATCCTCTACACCAGAGAATGGATCGAGCTTGAAGGCCCCTTCACCCGGTTGACCAGACGAAGTTGGACGCTTCGCCGGGCGACTAGCCTTAGGCTTAGGAGTCTCAGAAGGTAACGGGATAGCCGTGATTGGATGTCCCGGTACTGCCCCAATAGGGAGAGGCTCATTTCCCTTGTGCATCGCTTGGTTTACGACATAGCCGGCGGTCGGCATAGCGAGAGCGGCGGCGATACCGGCGGCAATAGCGGAGTTCTTTTCAGTGACCATTGGCTTACCTCTGCTACTGAGGTTAGCCGCAGGCGGCCCATCAGTCAAGGGAGAATTAGCTATGGGCGCCGTATCGGTAGGTGGGCGCATTGACTTGGTTTTATCGCCCGCACCTTCACTCATCCCACGAACAAGCGTGTCGTACTGCTTCGTGGGGTCGCTGAAGGGCTCCACTGTATCCGCTAAACTTTTAGCTGAGGGAGGAGGTGCTGAGGACAGCCCATTACCTTGACCAACATTTCCGCCGAAGGAAAGTTGACCAACATCCGGAGAATGCCCTTCCCGAATAGCAGTGTCGGCTAATTCAAAAGGCTGAGCCGCTGCACCTTGTGGGGGCTTAGGCATCCGCATAGTCGGGTTATTATTAAATAACTCACCAGGAAAGTACCCAGGATTAGGTTCCGGCCCCACGGAACGTAAACGCGCTAAGGCTTCAGGACTAAGCTCACCTTCAGCACGCCCGAGAGCTTGTTTAATAGCCTTAGCTAAAGCTCCACCCATGTTAGAGTTACCCGGAAGAGGCTTAGGAATGCCCCGTGTTTCGGGAGCAATCATACTTAATGGAGCGGAAGCAGCTAAAAGGGGTAGGGTAGTATCATCAGGGACCTTCATGCCACCAGGATCGGCATCCATAGTGGGATAATCAGGCTTAGGTCCCTGCTTCGCGGCTTGCATCTTCTTTAGAATAGAAGATGAGGCATGCCCGGGAATAAACATATCGGCGAGATTTCCACCGATCGCATCCATAGCTAGGTTCGGAGAGTTAAATATCTGCGCGAGAATATGGCGGGTTCGCGGGTCCATGTTCCTGACTATAAGGCGTAGCCCCACGAGATTGCAAGGCCTCCCGTTCTTTTTCGGCGTACCGCCAACCTAAACTAAATAAAAGCAAAGATAAGAGTAAGTTAAGAAGGAAGAAATACCAGCGACTCATGACCCTTATTATACCAAGTAGGAGTCCCAAGCGCTATGACGGGAAGCACACGAGAAGGAGGTAAGGGTTAGTGTGAATGTCTGTATGATAATGGGGTTTGTGACCCAAATCACACTCCCCACCCATGGTAAACGTGTCCCCGTACATACCCCCGGGTGTTTCACGACC
>JACCDG010960884.1_pt1 | contig 13068 bp, 21 predicted proteins | sample 7442471 | NCBI WGS metagenome assembly JACCDG01 (sample SAMN15323444, study PRJNA562643) | freshwater metagenome | isolation source: river surface water | place: USA:Blue River Watershed | collected 2017-08-17 | reverse complement strand
GGCATGGTAGTTGGTGGCATGGTCGTGGGCGGCATGGTAGTTGGTGGCATGGTCGTGGGCGGCATGGTAGTTGGTGGCATGGTCGTTGGTGGCATAGTCGTGGGGGGCATGGTCGTGGGCGGCGGTAGTGTTGCAATTTGAGAAACAGGTATTGGTTGGGGTTGTTGATACACGAGCGGTTGTTGTGGTGGTTGGTAAACCGGAGGTTGTTGTTGAAACACCGGAGGTTGTTGTTGATACACAGGCTGCTGTTGTGGTTGGAACAAAGGAGGTTGTTGTGGTGGTTGGTAAACCGATTGTTGTTGTTGATACACAGGCTGCTGTTGTGGTTGGAACAAAGGAGGTTGTTGTGGCAGTTGGTAAACCAAAGGTTGTTGTTGTTGATACACGGGCTGCTGTTGTGGTTGGAACAAAGGAGGTTGTTGTGGCGGTTGGTAAACCGAAGGTTGTTGTTGTTGATACACAGGCTGTTGTTGTGGTTGGTACATTGGAGGTTGTTGTGGTGATTGTGTTTCTTGTTGCGGGGGTTGGGTTTCTTGTTGCGGTGGTTGGGTTTCTTGTTGCGGTGGCTGGGTTTCCGGTTGAAATGTCACTTGTTCAGATTGTGATGTTTCCATATCTGGTTGTGGTGTCGTTGTGTCCACAGACGATTCAGATTGTGCCGGAATGCCCGTTGTGATTAACCCTTCTGGTCTGGGGGCGATTGTTGAAGAGTCAAAGAGCGTCGGTGAGGAAGGCGTTGTTGTCATTGAGGTTATTACTGCCATTGGTGTTGATGTCATTGTTTGCAATGACGTTGGGAGAGGAATTGGTGAAAAGCTTGTTTGCGGTGTTTCTGGTGCTCTGGTGGTACCGATAGATGGCACTCGAGTGGTTCCAGTGAAAGTTGGCGGCGTACGTGTGGTCGCAAATACTGGCATGCGCGTGGTGATAGAAACAGTTGGCGGCGCACGTGTGGTAGTTGTGACAGGGAAAGTTGGTGGGGTACGTGTGGTGGTCGCAAAAGCTGGCATACCCGTGGTGAAAGGGACAGTTGGCGCGCGTGTGGTGGTGCCGATGAAAGTTGGCGGTGCACGCGTGGGCATTCGTGTAGTAGTTGCGGTGAAAAATGTTGGTGCGCGTGTGGTGGTGCCGATGAAAGTTGGCGGTGCACGTGTAGTTGCAACAGGGAAAGTTGGTGCATTCGTGGGCATTCGTGTGGTGGTACTGAGAGTTGGCGCACGTGTGGGCATCCGCGTGGTGGTTGCAGTGGAAAACGTTGGTGCACGCGTGGGCATTCGTGTGGTAGTTGCGGTGAAAAACGTTGGTGCACGTGTGGGCATCCGTGTGGTGGTTGCGACAGGGAAAGTCGGTGCACGTGTGGTTGCGACGGGGAGAGTGGGCGCACGTGTGGGCACCCGCGTGGTAGTACTGAGAGTCGGTGCGCGTGTGGGCATCCGCGTGGTAGTACTGAGAGTGGGTGCGCGTGTGGGCATCCGTGTGGTGGTTGTTGCAGGCCGCAAGGTCGTCAAGAAGTGCTCGCTACTTTCTGATGTCCTAGAGAAAAATGCAAATATGACCAACAACACCAATAAAATGGTTGCCAATTGGATTGGAGTCATTTTGGGTTAATTCAGAAAAATAGTGTGGTAGATGGGGTTGGGTTTACTTGCAGTACTTTGTGTCGACCACGAAATAGATCCAATAGAAAGGCCCCAACAACAACGCCATCACAGATGCCAGAATGTGTTTACGTGTCCCGCCAGATTTGCTAAAGCAGAAGAGCGACATCAAAAAGGCCGGAATGCCGAAAGCAAGCCACACGACCAAGAATATCAACCAGGTTGGCGTGTAGTTACGTTGGTCGTAGTAGTATCGGCGTCTGGGGTAGTGGTACCCCACAGGCTGCCCGAAGTACCACCTCCATGTTTCTGGATAGACATCAACCGCATCCATTTGGCCCTTTTGGGGATTTTCAGCACTCATTTACTGTATAACAACGAAAATTGTGCGGCTACATCTCACCCTCGTTGGGGATGCGAGATAGAGCAGTCGAGTAAAAAAAACGCTCTTAACGATTACACGACATTCAAGGTAACGGTAATATTACAAATGCCTTCTTATGTATTGCGAATTGAATTGGGAGTGCCTAGTCTAACCTACTAGAATCCTTTGCATAAACCAGAACACAATAAACACCAATGACAAGGGGAGCACCAGAAACACGATCCCCATCGAAAATGCGTTCATCTCCTTGAAATGCTCTACACTGTGCCGATTTTTTGCCATGCCTGCGTACCCTTCTATACAATCAAGACAGGAAAATCTCTTCGACGGCAATGTACAACAACACCCCGGTCAATATTGGAGCCACATTGATGACCTCGTTGGATTTCTGATTGCTGTTCTTCGATGCTGCCTCATATATCACTCGGGTAAGGCGCAAGACCAAAAACACTTTTGTAAGGATGGAGACGTCTTGTTGAAGGTGATCGATGGCCAAGTGCGCCTTGTCAATGGTCTGGCTGTGATGTATGATGGTGGCCAGGATGTCCCCATTCAATGAGAATATTTGCAATGCCTCGTCGACCCGCTTGTGGATGTTGCGGGCGGCCTTGTACGGGCGTGCGATCTTGAGCTTGGTGGACACGCTCACTGGAGGGAGGGTAGGAATTCCTAGCGGCTGGTTGGACCGCGCAGATCGTGTGCGAGTCATGGTGACAAGACCTACGTATGTATACTGCAGATCTTTTTGAGCTCAATTTTTAGGTCGCTTTCAAAAGCTTGGCCAACCTAGAACACAACTTTGCAAAGTCGCGTTTTGAATAGGCCTCCGGCTTGTTGGGCAAGCCTTCAAAGACCTGAATGGGGAATTGATGTCGGGCTTTGGTGACTTGTCCCAAAGACGATAACACGAATGCTGTGTCATAATGAGCACCCCTCACGACTGCTGCAGCCCCCGCTTCGACATATCCTACCACCTTGCGGCCGACCCTGAACTTGTAAAAGGGTGTGTAGCGGACAAATATGGTTTCGTATTGATATGCTGGTTTTGAATCTACCACGGCTTTTTTTTCCATCTAGTTTATCATGGTAAAGAAAGATGCGGCTCGCTAAAAACGTTCTAGTCGTGCTGGTGTTTGTGTGCATCGTCGGTGGCGCCGCAGCTTTGCTGAGTGCCCGTGGGTGCGCCAAGGAGCCTTTTGGAGTTTACGACCATCCATCCAAGTGCTACTCGTGCGAAGACTGGAAGGACGGCTGGCAAGGCATGAAAGCCAAGTCCTTTGCAGCTGAGCGCCATGCGGCCGCGATGGGCGACCCCTTTTTAGGGAAAACGTTGCGCTACTACACTTAAAAAATTTGTGTGTTCATTGTACAAATCACACCACCAAGCATGATGCTCCGAGCACCGCGGCCTTCTTGCAAGCAGATTGTGTCGAGCGCCAAGCAGCGCTTGGTTGTGTGCCGGGCACAGCAAGTCCCCAAGTCATTTCCAAATAAGCCGAAGAAAGAGCAGATCGTCGAGCTTGAGCAACTGCTCGAAGCCGCCCTAAAGCAGCAAGAAATGGCATTTGAATATGAGACCGTCGACAATTTCATCGTCGCAAGTGAGCTCGTAGACGAGCTGTCATTTGCCTACAGGCGCAAGCGCGAGGGCCTGCGGGATGCCATGGAAGAGTTTTGTGCCGCCCATCCAGGGGAAGCAGAGTGCCGCACATACGACATTTGACCTCGGGCCTAAATAGAGGGGACCGGGGTCGGGAAGCGACTAGGCCGGTCGCCGCTCGTTTTGGAGGCCCACGGGTCCGGTGAGTCAAAGTAATTTTTGTAGAGAGCGTTCACGTCGACCTGGGAATACGATTCGTCGTAGAGTGTCCGGGGAACAAACTTGTACTCTGTCCTCACCAGTTTCTTCATGGTTTGAAATCGTTGCTCGTACACGCCCGCAACAATCATAAACATGCCGACAAAAAATAGCAGTATGACGAGCTGTGCCATCTTATACTTCGAACGACGATTTATTTTTTTAGTGCTTATGCGTAGGTTTTGTGCACATTGATCTTCGGCCCCTTCTTTTGTTTTTGTAGCGCCTCGATGGAAAACAGCTCTTCACCATCGTTGTCCGAGTCGTCATCATCTTTGGGATTGAGCAGCCACAACTCCCGCGCGCCGAGCCTAAAGTCAGGGTGCACCTCGGCCTTGTACCAGTACAGTTGGTCACTGAGTTGGTTTGATTTTGTAGTGTTGTCGATGACCAAGCACTCAAAGTTCTCCGTGCACTGGGTCATGATCTGGTTGAACACCTCAAAGGATGGCACGAAACCGGCGTAGTTGTCATAGATCTTTTTGCGCGAAATGACCCTCGGCTCCCTGAGGATGAACACAAAATCGATGTTGTTGCGAAGTATGGGAGGAGCGGCAAGGGCGTACTGGGACGTAAAGATGAAAAATGCGTGAAAATGCCGGCCATTCAGGAAGCAAGCGCGGATGTTCTTGTCATTTTGCCAGCCCCGATCGTACAAGCAATCATCCATGATCAAGAACCCACGCGGATCTATCTTGGAGGAGCCATACAAATTTTGCTCCTTCATGTATTTTTTGGTAATCATCTTTTGTCTTTGCACGAACTTTTCCACTAGATCGGGTGTGTACTCGTGGTAGATGAAGCACGCAGGTATCATCTTACCGTAGAACTGGTTGGAATCCTCTGTTCCTGATATGACCATGCCCACAGGTAGATTTTGGTTGTGATAAAGCAAGTCACGACACAACACACTCTTGCCGGTGTTTCTTTGTCCAATCATGACAACCACACTCTTGTCACCAATCCGGCTCATGTCGAAACGCTTGAGCTGGAGTTTCATTGGTTGGTTGGTATAAGCTCACAACAAAATTACGCTTTTGATTCCGCGCGAAGATCAAGACAAACAACACCGCGCTCAACAAGCCAAGAGCCGGGTACTCCTTGGTCACAAAGAGTGTCGATAGAAGTAGCACAGCGTACGACGCCTTGGAAACAATGGGATCCACAAAGACATCGATTTCCTCCACAAACACGATGCCACAAATGAGAAAGAAGGCAATCACCAACTCGATGCTCATTTATTTTCATAATCTTTAAAAATCGGGCTCGCCGATTTCAATCTCTTTCATGACCACCGCCGTGTTCCCGCTCAGCCCTCCACCGCCCCCAGATTGGCCGTCGGGGGTGAACATCCACACCGCCCCAAACGCCAGGGCGGCGCATGCAAAAAACACGACGGCGTAGTTGGGGCGCTTGTCTGGGTCGGGCTCGTTGCCCTTCGCTAGGTACAGAGTGAGCACAGCCACACACGCGACACCGAGAGCGATGCCCAAAGGATGCATTTGTTTCACCTACAGACTTTTTTGGTGTCAAAAGAACTCATTGTCCGTGTACTTTTTGAGCAATTCGGCATCCTTTTTGATTTCAATGACCTTGACGTTGTCGCTCAAGGCCTTTGTCAAAGGCGCGGGGCGGCGGCTCAAGGCGTTGATGTCTATGTCGATGTCGTCCCCCAAGGCCTCTTCAAACTCGCGGATTTTGTCCCACTCTAGTTCGCCTTCATCCTCTTGGTCAAGGGAGAGAGAGTCTTCGGTGTCGTCGGCGGCTAGCTCTGATTCTTGCTTGAGAGGTGGCTCGGTCTGCCGGACTTGGTCTGCCGGCGGTGGGTCCTTTGGTATCTGGCTGCTGACGTCCTCTTCTTCACAGTGGGAGTCTTCTGAGTCTTGTTGTGGGTCTTCTTCAGAGTCTTCCGAGTCTTGTTGTGGGTCTTCTTCAGAGTCTTCCGAGTTTTGCTGTGGGTCTAGTTTTGGATCTTCCGAGTCTTGCTGTGGGACTTCTTTCGAGTATTGCGTGTCTTCGGAATCTGGTTTAGGGTCTTGTTTAGAGTCCTCTTCAGCGTCTTGTTTTGGTACGCCTTCTTCTGCTTTGGGAGCCAAGTCTAAGTCGGGGTCTTGTTTTGGGTCTTCTTCAGAGTCTTTGTCTTCAGGGGGATGCTCGGGGTCACGTTTTGGGTCTTCTTCAGAGTCTTCTTTGTCTTTAGGGGGATGCTCGAGGTCATGTTTAGGAGACTCTGCTTGCGGGCTTAAGTTTTCTTCTTCGCTTTCTAGGTCTGCAGAGTCCCCGGTGTCTTCGCCTTTGTCTTCTTGGTCATCCGCGTCCTTTGTAGGTTCTGGCTCTTGCGTAGTTTCTTGTTCGCCGCCGCCGTCTTGTTGCTCGTCTTCGTCGTACTCATCACCCAAGGCATCTACAAACGGCACCAAGGGAATGAAAGCGAACACTACGGACTTGACTGCGGCTTTCACCAACTTGTCAAACTCGCCGAGATTTTGTTGCTGCTCCATTTTGGATGCGCCGTGATAAAACATGAAAGGGCGCCGCCAAACCTCACGAGCCACCTCCAAAAGACACGCTTGCAGAATGGTATCTGGATTAATCTTTTCCCCTGTCAAGTGCAAGTGTAGCCGCGCGATGCGGCGCGCCAGCGCTTGCGCACCCGGCACGTCTGTGGGCGCCGATTCTGGGCTGACCGCGTACCTCTTGATCGCGGTTTGGAATTCCCTCAGTATCAGCCGCGGCACCTTGTTCTCTGCCCGCGTCTCTTTGTACAATTTTGAAAACCCTTGCCGGATCGGCCTTGCCAGGAGGTGCACCATCTCACGCGCGAATTCCTTCCTCGTCTCCATGCTGGTTTAGTCACGCGGCAGAAAATTATAGGGCGCTTCAAGACGCGTGCAAGGGGCGGATGGCGAAGGGATTTGTGTCCAACGCGGAAATCGTGTTGACATCCAGGCGATCGGCGTGGTCAAACTCCGACACCGTCCTCTCTTTGGTAAACGTGAACGCCGACGCGGACAACACTGCGTTGCGGATGTTGTCTGGATTGTTGTTTTGCGCAGCGCGTTGGTTGATGTAGTCGTCTTCAATCTTGCGTATCTTGACATTGACGGCTTCGCCTCCGGCGGCGACTTTGACGCTTTCCTGCGTCGGCTCGCGGCGCAAGAGAGTGCCTTCTTTGAGCACGTTGATGCGCGCGTTCTTGGCGTCTTGTTGGGACATGGGCATCTTGTACTCGACCGCACCCGCCGAGCCATAGTGGTCTTTGTCTGAGAAGTATTGCTTCTGCGTGTCCGGCGCCACGGTGTTGGTCACCTGGTAGCCGCCCTCTTGCAAACCGGATGTCGCGCCACCACCACCAATGTAATCCTTGTTTGACAAAAACTCTTTTTGCGTCGTCGGCGCCTCCACGTCGATATAGTCATACGCGCCCACTTGCCCCTCTAGACGCTCGATGTTGCCGTTGCGCTTCTCATCAATCAGGGTCTCCTTGTGAGTGGTGCGCGTCTTCATGTCGGGGTCGTAGACCTTGCCCTTGCGCTCGCCCGCCACGTTGAGCGCAGTGTCCACCTCGTCTGCGGTCTCGCGCGTGGTGCGGCGCGCGATCTCTTCCGGATCGTACACCACCGACTTGACGTTGGCGCGGAAGTTTCCAGACAGCCGGGTGTCGTGGATGTTTGTTTCCTTGATGGTCGTGCGGGCGACGTCGTTGGGGTCTTTGACAGTGATCTTGTCCGGGAAGGTGGGTTGCAGCTGGCCATACTGGCGGGGATGTTGCACGGTGTACTCCTTGCGCGTGTTCTTGAACATGTCCTCCAACGGCGCCGTGCGCTCCTTGACCAAGCGCACCACGTTACCCTGGTACGTGCGCTCCGAGGTGACGTCCCTCTCGTTCGGCGGTAGGTCAAAGGTCTCCTTGCCAAAGTCAAAGTTATCGCCCTTTCCGTAATTGTCGAGGTCGGCGTTGCGGAAGCCAAACTCGTTGAGTTGTTGGCGCATGGAGTCGCGCACCAGCGGGTCGAGCTTGTTGGCCTTGCTGGCGGCGTTTGCGGAGCCGACGTAGGACTTTGTGCTCGTGTCCGTGCGGTTTGTGTCTTTGACCTCGTACTCTGCCCGCGCGGTCTCGCGCGTCTCGGCTCCCACGGTGGTGAAGTACCTGTCCGGTGTGTTCACAAAGAACGTGTCGGCGCGGTTCTTGTTGACCTCTCCCGTCTTGCCGCGCTGGCCGATGCCGGCACCGGGCAGGGTGCGCCCGCCATAAGTCTCCTTGGGCTTGGTCGCCACGCGCAGCTCGTCCACGGTGCGCGGGAGGATGAAATCGCGGTCAAACTGCTGGAATCCACCCACACCTTCGGCGTTGTAGCCGGCATCCAGACCGGGGCCTACGTTCAAGGGCTCAAACGGCCTCTCGTTGTTGCGGATCTTGGCCGGCTCATAGCGATCGAGCAAGGCATCCAGCTGCTGAGGCGCCCCATTGACATAACCCACGTCGACGGCCGGTTTGAACAGTGGCTCTGCCTCGCGCTTTTTCTTCCAGATCTCTTCGTCGAAGCCACCGGTGAATCTCTCCATCACCTGGGAATGCGCGTTGGGGCTCGTGTTTTGGCGGACCTTGCTACCAAAAAAGGGGACTTGGTTGTTGTGCTTGAACTCATCGCGGGGGATCTCCACCCCCGACAACATGCTCTTGACGACGTCCGGTTTGTCACTCCGGGACTCACGGTATATATTATTTACCACCTTTGAAGACGGGTCCATCGACTTGGCGTACAAATTGCGCCCCTTGTTTGCCTCCATGCGCAAGGTGTGCGCGGCGTACCTCGAGTCGTATATGTTGTTCATCGAAGGCAACTCGTTCTTGTGTAGCAACATCCTCGAGTCGTTTGGCACCGAAGTATTCTTTGTCAGCAAGTATCCAACACTTGCCAACGTCAAAAAGACATACAACTCTAGCATGATGACCCTGCACTTTACCTATCACGAGAAAATTGTGAACCGGTATCAACAAAAAAACGGGGTTTCAAGGGGACTAGCCTCACAGGTCTTCCTGGCGGCAGGCCCTGACGTGCACGTCGTGCGTCTTGGTGATGGTGAGGGGCTTGGAGGGATCCTTGGGGTTGGGGATCTCACGGATGATGGGAGCGTCCAACACCACGCGCTTGGCCTCGTAAAAGGTGGACTTGCCCTCGCTCTCCAGAGTGGTCTCCTTGAGGATAAACTTGACGCTTGGGAGCTTGCGATAGGACGCATAGTGGGAGTCCTCCTCAACGAGTTGCAGCAGCCTTGAGGCAGCCTTGCGGGCGGCGGTGGCACGGGTCGTGCCCTTGAAGCGGCCACCCTCAAAGCCGATGGAGGAGCCAGCAATCTTGAATGCGCGCTTGCTCTTCTTGCCTTTCACCATTTTAATATAAGGGCAGAGAATTTTCAAATATAGGTGGCATCCACAAAATTCGAGGAGAATGCATTTCACGTTGAGGGTTTCCTTCGGCCAGCAGTACGACTACACCATAACCGCCAGACCTTACAGCCACGCCGTTGGCTTTGTGTACAAGGATGTACTGGAGCTGCGGGCCACTTGCTACGCCTCATTGCACGCAATCCTGGATTTTTTGATTCAAGAGATTGCAGATGACGTCTGCAATCACATCCTGGACACCCCTTCCAACTTTTTGCCGGGGATTGTGGCCAGGGTATGTAGGGACGACAAAGTCATTCTTGAGACCTATTACCAAAATGGCAACCTCGATCACATCGTCAAGCACTACATGGTACCCATGTGGTACACGCGGTACTAAATTAAAGACACCCCGCATTTGAAAGTTGTTGCTAGACAGAGCGAAATGGATCTCGCCCGCATGATCGTGGATGCCGCGCAAGAAAGCCAACAAAAGGATTCGATAACCCTGCGCCTAAGCGTCCACCACCGGTACGAGTACGAAATCGCCGCCGTGCCGTGCAGCAGTGCCGTGGTGTTGGTGTACCGCACGCTTCGCATGCGCGCAGACACCTACGAGTCTTTGGTTGCCATACTGGAGTTTCTGGCCCGTGAAATTGCGGATGATGTTTCTAACAATTTGCGCCGCGACATCCGGTATCAAGCTCATCCACCCGACCGCGAGCAGGGCATCGCGGTCGATGTTGTTAAAAAGGACACCATTGTGTTCCAAAACTATTTTCGGAATGGACAAGTGGGTGCTGTCATGCAACGTTACATGCTCCCTACGTGGTACGCGCGGTACTAGACATGCTCCCTATGTGGTACGCACGGTACTAGTGGTGTTTAGTATTGCTCCAGCTCCTTGGCCACGCGGTAGTTGAGCGGGTGCGGCATCTCCTGCACCGACCCGCAAAACTGTTCTTTTTCGGGCTGGTCGTGCGGCTTGGGCAGCGCGAGCGTTTGATCCAGTGGCTTGGGGATGTTGGGACGGTGCGCGTCCTTGACCACCAAGCGGTTGTTTACCAGGTTGTCAAACGGCACCAGGACGTTGTCTTGGGGGTTCTTGCACAGCCACTCCCATCGATTCCAGCCACGACTGCGCAGGGTGCAGGGCGGATTGGACAGACGTGTTGTCTCAGAGTCCAGGGCGTTGCACTCGGTCAAGTGCTGGGTTTTACAAAACGGCTCGTCCGAGGGCAGGTAGTTCTTGCCTGGGCACTTGGATTGCTTGCGCATGATGCCCAACAGCTCTGAATCTACGTCGACAAGGTCCTTGGGGCAGATGGACGCCCCTGATCCGCCGACTTGAATCCAAGGAGAGGGCACGAAACAGGGCGAGCAGTGGTTGGGCGTGCTCACCTGATACTCACCGGGGCCGATGCTTTCCGCGAGGACTTGTTTATAGGTGCAAGTATCGTACGGCAACCTGCTAAAGCTCATTTGAATAACACACAGAAAAAAAGTGGGTGGTCGGGTAGAGAAGGGGTGGAGGAGGGGCAGGGGACGGAACGAAAGCGAAATATATTCTTTGTATTAAACAAAGCTGAATGAGTTTCTCACGCATAGCGTACGACACATGCACCTACGCCGAGAGGCTGAATGGAAACGTGTCCCACCTCGACTACACGCTCGACACCATCAAGTACCAGAACTGCAACCAATGCCGGAATGAAATCAGCTTGGTCGGCGGCAACAATGTGTCCCAAGTCGAGGGCAACCTCGTGGACCTTGAGAGCAACTTGTTTGGCATCGATCGACCGACTTCTCGGTGCTCATCCTTGCGGTTCTTGCCCTCGTCCCAACCCTTTGTTCAAGGCAAGGGCCAGCACAAGACTAATTGTTATCCCAAGGTCAGCACAAAAAAGAAACACCTCAAGGCGTGCCAACACGCAGGCCATCCGGCCATCCCCGCGCCGCCGCCTCTCAACCCGTTCAAGTGCTCGAGGTAGGCTTTAGCACTTGCAACCCGGTCCACACCTGCACGGATTGCACTTGCAGTCTTTTGTTTTCTTGCCCCAAGGCTCCACCACGACGATCGGCGTGTCCGTTTCTTCGTTGGGGAAATCCTTGGCCATCTGGCGTGCGTGATTGTACTGGATCGTGTCCAGCATGTACTTCTCTGTGCCCATGCTCTGCTTTGCGGCACTCATGTAGATCCGGGGGTCAGCGCTGCGGTCGCGACTCAAGTCCACGGGTTGCTCCATTTGTTTGAAGTACCAACGAGATATTTTTTGCGGCTAGCGCACCCAATTGCTCATTTCGCGCTGCTTGGCACGCATGTACTCGCGGCTGTCTTCACCAGATTGGTGGAACGGCAACACAATGTTGTCGGGGTTTTGGACGGACTCGCGCATGAAGGGCACAAACGGTACAAAGCGATCGAAATCTTGCTCTACAACGTCGCTGCGGAAGCTGTTGGTCGCGGCCTCCTCGCCCTGAACGAGCGGCATCTCGATCTCCGGCTCCGGCACGCCGCGGCCCAGGTTGGGGTTGGCTTGGTAGAAGCGCGTGAACAACTGTGTCTTGGCTTTTTCGTTGGTCATCACGCGGTTGATGCGCAAGTCCGTATCATTGTCTACGTAGCACGCATTGGTGAAGCCTACGCCATTGCGGTAATGCAGGTTGTTGTTCTTGGTGGAAAAGTCTTGCAGTTGGGTCTCGCCTTCCTTGTCGCAGGCCATAAAGAACACGTTCCATAGGCTGTAATCATTCACGGACGAATTTTGGTACTCGCGGGCAGTGGTGGCGCACTCATCCACGCCGAGGCGGTTCTGATTGTCAAATGTGCGTGACATTTACATAATCAAACATTTTTTTGGGATGGCTTGGGTTCAGTTCGCCCAAGTGAGCGTCCCATAATTGTAGGCGTATATCGAGCTCGCATTCGCATGCGGAATCAGCTCCGTCCTCTTGGGGTCGTGCACGGCCACCGTGTTGACATCAAACTTGTCGGATGGCAGCGGATTGAGCATGTCCTGGGGCACAACGCGTGCGACTCTCTCTATGACGGATGGGCCGGTGCTTTCCAGCACCTGAACCATCTTTGTGTCTGCCTGATAGTCTCTGAACGCCAAGATCTCAGCAAATACGTAATGCCAGAATGGGTGCTTGGGCGGGGACGCCATCAATGCATTTTGAAACGCTTGCTCGTTCGTGGGAGTGCCTATGGAGACTCGACCCCTGGGCAGGAGCGACTCAAAGTTTTGGACGCACTCGTAGTCCATGTCGGCGTAGATTCCGCCGTACTCATAGAGGATAAAGTACCTAGCCACGTCAACGCGTTGTATGTGGTGTGGGTAATTCTTAAAGGCCGGGTAGAATTTAGGAAATTTGGTCTGGATAAACGTGTCGATGTCTTGGTCGTTCCAAAACATGTAGGTGTGGTTGGGGAACTTGGCCTTCCACGTGGCTTGACACTTTGCCCATATGGGATGCCACTTGGACTCATCCGAAGGCGCCGTTTGATGAATAATTTTAGAGACCTCGTCCGTACGCCATGTTGAGGACACCCTTGGTACGTCCACATTCCCAACCGACATCGCGGCGGCGTCTTGGAAGGGCTCGACGGTACGGAACAGTCTTGAGAACAGCATCCACAAGGCTACCAACACAAAAAAATGCCAACGACGTGTAGAGGGGACAACATCTTAGATTGTAGTGATAAAAACAGCCCCGACTAGGCTTTGATGTCGCGGTGCAAGTTGTTCAAGCATTGCAACCCGTTGCTCTCCTTGCACGTCTTGCCGCGTGGCTTGTACAACCACTCGGCAAACTCGGTCTGCTTGTTGGGGAT
>JACCDG010358987.1_pt1 | contig 13070 bp, 10 predicted proteins | sample 7442471 | NCBI WGS metagenome assembly JACCDG01 (sample SAMN15323444, study PRJNA562643) | freshwater metagenome | isolation source: river surface water | place: USA:Blue River Watershed | collected 2017-08-17 | reverse complement strand
TTTGTAGGCCAAATAATATGGATCGACTGAAATACAATGTCCGCCAACGAGTCCGGGCGTAAACTTCAAAAAATTCCATTTCGTTGAAGCTGCCTCCAACACCGCCGAGGTGTCGATGCCCATCTTATCAAAAATCAAGGCCAGTTCATTCACAAAAGAGATATTGATATCGCGTTGTGCATTCTCAATCGCTTTCGATGCCTCGGCCACGCGGATGCTGGGAGCCTTGTGCGTCCCGGCAGTGATGATGCTTGCATAAAGTGCATCAATGAAATCAGCCGCTTCAGGAGTTGATCCTGATGTGACTTTCTTGATTTTGGTAAGGGTGTTGATCTTATCACCCGGATTGATGCGTTCGGGTGAATATCCTACATAAAAATCCTGGTTGAACAGGAGTCCACTTTCTTTCTCCAACACTGGAACACAGTCCTCCTCAGTGCAACCAGGGTAGGTGGTTGATTCATAAATCACGTAATCACCTTTTTTGAGGTATCGGCCGATGATCTTTGAAGCACTCAACAGGGGTTTCAGATCAGGCAATCTGTTCTCATCTATCGGAGTAGGCACTGTAACGATGAAAACAGTACAATCACTCAATGTATTTTCTGAGGAGCTCAGTGTGAGTCCGTTGTGAATGGCTTGTCTCAGCTCATCGGATTCCACCTGCGCAGTCTCGTCAGCCATCGCATTCAGTTCGTTTACTCTTTTCTCGTTGATGTCGAATCCAACGACTTTGTATTTCTTTGAAAACTCCAAAGCAAGCGGCAGTCCAACGTAGCCCAGGCCGAGGATGCAGATGGTAGGAGAGTTTTTTTGGGTTGTCATTGTTGTCATTGTTGTCTGCTTCGCGTTGTCAAATTAATGAGGGTGATCATTGTTTGAATCAAATTAAATCTACAATGACAACCATGATAACAACGACAACAGCTGTTATAACTTGTCTTTTATCATCCCCACCACATCTTTCTCTACCATTTTCCCGGCGATGGTGATCATGTTCTTGAATGCTTTTGCGTGTGAGATGCCGTGGCCGATGATGACGGGATTGTTTACACCAAGCACAGGCACACCTCCGTATTGTTCGAATTCAAACATATCGAAAAACGCATCATGGATATTTCTGCGTTGCACCAAACCGTGAATGCTTTCCGCCAGTTTCAGGATGATGTTTCCAGTGAAACCATCGCATACCATTACATCTGCTTTGTCCAAAAACACATCCCTTCCCTCGATATTTCCTGTGAAGTGGATGTGTTTGTTTTCTTTTAGCAAAGGGTAGGCTGCCTGTGCCAATAAATTTCCTTTCCCTTCTTCTTCTCCGATGTTGATCAATCCAACCCTGGGATTTTCAATGTTCAAAATCTGTTCAGCAAATATTGAACCCAGCATTGCGAACTGTTCAAGGTTCTCGGGTTTACAATCTGAGTTGATCCCAGCATCTATCAACCATCCCAGTTTACCGTTTTCTCTCGGCATGTATGCGCCAATCGTTGGACGGTGAATGCCTTCGATTGCTTTGATGCTAAAAAGTGATCCCACCATCATCGCGCCAGTATTGCCTGCACTGATGAATGCATCAATATGCCCTTTCGCCAAATATCCAAATCCCACTGCAATGGATGAATCCTGTTTCTCTTTCATTGCCTTCGTCGGATGTTCATGCATGACGATGACTTGAGACGTGCCGATGATCTGAATGTTGGAGGTATCAACTGCATGTTCTTGTAAGAGGGTTTCTATTTGGGGTTTATCACCGAATAAAGTCAGGTTGACGGTTGACGGTTTACCGTTAACCTTTAACTGTGAACTGTGAACTGTCAACTGATTTTCAAGAAAAAGCTTCATCCCCTTGACCGCCTCGAGGGGAGCAAAATCACCACCCATCATGTCAATTCCGATATTCATGCTGTTCATATCTTACAGGTTGCTCAAAATAAAATTCCGACTGATGCAGGTAGCAAGAGTCGGAATTTGTATGATTGAAAAATTCAATTAGTTGATAGGGGACTTCTCAGCTACCACTTTTCCTTTGTACATCAATTTTCCTTCACTGACATGTGCGCGGTGACGAACATGCAATTCTCCGGTAGTTGAATCTTTGCTCAAAGTCACGGTTTCAGCCTTATAATGTGTCCTTCTCTTTGCACTTCTTTGCTGAGAGTGGCGGCGTTTGGGATTTGGCATGGTATATAATTTTTAGTTGTCTCTGAATTTGTCCAATCCTTTCCAGATTGGGTTTTCGTTTTTTTCTTCTTGGTCTGTTTCTTTTTTGTCTTTTAGCTGCTGAAGTTTTGCAAGCACATCCATGTTGCAATTGGGTCCGCCCATTTCTTCCTCGCTGCAAGCGGGGTAGGTAGGCATGCTCAATTGTACAAACTCTGTGAGCCAATCTTTGACATCGATGTGGCTTTCCGTCCTCGAGATGAAATAGACGTCAGGATCATCATTCTGCGCATTCATTTCTTCCGGATTTTCCACCATTTTTACCAGGATTTCAAAATCGTCCCAGAGATGGACATCCAATGGATTTCCACAGCGGTTGCATTGCATTTCGGTAGTGCCGCCGATTTCAAATTTGAGCTGCAGGAAACTGGAATGCTTATCAAGCAGGAGCTTCACTTTAGCGTGACAATTTTTGAAATCTGATGGCTTTTCAGCATCAAAGAACTCATCCCCTAAATCGTAATCGAACTCAGTAATCCCGGGTTTCAATCCCACAAATGCGATTTCAAAGTCCCGACGGCCTGACATACGAAGCTTTTAAGGGAGGGCAAATGTACAGTTTTTGGGGGAAAAGACCAAAAAAGTTAAATCAGTTAACTGTTAACCGTTAACTGTTAACCCTCAACTGTTAACTGTCAACTGCTTAGTTGTTCCTCATTATCATCCTAAACCCACCTCCATTCTCCATGGCGCTCTGTGGTTTCAGGTCATAGCCCTTGGGGATTTCAAACTCCTTGTCTTCGATGTTGGCGTCCAGCTGGACTTTCAACACAGTCATATGGACTTTGAAGCCATTTCCGCGGGTGATTTCATATTCCATAGGGAAACCTTCAATGAGGTTCATGCCCGGCACCCCGCCTGACATCATCGACATGCCACCACCGGGACCGCCAAATCCACCTGATGTGGCATTCGGAGCGGCTGATTTGGGAGCGATTTTGAAATCCGGGTTGTACCAAACAACGGATTCAGATACCTGTCCGTTTTGTCCGGTTGATTTAATGGTTACTTTCTTGCATATATATCCTGAAATCTTCTTGGTTTCCTCTGAGTAGATCAATTCCGGCTTGTTGTCACGGAAAGTGATTCCCAATGCCGCCAAAGAGTCTCTTCTGGCATTGCGCATAGAGTCCTGTCTGGCTCGCTGCGCTTCCGCATCGGCATCCGTTGAATAGAATCCGGTTTTTCTACCCATTGCTTCGATGAGCGTGGTGGTCTTCTTGTTCACCCTGTCAACGATCACCGTATTGTGTCCGAAGTCAGACATGCTCTCCGTTTTCATGAAATTGGGAGAAAAAGTTGTTGTGGTATTGGTTTCAATATCCCTCGGCATGGAAAATCCTCCGCCACCCGGACCCCCATCGCCACCACCTGGAGGGGCAAAATTCTCTGGGAAGGTCACTTCTGTCTTTGCTTTTACAATCGCTTTTTCAACGACTTTGGGCTGGGCCATCGCGGTACTGAATCCGAAAAATGCCGCCAGAACAAATATTTTTTTCATGATGATTGGTTTCGATTTTGATATAGGGTGACAAAATTAGTTTTTTTCTTGTGGCTGGAAGGGGATTTAACAAATTCAATGTAAAGCCAAACTGCCAGATTTGTTGACAGTTGACAGTTGACGGTTAACAGTTAACAGGCGACCGTCAACCGTTAACTGTTGTATTAAAGTATATATAAAAAGTATATACCTTTGTTCAATGAAATCATTATCACTAAAACTCGATGACGAGGTGTTCAAAGAAACTGAAAAAATCATTGCAAAGCTTGATTGTGCCAGAAACAGGTACATCAATGAGGCATTGGAAATATATAATCAATACAACCGGAGGAAACTATTGAAGGAGCAATTGAAAAGGGAGTCATTGTTGACATATCATGAAAGCATGATGATTTTGGAGGAATTTGAAAAAATAGCAGAGCGTAATGAGGCAGTATGAAATTTGGCTGGCCAATATGAATCCTTCAAAGGGGACAGAAGTAGGCAAGGGTCGGCCGGTGGTTATTGTACAGACTGATTTATTGAATGATTTTCATCCATCCCTCATTGTTTCTCCACTAACTACCAATGTCAATAAAGAAATCAAATTGCTGAGGGTGCACGTTGGGAAAAAATACTTGGAAGCAGAAAGTGATTTGTTGGTTGATCAGCTGACTGCCATTGACAAAAAACGGTTGATCAAAAAACTTGGAAAACTCAATGAAACGCAGATTGAAAAACTAAGAGAAAATTTGAGGATTGTGTTGTTTGAGTAGCATAAAAATTCAGTTAACAGTTGACTGTTAACAGTTAACCGTTAACTGTCAACCAAGATCCGAATTATTCAAGTGAAAACTTTCTTAATTTGCCACCTCAACTCATCGCCATGAAAAAATGTTTATCCGTATTGCTATTTTTCAGCATTGTGATCTTTTCCAATGCCCAGATCAACATCATCCCTGCACCTTCTTCAGTGAAACAGGGTACAGGTAATTTCATTGTTGGTCCATCTACTGTTTTGCAGTTTTCATCCACTGATGCAGACGTAAAAAGAATCGCAGGTGAATTGAATGCTGCTTTCAAAAGAGCTGCCGGCTTTGAATTGAAAGCGGGCACATCCTCCAGCAATGTGATTCAGCTGGTGCTGAACAGCAACGCGTCACTTGGAAATGAGGGATATCAGCTGAGTGTTACAGCTAATGGAGTGAAGATCGCTGCGAATAAACCAGCAGGATTGTTTTATGGCATGCAGTCATTGCTACAATTGTTTCCTGCAGAAATTGAAAGCAAATCAGTTGTAAAAAATATACAGTGGAAATTGCCTGTGGTTGAAATACAGGACCAGCCAAGGTTTGGTTGGAGAGGGACCATGCTGGATGTTTCACGTCATTTCTTCACAAAAGAAGAAGTGAAATCATTTCTGGATGACATGGCCAAGTACAAGTACAATACTTTGCATTTTCATTTGACGGATGATCAAGGATGGAGAATTGAAATCAAGAGCCTGCCAAAACTCACACAAGTGGGTGCGTGGAATGTTAAGAAAACTGGACGTTTCAATTATTTCACACCGCCTGCTGATGATGAGCCTCGCAACTATGGTGGATTTTATACGCAAGAAGATTTAAAAGAGTTGATCAAATATGCTAAGGAAAGATTTATAGAAATTCTTCCTGAGATTGATATACCAGGCCACTCACTTGCAGCAGTTGCTTCTTATCCTGATCTTTCATGTACGCCCGGAAATTACAAAGTCAATTCCGGAGAGCCTTTCATGGATTGGCACAATGATGGAACTTTCACAGCAAGGGTTGATAATACTTTATGTCCTGCCAATGAAAAAGTCTATGAATTTCTTGACAAGGTTTTCACGGAAGTTGCTGCCATTTTTCCGCATCCATACATACACATGGGTGGGGATGAGTGCGCCAAAAATTTCTGGGAGATCAGTCCTCAGATCAAAGACCTGATGCAACGCGAAAAGTTGAAAGACATGCATGAGGTGCAGAGTTATTTCGTGGGACGTGTTTCCAAAATTGTGAATGCAAAAGGAAAGAAATTGATTGGATGGGATGAAATCCTGGAAGGTGGTTTAGTCAAAGATGCAGCTGTGATGAGCTGGAGGGGAATGAAAGGCGGAATAGAGGCAGCGAAAATGGGACACGAAGTGGTGATGACGCCAACGACCTATGTTTATGTTGATTACATGCAGGGTGATGCTGCAGTTGAACCTCCTGTATATGCTACACTTCGTTTGAAAAAATCATACGAGTTTGAACCATTGCCTGATGGGGTGGATCCAAAGTTGATCAAAGGTGGACAAGCCAATATGTGGTCGGAGCAAATATTCAATACGCGTCACTTGGGTTATATGATGTGGCCCCGCGGATTCGCCATTGCAGAAGCATTGTGGTCACCCAAATCTGTTCGCGATTGGAAGACATTTGTTCCGCGCGTTGAAAATCATTTTACAAGATTCAAAGCAGCAGACAAGACCTACGCTCCAAGCATCTATGACCCTGCCATCAATGTCAAGAAAGATGCAAAAGGAAATTTACTGGTGGATTTTGAAACGGAAATCGATGGACTCGCAGTTCATTACAGTTTTGACAATTCATTTCCTGACCAGCATTATCCGCATTATGCCGGGAAAGCAGTACAGGTGCCCGTTGACGCAGCGCCTATGAAAGTCATCACTTCACGAAATGGAAAGCTGATTGGAAGAATGATGACAATTTCGATTGAGGAGTTGGGGAAGAGGGCTAAGTAATACAGGTTGTCATTGTTGTCGTTGTTGTTATTGTTAAACTCTATCCTTTTTGTATCTGCTCACAAAAATAGACAACTATGAAAACCATGACAACGATGATAATAATGATATATATTTTTAAAAAATAATTATGAACAAAATCCGCTGGGGCATCCTCGCTTGTGGTAAAATCGCTAAAAAATTCGCAGCTGATTTGAAGTTGGTAGAAGATGGTGAGTTGATTGCTGTTGCTTCAAGAGACATTGAACGAGCAAAACAATTTGCAGCAGAGTTTCCAGCAAAATATGTGTTTGGTTCGTATGAAGAGCTGGTGAATTGTGAAGAAGTGGATGCTATTTACGTTGCGAGTCCGCATAGCCATCACCATGAACACACCCTTTTGTGTTTGAATCACGGCAAAGCCGTGTTGTGTGAAAAGGCATTCGCGATCAATCAGCAGCAGGCGAAAGAGATGATTGAATTGGCCAGGACGAAAAAGGTTTTTTTGATGGAGGCACTTTGGACGCGCTTTCTTCCCCATTATTTGAAGGTCCGTGACATGATTGCTGAAGGGAAATTGGGAGAACTGAAAGGGGTGTTGGCCAATTTCGGATTCAAGCCACCAGAGCCTGTTTCACCCAGGTTGTTTGAGCCGGCATTGGGTGGCGGGAGTCTTCTGGATATAGGTATCTATCCTGTATTCCTCGCACAATCCATTTTGGGAGTGCCTGACAGCATCACCGCTAAAATGGATACAGCACATACTGGTGTGGATGAACAATGTTCAATGGTCTTTCATTATAAGAATGGCATGACAGCTAATCTTTTTTCGACCCTCGCCTCCAATTTGGAAACCGATGCGGATATTTTTGGAACCAAGGGACGTATACGATTGACGAATCGATTTTACGAACCCTCCGCAACCATTCAATACTACCCCGATATCATTACATCACGCACCATCATCCCCATTGAAAAAGAGGCCGGCTGGGGCTACCAGCACGAAATCAGGCATGTCAACGAATGTCTTCAAAAAGGATTGACTGAAAGTCCGGTTTGGATTTTAGATGATACTTTCAATCTTATGCAAACGCTCGATGCGATCAGGGAACAGATGGGGTTGAGGTATTCTGTTGACGGTTAACATTTAACAGTTGTAGGTTATAGGTTATAAGTTATAAGTTTTCCAATTTTTTTCTACAAATTGAATGAACTTATTGATCATTTTACTGAGTTCTAAATATTTCAATCTTAGTTGATTACATTGATTATTCAGTTCAGGGTAGAGTGTGCCAATTTTCTCAAGGTGAAAAATAATTTCAATACTGCTTGCATGTGAGAATATCAAAAATCTGATGAACTCCGATTTGTATCTTCTTCTACCATAGCCTTCCACTATGTTGGTTACAACTGAATCAGATGCTCTCCTTATCTGACTGCCCAATTCGTAAAGTTCAAATTTTGGTAGCTTTTTTGATATCTGATAAGTGTCAAAAAATAGACTTTTACCTCTTTTGAATATGTCCAGATCTTCGTAAGAACTCATTGTCAAAAGAACGGCATTCTTTGGCTTTGGATTTTGTTTAAATCACCATCCTAGAACGTTTTTTGCCGTTATCTTATAACTTATAACCTACAACTTACAACTATCAATCCTTATCTGTTAAACAGTTGAAAATGTTGAAAACTCGTGCATAAACCCACACCCTCAAACATTATATTTGTTGCTTGACTAAAAAATGAGACAGTGAGACTAAAGAGTTTAGAAATCAAGGGGTTCAAGAGCTTTGCGGACAAGACAGTTGTCAATTTTGACGAGGGAATTACGGGTATTATCGGTCCCAATGGATGCGGTAAGAGCAATATTGTCGATTCCATCCGTTGGGTAATCGGTGAGCATAAAATCAGCAACCTGAGGAGTGAGAATCTGGAGAGCCTGGTGTTCAATGGTTCCAAGAACAGGGGTCCTAGTGGACTCGCTGAGGTGAGTCTCACTTTTGAGAATACCAAGAACCTGCTTCCAACTGAATTCAACACGGTTACAGTTACCCGCAAATTCTATAAAAGCGGCGAAAGCGAATACAGACTGAATGATGTACAATGCCGCCTGAAAGACATCCATAACCTATTCCTCGATACTGGCGTAAGCACCGACAGTTATGCCATCATTGAATTGGGAATGGTGGACGATATCATCAAGGACAAAGACAACAGCAGAAGAAAAATGCTGGAGCAGGCTGCAGGTATCAGCATCTACAAAACCAGGAAAAAAGAAGCCAAGTTGAAGCTGGATGCAACAGAACAGGATCTCGCGCGTATCGAGGACTTGCTGTTTGAGATCAACAACCAGCTGAAGGCACTCGAGAGCCAGGCGAAAAAAGCAGAGAAATACCTCGAAATCAAAAAGGAATACAAGATCAAATCCATCGAACTCGCGAAAGCTGCATTGGAAGGATTCAATATTCAATACAAGGAGCTGACTGAGCAGCAACAGCAGGAGACGGACAAGCGATTTGAATTAGAGGCAAAGATCAGTACTGAAGAAGCTGACCTAGAAAAGAAAAAAGTTGAATTCATCGAACAGGAAAAAGCTTTGCAGCAGATGCAGGCAACGTTCAATGAATTGGTGAATACCATCCGCAGCAAAGAGAATGAAAAGAACCTCGCACAGCAGCGACTGCAATATTTGAAGGAAAAAGAAACAACCTTGAATGAGTTTCTTTCAAAAGCAGGTGGACAATCATCCGGACTGGAAGAGAGCATTCGTTTTTCAGAGACACAAATCGCTGAAGAAGAAGTGAAGCTTGCTGGTATTCAGGAAGACTTGAATGCATTGCAGCTGCAGGTGGAAGACAGTCGCCGAGCATTTGATGAGAAAAGAGCAATGGTGGATGAGCTGAGAATGAAAAATCAGCAATTGCAACGCAGTCAGTTCGAGGCAGAAAAAAATGTTGCCATCAAGGATACTTCGATGATGAATATTGAAAAATCGATTCATCTCATCAAAGAAGAACAGGCTCATCGCAGTTCCCAATTGGCTGAACTCACTCAACATAAATCACAGAATGCTGAAGAGCTTGAGGGTGCAAAAACCCGTTTGGGTTCCTTGCAAACTCAGCACGAAGAGGTTAAGCAGCAAATCTTGGATACACAATCCAATCTCGAGCAACTCCGTACCCACCTCGCTGATGAGAGTCGCAAGCTGGATTCCAAAAAGAATGAACACGCCCTTTTGAAGAGTCTGATTGATTCAATGGAGGGGTATCCTGAAAGCGTTAAATTCTTACACAACAATGAGGGATGGAACCATACTTCACCCATTCTTTCAGATATCATTTATGTTAAGCAGGAATACCGCGCTGCAGTTGAAAACGTATTGGAGTCTTATCTCAATTATTATGTTGTCAATGATTTGCAGGAAGGATTGAAGGCTGTGCACTTGTTGGGCGAAAACAAAAAAGGCAAGGCCAATTTCTTTTTATTGGACAAACTCAATGCAGAGTTTGGAAGTCAGCAAATGAATCCGCATGCTATACCTGGAACCATTGCGGCAACGGATGTGGTAGAGTATGATGCCAAGTACAGCAACCTCGTAAAATATTTATTGGGGAATGTTTTAATTGCTGAGGATGAATCAGCGTTGGAAAACGCAAACGGTTCTATCATCCTCGAACGCAATGGTAAATATGTGAAGGGGAAATATTCACTTACAGGCGGAAGTGTTGGATTGTTTGAAGGAAATAAAATTGGCAGGGTCAAGAATCTCGAGAAACTCGAAAGCGAAATTGAAGCACAGGAAGTTGTAGTTGATGCTTTGAAAAAAGATATCCAGTCAAGACATGATCAGGTACTGGAGTTCAACAACAAGCTGCAGGAAAAAACCATCGCAGAAGCACAGTTGCGCATACAGGAATTGAGCAATGCGTCTTTCGCAATTCAAAATAAAATTGAATCCATCCATGTCTCGGATGAAAACGCATCCAAGCGTTTGGCTGAACTGGAACATCAATTGCAGGAGAGTCAGCGTGGAATAGAATCGGAGCGTCAGGCTTTGCATCAGTTCAATGAGGATTTAAAAGCCATGACTGAAAAAATTGCATTGATTGAAACGGATTATTCTTCTGCTGAAACAGCATACAATGCCATCAATGCAACATTCAATGAATCCAACATTCAATTGGCAAAGCAGCAAAGCAAGCTGTCCAGCGTAAAGCAGGAAGCAACTTTTAAGCAGAACCAGTTGCAAGAGTTGAAATCACAAATTGACAGCAGCAATGTTCAGTTGTCTGAAGCAACGGGTAATATTTCAGAGACCAATGCGAGTCTCCAGTTGATTGAACAAGAGTTGTTGGAACTCTATCGTCGCAAGGAAGAAGACGGAAGAATATTGAACGATGCAGACCAGGCATATTACAATACCAGAAATTCTCTCAACGAGCGTGAAAGCGAATTGAGGCATCGTGTGAAAGAGAAAGAGCAGGTTGATCAATTGCTGAATATGATCAAGGACAAGATCAATGAGTTGCGTTTGCAATTGGCTGGTATCAAAGAGCGGTTGAGTGTGGAGTTCAATGTTGATATCGATCAAATTCTTGATGAGCCACGCGAGACAGAAGAGGCATTGGAAGATTTGCAGGCTGACTGTGATCGCATGAGAAAAAGATTGGAGAACATCGGTGAAGTGAATCCTACTGCAGTTGAGGCATTTGTGGAAATGAAGAAACGATATGAATTCATTGTTGAACAAAAGAATGATCTGGTCAGTGCGAAAGATACCCTGATGCAGACCATTCAAGAAGTGGAAACCACTGCCAACCAGAAGTTCCTTTCTACCTTTAATCAGGTGCGTGAAAACTTCCAGCGTGTATTCAAGGCCTTGTTTACCGAGGACGATACAGCGGATATGATACTTGAAAATCCGGATGATCTCGCTGAAACCGGAATTGACATTGTTGCAAAGCCCAAGGGCAAACGTCCAACCAGCATCACCCAGCTCAGTGGTGGAGAGAAGACACTCACTGCAACGGCATTGTTGTTCGCCATCTACTTGATCAAGCCCGCTCCATTCTGTATTCTGGATGAGGTGGATGCTCCTTTGGATGATGCCAATGTTGGCAAGTTCACCAACATGATCCGCCAGTTCAGCAAGGAGTCACAATTCATCATGGTTACCCACAACAAACAAACCATGGCTGCTGTAGATGTCATCTATGGTGTTACCATGCAAGAGCAAGGGGTGAGTAAACTCGTACCGGTGGATTTTAGAAGTCTTAATTGAGTTAACAGTTAACTGTTAACCGTTAACTGTCAACTGTGGAAAATAATCTCCTCAAAACAAATTACTTTTTCATCGGCATTGCCGGGACCGGCATGAGTGCGATTGCTCAGTATTTAAAAGCAGCGGGACATACAGTCGCTGGTTCTGATCGCCAATTTCAAAAAGACCAATTCAATGAAAGCCTCGCTGCACTTGAGGCTGAGGGCATCCAATGTTTTGAGCAAGGCGCCAATGGGATTTCAAATGATATTGATGTAGTAGTAGTGTCAACAGCCATTGAGCCATCCGTTCCAGAAGTGCAGCAGGCTTTAGCGCTTGGCAAGTCCATCAAAAAAAGAAGTGAAATCCTCGCTGAAATTGTTTTGCAAAAAAAGTCCATCGCCATTGGAGGTACATCAGGGAAGAGTACTACAACGGCAATGCTGTTTGAAATCCTCGATCATGCGGGATTGAAACCTTCTGTTATCGGAGGCGCGGGACTCACACGGTTGATCAAGCAGGGAAAGATCGGGAACGCGGCGTATGGTGAAGGTGAATGGTTGGTGATTGAAGCAGATGAAAGCGATGGATCCATTGTGCAATATCATCCTGAAATAGGGGTCTTGCTGAATGTTGACAAGGATCATCAAGATCTGGATGCATTGATGGATTTATTCAAGACATTTAAAAATCATTCCAACAAATTCATTGTAAACAAATCTCATCCGCTCGCTGCATCACTTTCTTCCAACGATGAATATGATTTTGATGTTGAGGAGAATGCCGTTTCAACTATTCATGCAGATCATTATACACAAGACGGTCCAGCCATTCAGTTCAAAGTTGGCCAGATCGATTTTTCAATACATACTCCCGGCAAGCACAATATGGAAAATGCTTTGGCGGCGATTGCTGCAGCGCATGCAGTTGGCGTTGATTTGCAAACTGCGGCTGATGCATTGAAAGGGTATGAGGGTATTTACAGGAGGCATCAAGTATTGGGCGTCAAGAAAGGCATTACGGTGATAGATGATTTCGCACACAATCCAGTAAAATGTGCAAGATCAATAGAAGCTTGTCAGCCTTTCTCTGAAAAACTAATAGCATGGTTTCAACCCCACGGTTACGGTCCCACGCGCTTTTTGCGCCATGATTTTGTCGACGAAATCGCAAAAATCCTTCGTCCCCAGGATGAAATCTGGATGAGCGAGATTTATTATGCCGGGGGCACTGCGGTAAAAGATATTTCTGCAAACGATCTGATCCAGGATCTAAAAAACAGAGGTGTACATGCCTATTTTGTTGAAGATAGAAATCACTTGATACCCGCCATGCGTCAACATTTTACCGCATCCACCACG
>JACCDG010219251.1_pt1 | contig 13070 bp, 13 predicted proteins | sample 7442471 | NCBI WGS metagenome assembly JACCDG01 (sample SAMN15323444, study PRJNA562643) | freshwater metagenome | isolation source: river surface water | place: USA:Blue River Watershed | collected 2017-08-17 | reverse complement strand
TAGGTCATTTATCTGGTCTGACCGGAATAGCGAAAGATATAGGCCATGGCATATCCGGTGGTTTGCAAAGTATGGCAAACGGAGGGAATTTTGGATCAGGTTTTGCGGGAGGCTTTGTAGGGAGTGTTGCAGGAGGTATGAGCGAAGGCCAGGGGATGTTTGAGAGAGCTGGGATAGCGGGATTAGCAGCCGGAACAACATCGTGGGCAACGGGTGGGGATTTTGCAACTGGATTTCAATCTGGGTTTAGTAAGGTGTTGTATAATGACTTTGGAGAATTTACTTCAAAAATGATGGGGGATTATTTGGGAAGAGAATTGAGTTCTTATGGCCAAATGTTTGGGAATATGAAAAAAACTGTAGAGAATTCTGTGGGTAAACTATTGAATAATGCAGGAAACTTGGCAACCGCAGGTCAAATAGTAGGAAAAGCAACTTCTATGGCTAAAATAGAACTAAGGGCTCAAACTATTGGCCGAGCTATAGCTGTAGGTCAAGGTGTTAAAGCTGTTGCAGATTATAAGCGTAAAAAAATTTCTGGCCAAGAAGCCCTAGAGCAAGTAGGAAATGCTGCATTTGATGCAGGGGCTAATCCGGTTACTGTAGCTATTAAGTCAATATTTTTTTGGGAGGTTCCAATCTATTGAATATAGACACGAATGTTAGAAAAGCACTATTTAAAATATGGAAAGGCTTAGCTATTGTTTTAATACCTTTATTTGTTGTTTTTCCAGACGAAACGCATTTAGACGGTTATGGAGAACTAATATCTATTATATGTTTATTAGGGTTAGCTTGGTTGAATTATAAGGTGTTTGATTTGTATAAAAAAAAATTTGGATTCGATTCTGATTTCGATAATATCCAATGGATTAAGGGAAAGAAAGGGTTTAGCTATATGGCTGTAGCAATTGCATGCGCAATATTTTTATTTGCCTATGTTTTAAAATAAACCAGAGTTGCAGGTTCCCTTAAGTACAATAATTAATGTGTTTTTTTAACTTGAAAGGAGTTTTATTTAGATGTAAGAGATGGAACTATGTCAGAAGAAGATGCCTATTTGTCTGTTGGTTTATCTGCATATGCTTTGATCCCAGGATTGCCAAAAATTTTTCAATATTCTCGTAGTGCTGTTGGGTTGGTTAACGATCTTGCTTCAAGTTTGAAGTCAACCCCGAAAAAAGAGAAGGAGAAATAATTATGAACTCAAAAATTTTATCTATAGGTTCGTTTATTCTGTCGTTTTTGCATCTTTTATATTTTCTTTATTTAAAACAAAAAGATAAAGAGGCCCTCTTTATAGAGCGTAATTTTCAGGAAAGTCGTAGTGCTTCAGGTGCAGTAGTTTTTTTTATTCTTGGAGTAGTGTTCTGGAATAGCTGAGTAGATATTTTAAAGAGGATAGGATAAGTTAAAAATGGATTTGACAATAAACATAAATGAAAATAACCCGTTAATGTACACATATACTGCCCCAATTAAGAATCCGTTAAAATTAAGTTTAACCTAATAAGGAATCCCAATGAAAAAAATATTTTCAATTTTTTGTCTTATCATCAGTTACAGCGTCGTACTCCATGCTGACCCTGTTATCGATCTCATCAACAAAGTCAAAGCCTATGAAGCCAAGACTCCTGTATATTTTGAGTCTACAGAAACGTATGAGTATGGATCTGATCATAAAACGATGTCGAAGCAATACGCTGTTCTTAAAAAAGGTGATAATCAGGTTGTTCAAGATAAATCAAATAACCAGGTTAGTGTTAAAAAAGGTAAGAAAGAGAAGGTTTTAGTAGCGTATTCCATAGCTGAGGGAACGAGTATCCCTTCGATTTTAGATAGCTTTTTAGAGTCGTATCAATCCGAGAATTTTGAGGCTAAAATTAGTGCAAAAGACGAGACTTATGTGATTAAAGCTAACCGGAATGGGATTGAATTTAAGATGGTATTTGCCAAATCCCCTGTTGTTTTGCTCTCATATGAAAGTAAAGATAAAGCCGATAAAGTGCTTTCTGAAGGTCAATTTAGCTACGATTTTGATAAAGGTTTTGCGAGATTAACACAGAGCGAAGAAAAAGGCTGGATTATGCAAAATGATAAACCTGTTATTCCGTTCAAAAAAACAGTGGTTTATAGCCAATACAAAACTGTGGATTCTGTTAGCGAGGATGATTTTGATGATGATGTGGTGAAAAGACAAGTCTTCAAAAAACCAAAAGATTAAGTTTAAAAGGAGTGTAATGTGATTACGTTAAGAGTTAAACAACAATTTCTAAAACCAGCCCTGGTAATAGGTTTAGGGCTTTCATTTGTGAGCCTGATAGGTTGTTCAGCAGCCAATTCTGTTGGAGGAACTGGAAATAGTACAGGAACGGCTTTTGCAACAACAGAAGAAAAAACAGCTTTGGCCAGTATCGATGGAAAGACAGGCTTTATGAATAGTGGGTCTGGCGGGACTGGTGCAACATCATCCAGCGTATCTGGAAAAATCAGTATTCAGAAAATAGGTGGCGGGGTTGATAGTGATCAAATGACCTTTGATGGGGTTAGTTATCAACTTCCAGATACCAATCATGTGCAAATTGATGGAAAACAATTTCATGTGATGTTTAATCAGGTTGCTCCAAAAATGGGTTCAGCTGACACACGGTTTGTATATCTGGAGCAGTACATTTCAAGTACTGAAAATGCCAAAACAAAAATTGTGATGCAAGAGCGAGATACCGATGCATTTAACACCCACCTTCTTTTTCAAACGATTACCGGTACTTATTTGGACGCACATCCAGAAGAATTTCAAAATGGAACCGTGATTCCGTCTGAACAATTTAATGGACGAGTTACCTACAATGGCCCAGGCGGGACAACAGTGGCTCGATTTGATTTTTCTGGTGGAACCATGATGATTTTTAAAACAGCCAATCCCCAAAAATATCTTCAGGTTTTGGATTGGCCCTTCCAATTAACAATAAAAGGCAACACTTTTAAGGGGCGTTTCCAGTTTGATGGAACTAAGTTAACAGAAACAGCTTTAATAAGTATGACTTCGGATCTTACTACGTTAGATGGAACCAGAAAAGTAGGACAGATTACTATTACAGATGGAATAACTGTACCTATTAAAGTTCGTGTGTATAACAGTAAAGGTGAACTTGAAGATGCTGTTTCAACTCAATAAGTGGTAGTTTTGGAAAAGCTTCTCATAACAAACGCACAATTAATCAAAAGTGTTTCGGAATCACAGTTCATACTTTGCACCCAAGCCATATACGGTGCTTATTTGTCCTTCAGTTAAATTTACAGAAGCTCCAATGCCCAACGATAAAGTCGGGATGAGTTTTTGGTAAAACGTACCGCCAAGAGAGTAGGCTACTGTACGTTTTTCTATGTGCTCAATAGAAGGAATAAAGTAATTGGTATCGAGATAGTATTGGTAATACTTATAATTAACAATGCCAAGCTCCATAAGGAGATTTTGATTGTTACTGATATGCATGAAGTGAGAAATATTCATTCCATAAGATACTTTTTCATCAGAATCAGTTGCTGAATAAACTCTGGGATAAAGATCATCATGACTAACTGAACAAAATAAAGAAAATGTGAAAGGAAGAATCGGATTCTGTTTTATTAAAGCAAACTCTAAACCGACCTGGGTCTGTTTAATATCCATATGGAGTGCACTTATAGAACTTTGACTAGCAGCATATGTTAATCCTAGATTGCCCCATAATACACAGGTGCCTCCTAAAATAGTAGTTTGATCTTCCCCATTTGAAGCCGATCCTACTTTAAGTAAAATTCCAGACTTACTTTCGAGAAAATCTGAAACTTCTGACCATGATTTTTTACCAAAAAAAATAATAAATAAGACTAAAAAGAAAAATGTTTTTTTATTTGTAAAAATATTTGAGTTCATTTTAAATTCTTTCAAGAAACTAATTGTAAATAAAAATAGCGTGAGTTTTTAATTTAATAGGAATTCTATACTTAAATTTTATTTTTTTCAAAATAAATTTATAAAATCTTACTAAAAGAGGTGTGATTAAGAATCGGTTTGATAAAAATCTTTACGATTTTTTTACACATCCCCCGCTTTTTTTAACACCAAATCCTCCTTTTCCAGATTTATACTGAATCATCACTAAACAAGGTGCCTCACTATATTGTGAAAGGAAGATGTTGATGAAGAAATCGGGTTTGATTTTGGGTGTGATAGCCTCGGTCGGTGTTATGTTGTGTAGTTCCGTTCATGGAGCAAACTGGACATATTCGGGATATACGGAAGGCTTTTACGGATATAGTTCTTCTTCTGGGTCTTCAAAGCTTTATCCATTTATTTACAGTTATCCAGATACGAACGGTTTAAGGCTGAATCACGCTCAAATGGAGCTGAATTATAATTCGGAAGACTGGTTTGGACATGCGGGTATCCATACGGGGCGTTATGTAGAAGAGAACTATGCGGCTGAACCTGCTTTTTTAAGGTCGATTTATACGGCGAGCATCGGAAAGCGTTTCTCATCACTTTTGAGTCTGGAAGCTGGTGTTTTTACGTCACATATCGGGCTTGAATCTGCCATCGGTAAAGATAACTGGACATTAAGTCGCTCTGTCATGGCGGATAATTCTCCTTATTTTGAGTCAGGCGTGAAGCTGAATGTCGTTCCAAATGATACGGTGTCGGTTTCGTTTTTGGTGTTGAATGGCTGGCAAAATATCTCTGATACTAATGATAACAAAGCGTTTGGGACACAGATTCAATGGAAGCCAAATCCCTCTTTTTTATTAAATTCAAGTACATTTATAGGGAACGAGCAGCCTGCTGGGTCTCCATCAAAACAACGTTATTTTCATGATCTCTATGCGGTGATTGCACTTTCGGATTCCTGGTCTTTAGCTCCGGTTTTGGATATGGGGATTCAGGAAAATGGAAGCGGAGGCTGGGACAGCTGGGGAGGTGTTGCTGTGTTGAATCAATGGAAAATGCACCCTTCATGGCGGTTGGGTGCCCGTCTGGAATATTTTTCTGACCCAGCTCATGTTGTAAGCAGTGGTGCGGATGCCGTCTTGTCGGCCTCAATAAACTCGGATCATGTGGTTGCCGATCACCTGTTGTGGCGCAATGAACTTAAAACATACTGGAATTTGCCTACATCCAGTACAACGTTTTTAACCTCATTATCCTGGGCATTTGAAGGAGGATTTTAATGACCATTCAATCCTGGTTGGAGTTACTGTTGTTTGGTGCCTCTTTGATTTTTCTGACTCCGTTCTTGGGTCGTTATATCGCTTATATTTTTCGTATGAATGAAAATAAAATACCGGTCTTAAAATCGATAGAAGCTGTTGTTTTTAGGATGTCAGGTATTGATAAGCATAAAGAAATGAACTGGAAACGATATGCCTTGGCAGTGATCCAGTTCCATCTTATTGGGTTTTTAGCTTTGTTTGTCATGATGCTTTTTCAGTCTGGATTGCCGTTAAATCCCGCTTCTCTTTCGGGGGTGTCCTGGCATTTGGCGTTTAATACGGCCATTAGCTTTATCACCAATACGAACTGGCAATCTTATGCTGGTGAAACAACGTTCGGATATGTTGTTCAAATGATAGGGTTGGGCGTTCAGAATTTTCTAAGTGCAGCTGCAGGGATTGCTGTTTTGTTTGCATTGATGCGGGCTCTTATTCGAAAAGAGACCTCTCTTTTAGGGAATTTTTGGGTGGATATCTGTCGTATTACTCTCTATTTATTAGTGCCGTTGTCTGTGTTTTTTGCTGTTGGGCTTGTAAGTCAGGGTGTTATTCAAAATTTTAATAAACCGGTTGTTGTAAAAACAATAGAGGGCGATACTCAAACCATTCCACAGGGGCCGGCAGCCTCTCAGATTGCGATCAAGCAGCTGGGTACAAATGGAGGTGGATTTTTTAATGCCAACAGTGCCCACCCTTATGAAAACCCTACGCCTTTGTCCAATTTTTTTGAAGTGTTGGCCATTCTTTTAATTCCTTCGGCTCTGGTTTGGACCTATGGGGATGTTGTGAAAAATCGTCGTCATGGCTGGGTGATCTGGTGGGTGATGGCTGGTATTTTTGTGGCCGGGCTTGCTTTGTCTTTGTATTCGGAAACACACATGGGGTTTGTAAATTGGGAGGGGAAGGAAACCCGATTTGGTATTACGGGCAGTGTGCTTTGGTCTGCGGCAACCACGGTGGCATCGAATGGTAGTGTCAATGCGATGCATTCCAGTCTTAGTCCTCTTTCTGGCGGTGTTGCCTTGTTTAATATGATGTTAGGGGAAATTATTTTTGGAGGTGTGGGTTCAGGATTATACGGGATGATTCTCTTTATTATTCTGACCTTATTTCTGGCTGGATTGATGGTGGGCCGAACGCCGGAATATCTGGGTAAAAAACTGGGTATTTTTGAGATGAAAATGGTGGTGATTGGATTACTGCTGCCCAATGCCTTTATTTTGCTTGGAACCATGCTGGCTGTCATGCTGCCTCAGGGATTGTCTAGTCTGATGCATCAGGGGCCACATGGGTTTTCGGAAATGGTGTATGCGTTTACCTCCGCTTGTGCCAATAACGGCAGTGCCTTTGCCGGATTAAATGCCAACACATCTTTTTATAACACGGCCCTGGGCATCTGTATGTTGATAGGTCGTTTTGGCGTTATTTTCCCGGTTTTGGCTATAGCCGGAAGTCTGGCCAGGCAAAAAATTGTTCCTGAATCATCTGGAACTTTGCCTACCCATACGGTTGTTTTTGGACTTTTACTGGCCTCTACCATTCTGCTGTTTGCCGGGCTTACGTTTTTCCCAACCCTATGTCTGGGCCCGATTGTTGAACATTTACTACTGAATTCTGGAGTGGCGCTATGAAAAATCACTATTTTTTTGCAATAAAACAATCTTTTTTGAGGCTAAATCCATGGTCTTTAAGACATAATCTGGTGATTCTAGCAACCTATATCAGCGCAGTTGTATCAACGGTTTTTTGTTTCTATTCACCACAAGCCGATCTTGGTTTTGAAATCCAAATTAGTATCTGGTTGTGGTTAACCGTTCTTTTTGCCAATTTTGCAGAAGCATTAGCCGAAGGACGGGGAAAGGCTCATGCTGAAAGTCTTCGTCGAAACTCCGAATCGGCTGTTGTCCATAAAAAAATGGGAGATGTAGAGGTAAAACTGTCGGCTTTGGAGCTGAAAAAAGGCGATCTCATTGTTTGCCGGGCAGGCGATATGATTCCTGTTGATGGCGAAGTTGTAGAGGGAATAGCCAGCGTGGATGAGTCTGCCATCACCGGAGAATCGGCACCCGTAATACGTGAAAGCGGAGGCGACCGAAGTGCTGTTACCGGTGGAACAACTGTACTCAGTGATGAAATTGTTATTTCTGTTACAGCTGAATCCGGCCAGGGGTTTATGGACAGAATGATTAGTTTGATTGAAAGTGCTGTGCGGCAAAAAACGCCTAATGAAAAAGCCTTGGACGTGTTGTTGTTTGCCTTAACCCTGTTGTTTATTTTAGTGGTAATTTCTCTTCCGGCTTTTGTTGGATTTACTCAACATGCTGTTTATTCCGGCTTGTCTGTACCTGTGTTGCTGGCTTTGTTTGTGTGCCTTATTCCTACCACAATTGGCGGATTGCTAAGTGCTGTAGGTATTGCTGGCATGGATCGGTTAATACGAAAAAATGTTGTGGCCAAAAACGGAAGAGCGGTAGAGGCTGCAGGTGACATTACTGTACTTCTTCTGGATAAAACAGGAACCATAACCTTGGGAAACAGACTGGCTGTGGCTTTTCATCCTGTAGAAGGTGTTTCCATGGATGAGCTGATACAGGCGGCTTATACATCCTCACTTTCTGATGAAACCCCTGAAGGCCGCTCTATTATTACCCTGGCTAAAAAATTAGTTGGATTAAAACCGCTGGAGCAGCCTTTTGTTGACCCTGTGTTTATTCCTTTTTCTGCAAAAACAAGAATGAGTGGTGTAGACAGTGTTGATAAAAACGGGAGGGTATTTAGTATCAGAAAAGGTGCAACTGATGCGGTTCAGAAGTGGGTACAAACACCTCTTTCCAAAAAAGCTTTGGATGTTACCCATCGTATTGCAAGTGGTGGAGGAACGCCGCTGGCTGTGGCATCCAATCAAAAAATTTTAGGAATTATTGAGTTAAAAGATATCGTAAAAAGCGGTATCAACGAGCGTTTTTTACAACTTAGAAAAATGGGAATCAAAACGGTGATGATTACCGGAGATAATCCCGCAACCGCTGCGGCAATTGCTGCAGAAGCCGGCGTTGACGATTTTATTGCCCAGGCCACTCCTGAAGATAAGCTGAACCGTATTAAATCCGAACAGGCCCAAGGTTATCTCGTAGCTATGACAGGTGATGGAACAAACGATGCTCCAGCATTGGCCCAGGCCGATGTGGGTGTGGCCATGAATCTGGGAACCCAGGCTGCAAGAGATGCCGGAAATATGGTGGATTTGGACAGTAACCCTACAAAACTGATTGAAATTGTGGAAACCGGCAAGCAGCTTCTCATGACAAGAGGGGCCCTAACCACGTTTAGTATCGCCAATGATGTGGCCAAATATTTTGCCATTCTTCCGGCTCTGTTTGTGTCAATTTATGCGCTTCAGCCTGGAAAAACAGGCCCATTAAGTGTGTTGAATATTATGAGGCTTGCTTCATCTCACAGTGCCATTTTAAGTGCGGTTATTTTTAATGCCCTGATTGTAATTGCCTTAATTCCATTGGCTTTAAGAGGTGTGACGTATAAACCTCAGGAAGCCTCGTCTCTTTTAGTGAAAAATCTACTCATATATGGTGCCGGGGGCATTGTTATTCCCTTTATTGGTATCAAGCTTATTGATGTTGTTATTACCGTTTTAAATCTGGTTTAGGAGGATTATGTATGATTGCTTTGCGTCTTTTTATTGTACTGACTTTTATTACGGGAATTCTTTACCCTGTTACGGTAACCGGGGTGTCTCATTTGTTTTTTAAGCAACAGGCTAATGGTAGCATTCTTTATGAACAGGGTAGGGCTGTTGGCTCCAAACTGATTGCCCAGAAATTTAAATCCACCTCTTATTTTTGGCCCAGACCTTCAGCTGTTGATTACAATCCGTTGCCGTCTGGCGGCAGTAATCTGTCTCCTTCATCAAAAAAATTTAATAAAGAAGCCTTAGCCAGCGGAAGCGGTCTTGATCCTGATATTACCGCTGCTGCTGCCTATGCCCAGATTGATCGTATTGTAGACTCACGGCATTTTAACGAGACTCAGAAACAGCAAGTGATGCATCTGGTGACCCGTCATATCCAACATCCTGATTTAGGGATTTTGGGTGTGGATCGTGTTAATGTGCTGCTTCTGAATATGGCCCTGGATCGGTTACACTGATAGAAATGGCGATAAGAGGCAAGTTAACAGTTTTTTTAGGAATGGCACCCGGTGTTGGAAAAACATATGCCATGCTTCAGTCTGCCGCTGTTCTTTTGGATGAAAATGTAGATGTTGTGAGTGGCTATGTCGAAACCCATGGCCGAAAAGATACCGAAGCTTTACTTCACGGTATTCCTGTAATCGAGAGGCACAGGCTGTTTTATCAGGGAAGATCCTTTGAAGAGTTAGATCTGGATGCCGTTTTGCAGCGTCATCCGTCTCTTGTACTAATCGATGAGCTGGCTCATACCAATGTTCCGGGTTCCTTACATGAAAAACGCTGGCAGGATGTGCAAACCCTGCTGGATGCCGGAATCGATGTGTATACAACCCTGAATATTCAACATGTCGAAAGCCGAAGTGGTGATGTTCAGGGCATGACTGGCGTCCCTGTTTTTGAAACTGTTCCCGATCTGATCCTGGAAAAAGCCGATTTTATCCGAATTATTGATCTCTCTCCCGACGAACTTTTAGACCGCCTTCGGGACGGAAAAGTCTATTTGCCTCACACCATCGAAAACGCTCAGACCCATTTTTTTAAACGGGAAACCTTATCCGCATTACGGGAATTATTGTTACGGTTTACCGCCGAAAAGGTAGACTCGGATCTGCAGAAATCAGCTGCTTTTCAAACCAAAAAAACGGTGTGGAATCTTAATGAACGCCTTATGGTTGCCGTCAGTCAAAGCCCTTCCTCTAAAATCTTAATTCGTACAGCAAGACGCCTGGCTTTTACACTGGGTGCGCCCTGGATTGCTGTTTATGTAAACCAGGGCTCTGTTCTGGATGTTGACGACAGGGATCGTTTGTCCCGACATCTGGATCTGGCCAAAAATCTGGGTGCTGAGGTCATTACTGTTACCGATACCGATTTAATGTCTGGCCTTAAGCGAATAGCGGCCGAAAAAAATGTGACTAAAATTTTAACGGGCCGTTCTGTTCCCAGCTGGTGGAATCTGTTTATCCCGGCTTTATCCCAGCGTTTTGTGAAAGAGCTTCCCGATTTGGATGTGTATGTGATTAAAATGCCAGCCGGACTTGGACGAAAACGCCTGTCGTGGATGTCTCGGCTTTTTTCTCAATCCTCACTAAAAGATGTTTTATGTGCAGCTTTTTTAATTGTAATGATGACAGGGTTAAGCCTTGTTTTGTTGCCATATATTGGATACCGATCTATTGGATTTTTATTTTTGCTGGCTATCTTGTTAATTGGCACCTTTGCTTCTGTTGCGGTTATTTTTTCAGCAACATTTATATCGGCTTTGATTTGGGACGTTGGCTTTATCCCTCCTTTTGGAACGCTGACGATTCAACAGCCTGAAGATATTGCCATGTGCATTGCTTTTTTTGGAACGGCTACTGTTATCGGTCTTTTTTCATACAGGCTTACGTTAAAAGAAATTCTTCTCAAACAAAAAGAAACCCAAACCTTTTTGCTATATCAAATTGCCAAATGCTTTTCTGAACATCACGATATATCGACCTGTGTGACTCACTTAAATGAGCTCATTTATCCATCTTTATCTGCCAAACTGGCTGTTATCCCAGCCTGGAGCCGTGATCCCTTTCATTATGAAGAAAAAGAGCAGGCTGTTCTGGATTGGGTTTTTAAACATCACAAATCGGCTGGATGGGCTACAGATACCCTACCTTTGGCCCAAAACTGGTACCTTCCTTTACTGACTCAGGATGATTGTGTTGGTGTTTTATCCATTACGCCGCTAAATCGTCAAAAATTTCTGCCTGAAGAAAAAGGCGTTTTGATTGCTATCTCTCAACAAATAGCCTCATTTTTGAAGAAAATTGATTTGGAGAAAACCGCTTTGGAAGCCCGACATCTGGAAGACTCCAAAAAATTATATGATTTGATTTTTGATTGTATTTCCCATGAGCTTAAAACGCCACTCACCTCTATTTTAGGAAATGTAAACGTGGCAAAACAGGCTCATCAAACCGATGGTCAATCTCCATTAGACGAGATTGAAAAATCTGCCAACCGCTTAAAAAAAATGATTGATAATTTGCTTGAAATCACAAAACTGACCACCGATTCTGTTGCTTTACATCAGGAATGGATAGATTTTAACGAGCTAATTCAACTTGTAATAGAGGGATTATCTCACGAGGGGACTATGCAAAACCTGACCGTTATACAGGAAGATGGATTCCCTTTAATTTGGGGAGATACGATTCTTCTTGAGAGGTTGTTTAGCAATCTGATTGGCAATGTGCTTCAACACTGTCCGCCTCAAACACCTGTTCGTATTGACGCTAAACGCGTATCGGATGTTGTGTGTATAACGGTATCTGATCAAGGCCCAGGTATTCCCGATAATTTTCATTATAAAGTTTTCCAGAAATTTTTCAGGCTCCCGGGTTCTATTCCCGGTGGAACGGGCCTCGGTCTTGCCATCTGCAGTAGAATTGCCGAGCTTCACCATGGTACAATCGATCTTGGTCATAATCTCCCCAAAGGCACAACCATAACCGTTTGTTTACCTCATCATGAAACCCCATAACGCTAAAATTCTGGTTGTAGATGACGAACCTCAAATTCGTAAGCTTTTGGATAGGGTTTTATCCGAAGCGGGTTATCAGGTTTTATGTGCCGAAACTGGGGCATCCGCCATGTTAAAAGTCGTTCAGGACAGACCCGATCTCGTCCTTTTGGATCTTCAGCTTCCCGATCAAAACGGCCTGAAGGTTTTGGAATCCGTTAGAAAAATCTCACAGGTGCCGGTTATTGTTTTAACCGTACAGGATAGCCAGGATGAAAAGGTAAAACTTCTGGAAGCTGGCGCCGATGATTATCTTACAAAACCCTTCGGTATTCCCGAACTTCTTGCTCGTATCAAGGTGGCTTTTCGCCATGGCTATACCCTAAATTCAACCTCTGCCGTCTTTATCCATAAAAACCTCGAGATCCATTTCCTAACCCGTCAGGTTCAGGTGCAGGGCCAACCCATCAAATTAACCGCAACCGAATACGATGTCCTAAAGCTTTTAGCCAAATATCCTGGAAAAATTATCACCCAACAGCAACTGCTTCAGGAAATATGGGGTGAACGATCGTTGGAATTTACACATTACCTTCGTATTTATGTCGCCCAATTACGTAAAAAACTGGAATGTTTTCCTGATTTAAAAGGCCTGATTATCACAGAACCCGGGATAGGGTATCGACTGGATGTAGGGTAGGGGATTGTCTAAAGTTCTGCATTAATGTTAATTTTATTTAAATATATTTCTTATTAAAATTGAATTAATGGATTATGACTGATTTTAAAAATAAATGGCGGGTGGATTCTGCACGATTACTGCATTGGAATTATGCGGCACCGGGTGCATATTTTGTTACGATGTGTACCAGAAATCGAATTCCTTTTTTTGGGCGGTTAAAATCCGGGTATATGGATTTATCGGAATTGGGGACATGTGCCCATAGGTGTTGGTTGGATATTCCCTTGCATTTTCCGGATGTTGTTTTGGATGCCCATATTGTTATGCCAAACCATGTTCATGGAATCGTTTGGATTTGTCCCAATGCCGGTAATCCCCGTGATTACCCCATGCCGTTACCCCTCCCAAATCCCATTACGAACCCCATGGCC
>JACCDG011741830.1_pt1 | contig 13071 bp, 14 predicted proteins | sample 7442471 | NCBI WGS metagenome assembly JACCDG01 (sample SAMN15323444, study PRJNA562643) | freshwater metagenome | isolation source: river surface water | place: USA:Blue River Watershed | collected 2017-08-17 | reverse complement strand
TGTGCCGTATATTCTTCTTTTAATGTTTATCTACAATATTTTTGCGCAACCATTATATGCGGCTCTGGTTAAAAAATACTCAATTACCTTAATTACTTTTTTTATGTTTTCAACGCCATTAATTACTGCATTTTTAAATAAAGTTTTATATGGACAACAAATACCAACGATTTTTGTGTTTTCGTGCTTTATGCTTTCCGGAGCTTTTGTGCTCTTTTATCGCAGCTCATAAAAGTAAAAATATTAATAATTTTTAAAAAATTTTTCACACTCTCGTCATCCTGAGGCGCGATCCAAGCGCCGTGAGGATCCAGAATTTATAAAGCACATTTTTTAGTTTATTGTATCATTATATAACACTATAAATTAAAATTTTTATAGACTTTCGTAATACAGATATGATATTTTTAATGAAAAGATCAGTCATGAAGAATGTTATTTTTAATTAAAGTGAATTTTTTATGGAAATAAAATATAAAAAAACAGCATACGCAAGCTTATTACTTATGTGCTTTGCGATAAAGCCAGCTGAACAAGATCAGATTGCAGGAATAGCACCAGTAACCGCATCATTATTAGAAAGAATAAAAGCTTTAGATTATAACTTTATTGATTTAGAAGCATTACAAGACTTGCAAGATGAAGTTGCGAAAGAAATAAAAAGATTGCAAGCAACTGTAACGTTTTGGGCTCTTTCTGATGAATGCACTGGATTGATGGCAGAAGCAGGAAAAATAGAGCGACAAATAAAGCAAAAAAAAACCAGCAAAGAATTTGATCAAAGAATGAGTAGCGTAAAAAAATCAAGTAGCAAACTAGTATCTAAAGAAGCATCTTTTGCGCCAAAAAGTATTCTTCCTCAGGTATTGGAATATACGCAAGCTAGAGACCTAAAAAATCAAGAACGTTATGATGCAATTATAGCCATGATTGATGCATTAGTTATTCCAGATATTAGTGCTTGTCGAGATGCTCTTTTAGGAACATTTAAAGATGGTGGTGGTGGTATTCCTGAAGGTTGCTATAATTTAGCAGTTGGGCCTTACTTAAAAGAGTGTCCACCGTTAGGTTTGTTGTCTGCTGCTACTAGAAACCTTCTTAAAGATGCTGTCGCTCGTGATTATCAAGAATACCTTAGAGGATCCAAATCATTGCCATTTGGTTTTGGTGCTAAAAAATTTGATAATCAAAATAATGTAGTAAATCTTTTAGAAAACTTAAGTATTGAGGAGCTTTTTTCTCTCTATCCATTATTATCAAACTATGCAGATCTTGATTTACGTCAAAGAATTGAAAATCATGTCTTACGTAAAAAAAAATTAGAAATTGGTGTTCAAGCAACAATGCAAGAAGCTGGAGCAGCTGACACAGAAGATGAAGAACTGAAAAGAGCGCTACTTATGAGCCTAAACCTTTCATAATATTTTTAAAATTATAGACTTTTGTAATACAGATATGATATTTTTAATAAAAAAAGCTGTATTTGAAAAGTTTTACATGTTAGCGAAAGAAATTTTTTATGAAAATAAAATGTAGCATAATACTTTATAGTATCTTATTAGTTGTTGGCATAAAAGGCGCAGAGGATTCGTTAACAGTTTTAGATATTTTGAATAAGCCTCGTAAAGAAATTCCTGGATACGTTAAAGGTCTTTCTTTGGACCGCGCTCAAGCATTTTTAACAGAATTAGAACAACCGGAATATCTAGCGCATCAAAATGGCCCATTATTAATTGCTAAGCTTAACGCTCAACTTAGAAGTTCATTCCAACCAGCAGCTGTACAGGTAGTGATGATACCTGAAGGCCAAAAAGATATATTAAAAGAAACGCTAGCACAAGCCGATAAAAGAATTGCTCAAGAATTAGCTGCAGAAAAAGCTGGTGAGGCTTTAGTGCAAGCTGGAGCTGCGATAGCTGCTGTTGAAGACGATGCAGAGGAACTTGCTGCAGCTATTGCAATGAGCATGGCAGAAACCCCTACTCAATCAAAAGAAAGAGAAAAAACTGAAGCTGTAAAAAAATATGAAGCAGAAAGAGACGCTATGCGTTCAAATTTAAATAAAGAATTTGAGACTATGCTTGGCTTAGCATTAGAATATCCAGACATAGCTAGTGATCATTTTGCAAATAAAGCCTTACAGTCGGCTTACAATAAAGCTAAAGAAAATTATCTTCGATTAAGCCCTGTTTATGAAGGCCATTATAGATTTTATCCGGACAAATGTTCAGAAAGAATGAGATTTTTATCTAGAGTCTTAACAAAATTGTCTGAAGTAAAAAGAAAACCAGTTTGTCTAATGTATGAAAATAATGCACCATTATTAAAATCTTGCGTTGCTCATAACGCTGAAAAATTAAATTTACTTGGAAGTTTCGGCCAATCATGTGACGCTAGATATAGTAATACAGATAGAATATTAAAAGATACTCTTGCTAGAAAACTTGATCAAAAATGTTTAGGTTATAAAACTGTTCCTTTTGATGCCGATAGATTTGCTGCTTTAGAGAATGCTTTAGTGCAAGATTATATTTTTCAAGATGAATCTATGTATGTTGAATATCCTGGTATTGGGCCAAAATATGTTGCTACAAATCTTGCTTTAGAAAGCTGTACCATTGATGAATTATTTTTTTTAAGAAAGCATGAAGTTTTAATTAGGAAAGATGAAATTGATGCAATTATTTTACCAAGATTAAAAGAGGTTGAAGAAGAAATTGTAGAACCAGATAGAACTTGCCCTATTTGTGTTGATGATTTATTTAATGGTTCATGTGAAGATTTAAATACTGCTCGCTGTGGTCATAGATTTCATAAACCATGTTTAATAAAATGGCGAACATCTGGTCAACAGCTTAGCAATTTTTGTCCATTGTGTAGGGAAAGATTATAGTTTAAAAAATGGAGAGTAATAATGAAAAAAATATACGCAGGATTAGTAAGTGTAATCTTTTTTAATGTCTTTGCAATGCACGAAGGAATGCGGCCAATAGATTTTGGTAATGGCGGCATTGATGGCGGTAGAACTTCTAAGCCAGAACCAATTGATCATAATGGAAGTAGAGATAGGCATCAAGATGATCCGAATGGCGCAACAACTTTTAGTGACAGGTTTCATTCAGGTGATCAAGGTGGTCAGCATGGAAATTCAGGCACTCCTCGTGAAGAGCCGCCTTCAGTAATTATTCATAGTGATCCTACCGTTTCGATTGCGCATGAATCTGGTTCAGGAGATAACGGAACTGATACCGGACAACAAAGAGCTCTTGCAGAAAGTGTAATTGCAAGTACTGATGCACCAGGAATCGGTGAGCAAGCTGATGCTAATCGCGCTCAATCTACAACTTCATCTGTACCTGCAAAGCAGGTTAAACCAAGAACATTAAAAGAAAAGATTAATTATTTTTTGCAAGAAGTATTGCATATAGGAAGTGATAAAGATCGACTTTTGCATAGAGAAAGAAATCTTGAATTAGCAACAACACCAGAAGCTAGAGCTGCTGCGTTAAAATCAATTGATGCTATTTATGATAATGTTAAGAATGATGTGCAAGCAAATAATAAAATTTTATTAGATAGATTAAAAACTTTGGATGGTCCTGTTTTAGCTAAATTTACAACTTCTTACGATGCATTTTTACAAAATGCGATAAGCAGAAAAGATGGATTTGTTCAAAAACAAATTACTAATTTTCAAGCAGTTAAGCCGATTGGTGATTTTAATGCTGACCTTGCACAACTTCATCAAATAGGAATAGAAGCTTACAATGTGCAAGACTATATTGTTTCTGCGTCTGATAGATACAGAGATATGATTGATTGGTCTATAAACCTTACTCGAAATGCTAAGTATGGAGAAGCTGCAGTAGTGCATGAATTAATAAGTTATTTTCTTCAAAAAAATACTAAAAAATTAAACGCAAAGATAGCGCAAATGAATGAATCAGCTTCAGGAGCAGGTGACAGATATCTAGCAGAAGCTAAAGCATTAATTAAAAGACGTTTTACAATATTAGAAAACTCTGAACATGAATATGTTAGAAATGGTGTTAATGAATTATCTGCATTTTATTTTCCACCGACAGCGAGTACATAAAAAAATATAAAATTAAAAAAAGGAGTAATAATGAAGAAGATTTTTATAGGAATGTTGTGCGCAGGTATTGCAAATCTGCAGGCAATGGAAGTTGAACATGGAATGCATAAACTTGTTCCTGTTAATACTGGAGCAACTGGTCATGCTGTAGATGGCACACGAGAAGTAGCTCATCGTGATGTTCAGCCTGGCGATGGTTCTCGACCTAAAACAATAGATAAAGATGGTGCTACTCGCACTTTGGGTATAACTGGTAAGCCAGATCCAAAAACTGATGTACCAAAAGCTCCTCAACCAGTTGCAAAACCAGGAACAGGAGAGTCTGGTGTTGCGCGTTCAGGTGTCGATGCTGGCTCAGTTGCTGGTTCTAAAGATTCTGGCGTTGCAAGAGATGTTATTGATGATGCTGGTGGCGCTCGTACCATTGGTGGTAGCGCAAATCCTCAGCCAAAACCAAGAACAGCAATCGAAAGCGTTAAAGCTTTTTTTGGTAAAATGTTTGGAAGTTATGAAACTCAAGTTAACCACTTGTCACTCGATGTTCAGTTAGCAAAAACACCAGAAGCAAAGCAGCAATATGTTGATAAAATTAATGCTATTTATAAAAAAATGTATCGACAATTAAATACAAGATCTATTTATATGGTGAGTGATGAAATAAATTTAATAAGTCATAGGGGATTATTGTTTAACATAAATCCTCAAAATTTAGAAAAAAATTGTGATTATTTCTGTGAAGGTCTGGATAAGCTTTCAACAGCTAAAATAAGGCTTTTGATAAATGTAATTTCTGATAAAAACGCTGAATTGTTTAATGCAACGATTGATACTACTCCTGAACAAAATATTGCACAATTAGAAGAAATAAGTGCTATGTCGCAGCGTATAGAAGTTTTGATTAAAAACATTGATGAAAATTTTGATGCAATTGCTCTAGAAATAGGCAAACAAATGCCATATTGGGGACTTGATATTTTAAGCTTAAATATAAATAGTATAAAATCTAAAGTTGCTAACATTAATAAAAACAGTGAAGTACAGCTCAAAGGTCAGATAACATTTAAAGACGCATTGAAAAATTTATTGACTATGTTAGATAATGTTTATGAAGCAACTCAAGATCCACTACCTCAAGCAATAGCAAATTTTGTTAGAGCATCTTTTGAAGGTCTAAATACAGATCATATAACACCAGAAAAATTAGAACCAAAAAAAGTCCATCCCGTAATATCTGCGATTAAAGAATTTTCTATTAGTCAAGAGAAGAAGCAATGAAAAAAATATACGCAGGATTAGTAAGTGTAATTTTTTTTAATGTCTTTGCAATGCACGAAGGAATGCATGATGAAGATGTTGATGTTTTTTATGATGCTGTTGCGTATCAAAAGTCTTTAGACATAACTTCATCTCATGATGCGCATGATGATATGCCTAAATCTGCAAAAAGCTTTCAAGAACCTTTTGTAGGCAAAAGCACAGAAGCGACTCAGCGTATTCCAACACCTGAACACGTTCAGCAAGTCAAGACTGAAAGTGTTGATGCATCTAGTCAACAAAAAGCGCAAGCTATTGTACGCGATATAGCTCAAACAATAACTGATTCTGCAAAATCAGAACAACCAAAACTGAAGCCAAAACAAAGAACATTAATGCAACGAGTAAGACGTTTTTTTGAATTAACGTTAGGACGCGGAACCGTTGAGTAAAAAATTAAGCATTTAGCAGATGATGCGAAAATGGCAACAACGCAAAAAGCTCAACAAGCAGCTCTTGATGCTATTAATAACATGTATAAACAGATGAGAAGCGATGCTAAAAAACAGTATCAAATTTTTATAAAAACATTAACTGAATTTGATCCTGTGTATAAAACATATATGACAAAAATATTGAATAATGATACTGGAGTTGTAAAGCAAGCTTTTAAAGCAGCAAAAGCTATAAAAGCAACTATAGAAACTGATCCTGTAGCACAATATAAAGCATTAATGGATACTTTAAATACGATACAACCGTATATTTTAAAAAAGACAGCAGACTATTCGACAGGGAGTCTGATAGTAACAAGAAGACTTAATGAAAAAATGAATAAGTGGTTAAATAAAAGTCAAGAGCAAGAGCAAATGTATGATTATATGATGAGTCATTCTGCGCAAAAATTAGATGCTTTGGTTAAAAAAATGAATACGAATAATCCTGAATCAGGAGATAAGGCATTATCGGATGTGCAAAATTTTATCAAACATAGTTTAAATGATATCAAAAATCAAACAGCTGATGATAATTTAAGAATGATTGCGCAAAGCATGTCGGATACTTTTTTTAAAAAGGAGAAAAAATGAAGAAACTTTTTATAGGATTCCTGTGCGCAGGTATTGCAAATTTGCAGGCAATGCATGAAGTTGGACGTGGAATGCATGATATAAATGACCCATTTTCAACACTGCCGTCACATTTTTCAGATCAAGGCTCTCGTTCTTTTCATGAAATTGCTAGAGATCAAGGTTCTCGACCTAAAACAATAGATAAAGATGGCACTACTCGCACTTCGGGTACAACTGGTAAGCCAGATCCAAAAACTGATGCACCAAAAGCTCCTCAACCAAGCGTTAAACCAGTAGCAGGAGAGCCAGGTGTTGCGCGTTCAGGTGGCGATGGTGCTGTAGTTGCTGGCTCTGGAGATGGTTCAAGAGTTGCAAAAAGCGTTATTGATGCTGCTGATGGCGATCGCACCATTGGTGGTAGCGCAAAGTCTCAACCAAAACCAAGAACACTTTTACAAAGCTTTAAAAGATTTTTAGATGTAACCTGTGGATTTGGATCTGATGCGGCTAAAGTTGAACATTTATCACTCGATGCTCGATTAGCAGAAACACCAGAAGCAAAGCAACAATATGTTAATAAAATTAATGCTATTTTTGACAATATTAAAGAAAAATTTAATAGAAATATTCTTGTTGCTGTCAAAAATGCTGGTAAAGTTTCGCAAGGTTGTATTGATGTTATGACCTATATGAATGATCATCAATATGGAGAATTAAGAGACATACGAGAGACCGTTCAAGAAATAAAGGTGAGCATTGACAGTGATCCTATGGAACAATTGCAAGAATTAAAAACTAAAATGACCGAATATCAGACTTGTTTTGAAAACATTCAAACAACTTATGAAAAAATAATTAGTATTTTAAAAACTGATGCAAATTTTCAAAGAACTTTAAAACATAATACAAGAATATATGATTCTCAAGTTGTTGATCAGATGTTTCTAAAAATATTGAGTGGTCAAAAGCTTTCAATGGCAAAAATGGCAAGAGATTTGAATATTGTAGATGTTAATGCAAATGCGCTCATGGAATTAATTAGAAATACAATTAAAGAAGCTTTAGAAACTAATCCTTTAATACAAGAACTAAAAGCAGCTGATACTACTGCAAATAAACAAAAAATTACAAAATTAATTAATCTTTTAAAAGAAAATGAATCTTTTAATCAAAAAGAATATGGTGTAGGAGATATCGAAGCAATAATTTTAGCAATGCAAAGTGGTCAAGAAAAAGAATTAGAAAACTTATATAAAACTATTGGCGAAAAAATTAAAAGTTCGGGACAAACAGTAGTAGCATTTAGAAGCTCAGCAATAAATTTAGGAAGAACAAGAGTGAAATCAATACAAACAGAAATCGATGCTGCTTTAGCTCATAATTCTCAAGCACAAACATTACTTACTCAAATTTTTACAGAAGATCCTTTGATGACGCAACATGTCTGTGATGGTCTTTTAGAGCAAGTTGTAAAATTTGGTAAAGAATAAATAACTTTTTTACAAAAAAATATTTAAAAGCTAGAATTAGAAAATTGGTATGTTTTTTAATTCTAGCGGATATTTTTTATGTTTTTACCACTTTTGTTAGATGCAATTTTTGCAGCGACTTTTATTTTAGGCGGAAAAGCGACTTCGTTTGTTCCACCACTTTTTTACGTTGGTCTTCGGATGATCATTTCCGGAACCTTATTACTTGCCTACCTTGCGTGCTTTACTAAAGAAAAACTGACGATAGCTAAAAAGCATGTAGGATGGTTTTTAGGGATTATTGTTTTTCATATTTATTTTGCTTTTGTGCTTGAATATATCTGTTATGATTATTTACCAGCGAGTTATGTCGCGCTTGTTTACAACATTTCGCCCTTTATCACGGCGCTTTTTGCGTATCTTTGCCTTTCTGAGCGCATTACCAAAAAACAATGGCTTGGCATTTTAATCGGCGTTGGCGCAATGTTACCCTTTGCGCTTTTGCAGGGCGCACCAACAACAGCGCGTATTCAAGTTGGCCTGCTAGGCAGCATTCTTGCGCAATGTACGGCAATTATGTCGGTGGTTGCAACGTGCGGCGGTTGGGTCTTTTTTAAAAAAGTTACGGTTGATCTCAAGTATTCATGCCTTTTTGCAAATGGCGTAGGCATGATTTTTGGTGGCATTTTATCCTACATTTCTTCGCTGTGTATCGAAACACAACCAGCACTTTCTACGGTTTTGAATCCTTATTTTTTGATACTGTTAGGATTGAGTATTTTGATCGGCAATGTCATCGTTTATAATATGTATGGATTGCTTTTAAAGCGTTATTCAACGACACTTATGTCGCTTTCTAGTTGCACAATACCGTTGTTTGCGGCTTTGTATGATTGGGCCTGGTTGGGAACGCCGATTGGACCGCTTTTTATTGTTACAGCATTGATAACTTCGGTAGGAATTTATATTTTTTATAAAGATGAATTGCGAACAAAAAAATCATCGTCTTGCGATTATCTAGAAGAAGGGCGATAAAAAAACATAAAAAAAGGGGAATGATACTATGGTTTTGCTCTGTCTGTTGTATATATTATTTGCAAGTACGTTTATTTTTGCGCGTCAGGCTGTGCTTATTGCCCCCCCTGTTTTTTTTATAGCCCTGCGCATGATGATTGCAGGAGTCATTCTTTTATTAGCTTCTAAATTTCAAAAACAAGTTTTTTGTATTAAAAAAAAGGAACTTGTCTGGTTTACAGGGATTGTTTTTTTCCATGTTTATTGCGCGTATGTTTTAGAATTTATCAGTCTGCAATATCTGACTGCTGCAAAAGTTTCGCTCCTTTATAACTTAACGCCCTTTATCACAGCATTTTTTGCGTATATCTTTTTTAAAGAGAAGCTTTCTGTGCGTAAATGGATTGGGCTCATCATTGGGTTTTGTGCTTTTATGCCGGTCTTATTAACAGAATCAACGCAACAAAGCTCATTTGCTGATACTTTGATCGCAGAAATACTTTTATTAATCGCGATTGCTTCTTCGTGTATTGGTTGGATTTTTATGAAAAAATTAATCACTACATTTGAGCATTCTTATTTTTTTGTAAATGGTGTCGGTATGTTTTTTGGTGGTCTTTTGGCAGGCGTGCATGCTTATTTTTTTGAAACCTTGCCAGCACTATCTTGTTTGCTGCACAATCATACTTTTTTGTTTTCTCTCTTTTATTTAATTTTTGTTGGCAATATAATTTGTTATAATCTGTACGGAAATTTATTAAAAAAATACTCTCCGACAACACTTTCGTTTTTTGGTATTACGACGCCTTTATTTGCGGCATTATTTGAATGGATATTTTTTTCAGAATCTGTAAAATTATCTTTTTTTATTACCGTGATATGCGCATTTTTAGGATTATATATTTTTTATAAAGATGAATTAAAGGAAGAATCATATGCTCAAGAATAACGTATTTTTTATAGGTTTTTTGTTACTTTTTGTAGGCACCATGTTTTGTGGTTGCCAAGAAACAGAACAAGCAAGAAGAGAACGAGAACGCGTAGCGCAACGCCTAGCGCAAGAAGAAAATGATCATTTTTTAGCAGCACGTATGCAAGTTGATGAGCATGAACAGGCAGAGGAAGAAGCTGCACGGCGGCAGGAGGCACTTCGTCAGATGACGCTTGCCCAAGCAGAGCGCGAAAGTTTTATTAGTACTCAAAGACGATATGTTCAGGATAATCAATTGTATGATGTTAGTATTATGAATCGTCAAGGTCGTATAGGATATGCTGGTCTTGAAGATGCTTTAACTACAGATCTAAGTGCTTTAATGCGCGAAATACAAAGACGTATAACAGTAAGATCTATTAATAGTCGTATTCGAAGAGAAGGGCTACCTCGTGCGACTACACCTGGTTTGCACGGCGATGCAAAAGATGGAGAACTTTGTCGTTGCGAAGAATGTGATGCAAGATCAGCTTCTTGGCGTTATAGGAATATGGGATTAAGTTCTCGTTAAGTATTTTTTAATACACAAGTCGACCTGTAAGAATATTTTTAATATCTTGTAAACTGAATGCTCGTGGTAATCCGTTGATAAAGCATACAGAACAAGCAGCGTTCCCTTCTTTTAGAAATATTTCTAAACAACCTTTATGGAAATAATGACCGCAAGGCAATTTAAAGCGTTCCATAACTTTGCCATCTCTATGAATCGTTGAATATCCACAGCGTGGACATTTTGCACCCTTATCCTGCTGCTGTTGCTGCGCCTGTATTTCTCTGTTTGCTTGTTCGTTTTTATTATCTTCAAATGCTGGTGCTGATGGAACTGGCGCTGGTCTTCCAGCAGCAGCATCACGACGCTGTCTTTCTTCTAGAGCTAATTGAGCTTCTCGTCGTTGTTCTTCTTGAGCTCGTAATTGTCTATTGCGTTCATCAGCGATACTTTCTCGTTGAGCGCGTTCAATATTTGCTTGTTCTTGTTTTTTTGCGATTTCTAATTGACGTTTTTGTTCTAAATCGCGCTGTCTTTGTTGTTCTGCTTGTTCTTGTTCTTTACGTACTCGTTCTTTGCGTCTATTTTCGCTCTCTATGCTTTCGCGTTGCGCTTGAGCAATATTAGCCTGTTCTTCTGCTTGTGCTTCTGCTCTTCGTGCTTTAGCTTCGCGTTTTGTTTGCGCTCTGTTTTGAGCTTCTAGATCTAATCGTCTTTGGCGTTCAATTTGCGCTTGATATTCTGCGTCTGCTCGTTTTTGACGTTCATAGGCAAGATTTTCTTGAGTATCTCGTTCTGCTCGTCTATTGTTATCTTCGATAGTTCTTGCAGCAGCCTCCGTACGAGCAAGTCTTATCTCTTCGCATCCTCTGCAGGGATAATAAGGATTGTAGCAGGCTGTATGGAACACGTGGCCGCACAATACTCTCGCGCCACCAATAAAATTGCCATTGGGATCTTTTTCTACTTGCGCACAACAATTTGGGCAATATTCAGAAATATACGGGCTCAAATAAATTACACCAACAATAATACCTGCAATAGCTAATGTTGCACCAAAAAAAAGACCTATTGGATGGTCCTGTGTTTTTTGTTGTTGTGGCATTACTAATAAAAATGTTAAAAGTAACCAGCTTTTTTTCATAAAACCCTTTGTTTTACAGTGTTTTTTATACTATATATTGTAAAATTTTTCAGTAATATTATAATTTACTTTATGTTTTTTTCAAAATAATGAAAGGTAAAAGATATTATGATACTGTTTTTTTTAATTATGATATTAAATGCAGGAACTATTTTTGGAGCAGATTTTGATTTTCTTGTTCAAAATGCTAAGAAAGCAATGAGCGGGGCATTAAAAAAATTACCGCAAAAAGATGGTGCTTGCGAAGCAAGCAGAGTATTAGCCGCAGGATTGAGTAAAGATGCTCAAGTAGAGGATCCTTTGAAAGAATTAGAAAGGCTTGCAGCATTAACAGACACAGTTCTGGAATTACGCAAAGGCCAACAAAGTGGTAAGCAAGATAAAAGAGGAGCTTCAGCTGCTGATAGATTGCGTGTAAAGCTAGAAGCTAAGAAACATGGAAAATAATATGAACAAAATATCGTTAATAATTACGTTGGCTATGATATTTAATGCAGGAACTATTTTTGGAGCAGAAAAAGTTGGTATAGGTGGCAGAAAAGCCTGTAAGCGTGGTTTTAATAAAATGGCAAGTTTAGGATATGGAGCTGAAGTTGCAGAAGCTGTGAATCCAGGAGGAAGAGTTGACAGCCAATGCACACCAAGTGAATTAGCAGCTTTGCAAAAACTTACTGAAGTTAAAAATGGCCAACAAGGTGGTAAGCAAGATAAAAAGGGAGCTTTAGCTGCAGCAAAAATGCGTGCAAAGCTAGCAGCAAGAGCTGGAAAATAACATGAAAAGAATATCGTTAATAATTGTGTTGGCGATGATAATTAATGCTGGCAGTGTTTTTGGCGGTAAAAAAGGCAATCCTTTTGTAGTTGTTTCCGTACTGCAAGCTGATGCTGAAGAAAGTGATGCAGATGTTAATCCAGGTGAATAAATTTGCTATACTACGCTAGTAATTATTTAATTTTGTAAAAAGAAAGAAGAGCATAATGAGCAATAGGTTGCCGGATCCAAAAGTAAATCTTGCTGAATGGTATCAAGAAGTTATTTATAAAGCTGAGCTTGCTGATGGCTCGCCAACGCGTGGTTGCATTGTTATTCGTCCTTACGGCTACGAAATTTGGGAAATGATAAAAAATCGTCTCGATACTCGTATTAAAGCCACTGGACATAAAAATGCATTGTTTCCGTTGCTGATACCATTATCATTTTTGAAAAAAGAAGCGGATCATGTTGAAGGGTTTGCTCCAGAAATTGCTGTAGTAACGCATGCTGGTGGCAAAGAATTGGCTGAGCCGTACGTGGTGCGGCCAACATCAGAAACTATTATTCATCATATGTTTGCTTCGTGGATTAAGTCGTATCGCGATCTGCCTTTGCTCATTAATCAATGGGCGAACGTGGTTCGTTGGGAAATGCGACCAAGAGCTTTTTTGCGCACAACTGAATTCTTTTGGCAAGAAGGTCATACTGCTCACGCAACAGAAAAAGAAGCTTTAGATGAAGTGCTTTTGATGTTGCATGAATATAAAGATTTGGCGCAAAACTATCTTG
>JACCDG010339781.1_pt1 | contig 13071 bp, 20 predicted proteins | sample 7442471 | NCBI WGS metagenome assembly JACCDG01 (sample SAMN15323444, study PRJNA562643) | freshwater metagenome | isolation source: river surface water | place: USA:Blue River Watershed | collected 2017-08-17 | reverse complement strand
AGACAACCTCTCTCCGAAGAATAGGGGGTAGTCTGCTGTTTGTTGTCTCGTAGTGTTGTAAACTGTCATTATTTCCCTCTAAAAGAAGTCTTAAGGTCGAAGCCTGCTTGTTGGATTTTTACGTCATTGGTTACTGCGGAAGGCACTTCTAAGTCTTTTGACAAGGACATAGCAATCTCCTGCCAAATAAACTCTGGTGGAAACATGGTGTAGAAGCCGTTGTGCTTTGGCAAGCTGTTAATTACTGGGTCTTTCCACAATGTCACGTTTCGAGAACCATCAAGGAAAATAATTCCAAACTTAACTTCAGGCTCTGGGTTGTCCATCTTGTCAGGTAATAAGGCATTTGCTGCACCTCTGTACGCGTACCAGTGAGATTGGTCTAAGGCTTCAAATGTGAAGTACTGGTGACTGGTACTTAATAAGCCATTATCCCAGACGGATAACCAACCTACTACTGTATTGGAAATTATCGACACGGGATATGCGTAATCACCAATTAAAACTAACGCTGTATGATGAAACCTACCCTCTATACCCACAGTGCTGCGGCGGTATTTTTCCCAGTATTTAGTGTCCTTTAACTTGACAAAGTTTGTGTCCTGAGTGTATACGGCCTTATTGTCCTGACCATAGATGTTGGACAGGTTATGCCATGAGTCGTTTCGTTTAGCAATGATACGCATAAATCACCTATTCATAAATTGAGAACACCAGCGCAGCTAACGTAACGTGTGTTAGCATACGGAAGCTCAGCATTGTGCGCTCGAACAAATCAACTGTATAAGTTAGTTGGATTGCATCAGGAATACAGGAAATTAAGTTAAAGGCGATGGCTGTAAACATTAAAAATCTTAACATGGTGTTCTGTTTCCTCTATTAAGGCAGTTATAGCAAATGTCTGTCTGTGGCGTTAGTGGGATATGTAACGCACCACAGCTTTGGCAGCGGTGAACGCCGAGTAAGCGAAGAATGTACATCATTGTGTTACCCTCTTAGTAAAGTGGTTCATCGCCAACGGGTACGTGCCGTGAGGCACGTACTGCGTTAAGGCGATGGAACTGTGGACGCTGTTTGGCCAAATAACGCTTAGGCACATCTTGTCTTTCGGCATGAATCTTAAAGTTTGGCTTTTCCTTATCAAACTGCGGCTGACGTTGGAAGATTGCTACAATAGCTAATAAAATACGGAAGTGCATAAGGTTACTCCTTAGTAGTTAATTCAAAGGCTTTCCACATTACAGCGGAAAGTTCTGCGGTTGGGTCACGCTTTTGAAGCATAGCGTTCATGTAAATCATAGAGGCTTCGCGTAACATTACGAGAGCCTGTTCTTCAACAGTAGCCTCACGTAACTCAACAACCTCGTACTGTGCTTTGAGTTCTTTGAACAAATCGTTTACTTGACCAATTTCTAAGTCGCGTAACTCGTCAACGAACCAAACAGTTTCCCAAAGAAACTCACATTGGTCAACCATGCAGTAATCACCAGCTTTTACAACGTACTTAGTCATTTTATTTCGCCTTTGCTATTCAATTTATGCAACTATTATAACAATTTACCCAACCACTTGTCAAAAGTATTTTTTCATATGTAGTCACACGAAGTGATAATACTTTTGTTTCAAGGTTGGTAGGCGCGGGATAGTTTTTCTACTGCCTCTTCCACTGTGCCGTTGTTGTACAGTTCGGTAACGTATTCTGGAAAGGCAGTAATGTAGTTGCGTGAGTCCCCTTGGAAGGAACAGCCTTCTCGGTAGACGTGTACTATCTTAAGTGGCATACGTAATTCGTGGCACTTAACCAGTAATGGGTAAATCTCATCTGCAAACCCACCGTCTGTACTTAAATAGTTGCTGTTACCGTTAATCTGACTAGCAAGTACTCTACCGAAGAATGGCTTGCCAAACTTCGGCTTGATTACTTCCTCTGACAGCCAAATTAGCGTCTCTCTAGGTGACATACCGCCTAACATACTATTTGGTGACTCTTTCCAAACCCTATCTTCGTAGATATCTAGCAACTGCTCTGTCGAGCAGCCCATAAGGGCTGCTAGAATACGCTGAATAGGTACTTTGAAAGATACCAAGACAGTACTTGGGTACTTCTCTAGGTAGGCATTGGCTATAGTGTCTTTGCCACAACCAGGTGGCCCGTTTAAGATAACTATCATGGCTACCATACCAAGCTAACTAAGTAAACCAGTGCAAAGCCCAATACGGCTGAGGTTGCTACTGTACCTATAAGTAACTTCAGCGGAGCGTACACATCTGGCGGCTCTAGCATAAAGTCCATAGCGTTATCAGCGTTCATAAACTCTACAGTCTGGCCACCTAAGCGTTTGTAAGGTCTCCAGCCTAATAGCCAATACTCTGGAGTCCATGTGTTGTCTCGGTAAGTAATGCGTTGCATAATTTAACCTGCTAGTTCGTAATGCGGAGCGTCAATAAAAGGTCTGCGCTTGTTAATCTTACAGTTGTAGATGTACTCGCGGTGTAAGGTCTCTGCTGACTTGTTATTCTGAGTGATGTCACGGCAATTCCACGCGCCACCCCATCTTAATGGGATTTTGCGTTCGCGTGCCAAGCGGAAGACTTCATCAGCAATAATAAAGCACAGTGGGATTTCCCAGCGTGGCTTCTTGAACTCAAAAGGCACTAGGTCAACAGCTTTACCTGTTAAGTGCAAAGAGTTCATTGTCTGCGATGCACCCTTAGCTACTAGAGCTTTCTGTTCGGCCTGCGTTCGCAGGCCGTCAGTACACTCAAAGTATTGCTTACTGGTCTTTTGTGCATCTAACACCAACTGGGCTAAGTCAGCATTAACACCTACCAACTCTTTCTCTGTACGAGAAAGTTGGGGGGTAGTGGTAGCCACGGTCACTTGTGGCTTAGCCGCGGTCTGGGTTTGCTGCGAGGTCAGGGTTGTTTTTAAGGATTCGCTCATAGTTATCTGCTCGTGTAGTCAACCTGTCGGTAAACTCTTGCGCTGTCATGTAAATCTCGCGCTTATTGGCCATCATATCGTACATCTCGTCTGGGGTTAGGAAATCAGTGTAATAGTGGTCTACTAATGCCTTGACTTGACGGTTTACGTATGCAACGTGTTCTGCTACGTCCTGTGCCTTGCCTACTGAGCCGTAGCTTGGGCTGTGACATAGAACGTCTGTGAACGGTGACATCTCAAACGTGTGTGCTTCCATAATGATGAAAGTGGCGTAAGAGGCAACTCGTCCTGTAGCGATACAGTGAATTTCAGCTTTACAGTTACGCATGGCGTGCGTCAGCGCGTCACCTACGTAACAGCTACCACCATCACAGTTTAGATGCATAACCACTTTATCATTTTCTGTAGCTTCATAAAGGGCTAGTACTACGTCTTCAACATCGTAGGCATTTTCCAGTACGTCAGATACTGTTACGTGAAACTCGTTAAACACCCGTTCATACTTAGCCACTGAATAAGGCAACTGATGCGGGATACCTGCTAACATCATACCTGCTTTTTTAGTATGCATAATTCAGCCCTCTACTTTGTCAGCACGTGCAATAGCCTGCTCATTGGAGTAAGAACCTTTATTGTAGCGTTTAGATAGCTTAGCTTTATTAGCGGCTATAATAGTATCACGGCTAACATTAAGCTCTTGACGTAACGCTTCTAAGAAGAACTCCATATCACCCATTTCTTCAATCAGGTTCTCTACATCGAGAGGCTTGTTATAGATAGTGTGCTTCTTGATAGTGTCCAAGATTTCACCAGCTTCTCCTGAGATACCTAGTGCTAGATGAATGAGGTTACATTTGGCAGGGCTGAGTTCGGCTAGTATTTGTGCAGGGGGCTTAAGTAATGCGCGTACCAGTTGTTCCATGTTAAGACTCCAATTGCTTCTTTATTTCGAGAAGAGTAGGCTTTGATAGGTTATTAAGACCTTTTAGGTCAAAGTTAGTGTAAGGCTGCAATAAATCAACGATTGATTGCTTAGTGGTGACAGATTTCTTTGGTAAATCCACCTGTTTTGAGAAAATGTCGTAGAGTCCGTTTAAAGACTCTACAGTGCCTTTAGCTAGGCCAGAAATGCCAGTATACTGCTCAATACGAGTCACCAGAATGTCTTTATCAGCTATAATTAGGCTATGACTTTTCAGGTAGGTAGGTTGGAGCATTTTTGTGAGTTCCTGCACAGACAGGCCAGTAATCTTGGCAATAGCATCAATTACGAGCCCTGACTCAAATAGTTGTTGAACTGAGAGTTGCATAATAGCTCCGATTTTTTGAGTGTTAGCTTAATTAAGTTCAAAATGGGGTTGTAGAACTCGGCATGCCCGCTGCTTAGCAGCCTGCCCGCCGTGGCGGGGGATACTAAGTTTGCTGGGTACTCATAGACATCATGTTGGGAAAGGACATCTATGATTTCCTCTGCTGTTGGGGCGTTATGGAAAGCAACTACCATGTCATTGAAGTTTAATACCCATATTTGCATGAATCGTCTCCTTATACCGTGCAATCATGTCTAACTGCTCTTGGCGAGTAGACTGAGGTAATTTAAATTTGCCAGTATGGTCTGGGTCGTACTTACCGTCCCAGAAGCGTTGGTCTGTTACCTTTTCTTTTAACCAAGGTAAGACGGCATCTAGCACATCTGGTAGCTGGTGGGTTAGGAAAGAGCCAGATTGTTGTCCAGTGATTAACTCTAAGTCCTCATAGATATGAGCCATCTTAGTGTGTAACTTGGCTGTGGTAAGGTTGCGTAGTCTTTGTGCTTTCATGTGTTTATCTCAACTATTCAATTTATACGATTATTATAGCAAAACAACGTCCCTGTTGTCAAATGTATTTTATTTAGCTGTGCCACCCGTCGCGGTTGAAAGCGATGACAAAGTCACGGCAGATGCCACTTCTTAGGATATCCTCCTCAGTAAAGATGATAGAGGTAGCGTCACGGATAGTATACTTGTCCAAGATACGTGACAGGTATGTGATGCCGTCCACTGACTTACCTAGCAAGTCGTTCTGTCGTGGGTCTCCTGCTACAATGAGCTTTGAACCTTTACCAATCCGTGTTGTCAGAGCCTGTACAGAACCAATATCGGCAGACTGCATTTCATCGGCGATAATCACGGTATTGTCGAAGTTCTGACCTCTAATAGTCTCCAGTGGCTCAATGCGGATTCTGCCTTGCCCTAACATATTCCTAGCGACTTCTGCGCCTAGAAAGCGGTCGAAGTAGCCCAATAGAGGGAGTAAGAACGGCATAATCTTCTCTGTGAGGCTGCCTGTGTTAAAGCCCATTGTCTTACCGCAAGAGGCGTAAGGTCTAGTAATAACTACTCTTGTGGTATTACTTTCCAACAACATGGCCGCTGCGTAGAGGGCAGCAGTAAATGTTTTGCCCGTACCTGCAGGCCCTTGGGCTAATACTAACGTGGAGTTTTGTATTAGCTGTAGGTAAGTACGCTGTCGGGTATTTGTAGAGTATTTGTCCAGTAAGTCCTTTGCCGTAACTACTCTCTGTTCTGCATATTTAGGTTTGCCCATATTTAGTTCCTTAACTTACTCTTGGTATTTCAGCCCAGTAGAATACTGCGCCTTGTTCTTGCCAGCTTGGGTCTGCGGTGTTTAGGGAGTGGAAAGTGGTAACCTTGTAAGTTACACCGTCCTCTAACATCCTACCTACTATCCAGTAGGCTTCCTCTCCGTCAGGGAACTTAGCAACCATTAAATGGTTTTTGCCCTTTGAAGGCTTACATGCATCTGTCAACTGATTGTACTGCATTGCGAAAGTGCTCCATGATTACGTTATGTGCGATAGGTCTACCGTTAGTATTCTCAAGGGAGACGTTGTAGTAGTTGTAGTCAGGAATTGTAGCATCATGAACATGGCCATGAATGTTAATCTTGCCCCATAATTCCGCTGGGTGGATAGGGGCGTGACTTAACCAGCTTTTCTTGTACTTCTCGAACCCACAGACTTTGTTGAAGTACACCCAATCTCTTAACTGGATGTCGTGGTTTCCTAAGATTAGGTTCTTGGTACCATTCAGCCGACCTAACTGATGAAGTAGGTCGGCATTGAATAGGATATCACCATGCAGCCAGACTATGTCTCGCTTACTGACCGTTTCGTTCCACAGTTGGATTACGACTTCTCTATGTTCACTTTCGTCATTAACAAGGATGCCCCCTACGGTTGGGCGGAACTTTGTAATGTTTTTGTGACCAAAGTGTAGGTCACCGATGTGGAATACTTCTGTCATCTTACACCATTGTCTGTTGTTTGCCTTTTCCATTGCAAGCTCTTTAGCTTGCACTTCATCTTCAGCTTCTAGATGTAGCCAGTGATTGGGATAAGCACTTCGTAAGTTTTCATAATGTTGGCCTCTTCAACGTTTATAATGTACAAGCACCGCCCGCACAGCCTTGTTGGTCTTGTGATTCTACAATCTCGATTCTATCTCCCTCATTGTCTACGTTAAAGTTCACGTAGTACATGGTTTTCATACCTAGTGCGTGAGGTTTGTAGAAGAAATCTTCCATAACCTTAGACATTGGTAAGCTGGGAGTCTTGGTGTAATCAACGTACTTGTTGAAGCTCATACCTTGACAGGAGAACTTCTGTATATTAGCGGCAATAACTAGCTGTACGTCTGGGTGGACATCATAAGCTAGGGTATATTGCAGCTTTGACATCTCTGGCACTGGTACTAGCACGCTCAAGACCTTAGATGACTTATCCGTGATAAGTTGTCTTGGAGGTTCAAAGCCGTTAATGAAGCCCCAAATAACTGAGCTAGACTCACTTGGCATATGTGCTGATAGAGCGGAAAAGTACAGACCGCCAGAGTCAATCACGTATTGCCGTAGCTCTTCCCAGTCCATCTTGAGAGGGTAAGTGTTGAGGTCGTGCTTCTTGTAGGTGTCGATAGGTAGCCAGCCTTTCTTCCACTTCGTGCGGTAATCGGCAGGTCCGAATTTACGGGCTAGCGTAGCGGCTTCTCTAATCAGGTGGTACTGGATTAGTTCCATGCGGTTATGCACGAGCTCACCCACTTTCTTGAGGTTTGCATAGCTGCCATCTGTTAGGTCAAGGTTGAACTTGGCTAAGTAGTGGTGAACGTCAATAGCCCCAATTCCGACAGAGCGTCTCAATTTGGCTGCCTCGGTAAATGGTATCTTCTGCGCGGACTGCTCGAACAACGCTTTCAGCAGTTTGAGCTGACCGCGCACGGTTTGTGGAATGTCAGCATCTTCTATAATACCCCATGGAATACCCCCTAAAGTACAAAGAGCCACTTCTGAGAATGGGTCATTTACTTCGATAGGATGCGTGGGTTCGAGAATTTCGACGCAGTTGCCCGTTAAGATGCCATTGAATACACAAAGGTTTCTTAGTGGTTCAGTTACGCAGTAGGTGTCGTGGAGTCCGTCTACTAACTGTACTGAGGCTACAGTTAGTCCTCTTACGTCATTAACACGAGCACCTGGTATCCAGAATTCCATTAGTTGGTCACCTGGTTGTAGTTCTTCAGTACGTAGCTCGGTATGTTCGGGCAGTACGTACCACTTATGGTAGCCAGTGCAGAGTAACTCGTACCCCTCTGTAGTAGTTACCTTAAACAGTCTCTGACCCTCCCCAGTTTTCATGATTTTCGTATTATCCGACCATTCAAAGCCATTCCATACGCTTTGCGTAGTGCCGGCATAGCGGTTTAGGGGAACTGCCTCAATATGGTCGCCATTTGCTCTATCACGGATTAGGATAGTCGTATCGCCATGTACACAAAGGTTCGTCATTTTAATCGGCTCTTCATACGGGGTATGGCTGTTCACATTGTCTGTAAATAGCTGGTAGTTATTACCTGTCTTGAAAATCTGCTTAGCTAGTCTACTGAGTACCTCATAAGCCTTTACTTTACAATTTTCATAGGGGTTAGCCACGTCAATGTGTGGCAAGCCGTTGACGTTCTGCTCTACCCAGCTGTAGAATGAGTCTATATCGCTGTAGTAAGTCTCATAAGCGGACATAGTGCCGACTTTAGTGGTCATTTTGGTATTTGGGTCTAAGAGGGCGATATAGCCGTCTTTTAAGGCTGTTTCTAGCAGGTAGCCGTCATGGTGGAAGACGTAATCGGCTTCTTTACATCTCACAGAGTCCTCACCGTCAGGGTCGTTTAACATAACTAGGTCAAAGAAGTTCCTATGCCAGTAGGCAATGTTAAAGGTGGCTGAACCGCCTCTAGCAGAGTTCTGTACCGTAGCTTTAGTTATCTTCATCCAAGCCTGAATGAACTTGACCAGCCCGGTGTGTTCCAAACTGCCTGACTTGACTGGGGCGAGCATAGGGCGTATCGCAGAGACCTGCATTCCCAGTCCAGCCCTAGCTGCTGTAGCTTTACTCACAACGTCGTAGGCTGCGTCTATACCTGCCATAGTGTCTGGTACTTCCGCTAAGACACAAGAAGCGTAATCTCGCTGTGGAGTCCGTAATCCGATAGTTACAGGGGTTGGACAGTTAATGCGGCCTTGCGAGATACCCTCGTAGATATCTATGAAGTCTTGACGTAAGGTGTCTAAGTTCTCAGTACCTTCCTCAGTATCTGTAACCCCCGCCTCTGCGCTGCCGCGAAGCGGCTTAGCGCAGAGTGGCGTAACTGCAGCTAGAGCCATTAGAGCGTACATGATGGTTGGAGTCTCACTGTACACTAGGTCATTGCCGTACTTGACCTTACGGAAGTACTTCTTGTCCAACTGGTCTAGCCCGCAAGCGGGCAGTAGGTTATCCCTATTGTGGTAAATAGGCCAGGTCTGGAGTTGCTCCTGTCCCACTTTGTGCATAAAGTCAAGTAGGGTCTTGTCGTAAATGCCTTCGGCAACGCCAAACTCGACCACAGGGAGTAAGTCGGCAACGCTGTTGAACTGAAGAGTCTTTTCTCCCAACAACTTGGCTGCGGTCTTATGGACGACTGTTAGGTAAAGAATCCGAGCTGCCTCTAGGAACAATTCAGCCTTTTGATAGTCTTTCATCTCAGAGGCCGTTAAAGCTCTCATTGTGCATAGGTTAGTGAGTTGTAACTGAATGTCACTGGTCTTGATACCCTCATAAGCGTTCTCTACTACCGTTGATACCAGCTCATCTACTGCTGGTATCCCTGTATAGAGCAGCCATCCAGCGATTTTGGTGGGGTTTAAAGGCTGTAATTCGCCATTATACTTTCTAACATTCATTTCTATATTCCTAGCAGTAGAGCTACCAGAGATAGTTTGGTAGCTGCCTTTAGTGAGTAAAGTGAGTTGGTTGGCAAACCTAGATACTCTTCGATTTCCTTGATAATAAGCTCTTTTGACACGTTAGCATACTTGTCTATATTGGCCAGCGCATCCGACCCAAAAGTCGCCTCCAGCGACTTTTCGGGGTCTGCATAGCGGTTTATCAAGGTGTCTGTGAGGCTGGGTCTATCCACTTTTTGGTAAGGGGGCTTCTTTTTATAGAGATTAGCGTGAACCAGATAAGTAATAGCAGAGCGGTAAGGAATGCCTAGTCTAGTGGCTAATTCTTGCAGTTGGGTAGCACGCTCCGCGTGGTCTTCAACGTCCCTAATGCGGTTGGTGTATTCCTCTAGCAGTACCTGCTTGCTTACATCTTTATCGGCCATACTTTTACTCCTTTATTCTTTGAGCTAACAATATAGTATAACGTAAAAGGTAGCACCTTGTCAAATGTTTTTTCTACAAGGGGGTAGTTATTTACTATGAGTTCGATGTTAGCTAAGACATGGGCGTACTCCTCCCAGTCGTTTGGGAGTGCATGCCCGAGCACCGTGAGTGTGTTGTCTTGGTTTTGGGTTATAGAGGTCACAAACAGGTTACTATCCACAACTAGCTGGGTAGTCGTAGCCTGTAGTTTGGCATAGCTGTTCATAAGTTTACTGAAGCTGTCTTTAAAGATAAACTGCATGGTTATATGGCCTCATCCTCTTCGCTAGTGATAGTATCCTGCTGTTGGTTAGTGTACGGAAAGGCTGGCGAGTGCGCGTAAGCGCCACTCGCCAAAGCCTTGGGTGTATTGGTAAGGTACATTAAACCTGACTTAAAGGGGCTTTTAGCCATACCAGTAGCTATAATAAAGTTAGCCCATTTTCTTAGTGCGGGTGATTTACCCTTAGAAGCTAATTGTACCTGACCGACTTTCCAACCATTATTTGAAATGCCTTCGGCCTCAATCTGTTCCCAAGCAGTGGATGTCTTGGTCATTTCTCTAATATCCTTAATTTCTTTGTTACCAAATAAAGAGAAGGCATACAGTAAGCCTGCAGATGTGAAAGTTAGAAACAGGTCAAGAAGCTGTTCTGGCTCTTTAATATCCTCAATGGATTGCCATAGGTCTAGCAAGGCCATACTATCAATCCGATGTGCGTACAAAGCGGGAGAAGCTCGGTAATCGAGGCCATAGTTTTTCCAAAAGTCCTTTTTAACCTCCAGCGGCCAAATAGTGTACGTTAGTAGGTCATTAACCTCTTTTTTCGTCAGTTCCCCTTGTTTACGGATATACTTAGTAAGAGCTGCTGTATTTGGCTTGGCAGTTGTGTTATTCACTAATACCTTCTTTAATATAGTCTCATAGCTGGTTAATGGTGGTAAGCCTGACGTGTCAGCCGTGGCTACAGGTATTTTTCTTGAGCCTAAGAAAGGGAAGTGGCCTGATGTTACAGAGTAATTGTCTGTTGAAACTTTAACTGGTACCCAGTGGAAGTAAGGGTATAATACGCAGTTTCCCACTTTGGTCAAGGCAGCTTTGTCTTTTGCGGATATGGCCGTGAATAAGCTAGGTTTCGAGTAGGAAGTTCCTATGTATTCTACAGCTTGGTCTATTGACCACTTCTCTTTAGCTATGACAAACGCTGCGTGCAACGTGTCATAGTTCGGGAAGAACATGATAACGTCATCAGGCAGTTCCTCAATAGTACTGTAGGTGGCCAATGCGGACATTACGGCATCCACGTGGTAAAGCACTGGCTCTGATGTTTTGATACATAGTGGCGATGTGTACTTGGTTACGCTATGGTAGAATGGGCGTAACTGGTCTCCTCTATCACCTGCGGGTTGCTTTAACCAGTCAATTAGCTGTGCTTTGGTTTGTGGTTGGTTCAGTAGATATTGCATAGTTTTCTCCTTTGTAAAGATATATTATAGCAAACTTAGATTCCATTTGTCAAATCTTTGTTTTTAATGGGTGGGGTAATTTGGTTTCAAGTTACGCCACCTTATCATTACCTCTACCGTCACCCAGTACCGTCACCCAGTACCGTCACCCAGTACCGTCACCCAGTAACACCCCCTGGCTCGTGCTGACCGCCCCCTTGGGGCATACCGCACGAGCCAGGGTGAGGTTGAGGTTGAGATACTTCACATCTGACGGTAGTTCTTAGTAGTGTGCATATTATAAGTCCTCCTCGTCGTAGTCGCTAACACCATAGCATCGTGCCATTAGCTTTGGCATATTAACCTTTAAATTTAAGCGGCCAGCTTCATCTCGCACACTAGCGGCATACTTACCAATCTGGTCAGCCCTCTCTTGAAGTATCTTAAGTATGGCAGAATCAGAATGTGGCTTGTGGTGTGGCAAACCTCTATTACCTATATAGGGGAAGTGGGCAGACGTTACTGAATAATCATCATCAAGTACTAGGGTTGACGGACACCAATGGTAATAAGGGTACAGAACATCATCTACCTTTGGTAGCCGTAACCTGTCCTCAGGATGCAGGTACTGGAAGAAAGTACCTTCTTTGTCCGCAGGTGTCCCTATATATTCTATAGCTTGTTCGATAGTCCATTTTTCCTTAGCTACGGTAAAAGCAGCGTGCAGGGTAGCATAGTCGGGAAAGAACATAATAACGTCAGGCGGTAGCTCCTCTAAGCTATTCGCAGCTTGCAGCGCAGTCTCTACCATAGCCGCATGATGGTAGGTATTCTTTGAAGTCTTGATACACAACGGTGAGGTGTGCTTAGTCGCGCCTTTGAAGAATGGCGTTAGTTGGTATATGCGTTCTACGGGGTGCTGCTTTAGCCAGTTAATTAGCTGTAGTGAGGTTTGCGGTTGGTTAAGTAGATATTGCATGGTTTTCTCCTTTGTAAGAATATATTATAGCAAACTTAGATTCCATTTGTCAAATCTTTATTTTTAAGGGTGGGGTAATTCGGTTTTAAAGTTACCATATCTGTGCTGACCTGTCTTTAGGCTACCTTTCTCACTCTAGACCCGCGCTGACCCTATACCTATACCTTTATAACCCTATAGACCTATACCGAGCCCCATAGACCTATACCTAGCCCCATAGACCTATACCTAGCCCCATAGACCCGCGCTGACCTGCCTATACCTATCCCTTTATCACCATAGACCCGCGCTGACCTGCCTTTAGGCATTACTGCGCTGACCTGGGTGTGGGTTGTGGTGGGCTGGGTTGAGAGCAGTAGGTAGGGTCGCGAGGGTGAGCCTGGGCTAATTTTATTTGAGAGAGCGACTTTTCTATTGTCTACTTGATTTAAATGACGAACTTGAAATTATCAAAAATATCAGCTACAATAAATTATGAAGTAAGAGGGAAGGAACGAACACCTACAGAGTAAGAAATTGAACCCCCTAAGGGGAGGGGGTCGCAGGAGCGGTAGTCGACGAGGCCCCTGATAACGTGGGGGGTTGTTAAATTTCTTACGCAAGCTATAATGGGGGAACTATAATTAAAGGAAATTAAGAAAAATGAGGAAAAATAGAAAGAAAGGGGAATTTAATGGAGCGAAGAGAAACAATAAAAATTGAAGAAACAGAAAAATAATAGAAGGAACAAGAAAAATAAGGATAGTGCCGCCCCGCTGGGTAATTTCCTTCTTAATCTCTCTTTCAACCTATCACTGGGTTTTTCTTCTTTAATCTCTCTTTTCTATCTTTCAACCTATCACTGGGTCTTTTTTCTTCTTTATCTCTCTTTTCTATCTTTCATCATATCACTGGGTCTTTTTTCTTCTTAATCTCTCTTTTCTATCTTTTATCATATCACTGGGTCTTTTTTCTTCTT
>JACCDG012083454.1_pt1 | contig 13076 bp, 12 predicted proteins | sample 7442471 | NCBI WGS metagenome assembly JACCDG01 (sample SAMN15323444, study PRJNA562643) | freshwater metagenome | isolation source: river surface water | place: USA:Blue River Watershed | collected 2017-08-17 | reverse complement strand
TGATTAGCTTGATAACAAGACTCCGAGATGACGATGTCTATTGGTATAGTATTATTTCTTTTTATCGAGAATTGAATACTGAAAAAAAACGTGATGTCGTGCTGGGTTTTGCAAAAAAGCGTACGCCAAAAGATATAGACACTGCAGTCATGTTAACAGGTGAAATTGGCAATAATATGGACTTAGGAATTTGTGTGGATGTATATCGTGAAATAATTGAAGTGGATAGTAGTCAAATGGAAGATATTATATCTCATTTACAGGGTAATATGGGGAATACAGGTGTAGTTAGTGGGTACGATGGGTTTGCAAAGGCATTTAAGAGCAAATCTGAACAAATGAAAACACTGGCAGAACAAGAAGAAAATGAAAAGGTAAAACAGTTTTGTATAAATATGTCTTCTTTGTTTGATAAAAGATCGGTACACGAAAAGCAACGTGCCGAAGAAGAAAAAGCCGTACGAAAGATACAATATGAAAGCAAAATTTAGGTTAAGAAATATATAAAAACAAACTAGAATTAGCCAAAACCGTTCGAAACTCGTCCCAGTATGGGAACGAAAAAATACTGCCAACAGGCAGTATTTTTGAGTGAGGGGAAGCGAGCAAACTGCTTTGCTCGCGTCAGGGATGAGAACGCCGGAGCGATGTATGGCGAACACTAGCACTTAAACATGGCAGTTGTTTTTAGATATGCCCAACGGCAGAAGGTATTCCACTGCGTAGGCATTCTCCCAAAACAGTGCAGCCACTGCCCCGAGCAATACACTACCGAGCGGCCGCCAAACGATCCAACATCATCGGATTTTGTCCAACAGATGTATGCGTAGACGTATATTTTTATTTGTCCGTCGGGCAAGAAAATTCCTATTTCATAATTCGCCACATATCCCAAACTGTGGTGCGGAGCACCGATGTGGCCGGGATAGATTTCTCTGACAGAACAGATGGTGTACTTGCTGTAGTCAGGCATGCGTCACCTCCTTACCTAGGAGCATACGATGCCATGAAAAAAACGTCAACCTTGCATTTTTCGCAATCTTGCGCTACCATGGAAACACTATTTCCTATGGAAAAAAGAATTGACGGCACAAACATTGCACACTCTCTTGAGCAAGATTTAGCACTGCGTGTCAAAAAACTGACGCAACACCACGTGAATCCAACACTTGTGGTTTATTTTGTTGGTAACGATGAGCGATCAAAAAGCTACATCACCAAAAAAGCCGAGGCAGCTGAGCGTGTAGGGATCACCTTTATCTTGCGCCAATTTCCAGAACAGGTCACCACAGAAACACTCTGCGCTGAAATCATAAAAGACAATACCGATCAGTCAATTCACGCCATTATTGTACAGCTTCCCCTCCCCGCGCATATTGAAAAAGAAAAGGTTTTAAATACAGTAACACCCGAAAAAGATGCCGACTGTTTAACCGACAATAATCTCGGAAAATTGGTGAATGAAACACACACCATGATTCCGCCAACGCCAGGAGCAGTGCTCGCCATTCTTGAATATTTACAAGTTGATGTAGCAGGAAAAAATATTACGCTTGTAGGCACAGGGCAACTCGTTGGCAAACCTCTATCGATTGCTCTTATTCATACCAAAGCAAGTGTGACCACGTGCAATGAACACACCGTAGACGTGGTAGAAAAATGCCGAGCAGCGGATATTATTGTAACCGGTGTCGGAAAACCAAACCTGATTACCAAAGACATGGTGAAACCCGGCGCGATTGTCATTGACACCGGTGTTTCATTCGTCAATGGAAAAATTACGGGCGATGTCGCCTACGATGATGTGAGCACAGTTGCGAGTGCGGTCACGCCAACTCCTGGTGGTGTCGGACCACTTACCGTCATCAAACTCCTTGAAAATGTTATTGTTTGCGCAGAAACACTACTAACGCACAGATAGCTTGCGTTACGTGACCCATAGGAGTATCGTATAGAAAGACGCCCCAACTCATCCCAAGGAGGAATGAATGTCGAAGAGAAATAAGTTGGGTGTATACGCGATCATGATGATCGGCATCACGTCGATCGGATGCAACTACGATGGACACTACGTTGCCCCACCTGATCCTGGTGCGGAGTGTCGTGAGGTCACGAGGAAGATCTGCGAGAAGATTGATTCGTGCCTCAACCCCTTCGAGAAGATCGTGCTTTCAGAAGAGGGGTGCAACCAGAAGGCACTGGGCACGGTGTGCGCGCTCAGTTCGACTGTTACCTACGCGAACGAGTGTGTTCGCGAGGCGATTGTTGTGCAGTGTGACCCACTCCGGGCATTTCTGCTCGACAGTGACCTCATCGCAGGAGTGTCGGATCAGTGCAACACGTTCTTCGCGAAAGTGAAGGAGCGGGTCAAATAAAGAGGGAGGAAGTTGTGCGAGAGTTTCAAGACGACCCACGTGACGCAAGTCTACGGCGCGGTTGTCTTTTTTGTTTGAGCAAGAACAAGATATTCTTCAAGAAGTAAATGTAATTCAATCACCGTTGAAACGCGCATGAGTTTGCCACGAAGTTCTTTCATAAACGGCACTGCCTCGCCTATTTTGTTTGTTTTAAAATACCATGAAAGGTGCTTTCGAAAGGTGTTCACTCCTTTTTCTCCATACTCTAACACATGAAGTCGGATATGTTCTTTTATTACCCGCACACGCTCTTCGGGTGTAATGTGAAATGAGGGATCAAGCACTTCTTTAAAAAACCATGGGTTTCCTAGGGCACCACGAGCAATGAGTACACCATCCGCCTGTGTTACCTTGAGCGCTTCCTCTACCTGATGTGCTTCATGAATATCCCCATTCGCCAAAAGAGGCACGGGTGAAATTGCTTTAGCTTCACCAATACGCACCCAATCACTTTTGCCACTATACCCCATTTCTTTGGTGCGTCCGTGAATGGTAATAAGTTCGGCACCTGCGTCAGCAATCACAGGAATGAATGTTTTAAAATCATCAGGACTTTTCCAGCCTAAGCGAATTTTTACAGAAAGTGGTGTATCACCAATCGCTTTTTTCATTTCCTTTATAATAGCTCTCGCGCGATCAGGTTCTTTCATAAGCGCGCAGCCGTTAAAATTGCTCGTAATTTTATATACTGGACAACCCATGTTAATGTCAATTCCTTCGGGTTTGGCATGTTCCATTACAATGCGTGCCGCTTCTGCCATCACATGAGGATCAGAACCAAAAATTTGTTGCACAATCGGTCGTTCGGCGGGAACAAAGTCGGTCATGCCGAGTGTTTTTTCATTATGACGAACAATGGCTTCGGCTGAAACCATTTCGCGATATACCACATCAGCCCCGCCGATCTGCCTGACCACTTGGCAAAACGCCGAATCAGTCATGTCGGCCATGGGTGAGAGCGCTAAAATACGCGATTTGTTACTCAAAATATCGTTAATCCACATAATGGAACACACTATAGCGTAAATCCACTGACCTATCAAGAGTCCACAAGAACCATTGACATTCCTATGTAAATGATATATTATAGAACGTCTGATTTACCTTGATTACAAGGAGGCACTGGGGTAAAAAACATGAAGCAAATCAGAAAAAACATGTGGCCAAAATTGGTGACTGCAGCCATACGGGCATACACCATTACCTGTCCAATCATGTACAGACTTTTCACATAAGCGGAGGGAACCTGTGAAAATGATCGGATTGTTCTTTATCATCCTGAGCTCGCTTTTGGCCACTGCCTGTGGCCTCGGAGAGCGGGAGTTTGTCACCGAGAGCCCCCACCGAATCCACGATCACGGATTTGAGTGGGGTGGTACGGTCGTGTCGGCCGACGACACCGCCATCCTCGAGATGAGGGTAGCGGTCAAAGGGGTTGGCGAGACGAGACTCGCCACCGGAGAAGGGGCATTCCTCTTCTCCAACCTCAGCATTGAGGCCAAGGGTGGGGCGTTCGATACTCGCTCAACTCGCTGGCGAGTTAAGATGCGCCGGTCAGAGATGGCCGAGCATTACGACCGTGAGGAGGACATACTCCTCCTCGAGCTCGTACCTGTGGACGTTGCTGGTGGCCCACTTGTAGCCACACGCGACGACCCACTGGAGTTCACACTCCAGATGTGGCAAGAAGATGGCAGACAAGGAGGGAGGGCGCGCGTCGACCTGCAGTTCACCGAGGTCTATCGAGTCATCAACGGTGAACTCACCCCGATTCTGCTGTTTGGCAATCCGACCAACACCGTCGTCACCTTCTAGCAGCCACTTCCCTGTCGAGTGATCGTACCCCGGCCACGCAACGCGTGTCTGGGGATTTTTTTACCCAAATTTGAGAGATGGCGTATCCGCGGACTCATCATTTCCAGAAGACGCAGAGGGTGGCAATACCATACCAAGCATTTCCACAGGTAAGTCTGATGGTGGTTCTGTTTTCTTTGTTCCAGCCTTCTGAAGGAGTGGCACCTTCACATGTGACATAGGGAAATGCCAAATGGTTGCGAGTTCCTCAATATTTAAAATATACGACGGTTTAATTTCGCCCATAGCACGCTTCTTGTACGCGCTCATGATTTTTCTCTTCCGTTCATTTTTTATATAATCTGCAAAAAGATATTTCACGCTTGTTAAATATTTTGGCAAAAGAGCGTTTGAGCTTGGATTATTGAACTGGTTAATGGCACCGATCAGTGAATTCACCCCACGAGCAGGATTAAACACCTCGTTACGACCTAAGTACACCATGCGAATTTTTGTTTTGTACCCGATCTTGCTAATCTTTTCTTCCATTGCCTCTACAACCTTTTTTGTCCCAGGCGTTAAGTACTGCATGTTATTTTTTTCTTTGGAATCAGATTTTTCGCCGCCAGCAGATGAAATCTCACCGCCAAAAAGTTGTTTCCCAAATGCTTGAGCAGTGTAAATAGGTAAATCAACAGCCTTTCCAAGAATACCTCCCCCTTTGCCGTCTTTTGATTTTTCTCCAATAACCTTCTTAATTTCTTTAATACAATCTACTTTCCAAATTTTATCCGGAGTCGGCTCAATTACCATTTGATACCACATCTGCTCCCCTGGCCCAATGCGGCTAAAACTTTCAAGAAACGTACCCATCGGGTCTTTAATCGGCGTTTCTTTGTCAGTCGTGTGCTCAAAATCTCGGTACACGCGAATCGGGTACGCGTGATGCGCAACCAACTGAAATTCGGCGCCCCACATGTTATGTGTTGGGTTGGGGTAATGATTCGGCGCGTCTGCTGTGTAATCTTCAATCTCTGTAATTTCCGCCTCAGGATATTGCGCGTACACCGCGGCCTCAACCACGTCTCGATACTGCTCAAGAACACGAATAAGAAATTGAATATACCCTTCAATACTCACGATTTCAAAACTAAAACTAAACTGCTCAAAACCACGGCGATACATAACAGCAATGCCCGGCACCTCCATAATAGAAAAAATATGAGCAAACAGCTGTTCCACAGCCTTTGGCGTTTGGATATTTTGTTGTGGCACATCAATCGCGAGAAGTGTCCATTTCCAAGTACTCGTATATCGTTGATTTTTGTAAAAAGCAGTCATAAAAAGACCGCCTTTCAGCACCAAAAACATGGGAATAACCCATGCACCAACAGTAAACAAACGAAGTAATGCCACGATTGGCGGTTGTGTTAATTCCCGCAAAAGAGCATTGACAATAACGTCCATATATAGTGTTACACCTCAAGGAGCGTGTAAATTGCCCAATACAGCACCGCTAAACCAAGACCGCTCCACCACCAGCCGAGCTGACCTGACTTATACCCGGCAAAAAAAATAATAAATCCGAGAATGGTACCAATCACCGCAATGGCATGACGTACGGCATGTTCTGACATACAGCGCAAATAATATACCGTGATAATACCACAAAAATAATCCTTCAGCAAGGAAAAAAGCCCTTGCGGGCTTCTTTCACAGGCCTATGATGCTTTTACCGCCCGACGACGACTCCAGTTATAAAACTCGACGAGAAGAGGGCTTGCCAAGAAAATTGATGAACACGTTCCAAAAAACATGCCGACGATAAGGGTGAGGGCAAAGTAATGCACTGACGCTCCGCCGAAAAAGAAAATAGCGATTAAACTAAGCTCGGCCGTGAGCGACGTATTAAACGAACGAATAACGGTTTGTTGCAAGCTCATATTGACGGTTTCCGCGAAGTTTGAGGTGCCACGGCGAAGGATATTTTCGCGAATACGGTCGAACACAATAATGGTATCGTTCACTGAATAGCCGAGCACGGTCAAAAGCGCCACGACAATGGCAATTCCGACTTCAACACCCATATATTTTCCAAGAAGCGCGAGAATACCCATGGTAATCACCACATCATGAAAGAGCGTAACAATCGCGATAAGTCCGTATTTCCACGATGATACCGGTTCAGACACTTTTCGAAACGCGTATGCGACATACAAGATAATACCCGCAAGTACCGCGATACCGGCCACAATAGCACGACTTCGAAGTTCGGCGCTAATGGCTGGCTCCACTTTTTCAAAACGATCCTCGCGAAAGGTGCCAGGGGCAGCCTGGCCATCTTTTGCTGCCAATGCTGAAAGACTCTCAAGTACTGCCTGGTGCTGTTCCTCAGATAAAAACTTCATGCGCAAAATATACCCTTCTTCACCCGATGTTTGCGCAATCACTTCACCAACGTCTGTAGATTGGACGGCGGCAATCACCTCTTCTTGTGATGGTCGGTTTTCTGTATACGTCACGGCCACAAGTGAACCACCAGTAAAATCAATACCCGGTTTGAGTCCGTATACGATAAGCGCGACAACGCTTGCCAAAAACAAGAACCCAGAAATTGCAAACGGAATGCGACGGTAGGTAACAAGATTTATCATATTATTGAAGTGTTGGAGGAGTAGGTTTTTTACCACCCAAAAAGAATCGATTACCGTATGTATTGAACCATGGGGTAATAAATCGGAGAACAACACGAGTAACCGTAATCGCCGAGAACATGTTCACAAAAATACCGATAAGCAAAGTGATCACAAACCCTTTCACGAAGCTTGTTCCAAACCACAGGAGTACAAGACACGTGAAAATGGTTGACACATTCCCATCGCGAATCGCGTTCCAGGCGCGCAAAAACCCTTCTTCTACCGCTGTTTGGAGGGTTTTTCCAGCACGCAACTCTTCTTTTAAGCGCTCAAAAATAAGAATGTTCGCGTCGACCGCCATACCCATCGATAAAATGAGGCCGGCCATACCCGCAAGCGTGAGTGTCACGCCAAACAACTTAAAGATAGCCAAAGTAAGGAGCACGTAAAATGACAGAGTCACTGTTGCGATAATGCCCGGCAAACGATAATACAACACCATGAAAATCCCAATAAGGATAAGGGCCACAATACCGGCCTTCATACTTTGATGAAGCGAATCAAGACCAAGCGTTGCCCCTACTTGCTCTTGACTCACCAAATTAACTGGGACTGGCAAGGCGCCCGCGTTCAGTTGTTGCGCCAACAAACGAGCTTCGGTATAGGTAAAGTTCCCTTGAATCACCGCTCGACCATCGCCAATAATGGTTTGTACGACCGGCGCGCTAATTGGTTGATTGTCGAGAAAAATACCAACCTGTTTACCAAGATTTCGTTCAGTAATTTCCTTAAAGAGCTGGCGCCCTTCGTCGTCAAACTGAAGCGACACCATTACAGAGCCTGTCTGTTGATCGGTCACCACCTCTGCTCGTTTGAGTTGCGAACCAGACAATTTCGTTGGTTTCCAGCCATTGCTTGGTGGCACAATATCTTCCTTGGTTTTGGTATCAAAGAAAATATGAGAAAGCTCGTATTCTTTTTCAGGACCCTCACTCACCTTATAAATCACATGATACCCGAATTCTGTTTCAACTGGGCCAATAATTTCTCCAGCCTTAGCCGCGAAGAGTGCTTTGTCAAATGCCTCAACCGTAGACCCTTTTGAAACAAACCCTAAATCCCCTCCGGTCACTTCAGCATTTGGTTCGGTTGAATTGGCTTTGACAAGGTCAGCAAAATTTTGCGCGTTTGCCTCTTTAAATAATTCTTCAGCCTTTGCTTTGGCTTCGTCTTTCGTGTATTTTGGTTCATTACAGTTTTTAGCTCCCAAGTAACAAATTAAAATATGGCTTGCCTGCACCACCGTATCGCCGTCACGTTCACCACCACGCTTTAAAATATGAAGACCCACTGGTGTGGTGACAAGTGTTTGAGACACCGCGCCTTCTTTGGCGTTTTTTGTCCACTCATATACATTTTCGTATGTTGTACGACTATTAATGTATCCAATATTGCCGCCCTTGTCTTTTGTCTGAGTATCGTCTGAAAATTGTTTTGCCAAAGCGGTAAAATCCTCCCCTTTTTTCGCGCGCGCAAGCACCTGATTCGCTAACGCAAATTTCTCAGCATTGAAATCAGCCAAATCTTTTTCTTCTTCGGGAGTTAAATCACGCTCTGGCTCATTGTTTGGCTCACGAAAATCCAAAATTGGCGTTTCGCCAATTTGAGTAATTGCTTCACGCACGTCTTGGACCCCTGGAAGTTCCACTAAAATGCGGTACGCGTCCCCTACTTTTGTTGTTTGTACGTTTGATTCAGAAATACCAAACGCGTTCACACGGCGTTCAATCACATCACGCACCCCCTGCACGGCGTCGGGCTGGTCGGCTTCTGGAATAGTGGTGACATCGGCCTGGTATACCAGCTGCGCGCCACCTTGCAAATCAAGACCAAGCGAAAATGACTTTTCTGGAATACGAGGCAACCCAAGCGCAATACTCCCATTCACACTATCAATAACCCGGTTAGCGTAGGCTGGAAAAATATAAATAGCACAGGCTACAAGAAGGGCAAATACACCGGCTAACCCATATCGGACTTTTTTGCGAATTTCAGCTCCAGAAAGTGTTTTTTTCATATAGAGGTAAAAGTGCGCCTATTGTACGTGAATGCTTGCCTTTTCGTCAACAGGTGTTTATGCACACTTATACGCCCTTTTACTCTTAACTCCAATAGTATTTTCTAACTCGCACTGAAGTCGGCTCATGCGTCCAAGCATACATAAACATAAGAGCGTCTGCTACGCTCTTACGTAGCATCTTACGCCCCATAACACTTCTTAATATTCCTAGCGAGCTCACAGGCGAAAGCCGGCTTTCATCTGGAGCGATCGACGGAATATCAAGCGCCATGACATTTCTTAAATTTCTTTCCACTTCCACAATAACACGGATCATTTCTGCCAATATCTTTTTTAGCATCAACGTGTTGGGCTACTTCCGGCGCGGGGCCGTTTTCTTTTTTCGCCCCAGAAAGAGTAAGAACATCACTCGCCATCACCGTTGGCGCTGCCTGAATACCAATATTCACCTTAAAAAAGGTATACACCACTTCTTTTTGAATATTCGTTAAAAGCTCATTGAACATGCGGAACGTTTCCTTTTTATATTCCACAAGCGGGTCACGCTGCCCATAGCCACGCAGTCCGATACCAGCACGCAGGTGGTCAATCGAAACCAAGTGGTCAACCCAAAGCGTATCAATCGCGCGTACGAGCACATTGGTTTCAATATCACGGAGCGTTACTCGCGCCGCGTCTTCAGACCCCGATACGTCGGTAAGTGTTTTTTGAAGCTCGGCATACGCGTTAACCGCTAACCCAAATAAATACTCCACCATTTTTTCACGCATCTCAACGTCGGCCAACTTTCCGTCGCTTTTTTCTCGCATCGCCAGCAAGGTTTCTTTTTGCGCGTCAGTTATAGGAAAAATGGTACGCGCGGTTTCATAGATTTCATTCACATTCCATTCTCCATTTTCAGTATTTGTGTGAAACCCAACCACCATTTCAAGTTCTTTTTGAATATAATCGAGTACCATGCCTTTACTTGGACGTGTATCCGACGTGTCAGCACCATCGTTAATCATTTCCAAAATCTGTCGACGCTTTTTGTAAATCACGTCACGGTGACGATTGAGTACATCATCGTATTCAAGAAGGTGTTTACGCATGTCAAAATAATGCGACTCTACTTTTTTTTGCGCGCCCGACAATATACGAGTAAGCATGGGCTGCTCAATTGGCATATCATCGGGAACATTGAGTCGTGTCATGACCGACTTCATTCTCTCCCCCGCGAAAATACGCATCAAATCGTCGTCAGTTGAAATGAAAAACTGTGTTTCACCTGGGTCGCCTTGACGCGCGGAACGTCCACGCAACTGATTGTCGATACGACGCGACTCATGACGCTCTGTACCAAGCACAAACAGCCCGCCGGCCGCGAGCACTTTTGCCTCCTCTTCTTTACTTACCGGCATACCGCCGAGTTTAATGTCGACCCCGCGCCCTGCCATGTTTGTAGCCAGAGTCACCGCGCCGGGTCGCCCTGCTTGCGCGATAATTTCACCTTCACGTTCATGGTTTTTCGCGTTGAGCACCTCGTGTTGTATGCCTTGCGCGCTCAAATACGCCGATAAAAACTCGTTGCGTTCAACCGACGCCGTCCCGATCAAAATTGGCTGACCTTTGGCGCGACATTCTTTTACCTTTTCCGCCACGGCTTTATACTTTTCTTTTTCGGTTTTATAAATGCGGTCTGGGTGGTCGGTGCGGCGATCGGGCTTATTGGTTGGAATGGCCACGACTTCGATATTGTAGATTTTGCCCAATTCTTCTGCTTCGGTTGCGGCTGTACCCGTCATACCCGACAACTTTTTGTACATGCGAAACAGGTTCTGAAAGGTGATGGTCGCGAGTGTTTGACTTTCTTTTTGAATGGCCACACCTTCTTTAGCTTCGATCGCCTGATGCAACCCTTCACTATAGCGACGGCCTGGCATTTTACGCCCAGTAAACTCGTCGATAATGACTACCTCACCCTGTTGGACCACATACTCTTTGTCACGCTTAAAGAGTACCTCGGCTTTGAGCGCCTGCTCAATATGATGCACCATGCGAATACCGCCTTCGGCGTAAATATTATCAACCCCTAAATAGCCCTCAAATTTTTTAATTCCCTCTTCAGTCAAAGAAACCGCGCGTAATTTTTCATCTACATTATAATCGGTTTCTTTGCGCAAATGACGCACCAGCTCGGCATAGCGGTAATATTGGTCGGTTGCTTCACCTGAAGGAGAAGAAATAATAAGCGGAGTGCGAGCTTCGTCAATTAAAATAGAATCAACCTCGTCGACAATGGCATAGTGCATTTCATGACCAGGGCGCATCACCATGTCGGATACACGCTGGACCATGTTATCGCGCAAATAATCGAAGCCGTATTCGTTATTTGTGCCGTACGTGATGTCACATCGGTATGCCTCTTGACGGGTGGCGGGACGCAAAAATTCGTATTCAACCTTAAAGCTTCCCATGTCATCACGTTCTTTATCTTTTTCACCACCTTCAGCGGTTTCGGCTTTCTCCGCAGGTGTTGCGGCCGCAAAGCCTGGGTCGTACACATAGGTCACTCGTTGATTTTGAATCACCCCAACGCTCATACCAAGATACGCGTAAATCTGCCCCATCCACACGGCGTCGCGGCGAGCAAGGTAATCGTTAACCGTCACCACATGTACACCGTTTCCCGCGAGGGCGTTCAAATAGGTTGGCAATGTCGCAGTGAGTGTTTTTCCTTCACCCGTTCGCATTTCCGCAATGCTTCCCTTGTGAAGCACCATACCACCAATAAGTTGCACATCATAATGACGCATGTTGGCCACGCGTTTCGCGGCTTCGCGCACCGTAGCAAACGCTTCTGGCAATAAAGAATCGAGTGTTTCACCGTTTTGAAGACGTGCTTTAAACTCGGCCGTTTTGGCCTTTAGGGCTTCTTCAGAAAGAGAAGATAAACCGGCTTCAAGTTCGTTAATTTTTTGGACATTTGGTTTGAGGAGGGCGATAGCTTTGGCATTTGGGTCGCCGAACAACTTGGTCAAAAAAGACATATAGTAGAATATGGCGTAACTCTCGGAGTGTAGCACTTCCCCTTCCGTTTGGCAATGCCATAGCACTACCGTTGCTCACCCAGTTTTAACACAAAGACTACCCAGAAAAGCTATTGACAAAACCCAAAATTTATGCTATACTATGTAGCCAAAATCGTATTGTGAATTTGGCTTATTTTAGCCTTAAAGTAATCTAAAAACCAAGAAAAGGAAGGTGGACCATGAAAGAGTTCTTGCTCGGCCCGGGCGGGGCAGTAATACTCCTCACCCTCGTTGGTGTTGCTGTGCTTGTGTGGTATAACTACGCAAGCAAGTGGCCGGAACGCGTGTTCGCGCCGAACCCGACGGCGGAGGAGCTCCGCAACCAGGGGCTCATGCCCAAAGCCGGTGCCGCCGTTGACACTTCGGCGGCTGAAGGGAGCGCGGGTCGCGGAGTCAGTGCAGGCGGCGTAACGTATTACTCACATGCAGGTCAGTCCAGACCAATCGGCGATGCAGCTGAGTTTGCCCAAGCGGCAGCCCAGCTCGAGGCATCTGGCGGCGAGGTCGTAATTGCCCCACGAGAAGAAGGTGGGTCGATCACTGATCAGATCATCACCGACGGTACCGATGGGGACGGAAGACCTGACTAGTGTCCGCCTCAACCCCCAACCACAACGCACCGGAGGATGCGTATAGGTTGGGGGTTTTTCATTTGCCCCTATTCGGGCTGATATTCTTTGGTACCACGAATCTCTTCTTTATCTTTCGCGCGCATTTTTTCTTTTATCTTTTCAAGTTCTATCTTTAATTGATCGCGTACCATATCGATCGCGCTATACACATCACCCGCGTCTTTTTCTACCCGAATCAAATCATGGTGTGGCACCTGCATGTTTACTTCTGCGTAAAACACATCACCTTTGTGGTGGTGTCCACTCCGTCGACCCACATCAACATCAATATGCGTAATATGATCAAAATATTTCTCAACCGTAGAAATTTTTTCTTCGATATACACTTTCACCGCATCGGTTAATTCAATACCTGTCCCCTGCATGTTGATATTCATACGACCTAATCATTAAAGAATACACACTTCTTCTTCTAAAGAAATACCAAAGGTATCGTACACGTTCTG
>JACCDG010160091.1_pt1 | contig 13076 bp, 11 predicted proteins | sample 7442471 | NCBI WGS metagenome assembly JACCDG01 (sample SAMN15323444, study PRJNA562643) | freshwater metagenome | isolation source: river surface water | place: USA:Blue River Watershed | collected 2017-08-17 | reverse complement strand
GAGAGGCAAGCTGAGGATCTTGTTCACCCGCTGGCGCAGAGTGTCCAATGTTTCGCGAAATGCCACGCGAGGCGCTGTGAGATCGGCACGGCCAGGGCGCCCTGTGTCAGGTACACCCCGTGGGGAGTGGGGACGTCTCGACATCCTAGACGTTTGGAGATATGCACGTAGACCTGTCCGAGCCACATAGTTTCGTTTCATGTACACGTGGACAAGAAACGACAGTCTTTATTGATCTTCATGCGCCCGAGGGCGAGGCTGCCACGGCCGAGGAAGCAGGAGTAGATGCGTCTTCGAACAGGCGATGTCGTTTGGCGATGCGCGAGTCGCGGTCGAGGCAGTCCCTGAAGACGCGGCGGTGTTCAGTGGGCGCGTATGCGCTCATGTAGAGGAGCGCCAGCGGCAGCAGCTGCGTGAACGAGACGGCGCGGTCGTCGTACACGCCGTTGCCGCCCTTGCCCGAGAGTTTGATTGCCTTGGCCTGCTCGCCGTCGGGCGTGGTCTTGACCTCGTACGAGAACTGGAGCAGCTGCTGGCGCAGGTCCTGGATGTCGGCGCGCCCGCCGAGGAACTCATCGCACAGCACCAGGCGGCCGGCGGCCATCCACTCGCGCACCGCGTTGGCGAACGCCAGCTTGCGCTGGTCGGTGAGGATGACGCCCGGGCGGCGCGGCCCGTGTGCAGCCTTGTCGTCGCTCAGTACCACCACGCGTCGGCCAGGCTCCATGCTCGCCAGCTGGTGGCGCACGTCGGCCACCACCGTGTTGGACTGCGTGGCGCTGGCGTTGGCCTCGATGAGCAGCACCACCGCCGCCTGCGCCAGCGGCGCCGCAAAGTGGCGCAGCGTGCGCGACACCGTCACCACCACGTTCTCGGCCTCGTCGGCGCACTCCATCACTGCGCACGCGTCGGGTCGGGTGCACACACGCGCGGTATGTGCACTCACAGCGCACGTTGGCGGCTCCACAGGCCAGCACCTGTGCACGCACACACACGTCAGGTCCGGATGAACGCGCGCCAGCGGCACGACTTCATGGCACACGTGCTGTATGGACCCGTGGACGGGGCGACGCGCGAGGTGGAGGACGCGCTATGCAAGGAGGTGCGCGAGTCGCCGCACATGTACGACGTGCTGCGGTCCATGGCGCTGCTGCTCGAGCCGGCGGCGCGCGAGAAGCACGGCCCGTGCTTCCGCCGTTTCGTGGCGCTGGCGGGGGTGGCGTTCTACCCGCATCTCCATGCGTACGCGCGCGACCGCTCCAACCCCTTCACGTTCGAACCCTTTCACCGCTGGCTGCGCGACCAGATGGCCATGTTTGTGTTTGATCTGCACGCCGTCGAGCGGCACGTCAACGAGAAGGGCGAGGTCCGGAACGTGTACGTGCAGCGTGGACCCGGCCGGCCGCCCCAGTACCGCACGCACGGCCAGCTGCTGGAGTGCGCCCAGATGGCGTACCGCGCCGAGTTTGACTTTGAGGGCCAGTGGACGGCGCGGCGCGTTGCGGCGGGCGCCCATGCGGCACACGTGCTGGCGACTGCCTCCATCCACCGCGGCATGCAGAGTCCACACTGGGTGTCCGAAGAGGGCGACGAGGGTGCCGGCGGGTGGGAGGACGGTGCATAAACAGACAAGCATGCATAGCAGCAGCCTTACCACAAACTGCGAGTGCTGGAAGACGCCGATGGTCCAGGCCGTCTGCGACTTGACGCCGCCCGACGAGGGGTCTATGAACACAAAGAGGTAGGGCAGCGGGCGAACGAGCTGCGTGGGCCGCGCAAACATGGCGTCGACGGCGGCGCGCTCGTAGACCGAGTTGTCGCCGAGGTCGCGCATGCCCTGGATCTCGCGCGCGTACGTCTCGGCGTCGCGTTGGTAGATGAGCGCGTACGCCTCGGCCTTGAACGGGTCGCTCTTGTGCGGCAGGGGCGGCACCACCGTGTGGATGCACTGCATCTTGCCCACGCAATTGGGGCACACGGCCCGGCTGCGCGTCAGCGTGCACACCACCTGGCCATTGCGTGTAACGGCAGTGGTCATGCGCTGGAAGACCGTGTCGGCCGTGGAGGGCGATGTGAACATCCAGAGCACACGGTTGTCGGCAAAGGTCATCGGCAGGATGGCGCGCTTGTAGGCGTTCGGCTTAACAAACGCCGCCTCATCGACCAGCGTGATATCCGGCTGCGTTCCACGCGCCGCCTCGGTGTTGCCCGACTTGGCCACCACGCGCGAAAAGGTGACCGAGTGGCGGCTGGCGTTGTGCGGGTACACGCGCAGCTCGTCGCCGCTGCGCATGCACATGGCGGCGCCGCCCGGCAGCAACGTCATAAAAAAGTGCACCGCGTTCAGCACCATGCTGGTCTGCTCGTACACCATGGCAAAGATGGCACAGAGCAGGCGGCGTCCCGCCATGGCGTGCAGCACGCAGGCCAGCATCATGGCGCCCGCCACCGTCTTGCCGTTGCCACGCGCCGCCTCAAAGCCACAGAACGGCGTGTTTGCGGTGTAGCCATGCCGCCGGTTGATCGTGTCGCGGTTTTGGTCCCACTCGCGTCCGTAGATCTTGGGCAGCAGCGACGCCAGCAGGTGCCTCTGGAACTCGACCTGCTCGGGTGTGGGCGCCATGCCATCCCGGTGCTTGGAGATGAAGCGAATGTTCTCCTCGATCTGCCGCACCACGCGGTCCCCGTCCAACTGCGCCTGGAATCGTTCATTCACAATCATCTCGGCCTCCTCCTCTTCTTCTTCCTCTTCTTCTTCCTCTTCTTCATCACCCTGAGCGCCATTCTCATTGTTGTTCTTGTCTTCGTCTTCCTCTGTGCGCCTACGCGAGCTGCCGTGTGCCATGGCCAGCACATCCTCACGGGCGCGCTTGAGACGTGCTGTGTATGCGGTGTGCATGGCAGCTTCAGTTTCTTTCCAAACCACAGTCTACATACAAACGCCTGGGACTGTATTCAGTAGCGCCCGCGCTTGTAAAACTTGGCCATCTCGTCGTCGATCGACTCCATCCTGCCACTGGCGTCCTCGGCGTAGCGCTCCAGCACGCGCTCGTAGCGGTGCAGGTCGTCCGGTTCAAAAGCGGGAGACAGGTCGTCGCTCGCCGCGTGGGCGAGCAGTGCCAGCTGTCGGGCGATCTGTCCCTCGTTGCGAGCGGCATAGGACTTTTGCATGTTGCGCAGCGTGTCGCCCATCGCCAGCGTGGAGATCACAAAGCCCGTGCCCAGCTTGTTGGGCGGCTTGACGCCCGCAGGCACGTCCGCAGCGAAAACGATCGTGTCCTGTGTGCCCCCGCGGGGCAGGCGCATGCCACTGCCGCGGTTGACGTTCTCCTGTGTGGTAAACATGATGCGCGGCAGTTCGCGCCTCTGTGTGTCGCGGGCGTAGGCCTGCAGGCTTTCGAGCCACGGTCTCACGAGCAGCTGGTGTGTCCGCAGCATGTACACGGCCGCATTGTTGGCGCCCTCGGGGCCGGGGAACTTGGCCTTCAGCAGCTTGCTGGCGTGCTCGTTTGCCTCGATGCGGCTGTCCCGCTCGCGTGGCGCGAGTACGGCCTCGGCGGCCACGTCTTCCGAAGCCACAAGGACCGTCTCGGCGTCGCCCTGGTCCTCGGTGCCAGGATCCATGGCGCCTGGTGCGGCGGACGACTCGCCACCGATGGGGCGGCGCAGAGGCAGAGCGGGCTTCTTCTTAGACGGCACGTCGTCCGACGCCGTCGTGGCCTCCATGGCCTGCTGGGTCGGTTTCTTGGCACGGGACTCGGGCGCCTTCTCAATCGCTGGCTGATCGGGGTCGGTTTCCATCGGAGCCTCGTCGCCTTCCTCCTCTTCCTTCTTGGTCGTCTTCTTCAGGTTCTTGCGGCGGGCAGCGGCGCGCTCTTCGGCTTCCTTGGCCTCCTGTTCGGCCATGGTGCCCAGCACGTCCAGCGACGCGTCATCGCCCTTGCAGGCCATGTCGTAGACCATGGTCTCGGCCGCCGTGAGCGGCCTGCCCTTGCGGTGCATCAAAATTTGCTTGCGCGCGGCAGTGGCCAGCGTCACGTAGCGCGCCTTGTGCGGATCGACGGCAGGTGCCTTCTCCTCCTTCTTCTTCTCGGGCTCGCTTGCCGGCGCGCTCTGCGCGTCCTTCATTTCTGGCGCCTCGGTGTCCGACATGGCCGTCTTGGGGTGCTGCCGCACGTGTGCAATCACGGCTACGCATGGAATCCACATACCTCGGCCGTGCGTGCGTCTGTGTGCGTTGCGTTGCGTGGCGCTTTGGGCGGCGGCGGAGCCAGCGAAGGTTCGGCTGCGCGCTTTGCGGACTCGGGCTTTGTGGCCTGCGTGTTCGCCGGTGGCTTGGTGTCTTCTCCAGCCTTTTTGCTCTCGGGCTTGGCAGGCGGCACGTTTGCCGGTGCCCGCGCTGCGTCTTTGGGGTCGATCGCCGGCTTGGCTGGGTCGGTGGAGGGTGCCTTTGGCGTGTCGTCGTCCTTCTTCTTGGTCGATTGCTCAGATGCCTTGCCCGTGTCGACGTCCTGCGCTTTGGCTTGCTTGGCCTCTTCTGGCTCTTTGGGCGGGTCGACAGGCTTGGTGGTGTTGGGTACCACAGGAGTCTGGTTCGTATCCTTGAGGTCTTCCTCCTTCTTCTTCCCGCTGGGTGGGATGGGCGCCTCTTGAGGAGCATCCGTCTTGGCAGCCCTGGTCTCCTCCGTACTGGAGGACTTGGTCTCTTCCTTGGCCTCGCCCTTCGTGTCCGTGCTGGGGGGTGTCTCGCCAACGGTCGCCTGGGTGTCGGGCGTGGACGCAGGGGCTTTGGCCGGAGGGTCACTCTCCTTGGACTCGGGGACGTCGGTGTCGTCGTCGCCACCTGCCACGAGGCACACCTCGTAGACACAGACATTGTGTTCGGCGCCCTCTGTGGCAACGTCGTCCGAGGCGGTGATGATCTCGCAGCCGGCGCGCAGTGGGTCGGCACAGAACGAGACCTCGAGCAGGCCGCGATTTTTTGAGGACGTCATGGAGACGTACTTGACGCGTCCGCTGCGAATGTCTTCCTCGAGGCGGTTGACGCGGTGCGGCTCGGGGTGGTCGGCGCGCATCTGCACATCGAGCAGGAAGCGGTTGCTGCCTTCCTCGAGGCGTCCTCCCACGGTAATGCCCACGGGCTCATCGGGTGCCGGGCCTTTGTTGGTCAGGATGCTGTGCCGGTCAAACGCCGGGCGGCCCGTGACGCGACCGCTGGAGATCCACTGGCGCACCTCATCGATCGGCGGGTCGAGTGCGCGGTTCTTTGATGGACGCGAGGGGTCGAATGCCACCACCGTGTGGCGCGGCTCGCGGATTGCCACGGGCCAGTGCTCGCGCGCCAGCAGCGGGTGATCAGGCCCGAGCTCCACCGTTCGCGGACCCTTCTTCGTTGATGCGGGGTACTGTCCGTCCTTCATGGGCGGCAGGAGACAAACACAGGACCACAGCCGCTCAACATACTTGTTCGTTTATGCGAGTAAAGCATCGACATCGGATTTGGACAACGAACTGACGCTGCTCGCCAGCCGCTTCAGCGCCACCCAGACGTCGTTCGCTGGCGTGGCGCGGCTCGCAACAATTGCGTCAAGCAGTCGGGGCGGGCCCGCAGCTTCCTCGCCCTCCTTGCACTCCGTGAGCAACGGTGCCTTGGCCGTGCCACTGGAGCAGAAGCGCTGGTCTTGGGCCACAATCGGCAGAACCACTCCGCCGATCATGGCGGCGATGTGGTTGCGCACGGCGTTCTCCGGCGGCGCCTGGGAGGCCCCCTTTTTCTCTTCTGGCGCGGGCCATGGAAAGTCCTTGAGCTCCTTGTCGTTGATGACGGTGGTCGTGGACCGACCAGGTGTGTAGATGGGGATCTCGCGGAATCGCCAGGGTTTCGCCGTGTAGAAACCGATTGGGTTTAGTGGAGGAGGTTTGTCGCACGTGGCCAGCAGAAGATCCAAGAGCGCGTCGAGCGAGGCCTCCCCGGGGCTTTCTAGTGTCCTGGCGGCCCAGTTGGCGATTGCGGTCAGGGGCGATTCGCGCGACACGAGCTGCCAGTTCACATGCGCCGAGCCGCTGTGCCGCTGCTCGCGTATCCTGCGCAGGCGCTCCGTGGACAGATGGGCCCTGGTCGAGGAAGCGCGGTGAATGGCCATGTTCCGGGTGTCGACGTTGGTTTTCGCGTACGGATCTATTCCGGTCAGCACGTGGTAGACCAGACCCGCGAGCATGTACACGTCGTGCTGCGGATCGGCCCTTTCCACGCGCAACGGTGCGTAGCACTCAGTGCCGGGCACCGGGTCTGATGCGTCCTCGCCGATGCGTCGCACGTGTGCCATGTTGGTGAGCACCCATCCGTTGTCGAGGGCGCAGCACTTGACCGAGTCGGGTATGACGCAGCGATGCACAAAGCCGCGCGCGTGCATGTGTCGCAGGGCCAGCGCCACGGGCACCAGGCGTTTGGACACACCGACGCGACTGCGTGCGCACAGGCACCCGGCCTCGTCCTGCGACTTGGAAAACCACACGTCCTGCACGTACGGCTCGCTAAACAGCGCGAGGCCGGGAACGGTCCTGTTGCCTTCCTTGAGTGGCGCCTCGACGTACGACCATGCGCGGAACTCGGCAAACATGCGCACGTTTGTGTACGCCACATCGCGGCGCCCGTTCGAGAACAGCACCGAGTAGAGGACGGCGTCCGGGACGGGGTCGAGTCCCACCACCGCGCGGCGGTTTGCAACGTCCGCCTCGCCCTCCCACGTGCGCCCGGCGACGAAAACCAGAGAGGCCTGTCTCTGTAGCAGTTCAGGACCCACGGCGCCGGCCCCCGGCGCGATGGCCAGCACCCTAAACTCGGATTGACGGTACTCGTTGTGCGTGAAACTGCATGCTGGCAGGTGCAAGTACATCGAGTGCGCATGGATCCGCGCGATGCTTCCGCTTTCGAGGTCGAGCGCCAAAGTGGACCGCGTGATCCAGGACATTGTCCTGTCGAATGGCAGCCGGAAGGCGGCTGACTTGAGCTCCATGCGCTGCTGGTGTAGTACAACACGGCACACGTTTAGCTGGCTGGAGGCGTCGCGGTGCCGCTTCCGGTGACCCGTAAAGTAGTGCGCGCCTGGCACCAGGGGCAGGTCGCCACCTGCATGGACCAGCTGGGCAAGGGCCGCGCCGAGGACATTCCGTTCGTCTGCCGGTGTCTTTGCCGAATACATCAGTTCCTGTGCCACGCGAAACGCGTCCCACCCTGCGTAGCCATAGCGCGCAAGCTTGGGGTCCGACTCTTCGTTTGGACACGGGCACCGCTGAACAAACGCATCCATGTCGCACGGCTCGGAGGCGACGTCGCGGAATGGACGGCGCGGGCCCATTTCCTCGGGGATGTAGTAGCAGCGCGCGGCGTGCGGCGCCATGGAGGCAGTAAGGCCGGCGCCGATGAGTGGCGGTGCCTTCCCCTTACTCCCGGCTCCCCTGTCCTTGCGCACGCGCTTGGGACAAGGCACCGATTTCCCCGCATCAGGTTTCGCGGCAGGCTTCCGCTTCTGAACAGGGGCCTTCTCTTTCCGCTTCGGTTTGCGCGCGTCTTCCTCGACTTCCTTCCGTGCGTTCGACTTTGCCGCGATCACACCCTTGCTGGCCTGTGGCTTTGGCGCCGCACGTGTCTCAGAGGGCTTGGAAACGGGCATTGGTGCCGGACTCGGTTCTTGTAGCGACGGTGCCACTCTTGACGCGGCAGGATTCGGCACGTGGCCCCGTCCTGGACCTGGGGCTGGTCCTTGCGGAGGCTTTGCCGCGGACACTCTACCTCTTGCCGCACCAGGTGTGTCCATACCGTAGTCCCACGCGGTAATCAAGGACCTCGGCCCCGGCTTTGGTATAGACACGGGAGCCGGCTCTGGTCCCGCTTCTGTTCTCGCCACGGAAGGTCGCTCCCGGGGCAGTTCCTGGGAAGACGTCCGCTTGACGGGAAGCCGGGCGTCGGGGCCCGTCATGGACTCGAAACTGAATGGCGCCTCTTGCACGGGAACATCTGGCAAGGGTGCAGGTGGTTCCCTGGAACCCTCATGGGGTATTACCTCCGGGCTAGCGCACCGGCGCTCGAAAGCATCCCAATCCAGCCCTTCGGGAAAGAATGCAAAGGGATCAATAATAGTATCATCGTGGTCCATGACTGTGGACTACGTGGGGAGCGCGTTGCGACCACATACACATGCAGGCGCCACACGCCGCAGTGCGCGTCGAGATCACGCGACGCCACGCCGCCGTGTGCGCACGGCTCGCGCGCCTCAGGGCGCCATGGTTTGACTGGATTGTGCCCGAAGCGGAGGAAGAGGACGAAGGACCCGGAGTCGTTGCGGGTGCCCAGAGGGAGGAGGAGGAGGCCGAGTGGGCGGCACGTGTGCGAATCGCATCCCTGGAGGACCCCGACAGCGCCGAGATGAAGGCGCTGCTGCGGGAGCGCGAGGCGCGAGACGAGGCCCGCCGCCGCGCCGCCGAGGAGTCCCGCGCGCGGCGCGCCGCCATGCCCACGGTCGAGGCACGCGTCCGCCTCGGCCTGCCAGCGCGCGAGGTGACGCGTCGCGTCCTGGGCCAATGCGCCATGGCACTGCACCTCGCCGCAGTGTCCGAGTGCCTCTTTGTCGAGCAGCCCGACAGCGACGCCTTCCTGTGTGCACCGGCAGTCGCTGGGGCGCACGTGTGTGTCTCGCTGGTGCTGGGCACCAGTGGCACCCCTTTGCCCGTGTGGCTGCGTCTCGAGGTCGGCGATCCCATTCCCTTCCTGGCCGAGTCGGGCACGGCCTGGCACATCAGCGCCGCCCAAGGACGCAGCGACCCCGCCCAGCCGGCCACGGCACTAGCGGTTCCGCGCGCTGCAGCCACGGCGCTCTATGCGCGCCGGGCGTTCGACGCGCTGGTGCAGGGCGTGTGCGTGTTTGTCGACTCGTTCGCACGACACGCGGGCGCCGACGAGGATGCGCGCGCGTGGCTGGCCACGTGGCGTGCCGCCCTCAACCGCCTGCTCGAAGAGCCGCTGCGCGCATACGCCAAGCAGGCGCGCGCATTGGATCCGGCCTGTGCGGGCCTGGTCGACCTGGAAGCGTGCCTGGCGCGCGACTCGGGCACCGACGCCGTGTCGTTCGTCGTGTCGCGCCGGCGGTCGCCCTACCTGGCCTCGGACACCCAGCAGGGCGGAGTGCTGCGCGCCGAGGCCGAGACGCTGTGGCGACGGGCCTCGACTATCGGCCTGCGGCCGGGCGAGCCGACGCTGTTTGGGGCCGACGCCGCCGAGGTGTGCACGGCGGTGGGCGACGATGCCGTGTTCTCGCGCCTGCTGCGTCTGGGATGGCTGGCGCTGGCACTGTCGAGCGGCGCCTTCTCGTTCGAGCGGCCGGTCGACGCCACCGCCGACGACGACGCCCGCGCCATCCGTGTCTACAATGCATGTGTACTCGAAGCTGCCTGAGTAAACGCCATTGCCTCGTGTACACAGACACCCAAAGACCTCGTACATGACCCTCGACTACAAGGACCTGGCCCGTGTTGCGGCTCGCAACCCCAACGCGGTCAAGAACTGGGGCGCCCCGGAGCTCGAGGCGTTTGCGGCCGGAGACCCCAACGAGATCGCCGACATCATGGGCGCTCCCCTAGCCTTTGTGCTCGCGATGCAGCAGGAGGCCCGACGCAAGCTGGAGACCATCCACCGCACCACGGAAGACCGAAATGTCGAATAGGGATCCAATGTATTAGCACAGTTTGATCTCTACCATGCGGTCTTTCCTGACCTTGCGTGTCTTCCTTATGGCGTCGAAGAAAGAGAGCGGGGAGGGTGTCTTGTGTTTGAGTTCAACTGCATGATGTACCCGCAGTGGCTCTGCCACCCACAGGCTGTGTCCGTCGTACAAAACTTCCTCCATTCTGAGTGGGTGGAGACGGCACGTCACGAGACTCAAGCCAATGGTCTCGTTGCGCCCGGGACACCTCCATAGGCGTGGGTCTAAGGGGACATCGTCGGGTCTGTAGCCACACGCGCACAGCAACTCTTCGAGTTTCATCTTTGCCTCTCGGGTCGTCAGGTTGACATCGATGAAGTACGCGTTTGTGTGTGTTCCAGCGCTGACGGCGTTGAGCATGCGCGGGGACCGGATCCACGCCGTGTTTGGTGGAAGCGATCGCACAAAGTCGACGAGGAAGGCAAGGTCTCCGGCCTCGAAACCCGTGTCTCTGGGGTGCCGGGTGAGCTCCAGGGACGCTTGTATGCGGGCGCGGATGCGCGGTGCAATGTGGGCCGCCGCAATGTCGTGCCCCCGCCGCCCGCTCCCGGCGAAGGCGAGCAACTCAAACGGCGCAAAGTAAGGGAAGAGAACCATCTCGGCCAGGCCGTCCGTCGCCCAGAACGCCTCCTCGGCGGTCGTGTCAGTCTGCGCCCCGATTGACTTGGCTCTGCGCTTCATGTGGCTACGAGCGAATGATCAGGATGATACAAAGCAACAGTCCAGTTGGACAGGATTCTGTGTATTCGACCTTGGCCGTTGGGCTATTCATCCTCCTCGTCATCACAGTCTCGTGTGAAAACGATGAGATTCATGGCGTGTTCACGCGCCAGCCTCTTCTTGGCATCCTCGACGGTCAAGAGCTCCAAGCTGAAGTTGAACGTCCCCGCGAAGCCAAACAGTCGAGTGGATTCATCCACGCCAATCGATTGCTGTATCTTTGCTGAGACACTGTCGTCGGCGTTTCCGTACAGCGTGTACTGATGAAGTCGAGCACCGATGCGCGGACGGACGAGGCTCGTCTTGTCCTTCTTCTTGCGCTTGAACAAAATCGACAGTGTCATCGGCTGGCTCATACTGGATGAAGTGCCTGGGAATTGGATGTGTGTGTCCCTCCGTGCTGTCCCGTGTGTTTCAGGTGTCATGTCCACGTGTCCAGGTCCGTGAGTCGGGTATGCACACGCCACACACGTCCAATTGCCCATGGCCACCCTCACACACGAACAGCTGCGTCTCATCCGGGAGGTGACTGTGCGCGAGTGTGCTTCATTCCCGGACGTCTCCGTCGATCGCGTGGAACAGACTGTGGTGGACCAGATCCAAACGGCCATCCTGCACAAATGGATGGATGCCGAGTGTACGCTTGTCTTCTACAATCCTCTGGCCAGCTACAACGAACAGAGAGGGGTCTGCAGGGTCTTAAAGGGGGTTATTCCCGTCATCACGGGTCTGGATGTAATCTCCAGCTCTGATGAAACCGAGCTGTACACGGAGCAGTTCCTATCGGATCGATGGGCCGAGGTGGCAAGGGAGAACAGTCCCGACGAATACGTCCTTGCAATGGAGGCATTCTGGAAGGTGGAATGGGCATGGCAGCTGCAGTACAGCCGGCATGTAATACTGGATGAACCACAGCCCATGGTAAGCTTCTGGACGATCTCTCTCAAAACCCGTGAGAAACAATGGAGCTGGTATGCAACGGAGCTACTGCGCCGCAGGAGGGCGCGCGTCGATGCCCTGGCCATTCGTCTGCCAGTCGAAGGCGTCCCGGAACTCGTCGCCGACTACGTTTGCAGCAAACCACAACGCCCAGTGCAATAAAGCTGATTTATGGCTGGGATTGCCTCAACATGACAGTGGTCGCTCCGACTGTTGCCACGGCAAAGTAGACGAGCATGTAGATCCAGGCGGGGCCCGTTCGTCCGCAGCACCGGAAGCAGTCGAGGCACGTGCTCGAAAGGTCAAAGAGCTCGGCGAGGAAGGGCACCCATAAAAAGGCAAACACGAGCCAGCCATACCAGGGCCGGCCCGAGAGCTGCATGAGGTACGACGTGGCTGCCAGGGCCCAGTACACCAGGAGCATGATCTTCTTCTCGCACCTCCGCACCGCGCGTCGGACGATGCGCACAGGTACCACGGCGGCGAGTCCAGACGCCGAGGTGGCGCCATCGGACAGGATTGGCTGGGCCTCGCGCCCGGCCGCCCTTCCCTTCCGGCACCCGTTTATCGCCACGGGCAGCAGCACAAACACGAGGAGGAGCGGGACGATCGCGGTGACGGCGCGTCGTGCGGCGACATGGTCGTCCAGGAAGGCGTCGTGACCAGGGCTGTCCGAGTAGGCACCAGCTGCCGCCAGGAGTGCCGCCGCCAGCATGAACGCGACGGTTGGCAGGCGTCCGCGGAAGCCCTGTCCCTTCGAGTGGACCCACTGGAGGGCGAGCACGGTGCCGATGCTGATCAGGATTTGATGCATGATCACGAGGACACCGGACGGACTCCGTGTGTTCCATGGACTGCTCGAGCTGCAGGAGGAGCCATACCAGCCGGGCGTACAGCGGCGGTCGGCGCCGACGTCCGAGAGCACCGCCACGGGCGTGAGGTGCACCACCGGCGCGTAGAGCACGTGGCCGTCTTGTAGCGTGACGAGGTCGCTGCGGTTGAACGTGAGGGCGAGCGCGTCCGCCTCGCGCCACTGGCCGGCGTAGCAGATGTGGACGCGCGACTCTTCGGCATACGAGCGGGCGGGCGAAAAGTCGACGGTGAGCAGGAGCGGATTCACCGAGCCCACGGCGCCGACAATGTGGAAGGCCGTCTCGATCTGCTTGTCCGGTGGCATGGGACACTCGCCCTCGGCGGCGAGCGCGGCCAGCTCGGCGCGTGCGATGGGCCGCACGTACAGGGCCAGTGCGCGGGCCGACGTAAGGTTGGACGACAGCGGGTGATAGCGCAGCGTCAGGGTGGCGGCAGACGAGTCCACAGGGTCGACGGTGACGGCCGCAGAAGAGGTAGACTCGTTGGCCGAAGGGACGGTCGTCCACACGCCCCAGGAGGTGGGCGTGTGCGTGGGTCCGGCTGTCGGCGCGGCGCTGGGGAGCGAGGTGGTGGGCTGCACCGAAGGCGGCGCCGAGAGCGACGTGGGCGCAAACGTGGGCTCGGCCGACGGCGTGGCCGTGGTGGGAACAGCAGTGGGCGACAAAGTCGGCACAGCAGACGGAGTGGCAGTGGTGGGTAGAGCAGTGGGTGCCGGGGTTGGGACGGCCGACGGGGTGGCGGTGGTTGGCACGGCGGTGGGCGCTGGCGTTGGGACGGCTGAAGGGG
>JACCDG011332961.1_pt1 | contig 13078 bp, 10 predicted proteins | sample 7442471 | NCBI WGS metagenome assembly JACCDG01 (sample SAMN15323444, study PRJNA562643) | freshwater metagenome | isolation source: river surface water | place: USA:Blue River Watershed | collected 2017-08-17 | reverse complement strand
ATCCGAGTGTTGTATTTCACGAGCGCAGCCCTGATTTCTTGGGTTTAAGTGCACAAATTGGTGCTTATGCAGCTGCTGCTATCGGCAACCTAGACAACGATGCGCACCTAGAGCTGCTCGTGGGGCACGATGCAGGTGGTTTATTTTTGCTTGAAAACGAACCTGGATCAGACCTCAGTATAGAATCTTTGGAGTTGCAACCACTACATGTTTATCCGAACCCTACTGCTACTCAGCTCACCATTTCAGGCGTGCAAGGGGTTTGTAGTGGCGCTTTATTTTCTTTAACAGGACAGCTTATTTATGCGCTCAAAGAAGTCAGCGAAGGTTATATCTTGGATCTCTCAAGCGTTGCCGTGGGCTCGTATTTTTTGCGTCTGGCAAACGGGCAAAATGCGCTGGTGATCAAAAAATAATCAACTGATTTTTAACTCGAGTAGCTGTTTGCCATTGAGTTCGGCTTGCAATACATCGCCAATTTGTACGGGTCCGACGCCTGCTGGTGTGCCCGTAAAAATGAGGTCACCCGTTTTGAGCGTCACAAACTGTGATACATACGCAATAATGGTGTCTATACTGAAAATGAAATCTTTGGGGTGCCCAATTTGTCTGAGTTCACCGTTCTGAAACAACTTGAATTCAGCTTCATCTAGATTGACCTCACTTTTTTCAATCCAAGTATTAGAAAGCGGTGCACTGTGGTCAAAACCTTTAGCTTTTTCCCAAGGTAAGCCATTTTCTTTGCACTGTTGTTGGATGTCTCTGGCGGTAAAATCGATGCCGAGCGTAAAATGTGTGTAGTATTTGTGGGCAAATTCAAGTGAGATGTGTTTGCCGACTTTTTCGATGCGCACCACCAGCTCACATTCGAAATGCAGGTCTTTGGTGAAGGCGGGGTAATAAAAATCTCCTTCTCTGAGTAAGGCGGTATCTGGTTTGAGGAAATAAAGGGGCTCTGTAGGGAGCGCGGCTTTCATTTCTTTGGCATGGTCGGCATAATTGCGACCAATACAGATGATTTTCATGGCTTTTTGAATTTATTTTTCAATAATTCGAGCTTGTCTTCAATGTTTTGAGAACTGTTGTCGGCTTTGATGCGCTCCATTTCTTTGCGCAAGACTTGTTTGGTGTAGAGCGGAAAATCGGCCTCGAGCATCCAGCCATAATAGCCTGGCTCGAGTTTGAGTACTTGCGCAACGGTTTTGCCCTTGTGCTTGCCAAAATTGTAGCAGACCTCTTGGTTATCGTCGAAGGCCAAGCGCCCTGCGAAGTCGGCTTGCTTGTTGCCCACAGTAGAAAACTTAGCCAGCCCAGCAATATCGCTGTCTAGATCTGGGTATTTTTCGGTTTGTGCTTGCAAGACTTCTAAAGTGGCGAGGGTGTCGTAAAGTGCATTGTGTGCGTTTTCGATTTGTTTGCCACAATAGAACTGATAAGCTGCTGCTAGCGTGCGTTGTTCCATTTTGTGGAAGATGTTTTGGACATCTACAAAATGACGCGCCCCTAAATCAAAATCGATCCCGCAGCGCAAGAGTTCTTCTGAAAGCACAGGGATGTCAAATTTGTTAGAGTTGTAGCCAGCAAGGTCTGCATCGCCTATGAAGTCGAGTAGGCGAGGTGCAAGCGCTTCAAAAGTTGGCGCATCGGCAACCATTTCGTCGCTGATGGCGTGAATGGCAGTGATTTCTACAGGAATGGACTGGCCTGGGTTGACCAATTCATTAAAGGTTTCGCTGCGCCCATCTGGGAATAGTTTGATGACTGCAATCTGAACAATGCGGTCTTTGGTGATTTGTAAGCCGGTTGTTTCGAGGTCAAAAACACAAAGCGGGCGGACGAGTTGTAGCGCCATACTTAGATGGTGGTTTCGGGATCAAAACCTTCGAGGTAATCGGCAACGCGGCGTACAAACTGACCTCCGAGCGCTCCGTCTACCACGCGGTGGTCATAGGAGTGCGATAAGAACATTTTGTGACGGATCCCGATGAAGTCTCCTTCTGGGGTTTCAATAACAGCAGGCACTTTTCTGATAGCACCAAGTGCAAGAATTGCAACTTGTGGCTGATTGATAATTGGTGTGCCCATGACGTTGCCAAAGGTACCAACGTTGGTAACGGTGTAGGTGCCTCCTTGGATATCTTCTGGCTTGAGTTTGTTGTTGCGTGCGTTGTTGGCGAGTTCATTGACGGCTTTTGCCAAGCCAACGAGGTTCATGCGGTCTGCGTTTTTAATGACTGGAACGATGAGGTTGCCACTCGGTAGGGCAGCAGCCATTCCGATATTGATGTCTTTGCGCTTGATGATGTTCGTACCCGAAACCGATACGTTGATCATTGGGAAGTCTTTGATGGCTTTGGCCACGGCTTCCATAAAAATTGGCGTAAAGGTGAGGTTTTCACCTTCGCGTTTTTTGAATTCGTTTTTCATGCGCTCGCGCCATTTAACAATTGTAGTGACGTCTGCCTCTACATACGATGTAACGTGCGGAGATACATGAACAGACATGATCATGTGCTCGGCGATGAGCTTGCGCATGCGGTCCATCTCGATGATTTCATCACCGCTGTTGGGCACAACCACTGGTGCTTTAATGGCTGGCATGTTGCTGCCTGCGGCAACAGCTTCGGTTGGAGTAGCGCTTGCACTTGGTGTGGCAGTAGTTGCAGCTGCAGGAGCTGACACAGGGGCGGCGCCTCTTGTTTCCAAGAAGTGAAGCATGTCTTTTTTGGTGACGCGGCCTTCTTGACCGGTCCCTTGGATAGCAGCTAGTTCTTGTGCGCTGATGTTTTCTTTTTGTGCGATGGTGCGTACGAGCGGCGAATAGAAACGGTCTGAAGTACCTTTTGCAATTGGTGCGTTTGTATTGGCTGGTGCGCTGCTGGTCGATTCAACAACTGGCGCGGCAGCTGGTGCTGGTGCGTTAGTTGCTGGGGCAGCGTCTGCAACACCTCCACCATCAGTAGATAAAATGGCGATGACGTCACCTACTTGTGCAACTTGGTCTTTTTCAAATAAGATTTGTACCAAGGTGCCCGCTGCTTCTGAAGGCAGTTCGTTATCTACTTTGTCTGTGGCAACTTCAACGAGTGGTTCGTCCATGGCAACTGATTCGCCAATGTTTTTGAGCCAATTGGTAATGGTTGCTTCTGTAACGCTTTCTCCCATTTTGGGTAGACGAATTTCTATTTGTGCCATGTGTTGAAAATTGATGTCGTTGATTTGCCTGCAAAATTAAGCAAATTCAGACAATTATTAGTGCGGTTCGTTGTCTAGCTGCCCGAGTTGCTTCCAGACCGATGTGAGGTCGTGCCACGGGGTGTAGGATTTGGTATATATAAATGCTTGTAGTTCAGTTGGTTGTTCCTTGTTTAATTTGGGTTGCAGGATGCAAAGTTTGCCTTTTCTTATGGCGTCAGTATGAGGCTTTACCCCAACAAAAGAATAGCGCCCGAGTAAAACCTGACAAATATTTTTAACGAAGCGTTTTGGTTTTTGAAAATACCAAAAAATGAGTGGCGTCAAAAGCAAGAAAATACTGGCTAAAATGAGGTCGAGCAGGCGCTTGATGCGTTTGTTGGCCGGCAATTGAAGGGCGTCAAAATGAATGTTGTAGTAGGCGCCTGCCTGATCGATAGAAGAACTGCCAATCAGGTAACTTGCGTTGGGCTGGGCAATTTTGTATTCGAGGTCTAGGGTGGCGGTATCGGCCATGTACTGAATGATCTTGGAGGCGCCGACATCTTGGGCCGAGAATATCATTTCGTTGAGCTGGTGCACCCGGATGATATCTTCGAGTTGCTCGCTGGCATTTTCGGGGAGTGCGCTCACCGAAATTTGATGGATTTGTTCAATTTCGGGATACGTTGCTTGGAGCAAACCGGCAATCCGCTCAAATTCTTCGGGGTTGGCTACAATGCCGAAGCGCTTTTTGGGGAGTTTGCCGAAATCGATGCGGCCTTTGGTGAGGAGTTCTTTTGCAGATCGGGTGAGGTAAAAGGTTGCCAAAAAACCTACGGCGCCCAGAAGAATAAAAAGCCTTGAAAACTGCCATTCTTTCGGAAACAATGCATAAGCGACAAGAATCGTGATGGTGCCCAAAAAAGTGCTTTTCCAAATTTGCTGTACACGTGTGCCGCGGTCGTAAAGTCCGAAAATCCAGGTGCTAAAAACCCAAATCGAAACATATGCAGGGCTGAGCCAAGTGTAAGCCCATTCGGGGAATTGAATTTGGTGTTGCTGCCATTGTTGGGCCAGTAAATACAACAAACCATAAGAAATGGAGGCATCGATAAGTGGCCAACTCAAGCGCGAAACAACGCGCTTGCCAATAGAGGCACTGGCACGCAAGTAAATCGCCATGTGAATGGCAAGCGAGAAGATGCTTGCGTAGCGTGCAGAAAAGTGCTTTTTGGCAAAGATGACCATCGCGTTATAAAACACAAACACGTAGTTCAAAGAACCCTTTTTGGTACTTTCCCCTTTGTAATGAATGATTTTTGTTTCTGGAAAATAGACATTGCTGTAGCCCCCTAGCTGAATGCGATAAGACAAATCGATGTCTTCGCCGTACATGAAAAAGGCTTCGTCTAGCAAACCAACTTTGTCGAGCGTTTCGCTGCGCATCAGCATAAAAGCGCCACTCAAAACATCTACTTCGTGAATTTGGTGTTCGTCTAGAAAACCTAAGTGATACGTTCCGAATTTTTTGCTTTTTGGAAACAACTTTGAGAGCCCAAATATTTTATAAAACGATACTGCCGGTGTGGGGAGGCCGCGCTTAGATTCTGGTAAAAAGCGTCCTTTTCCATCGAGCATGCGCACGCCCATGCCACCGGTGTTGGGGTGTGCATCCATGTAGGCGACGCATTTATCAAAGGTGTCTTGCTCTACAACGGTGTCGGGGTTGAGCAGCAAAACGTAACGGGCTGTGCTGAGATGGATGGCTTGGTTGTTGGCCTTTGAAAAGCCCACATTTTCGGTATTGGCGACGAGCCGAACGGTCGGAAATTTTTCTTTCACCAAAGCTACCGAACCGTCGACGCTGTTGTTGTCCACAACGAATACCTCGATGCGCAAGCGTTGGCTAGCAGCAAAAACACTATTCAAACACTGCTCGAGAAAGTTCACTACGTTGTAGTTGACAATCACGACGCTGAGGTCAAAGTTGTGTGTGTTGGTCATTTTTGAGCGATGCAAGAGATTTCAATCGTTACATCAAGGGGTAGACGCGAAACCTGAACCGTTTGGCGTGCGGGTGCAGTACCCTTAAAATAAGCGGCATAGACCTGATTCATGGCTTGGAATTCATTGAGGTCTTTCATAAAAATACTGACCATTACGACGTCGTCTGCGTTAAAGCCAGCTTCATGCAGCAAGGCGTCGATGTTTTGGAGCACGCGTGTAGTGGCCATTTCGATGTTGTCTAGCTCGAGTAAGCCAGTTCCCGGATTCAGTGGAATTTGACCGCTGATGTAAAGGGTGTCGCCTTTTAAAATCGCTTGGCTGTAGGGGCCAACCGGTGCTGGTGCGTTGGGAATTTGAATGGGTTTTTTAGCTGCTGACATGCCGAGTCTTTGAATTTACTACTTTTGCAAAGTAACAAAAAACAAGCTACGTGAGGGTTCTTTTGATCGATTTTTATGACTCCTTTACGTTCAATCTTGCCCATTACCTCGAGGCAATGGACCTCCAGTTGAACGTCGTGCGCTACGATCAGCTTTCACAAGAGACACTTCAGGCAGCAGATGCCATCATTTTATCACCAGGCCCAGGGCTGCCCAATGAAAAAGTAGGTCTGAGCACGCTTTTGGATCATTTTGTGGGCCGTACACCAATTTTGGGAGTCTGTTTGGGAATGCAAGCCCTCGTGGAGCACCTCGGCGGCAGCTTGATCAACCAAGCACAAGTCAAACATGGTGTGCAGGAAACAATCGACATCAAGAGTCATGATGGCTTGTTTCGGGACTTGCCCAAGCGTTTGGAGGTGGGTTTGTATCATTCGTGGAAAGTGGAGTGTCCTGAAAATTGGCTTACTGCGCACTCTGACGCTGGGGTTCCGATGGCGCTGGAAAGGCCGGAAATGATGGTGTATGGTGTGCAATTTCATCCAGAATCGGTTCTGACGCCGCTCGGAAAAGAAATTTTATGCAATTTTATACAAATTGTCAGGCATGCTTAAGTATTTGATTTGCTCTTTATTGTTTTTAATTGGCGCTGCTGCAAAAGCGCAGTCCTGCACGGGTCTTTGGATCACCATTGACGACGAAACGGGTTACAAAAAATCCATAGTAGAACTCTACAAAAAAGAAGGCGTGCTCTACGGTAAAGTTGTTTACATCTACAAGCGCGGTAAAGATGGCCCCAATTCTAAATGTACGGAGTGCTCAGGTAAACTCTATAATCAACCTGTTTTAGGCATGCTGATCGCCAAGCAGCTCAAATGGAATGGCTCTGAATGGGAGGGAGGCACCATCTTAGATCCAGATAACGGTAAAACTTACACTTGTTCGATGTGGTTGAACGAAAGCAATCACGATAAACTCAACGTGCGCGGCTATATTGGCCCATTTTTCAGGACCCAAGAATGGATCCGTACCGATAAAATCCCGACTGACTAAAACTTTTTTGTTGAACTTTTGTTGTTGTTTTGTATTATCAAACTTCAACAAAAAATGAAACAAATTCTCCAAGCACTTTTATTTTTCATCCTTCCTTTGTCTCTTTTTGCCCAAAGCGGCATGCTTTCCGGAAAACTCACCAATGCAGCCAACGGGGCAGCTATCTCACCAGCCAAAGTAGCCATTGTCGAATTGCAGTTACTCAAAGCAGTTGACTTAGAGGGACGTTTTGTTTTTGAGGCACTCAAGCCAGGTATTTATACCGTTAAAATTACCGCGCCGGGCTTCGATGAAAAAATTCAATCGGAGGTTCAGATTACCAATGCGCGCCCAACCGAACTCAATATAGAGCTCGAAGAAAAAATTCAGACAGCAAAAGACGTAAAAGTTACTGCCGCGCCATTTGCGCGCAAAGTTGAGTCTCCGAACTCACTCAAAACACTCAGTGCAACCGAAATCGAACGCCTCCCAGGAGCCAACCGAGATGTCAGTAAAGTAATTGCAGCGCTACCAGGTGTGGCGGCGCGTGCTACGTTTAGAAACGATATCATCATCAGAGGGGGCTCGCCCGGTGAAAACAAATTTTACCTCGACGGAATAGAAGTACCCAATATCAATCACTTTGCTACGCAAGGAAGTAGCGGTGGCCCAGTGGGCTTACTCAACGTTAACTTCATCAGGGAAGTAGAGTTTTATTCTGGAGCTTTTCCCGCCAACCGCGCCAACGGGCTTTCTTCAGTGCTTTCTTTCAAGCAAAAAGACGGCAACAAAGACGCCCTAATTACCAATTTTGCACTTGGTTCCTCAGACGCCGCCCTTACTTTTGATGGCCCAATTGGCGACAAGGGCGATTTTATTTTTTCGGTGCGACGCTCTTATTTGCAATTGCTTTTTGCAGCACTCCAGTTGCCCATTCTACCCAACTACAATGACTACCAATTCAAATTCAATTTTCAGCTCGACGCCAAAAACAAACTTTCGATTATTGGCCTTGGTGCCCTCGATCAGTTTGGCTTAAACGCCAGCGTCAACGACGGCCTCACCGACACCGCTCAAATCGCCTACAATAATTTCATCCTCGGCAATTTGCCGCAGCAAGGTCAATGGAACTACACGATGGGTGCCGTTTGGCAGCATTCCTCTAAGTCTTCTATTCAAACCGTGGTGGCCAGCCGCAATATGCTCAACAACCGAGCCTATCGCTATAAAGACCGCATAGAAGAGCCACAGTTTTTATTACAAGATTACACTTCTTTTGAGGCTGAAAATAAATTGCGTTTCGAACACACCTACCTCAAAAATGGCTGGCGCTGGAACGTTGGTGTAGGGTATGAATACGCGAAATATTTCTCCGATACGTATCAAAAACTCACCATCTTTGGACAGCCAGCGGTCATTGACTTTGAATCGACGCTCAACTTACACAAATACGCCGCTTTTTCGCAACTCAGTCGTGCCTTCTTGAATGAAAGATTGCGTTTATCTGTTGGTTTGCGTGCAGATGGAACCTCGTATAGCGCGCAAATGCGCAACCCTTTCAAACAGTTCGCTCCTATGTTTTCGGCTTCTTATCGCCTCACCGAAGACTGGGCTATTAATACCAATATCGCGCGCTATCACCAATTGCCTTCATATACTATTCTCGGGTATAGAAATTTTGCCGGAGACCTCGTCAACCAACAAAACGACGTGCGTTACATCCAAGCAGATCATTTTGTATTGGGAACAGAATACCTGCTCAAATGGAATGCGCGCATTACGCTAGAGGGTTTTTATAAAAAGTACAATTACTATCCATTCTCGCTTAAAGATTCCATTTCTTTGGCCAATATCGGTTCAGATTTCGGCGTGGTCGGGAATGAAGCCGTCACTTCAACTTCTAGTGGGCGCAGTTATGGCGCGGAGTTCTTGTACCAACAAAAACTATATAAAGGGTTTTATGCCGTTTTGGCCTACACTTGGGTGCGTTCAGAATTCCTCAATAAAAACAATGTTTATGTTCCGACTTCCTGGGACAGCCGTCATATTGTCTCGCTCACGGGCGGTAAGCGTTTTAAAAATGGTTGGGAATTTGGGTTGCGTTGGTTGTATTCTGGCGGCGCACCTTACACGCCATACAATATCGCTAGTTCATCCCTGATCAGCAACTGGGATATCAATGGGGTAGGGATCTTAGATTATTCGCAACTCAATACACAGCGCGAAAGCAATTTTCATCAGCTGAATGTGCGCGTCGACAAAAAACTCTACCTCGATAAATTCAACATGAACTTTTACTTCGATGTGCAGAACGCTTACGCCTTCAAAACGAAGTTGGCGCCTATTTTGCTCGTGCAAACCAATGCCAATAACCAACCAATTGTCGATCCAAATGATCCTACGCGCTATCAAACCACATTGCTAGAAAACGCGTCAGGTATTTTACAGCCAGCGCTCGGCATTATCATTGAATTTGTCACGAAGAAAGCAAAGTAAATAGCTTGCTTTGAATTTTTAAAAAAGTGGTATCTTTGCACCCAAATTAAAGAAAATACATGGCAACGAACAGAACTTTTACAATGCTTAAGCCCGATGCAATCGAAAACGGGCACATGGGCAAAATCATCGACATGATCATCAATGCTGGTTTCAGCATCAAAGCAATGAAATACACGCAACTTTCTGAGGCGCAAGCGAAAGAATTTTATGCAGTACACGCTGAGCGTCCGTTCTACGGCGAACTCGTTGAATACATGACCAGCGGCCCAATCGTTGCAGCTATCCTCGAAAAAGAAAACGCAGTTGCAGATTTCCGTGCACTTATCGGTGCTACAGACCCAGCTGAAGCAGCAGACGGTACCATCCGTAAGGCTTATGCAGAAAGCAAAGGACGCAATGCCGTTCACGGTTCTGACTCCGACGAAAACGCAGCAATTGAAGGTGTATTCCATTTTGCAGCGAACGAAATTTTCTAATTTCGTTTACCAACTTTAAATCAAAAGACCGCTCTGCGGTCTTTTTTTATGTACAGCCTCATGAGATTCACAGAAGCCACCGAGAAGCGCCGCACCTTCGGCATTATTTCTCACCCAGATGCCGGTAAAACAACCCTGACCGAAAAACTTTTGCTTTTTGGTGGGGCTATACAAACCGCTGGTGCCGTCAAGAACAACAAAATTAAAAAATCGGCTACCTCTGACTTCATGGAAATCGAAAAGCAGCGCGGTATCTCCGTTGCTACTTCCGTGATGGCTTTTGCTTACAACGGCAAACAAATCAATATCCTCGACACACCCGGTCACAAAGACTTTGCCGAAGACACCTTTCGAACGCTTACCGCTGTGGATAGCGTTATTCTTGTCATCGACTGCGCCAATGGGGTAGAGGCACAAACTGCCCGCCTCATGGAGGTGTGTCGCATGCGCAAAACGCCCGTGATCATTTTTATCAATAAAATGGACCGCGACGGTAAAGAAGCTTTTGACTTACTCGATGAGCTCGAAGATAAATTGGACATCAAAGTGCGTCCGCTCACTTGGCCAATCGGCATGGGCGACCGCTTTCAGGGTGTGTACAACATTTACCAAAAAGGACTCAACCTTTTTGCTGCCAACAAAACAAAGATCTCAGAAGAAGTGGTCTCGATTTCCAATCTAGCAGACCCCACCTTAGATCAAATCATCGGCGAAAACCCGGCCAACGAACTCCGAGAAGAAATTGATACCGTAGAAGGCGTGTACGATCCTTTTGACCGCAATTCTTATTTGGCGGGCGATGTCGCACCTGTCTTTTTTGGTTCGGCTGTCAATAACTTCGGGGTGAAGGAATTACTCGATACCTTTTGCGAGATTTCTCCATCGCCACAAGGCCGAGAGAGCGATACCCGCATGGTGGAACCCGATGACGACCGCTTTTCTGGTTTCGTTTTTAAAATCCATGCCAACCTCGATCCCAAACACCGCGACCGCATCGCTTTTTTGCGCATTGTTTCAGGCCGCTTTGAGCGCAACAAGTTTTACCACCACGTTCGCCTCAACAAAGACATGAAATTCCCGAATCCAACGTCTTTCATGGCCCAAGACAAAAGCGTCATCGACGACGCCTACCCAGGCGATGTCATTGGGCTTTACGACACCGGTTCTTTCAAAATTGGCGACACCCTCACCACCGGTGAAAAAATGCTCTTTAAAGGTATTCCATCCTTTTCACCAGAAATATTCCAAGAGCTGGAGAACTTAGACCCGCTCAAGTCCAAGCAATTGGAGAAAGGGATTCGCCAGCTCATAGACGAAGGCGTAGCACAGTTGTTTATTCAGCAACCGGGTAACCGAAAAATTGTCGGTACGGTTGGTCAGCTTCAGTTTGAGGTCATCAATTACCGCCTCATTCACGAATACGGTGCCAATTGCCGTTTTGTGCCGCGCAATTATTTCAAAGCTTGCTGGATCACCTCCACTAGCGCCGAGCAGTTGGCTAATTTCAAGCGCGCCAAAAGCAACTATTTAGCCTTAGATAAAGATGAAAATTTAGTTTTCTTGGCCGAAACGCCATTCCTTTTGCAAATGGCCGAACAAGACTACCCAGAACTTACTTTTCATCAGACATCAGCGTTTAAACTAGAAACGGAATAAATTATTGATGTATATCAAGTTGGTTTCAAGTCAATTTGAACTATTTTAGCTCAAAAAAAGAAATGACTTCGAAAATAGAACGCAGATCTTTTCTCACCAGACTTGGCCTAGGTTTGGGAGGTACGCTACTTTTCCCTTTTACCCAATGGGGAAAATCAAAAACCACTGAAATGCCAGCACTTATTCTTAAAACAAGACCCCTCGGTTTTCAATGGGAAACCCTTGATCCCTTTCTTTTCTGTGTGCACCACGAAGATTTCTTTCCAAAAGGAAATGCAGCACTCGGCCCCGACCCTAAAAACTTTGAGGGGCGCCACATGGGCCAAGATTTCATTGTCAAAGACGGTTTTCGCATGTACCATGGCGCTACCGTTCCTGGCTTTCCCGGGCATCCGCACCGTGGCTTCGAGACCATCACTGTCGTCAGAACAGGTTTGGTTGACCACGCAGATAGCATGGGCGCTGCCGGCCGCTACGGAAACGGCGATGTCCAATGGATGACCGCAGGTAAAGGCGTTCAGCATGCAGAAATGTTCCCTTTGCTCAACCAAGACCAAGACAATCCGCTAGAGCTCTTTCAAATTTGGCTCAACTTACCTAAGCGCAGCAAAATGGTGCAGCCACATTTCAAGATGCTTTGGGCAGAATCTGTACCTAAGTTCAGTGTAGCTTCAGCCACTGGTAAAGCAAATATCGAAGTCTTAGTGGGCCAGCTAGACGCACACAAGGCAGCGGCAACACCACCTAATTCTTGGGCTGCTGATGCCAACAACCACGTGGCTATTTATAATATTCAACTAGAGCCAGGCGCAACATTTGAGCTTCCTGCAACGGCCTCAGGTGTCAATCGCAGCATTTATTACTATGAGGGCAATGGGCTACAAATTGGTGGGCAAGCCATCTCGCATTACCACGCCGCTGACGTAGATGCTGCGCAGGTTTGCACTTTTAAAAATGGACCTGAAGCATCCAAAGTATTGGTGTTGCAAGGGCGCCCGATCAACGAGCCAGTTGTGCAACACGGCCCATTTGTCATGAACAGCAAAGAAGAAATCTACCAAGCTTTCCAAGACTATCAAACCACGCAATTCGGAGGTTGGCCTTGGCCGCGCTACGATCAAGTCCACGACGCCAAATTAGGCCGCTTTGCCAAGCATGCCGATGGCAGGATGGAAGAGCCAAAAGGTTAACTGTAAGATTGCTTCCTGAAAACCGAAGGCGTAAGCTGTTTTTTCTTTAAAAAGACGCGGTTGAAATAACTCAAGGACTCAAATCCGCTGTCTTGGGCAATTTTACCTACGGTATCTTCAGTAGATAGCAATAAATGACAAGCATCGTTAATGCGCAAATCATTTAAATAATCAGAAAAGGTGGTGCCAGTTGCCTTTTTGAAGAACTTGCAAAAGTTGCTTTCCGACATAAACACAAGATCTGCAACTTGTTTCAAAGTAATTTGTTCGTGGAAATGATTTTGTAAGTGTGCACACACTTTATTTACCCTCGTTTCAAATTGTTTGGTCATGATGCCGTGGTAATTTTCAGTGGTCAGCGGTCTAGATTGACCAATACTTAATTGATTGAGAATGGATAATAAAGACAAAATGCGCTCAAGTCCAGAGGTATTTGTTATGGTATATAGTTGATCGGCAAGAAGTTGATCGGATTCAAAACATAGACCTCGATTTGAAAGTTCGAGTAATTTTTGAATAGATTGACCTTCATTCAGTTTTAAAAACGGTTCAATGATTTCCTTTGAAAATTGAATGACCAGCGCTTCTGAGGGAGTGCCATCATCTAGCTTTCCACACCAAGTATGTGGCAAATTGCTGCCTAATAAGACCAGGTCTCCTT
>JACCDG011117484.1_pt1 | contig 13078 bp, 9 predicted proteins | sample 7442471 | NCBI WGS metagenome assembly JACCDG01 (sample SAMN15323444, study PRJNA562643) | freshwater metagenome | isolation source: river surface water | place: USA:Blue River Watershed | collected 2017-08-17 | reverse complement strand
ACAGCCACGCAGCTGCTCACACTCCTCGCGCATGACACCGACCCATTCAACCAATGGGAAGCCGCGCAACGCTTGTGCTTGAATGCAGCACTCGCAGCCGTGGCCGCAAGCGATGCACCTGCACAAGTGCTTGATGCCGCTTTGGTGCAAGCCCTGCGCACCGTGCTGCGCAACCCTGCTTTGGACGCTGCGTTCAAAGAACTCGTGCTCACACTGCCCTCTGAAACCTACATTGCTGAACAGCTCGATGTGGTGGACCCACAGCGCATCCACGCTGTGCGCGAATCTATGCGCGCACAACTGGCCCGCGAGTTGCACGATGAATGGGCTTGGGCATTTGAAGCGCACAGCGAGAACGGTGCTTTCAGCCCCGACCCCGTGTCAAGTGGTCGACGCGCTTTGAGCGGTATGGCCCTCACCATGTTGTGTTTGGACGCACGCAGCACGGGCGACGTGGTGTGGCCTGGCCGTACCTACCAGTGCTTCAAAGATGCACACAACATGACCGACCGCTTCAATGCGTTGAGCGCATTGGTCAGCGCTGGGCACGAGCTGGCAGGCGATGCACTGCAACGCTTTTACAACCTGTTCCACAACGAAGCCTTGGTGATGGACAAGTGGTTTGCCTTGCAAGCAGGCAGCACCGACCGTGGTGGCAACGTCTTGTCATTGGTGCGCAACCTCATGCTGCACCCCGACTTCCACATCAAAAACCCCAACCGCGCACGCAGCCTGATCTTCAGCTTCTGCAGTGCCAACCCTGGCGCATTCCACCGCAGCGATGCAGCGGGCTATGTGTTCTGGAGTGAACGCGTGTTGGAGCTTGATGCCATCAACCCTCAAGTCGCCGCCCGTTTGGCACGTGCCTTGGACCGTTGGTCAAAGCTCGCCGAACCCTACCGCACCGCCGCGCACGAAGCCATCAAACGCGTCGCCGCCAAAACCGATTTAAGCAACGATGTGCGCGAAGTGGTTTCGCGTGCGCTCGCCAACTAAGGACTTGCCATGAGTATTTCTCTCACCCGCTATCTGGTCGAACAACAACGCGCCAAAGGCCTCATTCCGTCTGAGTTGCGTTTGCTGCTCGAAGTCGTGGCACGCGCTTGCAAGAGCATCAGTCATGCGGTGAACAAAGGCGCTTTGGGCAGCGAACTCGGCGACCTCATGGGTTCCGCTGGCAGCGAAAACGTGCAAGGCGAAGTGCAAAAGAAACTCGACATCATCGCCAACGATGTGTTGATCGAAGCCAACGAATGGGGCGGCCATTTGGCGGCCATGGCGTCCGAAGAAATGGACAGCATCCACGTCGTGCCCAACCGCTACCCCCAAGGCGAATACCTGCTGATGTTTGACCCACTCGATGGCTCCAGCAACATCGAAGTCAACGTGAGCATTGGCACCATCTTCAGCGTGCTCAAAAAAGTCGACCCCAGCAAAGGTGTGAGCGAAGAAGACTTCTTGCAGCCAGGCACCCAACAAGTGGCCGCTGGCTACTGCGTGTACGGCCCACAAACCACCTTGGTGCTCACCGTGGGTGATGGCGTGGCCATGTTCACCTTGGACCGCGAGCAAGGCTCGTTTGTGTTGACCCAAGAAAACGTGAAGGTCCCCGCCGACACCAAAGAATTCGCCATCAACATGAGCAATATGCGCCACTGGGACGAGCCCGTGAAACGCTACATCGACGAGTGCTTGCAAGGTGAAGAAGGCCCACGCGGCAAAAACTTCAACATGCGTTGGATCGCCTCCATGGTGGCCGACGTGCACCGCATCCTCACACGCGGCGGTGTGTTCATGTACCCCTGGGACAAGCGCGAGCCAGGCAAGGCTGGCAAGCTGCGTCTGATGTACGAAGCCAACCCCATGAGCTGGTTGATCGAGCAAGCAGGTGGCGCCTCCACCAACGGCCACCAACGCATCTTGGAAATCCAACCCACACAACTGCACCAACGTGTCAGTGTGATCTTGGGCTCCAAAAACGAAGTGGAACGCGTGACCAGCTACCACACGCAAAAATAAACATTTGCACTTGCGAACAAAAGCCCGCTCACGCGGGCTTTTTGCTTTGTATACGTCCAGTTTTTGTCGCGCTGGAAAATAGACGCATCCAACATCGATACGGGTCATTTATGAAAAAAATCCTCCTCTTGGGCTCTGGCGAGCTCGGCAAAGAATTCGTCATCAGCGCCAAGCGCTTGGGCTGCTATGTGGTGGCCTGCGACAGCTATGCAGGCGCGCCCGCCATGCAAGTGGCCGACGAGTGCAGCGTGTTCAGCATGTTGGACGAAGCCGCCTTGCGTGCCGCGATTGCGAAGCACCAGCCCGACCTGATCGTGCCCGAGATCGAGGCCATCCGCACCGAGGTGCTGCTGGAAGTGGAGAAAGAAGGCTTTGAAGTCATCCCCAGCGCCCGCGCTGCCAACCTGACCATGAACCGCGACCGCATCCGTGATGTGGCCGTGGGCCTAGGCGTGCGCACTGCCAAGTTCAGCTACGCCGAATCAGCGGATGAGTTGATGAACCAAGCCAAGACCATTGGTTTTCCAGTGGTCATCAAACCTGTGATGAGTTCTTCAGGCAAAGGCCAAAGCGTGGCCAAGACCGAAGCCGACATCCAAACCAGCTGGGACTACGCCTGCGAAGGCATGCGCGGCGACCGCCGACGCGTCATCGTGGAAGAGTTCATCCACTTTGACTTTGAAATCACCTTACTCACTGTGCGCCAGCGCAATGGCAGCACTGTGTTTTGCCAACCCATTGGCCACGTGCAAGAGCGCGGTGACTACCAATATAGCTGGCAACCCCAACCCATGAAGCCTGAGTACTTGAAGGCTGCCGAGCAAATGGCCGAGAAGGTGACATCCGACCTCGGCGGTACTGGCTTGTTTGGCGTGGAGTTCTTTGTGACCAAAGACGAAGTCATCTTTAGCGAGCTCAGCCCTCGCCCACATGACACTGGCATGGTCACCCTCATCAGCCAAAACTTGAGCGAGTTTGATTTACACGCGCGCGCCATTCTGGGCTTGCCCATTCCCAACATCGACACCGTCGAAGGTGCAAGCGCGGTGGTGTTGGCCACCCAAGAAGGCACATCGCCCACCTACACGGGTGTGGCCGACGCCATGCGCGAGCCTGGCACCGATGTGCGCATCTTCGGCAAACCCACTACGCGCCCTTACCGACGCATGGCGGTGGCATTGGCCAAAGGCCCTAACGCCTTAGAGCGTGCGCGTGCTGCTGCGAAAAAGATTTCAGTCGTCACGCACTAAGCGTTCGCACTGGAAGCGTCAACACCAAAGCCTGCAGGGTGCGCCAGCGTGCCCCCCGCAGTGACAGACACCGCGCAGTACTTGAGTTCGGGAATCTTGCCAAACGGATCGAGCGCAGGATTGGTCAACAAATTGGCCGCCGCCTCTTGATACGCAAACGGGATGAACACCACGCCGACAGGCGTGCCTTCATCCAAACGTACACGCAAACACACTTGGCCTCGACGTGAAGCCACGGTCACCACGTCGCCTGCTTGCACGCCCAAAGCCTTGAGGTCGGCACCGCACATCGACACCGTGGGCATAGGCTCTACCGCATGCAACACCTCTGAGCGACGCGTCATGCTGCCGGTATGCCAGTGCTCGAGTTGACGGCCTGTGATCAGCACAAAGGGGTATTGCGCATCGGGCGGCTCATTGGCTGAAATCAAACCTGCGGGCACCAAATGCACCTTGCCATCATCCGTGGCAAAGTGATCGGTAAACACGGTGCGTTCGCCTGGATCATCTTCCGTGTGACAGGGATAGGTCACGCTGCTTTCACGTTGCAAGCGCTCCCACGTGATGCCACCAATGGCAGCATGCATGGCTTGACGCATCTCTTCGTACACCTCGGCCACGCCGTGGTGCTCTCCCGCGTAGTGCCAGCTCAGACCGATGCGCTTGGCCATTTCTTGAATGATCCAAAGGTCTGCACGCGCATCCCCTGGTGGGTCGATGGCTTGCTTGCCCAACTGCACCATGCGGTCGGTGTTGCTGACCGTGCCTGTTTTCTCAGGCCAAGCGGTAGCAGGCAACACCACATCAGCCAGCCATGCCGTCTCGGTCATGAAGATGTCTTGCACCACCAAGTGCTCTAACGACGCCAAGGCATGACGAGCGTGGTTGAGGTTGGGGTCGCTCATGGCGGGGTTCTCACCCATGATGTACATGCCACGAATCTTGTGTGGGTCAGTGTCGTCAGCCAAGATCTTGCCCATGATTTCCACCACGGTGTAGCCAGGCTGAGGATCAAGCGGCATGCCCCAAAACTTTTCAAACCAATCGTGCACCTCGGGTTGCGCGACACGCTGGTAGTTGGGGTACATCATGGGGATCAAACCCGCGTCACTCGCGCCCTGCACATTGTTTTGACCACGCAATGGATGCAAGCCCGAGCCAGGCTTGCCCACTTGTCCCGTGATGGACGACAGCGCAATCAAGCAGCGCACGTTGTCTGTGCCATGCACGTGTTGGCTCACGCCCATGCCCCACAAAATCATCGCGCTATTGGCGCTGGCATAGGCACGCGCCACTTCACGCAGCGTGTGCGCATCAATGCCGCAAATCGGGGCCATCGCTTCTGGACTGAAATCTTGAATGTTGGCTTTGATGGCATCAAAGTTGTTGACGCGTTGGCGAATGAACGCTTCATTCACCAAGCCCTCTTCAATGATGACGTGCAACATGGCATTGAGCATGGCCACATCGGTGTCGGCCTTGAAGTGCATAGCACGCCATGCGTGTTTGCCAAGGTCAGTGCCACGTGGGTCGGCCACCACCACTTTGGCACCCCGCTTGGCCGCGTTCTTCATCCACGTGGCCGCCACAGGATGGTTAGAGGTAGGGTTGGAGCCAATGACCAAAATGAAGTCAGAGTGTTCAACATCGTTGACTTGGTTGGTCACCGAGCCCGAGCCCACACCTTCAAGCAAGCCCGCCACGCTGGAGGCATGACACAAGCGCGTGCAGTGGTCCACGTTGTTCGAGCCAAAGCCAGTGCGCACCAACTTCTGGAACAAATACGCTTCTTCGTTGCTGCCCTTGGCCGAGCCAAAACCTGCCAGTGCTTTTTTACCGTGCATGTCGCGCAGGTCTTTCAACTTGGAGGCAGCAAGATCAAGCGCTTCGTCCCACGTGGCTTCGCGAAACACTTGCGACCAATCAGAGGCATGGATGTTGAGCGCGTTCAAAGCGTCTGGGTCTTTGGGCACACCCGCTTTGCGAATCAGTGGCAAGGTTAAACGTTGCGGGTTGTGGATGTAGTCGAAACCGAAGCGGCCTTTCACACACAAGCGGCTATGGTTGGCGGGGCCATCGCGCCCGTCCACGCTGACGATGGTGTTGTCCTTCACGTTGTAGGTCAGCAAGCAACCCACGCCGCAAAACGGGCACACCGAATCCACCTTCTTGTCCACCGCTTGCGAACCCACATGCGCTTTTGGCATCAATGCGCCCGTAGGGCACGCCTGCACACACTCGCCACAGGCCACACAGCTGCTTAGGCCCATGGGGTCGTTCAAATCAAACCCGATTTGGCTGTGTGCGCCACGGTGCGCGTAGCCAATCACATCGTTCACTTGTTCCTCACGGCACGCCCGCACGCAGCGGTTGCACTGAATACACGCATCCAAGTTCACCGCCATCGCAGGGTGCGACACATCACTGGTGGGTTGCTCGCGGCGTAGCGCACGTAACTCAGGACGTACGGAAACGCCCATACGCGCAGCCCAGTCACTCAACTCACCATGTTGCGTCTGCTCAGCACACGCAGCGATGGGGGATGCGTCGTTCCACTTGTAGCCCACATCAGGCATATCCGACAGCAACATTTCAAGCACCATCTTCTGGCTTTTCACCGCACGGTCACTCACCAACACCTCAAGCCCTGCCGTTGCGGTTCGGCAGCAGCTAGGGGCCAAGGTGCGCTCGCCTTTGATCTCGACCACGCACGCGCGGCAGTTGCCATCGGCGCGTAAGCCGTCGGTGTAGCACAGGTGAGGAATGTCAATGCCGTTGCGTTGTGCGGCTTTGAGAATGCTCTCGCCCTCATACGCCTGAACAGCCTTGTCGTTGAGCTTGAACTCAACCGTGGGCAGATGTTTCATAGGTGCATTCATCTCAAGCCACCTCATGTGAAAAATAAGTTTGCACACAACGCACAGGGTTGGGCGCTGCTTGGCCGAGGCCGCAAATGGATGCGTCGATCATCACTTGGTTCAAGTCTTCCAGCGTGGTGTTGTCCCACTGGGGCGCTTGCATAAGTTGCACGGCCTTGGCTGTGCCCACGCGGCACGGTGTGCATTGGCCACAGCTCTCGTGCGCAAAAAACTGCATCGCGTTCAACGCCGCATCGCGTGCGGTGTCGTGCTGGCTCAGTACCACCACCGCCGCCGAGCCAATGAAACAGCCGTGTTCTTGCAGCGTGCCAAAGTCGAGTGGCACGTTGTTGAGTCGTGCAGGCAAGATGCCGCCCGATGCACCACCTGGCAAATAGGCATACAGCGTGTGCCCGTCCAACATGCCGCCGCAATACTCGTCAATCAAGGCTTGCACCGTGATGCCCGCAGGCGCGAGCTTGACGCCTGGCTGCTTAACGCGACCACTCACGCTGAAGCTACGCAAACCCACGCGCCCATTCGCGCCATAGCTAGTGAACCACTGCGGGCCCTTTTGCATAATGTCGCGCACCCAGTACAGGGTTTCAAAATTGTGTTCCAACGTGGGCTTGCCAAACAAACCCACTTGCGCAATGTAGGGCGGGCGCATGCGGGGCTCGCCGCGTTTGCCTTCGATGCTCTCGATCATGGCGGACTCTTCGCCGCACACATAAGCCCCTGCACCTCGGCGCAGTTCGATGTGCGGCAACGCGCACGGCGGCTTGGCTTGCAAGGCTGCCAGCTCGCGCTGCAACAATTCACGACAGCCGTGGTATTCGTCACGCAAGTAGATGTAAATGGCTTCAATACCCACCACCTGCGCCGCCACCAACATGCCTTCTAAAAAGCGATGCGGGTCGCGCTCTAAATACGTGCGGTCTTTGAAGGTGCCAGGCTCGCCCTCATCGATGTTGACGGCCATCACACGCGGTGCAGCTTGCTCACGCACGATGCGCCATTTGCGTCCCGCTGGAAAACCTGCACCGCCCAAGCCACGCAGGCCCGATGCCTCCATGGCTTGCAGCACATCGTCTGCTTGGGTTTCACCCTTTGCCAAAGCGGCCAACAAGGCATAGCCACCATCGGCCTCATACGCGGCCAAGTCCACATAGTCGGGTAAGGCTTGCTGGGTATCGCCCGCACTGACAGCGGCCAGCACGCGCTCTGGCGTGGCATGCGGCACCGCGTTTTGATGCACCACCGCAACAGGCGCTTGCTCACAACGGCCCACACAGGGTGCGCTGATCACGCGCACGTCTGAGCCCAAGATACTGGGCAACTTAGCCAGCAACTGCTTAGCCCCCCCGATCTCGCAGCTCAGACCATCGCACACCCGCACGGTCAAAGCCGCAGGGGTGGCGTCGTTGGGCAGCACCTCGAAATGGTGATAGAACGTGGCCACCTCAAACACCTCGGCCATGGGTAAACGCATCTCGTGCGCCAAGGCCACCAAATGGCGTTCAAACAAACCTCGGTACGCATCGTTCAAAGCATGCAAGTGTTCGATCAACAAATCACGTCGATCAAACGCCGAGACCAAGGCCCGCACTTCTTGCAAAGACTGCGCATCGGGCTGTCGTCCTTTGAGGTGACTGATGCGGCGAAGGGTATGGCGCATGTCCTCAACGGTGCTGAGCGTGTGTGTGGGCGTGAGATTCATAGTGACAAACAGACAAAAAATCAGTTAGCTATCATTCTCCACCATGAAATTCCTCACTTGGCCCGTTCCCGCCCTACTTGCTTGGGGCTCATCTTGGCTTATTTTCAAAGGGCTCAACAGCGTCGGTCTGAGTGAAACCATTGCCTTGGTGCTGGCCGCATTTTGGGGTGGTTTTTTAAGTCGCCTTGGCCACACGCCGATGCGCAAGGCTTTGATTGTGTTGGGGTTTCCTATGTCGATGGTGGTGTCATCGAGCACCCTCAGCATCCCACCTATCGCTTGGTTGTTCTTGCTTGGATTAATTGTTTTGGTTTATCCACGCAAAGCATGGCGCGATGCCCCGCTGTTCCCCACCCCTAAAAAAGCGCTGCGTGAAATGCAACAGCACATCACCCTGCCCGCAGGTGCACGCATCTTGGATGCAGGCAGTGGCATGGGCGACGGCCTATTGGCTTTGCGTGATGCGTTTCCGCGTGCAGAGCTGCACGGCGTCGAAATGAGCTGGCCCCTGCGCATCCTCAGCGCCATGCGCTGCTCGTTTGCCAAGATTCGTCAAGGTGATATTTGGTTGGTCGATTGGCGTAGCTTTGACATGGTTTACTTGTTCCAACGCCCCGAAAGCATGCCCCGTGCGGTGGAAAAAGCAGAAGCCGAACTGCGCCGTGGCGCTTGGTTGGTAAGCCTAGAGTTTGAAGCGCGAGAGCTGATTCCCAGCGCCATCCTCACCTGCCGTGATGGCCGCCCTGTGTGGATGTACCAAGTGCCGTTTAACCGACGCGGCTGACCAGCAGTTTGTCGACGCGACGGCCATCCAGGTCGACCACTTCAAAGCGCCATTCATCAAACTCGACCACATCGCCCTCTGCGGGCAAGTCACCTGAAATAGCCATCACCAAACCAGCCACCGTGTTGTAAATGCCACGGTCTTCGTCTGGCAGCTCTTTGAGCCCTAAACGCGCTTTGAACTCGGTCACGGGCATCAACCCATCAATCAGCCAAGAACCATCCTCGCGTTGCGTGGCCCACGCTTCATCGGTCGGCGTCGCTTGTAGCAACTCGCCCGTGATGGCTTCTAGCAAATCACGCGGCGTGAGCAAGCCATGCACCACACCGTATTCGTCCACCACCAGCACCATGCGGCCGTGCGCGCTGACGCGCTCGGCAGGTTTACGGAACTGCTCTAGCAAGTCCATCCCACTCAAGGTCTCGGGCACAAAAGCCACAGGCTTGGCCAAAGCGTCCACCGTCATGTCGGTACCTGGCGGCAAACGCAAGAGCTGAGACACACTCACCGCCCCCACCACGTTGTCGAGGTCGCCACGACACACGGGGTACCACGAGTGCGCGCCACTTGCGCCCACTTGCGCCAAGGCTTGGGGTACGGGCAGCTTGGCATCGAGCCACTCAATGTCGGAGCGGTGCACCATGATGGAGGTGAGCGGACGCTCGTCGAGGTTGAACACGTTTTGCACCATTTGGTGCTCGTGCTGTTCAATCACACCCGCATCCACGCCTTCGACCAAGCTGGCAGAAATTTCCTCTTCCGTCACCGTGCGTGCGCCATGCACATCGATGCGCAACAGCTTCAACATGCCACTGGTGCTGGCCGACAACAAATGCACGAAAGGCTTGGCCAAAGTGGCCAAGGCCAACATCATGGGCGCAGCCACACGAGCCACGGACTCTGGAAACAACTGACCAATGCGCTTGGGCACGAGTTCACCAAACAAGATGGTGCTAAAGGTGATGATGGTCACCACAAACGCCGTGGCCAAACCAGCCGCCCAGCTTTCGGGCACGCCTTGCACCAGCAACCAATACGAAAAATCGTCACTGAACGCGGCCTCACCCACGATGCCATTAAGCACGCCAATCGACGTGATGCCAATTTGCACCGTCGACAAAAACTGCGTGGGCTGCTCCATCAGGCGCAAGGCGGCATGCGCGCCTGTATCGCCACTCTCGGCCAATGCGGCCAAGCGTGCTTTACGGCTAGAAGCCAATGCCATTTCGGACATGGCAAACACACCATTCAACAGCGTGAGAAAAATAATCAGCAGAACATCCATCACAATCTCCTACATGGCACTTTACTTGATTGGCGACGTACAAGGCTGCGACGAAGCCTTAGAACGTTTATTAGCGCACATCGCGTTCTCCCCCAGCCGCGACACCCTGTATTTGTTGGGCGACTTGGTCAACCGTGGCCCCGACAACGCAGGCGTGCTTCGCCGCTTAATGGGCTACGGCACCAGCGCCCAATGCATGCTGGGCAACCACGATTTGCACTTGCTGGCCGTGTCGCAAGGCGTGCGCAAACCTAACCCACAAGACACCACCCAAGACATCTTGACCGCGCCCGACAGCGCCGAGCTACTGCACTGGCTGCGCTACCAACAGATGGCCATGCAAGTAGGCAATGTGCTGATGGTGCATGCGGGCGTGCTGCCGCAATGGACTGCCAAGCAAACCATGGCGCTGGCTGGCGAAGTAGAAGCCGTGCTGCGCAGCGACGACTGGGTGCACTTCATGCCGCAGATGTATGGCGGCATGCCCAATGTGTGGCGTGATGACCTAGCGGGTGCAGACCGCTTGCGCGTGATCGTCAACGCCCTGACACGCTTGCGCTTTTGCGATGCACAAGGCGCGATGGATTTCAGTGTGAAAGAAGGCGCAGACAAAGCGCCCGCGCACTTGATGCCGTGGTTTGATGTGCTGGGCCGTTTGACCGCTGATGTGCGCATTGCTTTTGGCCATTGGTCCACCTTGGACTCGGCCAACCGCACAGACGTGGTGTGCTTGGACGATGGATGCGTGTGGGGTGGCTGCCTGAGTGCGGCGAAGCTCGAAGCATCGGACACGCTGTTGACCATGTACGAGGCGCCTGCGTGGGAGCGCTTTAGCGTGACTTGCCCGCAGACCATGGACCCGTTGGCCTAGTCAAGCTATCTGGCTATACCAACGCATCACAAGCTTATTGTCTGCGGTAGTTGCTAAGAAAACGAAATAAACCAAAGTCATAGAAAACTGATGAATATGCACATATTGATTCATCAGCGAAACTCGGCACGTTTAGACGAATGATCTCTTTGCAGCGTAAGCAGCCAGTAGAACGCTCCGTCAGATTGGCGGTTTATAAGCCGTTGGTTGCTGCCCTTTGCGTTACAGCAAAGTTTCATTGCATCATTCAATATAGTTCACGCAGTTAGGTGACTGTGGGCGCGGCTTCAGAGTACACCACGGCGCGGTTGCGCCCTTGGTGCTTGGCACTGTAAAGAGCTAAATCAGCGTTCTTGATAGTTTTGAGTAAAGTTTGCCCCGGGACACATGTGCATAACCCAACCGAAGTCGTTACCGTGACGCGCGGCCCATCAGACACGTCAAGTGGCTCGGAAGCCCAGCGGCTGACAAGCTCTCGGGCTAACTGCAAGGCTTCGGTAAGATTGCATTCACGCAGCAGAACGCAGAACTCCTCGCCCCCAAAACGGCAGGCGATGTCGTCAGTGCGGAATACACTTTGAATTATCCTAGCTGCATGCACCAGCACACGGTCCCCACCCAAATGGCCGTGGCTGTCATTAATTGACTTAAAGTGGTCAATGTCGATCATCAGTATCGAGAAAGTTGTACCCTCCGCTTCGAGCTTATCGGCTAGCTCGAAAAAAGCCCGACGATTGAAAAGACCAGTCAAAGGATCGCGACGTGCGCGCTCCGCAATCTCGTTTTTTTGCTCATCATGCACCACCGCATACAGACTCATGGTTGAGCACACAACGAACAGAGCCCCCACAATCAGCATCGACTGGTGACCTCCTGATAAAGACACAGGTCCGACAGGCACGTTGGGATTGATAACTACGGCGGCTGCACGCAGCAGATAAGCCACACCCATAAGACCCATACTGCCTGCAAAAACAAGAGCGGCAAATGGAACGGGCCGAGGTGAGTTTGTGTAAACGACCCTGACGGAGTAGATCATCACCACAGCCATGGCTAGGCACACCCCGACCATGGCAAATGCTATTGAGTAGCTCCAGACTGTGTGTAGTAGCAAGCCTAGTATGCCCCCTACCAAAGCAAGTATGACAACCGAATACCGCACCTTTACTTGGTAGAAGCGTGCTGGGGCTAGCAGCCCCAGAGTACCCCCCGCCATCAAACAGATGTTGGCCATAAAAACTCCCCAAAAGGGATGCAAGAGACCACGTAAGAAAATGAGAATTAGGCTAATGCCGACAAAGGTGATGCCAATGGACCAAGTCTTGAGCCCGTAATCGCGTTCGGTGATGGGCCCCGGGAACGTCCAGCTGATGAATGCCATTAACAGCGACAGAATTCCGATGGAAAAAATTAATGTGCTTGAATCAAGTTGCATCTGAACTCCAATGGTGCGCCACCACACGATCACGGCCTTCAGATTTCGCGAGATAAAGAGCCTGATCACATCGTTTGACAATATCCTGCACACAATCCCCGTTCTGTGATGTGGCAACGCCAAATGATGCGGTCACTCGCAAGTCAAGGTTACTTTCACTGAAATTAACGTTGTTCAGAGATTGACGCAGTCGCTCGGCGCAACGAATGGCATCGTCGCTGTCGGTGTAGGGGAGGATGCACATAAACTCCTCGCCTCCCCAGCGCCCAAAGACATCAATCTCGCGCAAGGCTTGTGCCATGGTGTGTGTTAAACCCTTAAGCACCAAATCGCCCACATCATGACCATGGTTGTCGTTGATATGTTTGAAGTGATCGATGTCAATCAGCACCACCGAAAATGGCTGCTGGGTACGCAGGAAGGTGGCGAGTTGAAAGTCTAATTGCTCGCCAAGGTGCCGCCGGTTATGAGCGCCCGTGAGCGCATCGCGCCGTGCCTGATCGGCCAGTTGCTGCGACAAAGCGATCTCGCGCTCATGACTTTCGCGGGTTTCGGCCAGTGCATCATCTAGCGCGAACTTGCTCAGAAAGAACATCCTTGTTAGACGCGCAATGCTTGACGAAGAACCGATCAGCACCACGCCGAAAATTGTCACAGACACACCGCAAATAATGGCGTCCTGAGAAGACAAGAAGCCACTGGCAAAAAAGATGTAGAAGATCAGCGAGGCCCAGCACGGTAGCAAAAATGCTAGGTACACGGCGAAGACCACGCTCATCGAGTTGAGCATGATGCCCAGAGCCGCTGTTAGTGTGCCCACCTTGAATGCAGTAAGAACATCTAGGGTTCCCGTGTT
>JACCDG011497560.1_pt1 | contig 13082 bp, 9 predicted proteins | sample 7442471 | NCBI WGS metagenome assembly JACCDG01 (sample SAMN15323444, study PRJNA562643) | freshwater metagenome | isolation source: river surface water | place: USA:Blue River Watershed | collected 2017-08-17 | reverse complement strand
TGAAAATCATTCTGGCTTAACATCAGAACTCTATCTTGGTCCTCTACTGTATATCCATCAATTACATCTGGTATAGCTGTAGATGTAGTTGCGTTTGAATAGCTTGTGGTGGTTGCTACAGCTGCAGTATATCTATTTACTGATTGAATAGGATTAAATATTAAATTAGTTCCACCAGATCCACCAAAGGTCCAAAGTATATAGTTTTTATCTTGTGGCAGAATAAGTTCATATGCTTTATCAACATTTACACCACCTTTAGTATATTTAACATTTACAGTACTGTATGGAATTAACTCTGAAATACTATCCATATCACTTGATCTTGTCATTTGCCAATAATTTATAGTGTTGACTTTATAAATACCATTTTGATTTTTATCAGTTTGATCTTTAAGCAGTACTGTTGAATTATTGTTTAACGTTACACCATTGAACGATGCTGAAACTGCAGTGTTTAGATTAATATTGTTTGTTGATGCTACATTAGCATTGTTGTATTTTATCAGATTAGATTGCAGGATAAATCTTCTAGTATCACTTGTCCTACTAGTTGCATCTGGATTGTAATAAAGTACATATGTTGTAGCAGTACCTACAGTCACTCTTTTTGGTACCATAGGATCTGGAAAACTAGAATGATATGCTAATGTAACCTTAGCACTATATGTAGATTTGAATTTTAAAACAAATTGATCTTTTTTACCGTAAGTGTCTCTTGTTACTGTAGTAGTTGAGTTTGTCTTATAACTTGATTGTTCAGAAGTAAGTAATGAGCCAGATCTATTATTTAAAACAAGAATTACATCTTCTTGAGCACCACTATAATCATTTGTGAGCGTGTCAATATAAGGAGTGCCTAATGGAGAGTTTTGATAATACCATTGTGTACCTCCGCTGCCAGTTTCTAACGACCAAGGTCCAACATAAAAATCTGAAGTTATAGATGGTGGATCATTTGGATAGAAATCACCTAGTCCATCTGCAGTAAACCCAATTGATGCTGAAGAATCTTGACTTAATCGTCTATTAAATAAATAGGTTGTGCCAGTGCCATACAAAGTATCGCTACTAATAATAAACGTTGCTGTTGATTTGCCAGTTACTGAAGTTCCAGCAATATACTTATAAAAACTAGATAATTCTTTGTTTATATTATTATCATAATACTTTTGCTGCCAATATATTTCTTCGACATCATAGGATGAAAGATTTAAATTACTTCTGCCTATTGATGAAGTAAGATTTGCTTTATCATTAGTTATTTTTTCAATAGCAAAATTATTGTTCAGCAGTCTGGAAGAAAAGATTGTAGATTGTTTCAGTCTAACTTTGATTGATGAACCAATTGTAATTCCAAATCCAGCCTCTACTCTAACAATTCCTGATGTAGCTCCTATTGAAGTTGTTCCAGAAGTATAAGGGACGTAAACGTTATTAGCACCTTGGTAAAAAACTTCAAAATAAGAGTATGTGCTTGGATGCCAGGTGAAGTTTGTATCTTTTGCTGATCTTAAGCTAAATGTAATTACGCCAGCCGAACTTGTTCCAATACCATTATTTGTCAAGTCTTTGAAATAATCTAAATGACCATTTTGTTTGTTATATATAACTTTTCTGAATTGATAGTTTCCATGTGAAATATCTATGCATTGATAAATACCATTTACTTCATTTGTGTCATATTTGTAATTTAAAACACGTTGGTCTAGGTACAGCCAGTTTTTAAAATTAAATAGAACCCTATCGCCAAGAGTCAAACCAGGCCAAACTCTACTTGCATAAGTGCTGTCTAATGGAATTATTAGCACAGTTCCAAATGTTGGATTTGAAGTATCAAAAACAACAGGATTTACTAATCTCCCAAGTAACGGTGCATCATCTATTACATACGATACAGGTGCTACTTTTGGAAATAAGTGCATATTGTCATATGCATATGAGAGATTAATATTCGATCCTAAAATGAAATTTTCTGAACCTCCATCACCAGTGTACACCCCGCTCTTTACTTTGAGTGAGCCTTGCATATAAACAGTTTTTTTAGTTAAAGATATTGTTCCAGCAACGCCACCGACATATCCATCAGTTACTCTTACAATAGCTGGTCTTTCATATGGGGTAGCTATAGTTTTAGCTGAACCACTAAAAGTAGATGAGTAGAAAAAGTCAGGATGTTTTTCGAAGTAAACAGTTCCACCTGAGCTTACCCTAGCCTTATAAATACCATTGTTAGGAGAAGCAAAGTTTGTTGTAGAGCCAAAGTCTGCAGAAGTGTTTGTAGGATAAAGATCATTACATATAACTAAAACATTTTCACCGTCAATGAATGTTGATGCAGCTCCTCCATTATAAGAATATACTCTATATCCAGTTGAACCTGTAGCTACTGTACTTGGTGGAGTTGTCGTGCATGCAAGAGCAGCCCTTACATACATTTTCTGATAGTCCATTTCATTCCATTCAAGATCATAATTTTCTAATTGATAATCTGAGAATGTCAATACTAAATTTTGTTTAGTATTGACTTGTGGAACATATATATTTCCTCTAGTAGATTCTTCAAAACTGTTTACATAATATATTGAATTATCTTGACCTAAAAAATATCTTTGTCTGCCAACAATTTGATTAGTACCAGCCACACTATTTTTGCTAATATTTTCCCACCAAATAGAAAATGCTTCATCAAAGTTCCATTTGTATTTATCTACTTCAGTAACAGTTGCAGCGTAAATACCATTCTTAGTATTATTTGAGTTGTTGATATTTACAACAACTCTATTGCCTGTTGAGATAGATGTTCCAAAGTCTGTAGGAGAAACATAAAATGTGGAAAGTTTATCTGTAGTGACAATAGCTGTTGCAGTGGTAAATCCTGTTGAGCTGTAAGCATCATTATAATCAATAAACTTAACTTGATTTGATCCAGGGAATGTACCATCTGTAGCTGTTGTGTAAAGTAAGTAAGTTTTTCCAGAACCAACAGTACCACCAGAAACATAAATTAACCCACCATTTTGGATTCTATAACTATCTGTAAATGCTAAACCACTAAATGTGTCTGGTGTAGATGATGAAACTTGCCAAATGCCATTTTTGTAAGCATCAGACTGATTTATAATTAAAACTCTTTCACCGTTGGATAAAGCACCTCTATCTGTAATTGCTTCATTGATATAAGTTACGCCATATCCACCAGCAATTTGTGATACAATTGAGTTTCCAGCATTTGCATATTTGTAAGGAATTACTCGGTCAGAAACTGCAATTCCAGAACTATTTATCACAAAAGATGATCCTAATTGATCTTCTTTATTTACAAAGAAATGTTGACCACCATAGGAATTAGTAGAAAGAATTGTCTTGATTGATAATGCAGAAATGCCAGAGCCTGATGTGTAAGGTGATAATCTTGTAATAGTGACAGCAGTACCAACATCTGCAACATAATAAAGACCACTTTGATTGGATAGACCTGATCTTGTATCTTTAATCAGCAGTTCATCATTTACAGCTAGTGTGTAAGTTGTTCCGCCAATTGCTGATAGTGTTGTGCCTATCCCACTAAAAGTACCGATTCCAGCGCCATCAAAAAGAACGCCAGCTGTATTTGCAGCAGATAGTTCGAGATAAGCATCAACTGTTACTGCTGTGTTATGGTATGTTGCCTCGGACCAATTTAAATCCCTGAAATTATTAGTTGTAGCATTGTCAGGGTAATATCTGTAAACTTTTCCGCCTTGATTAGTACCATTTAAAACAGAAATCTCAATTGGTTTGCCTTGAGAAATTAGTTGTGTAATTCCAATCGAAGCACTAGCCCAATACCTATCTAAAATATTAGTGCTGCTTCTTGGGTCTAGAAGTGAGTTTTGGTTTATTAAATATTTAGATGCAACTTTATAAAGGCCATTTTCTGTTCTATCAGTTTGGCTTCTGACTATAATTCTGTCATTGACATTCAAGCTTGTTGCAGCAGTAGACCCTAAATATTGTGTTGAAGTGACAGTTAGTGTTTTTGCAGCACCTGCTCCGACTGATGTATGATTAACAGATGTAGCATATTTCGCAGTTTGAACTATATCTGTAATATTTCTTTCAATCCATTTAACAGTATCTGCTCCTGGCGAAACTACACTCAATGGTTCTTTTTGTGTGTAAGAAAGATAATAAGTAGTTCCAAAACCTGCATCTACACTAGCTCCCATACCAGATCTAAATGTAACACTTGAATCCCTGTGAGCTGCTAAATAAGAGGTTGCTTGTTCGGAAGATACAATGTAAATACCGTTCCTTGTTCTTCCTGTGCCTGATTGATTTTTTACTAAAATAACATCATTAAGTTCTGGATTATAAACACCAATATTTCCAATAATTCTTAGTTTTCCAGAACCATTTTGTGATAATGGCCCATTTGTTGAAGCTTTAGCTTCTGGTAATGTAGTTAAATTAAGTTGATCTAATAATAAATATTTATATCTAAATCCATAATTTCTGACTAGATCTAAACCTTCATGCTTTTTTACGGTACTATAGACATCAGCTGAATAAGTGTCTAACCAAAGTTTGACATTTTCTACACTAGTATTTAGCCATTTCAATCTATAATATTTAACGCCCCATCTACCTTGTCTAATTGTCGAGCCAGCACCAGCCCCTCCTAAATTAACTACAGGCAATTGAGGTGAAAATTCTGTTATTGAACCGCTATTGTAATCTAATTCGTGCCAAACTAAAGCATGAGCCATTTTTTATTTTTTCCGAATAATTAGTTTTTATACAATCCAGCATTTTTATTTTTTTGCTGGACTGTATTATCTTCTTTGAGCTTCAGGTCTGTTAAAGATTTGGCTTGCAATAGCTGCTAACTCAGATCTTTCAACCTTGCTCAATGTGACTGCTGAAACTAAATTACTTACCTTTCCGCCTTGAATTGCATGTGAAAGTCCATTTGACTTTGCATCAAGATAAGGATTTTCTACCTGTGAAAGATCTCCTAATAAAACTATTTTGGAGTTCTTACCGCAGCGTTCAACAACCATTCTTGCTTCTCTTGGTGTGATATTTTGACATTCGTCCATAATCACAATAGATTTTGGAATTGATCTACCTTGAATAAAAGCCATAGCTTCTACTTCAATAATTCCATCACGAACCATTTCTTCAAACATATTGTTTCCAGAAAGGGTTCTTGATCCACACAATTGCTCAATGTTATCTCTCATTGGACCAAGCCAAGCTGAGATTTTTTCGAACTTATCACCAGGAAGAGCGCCGATATCTTTACCACCTACTGGAATAAGTGGCTTCATGACTATAATTTTGTCAAATAAACCTTGATTTACCTGTTCTAGTGCTACAGCTAAGGTTAAAAGTGTCTTACCAGTACCTGCAGGGCCACATAATGTTACTAATTGAACTTCAGTGTCTGATAATGCTGTAAGTGCACATCTTTGTTCAAGATTCTTTGATGTGATCCCCATGAAGGTTGGCTTAACATCATTTTTGCCATTTGACTTATCCTTAAGAATATGCAAAACACCCCTCTTGTGATAAGTAGGGCATTTGTGATCACCATATTCAAAAACAATAAACTCATTTGGATGTATGTCTTTAAGTTTGCCTGAAAGATCTGTTGACAATGAAGATATTTCAACTTCAAAATCAGCCCATAATTTCTTCCAATCATCTGGACTTTCAACAGGAATATATTTTAAACCATTGAAACCATCTGCTTGAACTAAATCTGATCTGTAATTTTCAGCTTCACAACCCCAAGTTATTGCTCTGATTCTTAAACCAGTGTCTTTGGTAACAATAGATACCTTTTTTCTTGGATTTGATGCTTTTAATGCAAGACAACATTCGATGATTGCATTGTCGCTATGAACTTTTACAATGTTTGGTCTTTCATTCTTTTGTAAAGGTGATTCAGTGTTATAAACAAATAACCTTCCGTTATTCTCATTAATCTTAACACCTTTTAATAAATCCTGAAGAGTAAAGTTTTCTAATTGTCTGAATACTTCTCTCGCACTCCACGCTACATTGTCTTTTCTGGTTTTGATGTCATCTAAATCATCAATTACAGCAAGGGGAATGTAGATGTCATTCTCAGCGAATTTGTAGATTGCAAAAGGATCATGCAAAAGGACACAAGTGTCAATAATGTAAAGATGTTTTGCCAAGGTAGATCCTCCATTTTTTCGATGAATGCTAAATTGCATCCGGTGTATTTTTCTCTTAAAGGGCAATTGAAACCTGTTTAAATTGGTAGCTCTGGCTTTTCTTCAAGCTTATTGTTGCTTGATTTTTCACCAAGATTGTCTAAGAAATCCGCAGCCTTTTCATCTTCTTCTGTAACAAAAGATTTCATTGATAAAATTAGCTTCAACTGTTCAGAATCATACTTTTTCATGTCGTCTTTATTCATCCAAACACTATCTTGCCTATTTGAATTATCTTGATTTGACCCATTAGTTCTGAAGTCATCAATATCAGTTTTAAATTTTTCTGAATTAATATATTGCTTTGCTTCTTCTAATGATGTTGTTTCTAAAAAGTGATGGTCGTTATATTCAACTCTTTTGATAGAACCGTTTGCAATTACATTACCAAAAGGATTAACTACTTTATTGTCATCTCTAATATATCTAACACCAACTTTAGGAATACAAATATATATTTTGAAAGGTAATGATTCTTTAACCGCATCGCCTGAAGTCAATCTCAAAACTTCTGATTCATCATTGACTATCGAGATGACTAATTTAATAATTTTGGAACTTTGAGAATGATTTTTGATAACAAAATCCCATTCGTAGTTATGTTCATTACTTTCAGGAATAAATGCTGGAGTGAGGTCTAAATCATGTTTTCTTTCACAAACATTTAAGAATAAAGAATAACCAACTGTATCTTCTGTAGTGCCTTTGCGATATGTACCTATCTTTGACCAATCTACTTCAAACCCAGACATTTGATCACTTGCTGCTACAACTTCTGTAAATTCGCCTTGCTCATAAATCTTTCTTAAAATAGGATCTTCAATAATTCTTCTTGCTCTTACAATATCTAAAAATGCTTCTTTACTTCCGCCAAAATCAGGATGGCAAACTCTAGCCATTTTTCTAAAAGCTTGATCTAATTTATTTGTAAGATCAATTTTACTTTTACGATCTAATCCAAAAGGCAATTCTGCTTTATTTAAGTTCAAAATAGAATAGTAGTCTTTAGAAAAATCAATAATTTTCTTGGGATCAAACATATCACTCATATGTATATTATAAAGGTAAAGGGTTTCTATTATTCCAATTAAATAAACATGTGGTACAAATCAGCTCTGAAATATAATTCTTTTGGACAGTTAGTTCAAGGCAATCCAAAAACAAGACAATATAAAGTAAAACCATTTGCTGAAGAAGATGATTTGCTTGAAGAAGACATTGTCAATCAAGAATTACCAACTGAAGAAGAGCCAGAGCAACCAGAAGTTCAAGAAGAGCCTCAATTAACTCCAGTTCCAGTTCAAGTCACACCAGGAACAGATACACCAGTTGGAGTTGAAAATAGAACTCCAATGCCTATCAATTTACCTGCCAATTTTATAGCTCCACCTGTTCATGAGTTTTGCCATTGTGAAATAGTGACAATGCCTGGTGGAAGACAAGTTTGGAGATTGGGTAATGGTGAGAATCATTGCCAAACTTGTGTAGAAAATATGAGAATATTTAATGCAGCCAATCAAGATGCTTATGGAACATAGGTGCTTATTTTTATATCATAACCCTCTAAATCAACATCTATTTTTTTGTTCAAGTAAGTTTTATTTTGCTGCATAATTCTATTGAAAGATGAAAGTATTCTAGATTTTAAATGCATATTAAGATCAGATTTCCTAACTTCTTTTGACAAATTTCTTTTTATTATTTGCCAGTTAGACTCTGATGTTATTAAATTAGAAACACATTTTTCTTCTAACGACGATAGCTTATTAAAGTTTTCTATAATCTCATCAGGACTCATACTTTTAAAACTGTAATTCAAAAAATGTTTGATTGAATTATAGTTTTTTATATACTTCAATGATAAATCAATAATTGTTTCTATATTCATTAAATGGTCAGTAGTTCCAAAAATCTGGTTTATTTCTCCACCAGAGCTAATTTTATAAAGACTGACAATTTTCTTATTTGAAATGCAACATATTATTGGCTGACCTGATATAAGTTTGAAATCAGCTAAAACATCAAGATTTTCTATTGCATTAAGTCCAAGTATTGTATATTCAATTTTGTCCGATATTGTTTTTCTAATAAATGTTAAGTAGGCTTGTATCATGTTAATTCGTTTTTTATAATAAGTGAATGGATTAATTTGTCATCATCTGTAAACAATTTGTAAACTTCACTTGTTCCCCAGAATCCTTGCCATAAATTATCAAGTTTTTCTAATAGTGATTGTTCTGTAATGTTTTTCCATTCATATGATTTAGAGCATTGTTGGTATTTGCAATATTTTTCTGTAAATACTTTCTTTTTTAATTGTCTTTCTTTTAATATATCAAGTAAATTTTCGTCAATTGTAATTTTGTTAATTGTTAGAAAGTTTATTACATCATCATTTTTGAACGCTGTTACTCTGGATAAATCATAATAAATAAAACCATCCCCATAACAATATACAATAGTGTCTTCAATTAAAGAAATAAGTTTTTTTCTTTTATTTAATGGAAGAGCATTTATATCAAATGGATTCAAATTAAGTTTTTTTATATTGATTTTATTTTTTAAAAGTAATTCTTTTTCAGACACAAAAAATAAATCATCCACTAATTCTTGAGGCGTGGTGATTTGAGTAAAGAATATTTTGGGAATGTTTTCGTATCCTTTTAGAAATGCATGTAAACTTAAAAGGATATCAAGATTGAGGAAATGGCTATTAGAATGATTATGAAGTTTTTGTTGTAATAAAAGCTCAATTTTTTCTAGCATTCTTTTTGCTAAATAAATCATGAACCACTTGTTTTATAAATGGTCCAAGATGTTTCCCCTTTGTTTGTAATCTCACGTTTGCAATGTTCCCATACTCCTCTTCAAGATGTTTAAAAAGTCTCCTCACTTTACTTTCTAAATCTTTTGGCGAAGGATTGTAATTTAACTGCTTTGCTAGTAGATCTCTTAATTCTTCTGTGGCAAGGTAAGCAATCATCTTACTTTCATAAGATGGATTTGTTTTATCATAACCCGTTGTTTTGCTTAACCTATACCACATATTATTTACCGATTACATCAACTGATACAAACTTTTGATTTAATGCAAACGCTACATTTTGAGAAGGAACATTGAAAAGACATATACTGTTTCTCTCATCTTTATAAATGATGTGAAAATCTTTGCCAACAGTAAGATATCCTTCAATTGGTCCTATACACTTTCCTGGATTATAGGTAGTTATTACCCATTGTCCAAGTCCCCTATTTAGAGTGTTTTCTTGTAGTGCCATATTTTACCTCGCAACTAAAACTACATGTTATTTACTTAGAATTACATCCTGAATCCTCCTATAAAGGACCTTAAGTTGCTTATAATAAATATAAAATGTATTGGAGATAACTATGGAAAAAAAGTTTAATTATAAGTTTTTCAAATTTGCTCAGATGAACATTGATGAAGAAACAGGCGAAATCCTTGATGATACACCACCTAAAGATTTTGAACAAACGTTTGCACACGATAAAGATGTAATTGATTTAGGAAACCCAGAGGACATAGCATATCTTAGATCCATTGGTTCCCCTTTACCAGACATGATAGAGGGATATATGTCCAGACCTGATACTGACAAAAAACCATTTGAAATGAAGTTTGGATCAAAAACTTTGATTATTCCTAATAAACTTGGACTTTATTATTTTATATCCAATAATAAATTAGCAAAATTTGCCTTCTTAACACCTGAACAAGTTGAGAGCAATGAAGCGAAAGCAAGACAATTTTTTCAAAAAGCCACACTTTCACATACTCCTAGGCCAAGATCTGCAACTGTTCAATTAACATATTCTTCAGAAAGTGGTTCAGGAAAGGGCTCCGATTTAGTTAGACGCATTGCTATAATTCCTAAGCTTGAGCAACTTTTGAGAGATCCAAAAATGACAGAATATGATCCTCTCTTAACAACAAAAGAGTCTCATCAATTAGGATTTAATGTTGATGTATTAAGATCTATATTTGATGATGATTTTTTCAAACAAGCGTATGCACAGGGATTGATTGATAAAAAAGACGTTCCTATGATCAAAGGCAAGCAAAAATTACTCAGAGATTTTAAAGCCGCAAAAAGAACAAGACCTGAATCTTTACCATCAATGCAACAAATGATTGCTATGATTATTAAAGGTACAGAACGTAAGTTTGAATATGACAAGATTCATAGCGTTCAAATGGATAAATCAGGTGGTAATTGGTACCCTGGAGATATAGGCTCTTTAATCAGAAAAGCAATAAGTTAGGTGTATAATTTCCCTCAAGGACAACCCAATTTATGATTAAAAATGGTGTAATGATTGAGCGGGAAGAAAAGTGTTTCTTGTGCGGTAAAAAAGGGTTCAAAGAAATCAAAGATGATGTTGGAATCCTTGACCTACCTCTGAGAAAATTATTACTTTGCGAAGAGCACTATAAAGTATTTCATGTTGGAAATATTTTAGGACAATTTCAACTGTCTAATATTCTTCTTTCTTTCATTCTCAATTTAGATGATGAAGTAACTGGAGAAGAACTTAGAGAAAAATTGTTTGAAATGGTTCCTTCTGCAAAAATTCAGTTCCAAAGAATTGCACCTTTTGAAAAAATTGGAGGAAATCGTTTTTCGCCAAGAGATTTCTATAACAGTTTATCTAATAAAGTTGTTGGTCAAGAAGAAGCAAAAAAAAGAATATCTATCACTGTATTTGAGCATTTGAGAAATATTAAAATAGAAAGCTCAAAAGAAAAATATAACATTCTTTTACTTGGTCCATCTGGCTCTGGCAAAACATTAATTATCAACTCAATTGCAGAACAACTAAGCGTTCCATTTGTTGCCTCTGACGCTACAGGATTCTCACCAACTGGATTCCAAGGTGCTGATGTTGATAGCGTTATTCAAGATTTGTATATTAAGTCAAATGGCGATATTTCATCAATTGAACAAGGCGTAGTTTTTATAGATGAGATTGACAAATTAGCTTCTTACCATTCTCAAGGAACTAGAACAGAGGCTCTACATACAGCTACACAAAGCACAATGCTAAAGCTTATTGAGGGTAAAAAGGTCAGGATCCCTCAATCTATTACTGGAAGGGAAGGTCCTCCAGTTTCAGTTGACACAGATAAGATACTGTTCTGTTTTGGCGGTGCATTCAATGGCCTTCATGAGATTGTTGGTAAAAAACTTGGATTCAAAGGCAGTAAAGTTTCATTAAAGAGAGATCAAAGTGAAGCTATTGAAGACCAGATTAAGTCTTTTGAAATTTACCAACAAGCAACTCATGAAATTATGGTTGAGTCATTGATAGAATATGGACTAAGTACAGAATTAGTTGGAAGAATCGAAACCATTGTTGCTCTTGCTCCGTTGCAATATGAAGAACTGAAAACCTGTTTACTTGAATTACAAACTTCTCCAATTGTAACGCAATCTTTACTTTTTGCTGAATCTGGTTATGAATTAGTTTTTACTGATGAGTTTATAGAAGAAACTATTAAAAGAGTTATGAAAATGGGTACTGGTACTCGAGCTCTTGGTTCGATGGTCAAAAAAGCAGTGTCTCAGGCAGCTTTTGATTTATTGGGATCTTTTAACGAAACTGATAAGAAAATTGCCATTGGTCCTAAATGTTTAGACGCTCCATCTAATTACGAGCTTGTAGAAGGAACTTCTAATTCAGATTTGTAAAACTAAACTAGGTACAAATCTGGAGAAATCATTGAAAGACGAAGAATTACAATCAGTTATTGATAATGCAATAGCTTATAATGATAAAGAAGTTTTAGAGCATTTAGCCCAGTGCAAATTATTTAAAACTGCTGGTATTGTTGATACTCTTCGTTCAATGGGTAGAGGATTGCAACTTCAAACTAGAGGCATGGGTAATGAAAGCCAGTTCGAAGACAAAAGTCAATTGTCTAGGTATCTTACTTCTAGTTCGTCAATGAGAGATGCTACAGAAGCATCAATTATTGCTAAGTGGTGGGCAGACTCTTTAAAAAGTCTTGGTAGTGCTTCAATTTCAATAAGCGTTCCTCACCCAACTTTACCTACGTTAAGGTCGCTCGATGTTTCTTTCCCTAATTATGTAAAGTTAAATGATGTCCTAAGCATTTTTGATTCTCTGTCAGATACAGATATCAAAAAAGAATATCCATTTTTTAAAAATTCAAATAATATTACTAATTTAATAAGTCCTTACATTGGTATATATGATAACACAAATCAGATAACTGCTTTTAATAATATCAACACCACACCAAATGGCAGAAGCTTTGGTGGTCCTATTGCAACTCCCGAAACCCTTGTTAAAGTTTCAGGTGATAGTTCAAATCCAGGATTAATTCAATTAATATCTGATTTGCTTTCTCAAGATATTTTTTCTCCAAAGCAATCAGATGATATCCATGTAAAAATATTTTCTCAACTTTCAAGATCAATGAATAATAAAGCAATGACCTCAATGTTAAGAAAAAATGCAATTGGTGGAACGCAAAAATCTGCATTAGATACAAACTGGAAAGTTATTGTAGAAACTCCAAAGATGATTGAACAACGAATGAAAGTTGCACCAAAAAGCCCGATGGAATATAAACAAAAATTACAATTGAAAGATTATGGAAGAAAGCTTTCACAACTTTTAAATACAAGAATTGATTTTGTAGATGAAAATGGTTTAAAAAGAGAAGAGTTTGTATTTAATTTACCAGCATTTAAACAATTTTATGATGATCCAGCAATAAGTTCTCAAGTAGATCCAATATTGATACAAATTGGTAACTTAATGAATCTAATACAACCTGAATTAGATAAAGATACAGATCTTTAT
>JACCDG010747963.1_pt1 | contig 13084 bp, 7 predicted proteins | sample 7442471 | NCBI WGS metagenome assembly JACCDG01 (sample SAMN15323444, study PRJNA562643) | freshwater metagenome | isolation source: river surface water | place: USA:Blue River Watershed | collected 2017-08-17 | reverse complement strand
CCACTTTTTACACTTATGGGCAAAAAAAACCTAGTTCTCAAGGTGCAAACCTTTATGGATCAAGGGTTTATAAAGATCCAAGAGTTGATCCTCGAGGATGTATTAAACAAATCCAGGCTGACGTACGGGCAAAAAAACTGCCAGTACATGGTGGATATGCTACATGGCTCGCATACGCTGTATCTATTCATGGTGATGATTTTGAAACAAAGGTTTTATCAGATAAAATCTCGATTCAAAAACTACCAACTGATGGGGTACATAATTCATCGTGGGCTGTTGTAGATAAAATCTATGCTAAATCCAGTTTTGGGACCGACAGTACATACTTTTATGTATATGACGATGACGAAATCTTATTCAAGGTGGCATCTAATGTGCAGCCAAATGGGATTATGCAGCCTTGCCTCAACATCTGTTGGGAGGATGTAAATACCGGTACTGCACCGTACGATGATGGTGATGAACCCATCGTTGATACAAAACCACGAAAAAAACCGATTGAAGTGGGGGATGGTACCATCACCAGTGCAACTCCAATCGAAGTCGGTGATGGTACTACAAGTCTTCCAAGTAACAATCAGTGGACCTATATAGAAGCACCTAGAAATAGGTACAATTATAGTCCATCCCCATTACCCAACCGTGTTGCACACTTCAGAACTAGGCGTTATTCCGGTGGGTATAGAGGAAACACTCAAAACCCAGAGAATTCTTGTCCTTCCGGGCAAGAAGGGTACTGGTATACTTATCCAAGTGGTCGCACACAATGGTTGTGTAGAACTGCTGGAACTGGTGGATTACCTGGTAATGGAAATGATGTTATTACCCAAGGTAATAGCGGATTGCCAGGAGGAAATACAGTAGGAAACGGAAATCTCCCTGGTAATAACGGCGTTACGCAAGGCAGCGGTGGTTTGCCGGGTGGAGGAAATTAAAATTATTTATTATGAAAACATTAGTGGAATTTTTGACATAGTCAAAAATTCCACTCTTTTTTAAAGATCTTATGTAGACTAGGCAATATAGCCTCAAATATAAGGTTTTTTAGAAGAAATATCAAAAAATCCAAGGAATTGTCGAAAAATCCTTGACATTTATTTATTATTTGCTATAATAGTCTTATATGAAAAACATTATAAAAAACACATTCACAAAAGTATTTATTGGGGTTCTATCCCTCGTAATGACTTTTGGGTTTACAAATCAAGCTTTTGCTGGAGCTGTATCATGGGCAAATCCAAATACATTTGGACCTATTTCCAACGTATCAGGATCAGGCCTCGTACAGAGCACAACATACAGTGCCTTTAATTACAATAATTCATCTTCTGCACAAGCAGGGGACAAGGTCGCTGTACTTATTTATATTCACAACAATGGTGATGCTGATTCAGCAAATACAGTAGTCAAATTAAATCAGCCTGGTACCGGTCCACAAAATTCATTCAGCTTTTACGGTTCTGTGTCTGGTGGTGGAGCTTCAAAAAGTGGCTCGACAACAGTAAATCTTTCATCTTCACAAACACTTACATATATCCCAGGATCACTTCGTGTCAGTAAAGATCGTGGAGCAGGATATTCTGTATCAAATGATACTGCTATATTCTCTGGCTCTGGACTTAATATCGGGAATATCCCAGGTATGCATACCTGTGGCACTGATGCACTCTGTCATCAAGGCTATGTCGCTGTTGGTTTCCAAGTAAGTACTACAACAACGCCTCCGACTGTCTACCAATGTAATGACGGTATCGATAACGACGGAGATGGATACATCGACATGAATGACAGTGGATGTACTTCATCTACTGATGATAATGAATACAATGTTATCGCTTCTACTTGTTCTATCAACAATTTCTCTGCATCACCGACTACTGTTGTATCTGGTGGATACACCACACTATCCTGGAATACAACCAACTGTACGACAGTTACTATCGATGGAGTAAACTACCCTGTTGATGGAAGTGGCTCATTTGGACCACTCTTCCAAGGACGAACATACAACATCAATGCAAGTAATACCAACAATAGTGATTCTGATAGTGTCTATGTTGGAGTCAGTACACCAAATACCTATGAATGTAATGATGGGTGGGATAATGATGGAGATGGATACACCGACATGAATGACGCTGGATGTAGTTCATCTACTGACAACAGTGAATTGAATTCAAACCAATCAACATGTGTAATCAACAATTTCTATGCTTCACCAACAACTGTTGCATCTGGTAATTACACAACACTCTACTGGAATACTACTAACTGTACTACTGTGCGCATCGATGGTATCAACTATGCAGTTGATGGTAATGGTTCATTTGGTCCACTCTTTTCTGGAAAAACCTACACTATTAATGCGAACAATAATTACAATACTGACACTGACAGTACATACGTAAATGTCAATTCACAGAACAACTACCAATGTAACGATGGATATGATAATGACGGAGATGGATACACCGACATGAATGACAGTGGATGTTCATACAGTACAGACGACAGTGAATACAACTACATCAACAATGACAACTGTGTTATCAATTCATACTATGCATCACCGACAACCGTCGTATCTGGTGGGTCAACACGACTCTACTGGGAAACAACAGGTTGTGACCAAGTCACGATCGACGGTATCAACTATGCAGTTGATGGTAATGGATATTTTGGCCCGCTCTATAACGGCCGCAACTACGAAATCCGTGCATGGAGAAATAACCAAACACCACGATACCAAACAGTCTATGTTGGTGTCCAGACAAATCCTCAGAACAATCCAGTACAAACATACGCATGTAATGACAATATAGACAATGATGGAGATGGACGTGTTGATTTCCCAACTGACTACGGTTGTCTATCAGCAACTGATAATGATGAATGGAATAGTACAACAGTAACGATAAGTAACCCTGTCGTAACGACACTCAACCCAACAAACCTAACTACATCAACTGGTACTATCAATGGTTCTGTTATCAATGCGGGTAACAACACAACAAGTTTGTATTTTGAGTGGGGAACATCAGCAAGTAATCTACCAAATCGTACAGATGCACAATCAACAGCATCAAACAGTAGTGTTACCTATTTCGAAACACTCCGTGGGTTAACTATCGGCCAGACATATTTCTACCGTGCTGTTGCTGTCAAAAACGATGGGACAATCCTCCGTGGAGAAGTAAAACAATTCCAATTGTTTAATCGTCCAGTATTTACTCCGACCACAACTACGACAACAACATTTACTCCTCGCCCGACAGCTCCAGTAGCGCCAGCAGCTCCGCAACCAGAACGTGGTGTCATCGTCGGACTCGGTACAAATTTGGTAGAACTTCGATACGTTAATACCAATATCGGGACTCCAATCAACAACGGTGGTTTTGGCATCAACGCAAATACAGCTACATCTGATATCAACAATGGCGTTCAGAATGCTTGTGTAGATGACACGATCAAATTCGTTGTTGAATACAGAAACATATCAAATATCATCCTCAACAACACAATCCTGCACATCGATATACCAAAAGATGTTGACTTCAGAAGTTCATCTGCAGGTACATACAACAAAGCAGACAATACCATCACTATCAACGTTGGGACACTCACCCCAGGCCAAGCAGGACAAGTATCATTTGATGGTGTCGTGATGAGCAGTGCTGCCAACCGTGACCTCCTCGTCGTACCAGCAACACTTTCATTTGAAAACCCAAACAATGGTGCCCGCGAAACTGCCGTAGCCTATGGACTCGCGACAACACAGAACTGTATTCGTGGTAATGGACTCGCTGGGCTTGCATTTGGATCAGGATTTTTCCCAACAACACTGTTTGGATGGTTGCTCCTTGTGCTCGTACTGCTCGCAGTTATCTACCTCCTCCGCCGATGGTTTATGGCCTATCCAATCATTCGATATTCTTCACCAAAACGTTCTATGAATACCAAACATTACGAAGACATGGATATCCCGACAGCACCATACAGCGGTCATCATTAATTTGTTACACAAATGCCACAAAAACCGGAATTGCCTCCGGTTTTTTGTTTTGTGTTACAATTAATACATGAAACAAAAATATGAAAATACCTATGTCCTCCTCGATGCACATGCGATCATTCATCGGGCATACCATGCGATACCTGACTTTACGACCAAATCTGGCGAACCAACAGGCGCGCTCTTTGGGCTCCTCAGTATGATTATCCGCATCCTGACAGAGATCAAACCCGACTATATCATCGCCTGCTATGACCTCCCGCAAAAAACATTTCGCCACATCGCCTATGATGCATACAAAGGTACACGAACCAAGACAGACGATGTGCTCGTCGAGCAATTGATTAAATCAAGAGAAATCTTTCAGGCCTGCGACATACCCATTTATGATGCACCAGGATATGAAGCCGATGATGTGCTCGGCACATTGGCACAACTGTTAAAAAAAGACAAAAAAAATAAAATAATCATTGCATCAGGTGATATGGATACGATGCAACTTATCGATCATGACCAAGTCATTGTCTACACACTCAAAAAGGGGATTACAGACACGATCCTCTATGATGAGGAAGGTGTTATAGAACGATATGGATTTCCCCCACAATCTATCCCAGATTACAAAGGATTGCGTGGTGATACATCAGACAATATTATCGGTATCAAAGGTATCGGCGAAAAAACCGCAACACTGCTCGTGCAGAAATATACGACTATAGAAAAAATGTATACTGCATTAAAAAAAGATGCCCTACTATTCAAAAAAGATACTGGCCTGACAGACCGGCTTGTTGGGTTAATTCGTGATAATGAAGACGAAGCGCTGTTTTCCAAAGAATTAGCAACTATACGCTGTGATGTACCTATCGATTTCCAAAAAAGTGAACTTCATCAAAGTGTCTTTGATACACAAAAAGTAATTACATTATGCGAACGATATGAATTCAGAAGTTTGATCCCACGGATCAAGATGCTCTATACACAAGATTCAGAAAAAATAGAGAAAAAAATAACCAAAAAAGAAAAGGATAAAGAAACCAAACAGCAAGCTGCAAAGATTGACCCCAACTATATGCTCGCAGTATCACTGCTTGATTCTGATAAGATAAAACCAACAGCAGAAGATTTCTATGCTTTTAGTAATGATACTGACGAAGAAAATGCCAAAAAAAATATAGAGACAGCAATACACAAAAACAATCTGCAATACATTTGGGAAGAAATAGAAAAGCCATTATTGCCTATCGTAAACCACATGACCAAAACAGGTATACAGATAGATATCGACTATTTCAAAAAGCTCAGTACAGAATTCCATACCGAACTTGATGTACTCGAGAAAAAGATTTGGGATTTGGCCGGAGTAGAATTCAACATTAATTCACCGAAACAAATGGGGGAAATCCTTTTTACCAAACTCGATTTAGCCGGAAATAAAAAGATAAAAAAAACAGCCGGTGGAGCAATCACCACCAAAGAATCCGAACTCGACAAATTGCGTGATGCGCATCCGATTATCCCACTCATACTCGAATATCGTGAAATTCAAAAACTCCTTTCTACCTATATCGATAGCATCCCACTGCTTGTTGGTGATGATGGCCGTATTCATTCGCACTTCAACCAGCTCGGTGCATCGACGGGGCGCTTTTCATCAGGTGAACCCAATATGCAAAATATCCCGACAAAAACAGAACGTGGGCGACTGATTCGTGGGGGATTCGTCGCACGCACAGGATGCGTACTATTGGGATTTGACTATTCACAGATCGAACTCCGTGTTGGGGCATTACTATCCCAAGACAAAGACATGCTCGATACCTTTATCCGTGGCGATGACATCCACACAGCAGTAGCTAAAAAAGTTTTTAATGTTGATGATAGAGGTGTCACCAAAGACATGCGTCGCCAGGCCAAAGTGATTAACTTTGGGATTATGTACGGCATGGGGGCAACTGCATTAGCAGAGAATTTGGGCATACCGAGGAAAGAAGCAAGCCTCTTCCTCGAAGAATATAGAAAACAATTTCCGATACTCAATACATACCTCGAATCAGTTGTCCGTATAGCCAAAGACAATGGCTATACAACAACATTTTTTGGCCGGAAAAGAAATTTGTCAAAAATAAATTCAGTCATCCCATTTATCCGTGCGATGTACGAACGCATGGCGATCAATGCACCAGTACAGGGTACAGCTGCCGATATCATCAAATTAGCTATGATATATACACACAACGCATTGCAGGTACAAGGCCTCGATACACATGCACAGCTTGTGCTCCAGATCCATGATGAAATCATTTTTGAAGTAGAAGAAAAATACACAGAACAAGTAGAAAAAGTCATCACCCAGGTAATGGAACATATCATTCCCGAATCCTTAAAAGGCACGCTTGTGATTCCACCATTTCTCGTCAGTGTATCTGTGGGGAAAACATGGGCTGAATTAAAATAATATGGTATAGTATAGAGTATGATGGTTAGATTCAACAAAACACACCTCATTCATACAGTACTTGGGCATTCATACCTGGTATTTGTTATTTGTTTTTGTTTGGCTATTATATGTGATACGATCATCCCAATCCGCATGAATAGCACTATCCTCGAAAATATCGGTGTCCTCTTTGTCATCTGTGGTACAGTGCTCATCGTCTGGGCTCAGAATAATTCAAAAAAATCCCTCCACGAAAGACATACCGAAATGAATGATGAAAAAGCATTTAGCCATGGACCGTACCGATTCCTGCGATCACCAACACAAGCTGGGTTGTTTTTGCTCATTGCTGGGCTTGGTTTTACTATAGACACTATCTGGGTAGTGATTTTTGCGATTGGGGCACTCATTATTAATATCCTCTTTTTTATCAGAAAACAAGAAATGATCCTCGAGAAACGGTACGGAACGAGCTATACGCTATACAAAAATAAAGTACGATTCTAATATGCTCTACATAATTGCTGGTGAAGACTATGATTTCTTCTCCAAAGAAAAAGAAGCGATAAAAAAAAGATCTGGCATTACTGATGAATATATCGTTACTGATAGGGAACACTGTGATACAGTCTATACTGAATTCTCTGTTGATGGGTTTTTCCCCAAACCAGACTACATCATCATCTATAAATACCTTTTTGATGAAATGCACGAGCTCGATACAGTACACCACCTCGCCTTACTCGGGCAGACCAAACACACAATCATCATTGCCGAAAAAACAATCAGCAAAGAACTCAAGGCATTTGCCGAAAAACAAAATATCGTCATCATCGAACCACGGAAAAAAGTAGAAAAGAAAGAAATTACTCCATTTGCTTTTACTGACGAAGTTATTGCCAGGAATAAAAAAGACGCATGGATAGCATACATGCATCTACGAACGAATCATGTCGAAGTATCGCAGATATTGGCAGGAACAATCTGGGCTATGAAAAGCCTCGTCCTATCAATGACATACAAAACAGTACAGCAAACGGGTATTAATCCATACGTATTTACCAAACTACAGAAACAGCAGAGTAAATGGACTATAGACGAAGCAACACGTGTATACCTATCACTGCTTGTGATTGCCGCGACAGAACAATTTGACGAAGAAGCGCAAAGCATAAAAATCGAACAACTTTTGTTCACTCTCTAATCAATATAGATAACCGTACCCATATTTGGTGGGTTTTTTGGCTTGGCTTGTTCGATTAATTCTATCGGAATATCATAAATAAATTCGGAAGGAGTCTGTACACCACGATTCCCAAATATAGTACGCGTGGTTGCGTACGTGAGGAATAATTTTTCTTTGGCGCGAGTGATTGCTACATAGAAAAGCCGACGTTCTTCTTCTTGATCTTCTTTTTTCTGCCTTTCATCACGTTCGTGGGGGAATAATCCATGTTCGAGCCCAACGATAAATACATGTGAAAATTCGAGTCCTTTGGCTGCATGGACCGTCATGAGGCGGACACCTTTTTTATTCTTTTCTTCATCCAAAGAATCCTGATCGCTGTGGAGTGCTGCGTCTTCGAGGAATTTCATCATTGCTTCATGGTAATTGCCATATGATACTTCATAACCACTCGCTAGGGTTACTAATTCTTCCAGATTTTCTCGACGTGCGGTGCCTTCTTCTGTTTTGTCATTGTAGAATTCATACAGACCAGAAATATCCATAACCCGCCTTATGACGTCACCGGGCTTTTCTGTCTCGACGAGGTTTTTTATCTGTGCCAATAAATTAAAAAAATGGTTTACCTCTATCGTTGTCTTTGCTGATAGTTCATGTGCTCGGCCTTCGATTAATTTGAGGAGTGTCGTTTTGCCAATACCACGAGCGGGTGTATTGATGCACCGTTTGATATCAGTCCACGAATCGGGATTGATAGCAGCTCTGACATATGATAACAAATCTTTAATCTCTTTACGTTCATAGAATTTGGTACCGGTCATACTATAGTGGATACCCCGATCGATCAAATATTCTTCGAATACGCGAGACTGGAAATTGGCACGGTAGAGTATCGCGATATCTTCTGGATTGACGCCACTATCCCATAATTCGGTAATCATATCCGCAACGTATTCGGCTTCGCTGCGTTCGCTATAGAGTTCGGCAATAGTGATCAGCTGCCCGCCTGTTTTCTGTGTATAGAGGTTTTTGGGGATACGCATATCGTTTTTCTCTATTACTGCATTCGCTGCAGAGAGGATGACATCAGTCGATCGATAATTTTGCTCGAGGAAAATCATCACAGCACGAGGAAAGTCCTTTTCGAATTGGAGCATATTTTTGATCTGGGCTCCACGCCAAGAATAAATGTTCTGGTCGGTGTCACCAACAGCACAGATGTTTTGATTTGCATTAGTCAACAATTTGACTACATCATACTGCACACCATTGGTATCCTGGTATTCATCGATATGGATATAGTTAAACAGGGCATGATAGTAGTCGCGGATAGCTGTATTGTTTTCGAGCAGGGACCTCGTTTTGAGGAGGAGGTCGTCAAAGTCATACGCTTTTTCTTTTTCGAGACTCCGTTCATACTTTTCCCAGACGTCTTTGACGATTTCATCATAGCTACTTTCTATATACTGGTTAAAATGATCAAAATCAATACCGCGGTTTTTGTACCGGGATATAATTGCTTGGAATTTTTTGGGTTCATACTGTTTGGGGTCGAGCCCACTTGCGCGGAGTGCATCTTTGATAAGTGATAGGCTATCATCACTATCGAGTATAGAAAAATATTTACCCCGACTGTGCTGTGTATACTGTTCGCGCAATATCCGCACACCGAGCGCGTGAAATGTGGTGATGAGAGGTTTCACCCCCTCTCCTAGCCAGGAGAGGGTTGGGGTGAGGTTGTTGTTTTGCATTTCTTCTATCATCCCATACGCCCTTTCGCGCATTTCTTTGGCTGCCTTGTTGGTAAAGGTAATAGCGAGAATTTGGGAAGGATCAACACCCTTTTCGCTGATCAGGTACGCGATACGGGTTGTCAATGTCTTGGTCTTGCCGGCACCAGCCCCAGCGACGATAAGCACCGGGCCATCTGTTGTCGTGACTGCTTTTTGTTGTTCGGCATTCAAGCCATCAAGTAAATTCATATAGCGAGTATACCAAACAATAGCCAAATAAAAAACGAGACTATAGTCTCGTTTTTTATTTGGCTATTGTTATTATCTTCCGCCAAAAATAGCGTTGAGAATAGTATCGAGTACGCTTGCACCACTATTCCGTTGCACATAATGTTCATAGTTATATGTTTTACCTTGCTGTGGTGGACCATTAAATGTTTGTGATCCGCCACTTTTTACTCCAGTGTCTTGGCGTACATATGCCCCATATTCATCTCCTGTTGTCGGAGCAGGGTTGTATTCGGTCCCGACATCAGGTGTACCAGTATCAATCTGTGTTGTCGGCATGAGTGAGCTATTACGAGTTGCTTCTGGGTCAAATGGTGGATTATTTGGTGTTGTTCCATAACTTACTTCACTTTGGTCATGTCTGAATTTAGGACCAAAATCTGCTGGTGCCTCTGTACCATCACCGACAATAGTAGGTTTTGCTATTGTTGGTTCTTCTGGGACAATAAAATCCTCTGGTCCTTCGTGATAGTCATCAACAATATACGGATCTTCGGCTTGGATAGTATCTTCGATAATACTCTCTTCACCTTCAGTATAATCATCTGGGATGATGCGTGGATCCTCTGCCTTTATAAAATCATTATGAATTTGCTGTTTTAAATCTTCAATATGTTCTTGTACTGCATGATGCACATGTGTTTTCTCATATACACTTTCACTTGTTACCTTGTCTGTATCAGTTTCAAAAATATTGTTTGATGTTTCGTGTGATACCCATGTACCGTTTTCCAAAACTTTTTCATCTACCACTATTTCATTCCCTTCAATGTGCATGTCGTATGATACATCTTTGTCGCCATAGACCCAGCGTTCACTCCCATCGGCATTTACATACCCTTCATTGATTGCAATCTGATGCGCAGCAATGCCAGAGAATTTGTGAATACCTTCTCTAGTACTGATATCACCTTTGTAATGGAGCATGTCTTTGAGTTTTTCTCGAAGTACTGCATCGTGTTCAATATCAGCCCGGAGTGCATGTTCGACCCCGTGACCACTGTGTGCATGTACTACAGTATAGTCTGGTGGGGTGCTGTGAGCTGGTTCTGGAACGAGGTTTGGTGCAGGGGTTTGTGTATTAGTTGTGGCATCTAGTGTGTCAGTTACTGGTTTTGGTTGTTGTTTGGATGTATCGCCAAAATCTTTGTTTTCTGTATTGCCACTATGAGTACCTGGATTATTTTTTTTATCAACAACTCCCTCTGTTTGTGTAGATTGATCAGCACTTTGTTCTGGTTTTGTAACTTTATCATTGTTATTTACTGTTGATGTCTCACTGTGCACAACAAATGGATTATGTACTGCGGCTTCATGTGCAGTATAGCCTGCTGCTGCTACAATCAAAAGATCTTTTAGTCTTTTTAGTTTGACCATGTTGCGTTCAATTTGGTCTAAGTGTTCATCAAAATCACTTGCTGTACGTTTTCCATCAAGATACTTTTGATCTAATTTATCTTCATTATATTTTTTGAGTTTTTCTAATTTTTCTTCAACATTCAGAACTTTATCCAAAAGAAGTTTTGCTGAGGTACCGCCAACAGCACCACCAAAGGCAGAAACGAGACGAGTAGTCCAAAAAATTGGGCTTACAAATTGACCTGAAATCAACCCAACACCAGCTGTTATTCCAGCGGTACGTGCCCATTTGTTACCAATAACAGCCCGTATTTTTTTATTTTTTCCGATTGATTCAAAAGCTTTCCGAGCCATCATTTCTGCTTGGACTTTTTTCTTTTCATACCATGGACTTGAATCAGAATTTAAAATAGATTCTTGTTTTAATTTTTTATCACTTTTCTTTTGTGCCTCTATATCATCCAAAACTTTTTGTTTTAGGTCACGGATTAATTTATTTTCATCTTTCACAAATTGCAGATCGATATTTTGAAAAGCTTTTTCATTAGAAGTATTTTTAAGAAACTTATTAAAACGTTCCTCGAGTGCTTTTTTTTGTTCATCGGTCCAGCCTTTTGAGTTGGCACGATCTTCAATTTTTTTATTTGTATAAATATTTCGGGTTGCGTCACCTTTTTCATTTTTCTCTTTATTGTATTTTGCTTTTTCCATCATTACCCAACCAACATTTTCTATTGACGCATCTTTTCTACTTAACCCAAGAAATGAACCAATCTTATCTCCAAATTTTTCTACTTTTGCAAGTATATCTTTTTTACCAGCCCATTCTCCATATTTATCTCTATACACATCTCTCGCTTGTTCTATTTTTCTTTCTTGTGTTTGTTTTGCATCTTCTAAAATACGGATGATGTCGTCTTTCTTTTTTTGTAGAGCTTCAGCTTTTTTACGAGCTTCTTCTGCCTTTTTTTCAGCTTCTATGCGATCTTTCTCTGCCACTTCTTCCGCTGCGATTTGTTCTGGAGTTTTTGCTGGCGGAGGTGTACCTGGTGTAGTTGGTGCAGTAGTTGCCTTTGGAGGAGTCACTGTAGTAGTATCAGGACTTACAAATGACTTGGTGGCAGGGTCCCATACAGGACTACTAGCGAGCATATCTGCTTTTGCTTTTTCTTCTGCTATTTTGGTGGCTTTTTCTTTTTCGTGTTTTTGTGCAAGTTCCTCGAGTTCGGCTAATCGAACTTTTTTTGCTTCGAGGTCTTTTTCTTTTTCTGTTTTTACTGGTGGGGGATAGTCTGCCTTGGATCCACCCATACTGTGTATTCTTGTTCCCATACTACTTATTCTCTTTTAGATCATTCATAACAATCGACCCGACGTCTTTGACCAATAATTCAAAATTTGGGATTTCATTTTCGAGAAATGCGACAATAGCATGCATTGGTTTATTTTCATCGAGCATACGTTCGAGCTCGGCATTTTTCTCGTCAGTCAACAGCATACTGCTCGTCGCGATCACTCCCTGGAATATCAAAATCCCGACTTCGCTCTCGACGCTATCCTTTATTTCGGCAGGCAATTCCTCACCTTCCCAGAGGCTATAGATACCTCGCAATAATTCCATTGTTTGTTCTTGTTGCATATAATATTGGTGATTAATAATTATTTTTCTAGTTCCGTTAATTCTTTATCATATTTAGCATTGATTTCATCTATAAGAGATTTACTGTCATTTTCATTATTCTCTAATAATTTATCTCTGGCTTCTTTATTCTGTCTCAGAAAATTTTTTTCTTCTTCCTTTAATTCTTTTAATTTTTCCCAATTTTTTGACTTATTTGCTTCAGAACTTTTATCACGAATATCATTCCATTTACTTATATATTCTTCACTTAATTTCTTAGCCTTTTCTACTTTACTTATTTTAAATTCTCCAAATGGAATGTTATCTTCTTTTATTTTTTCATATAAAAAAGGTAACTCTTTTTCATCTCTTACTCTAAATGAATTTAACCAACCTCCATACTCATTTAATTTTTCAAGTATGAACGAAACGCTTTCCTTTT
>JACCDG011486064.1_pt1 | contig 13085 bp, 10 predicted proteins | sample 7442471 | NCBI WGS metagenome assembly JACCDG01 (sample SAMN15323444, study PRJNA562643) | freshwater metagenome | isolation source: river surface water | place: USA:Blue River Watershed | collected 2017-08-17 | reverse complement strand
TGGGATAAAAATGGTAGCCGTCTTCAGTGGCGAGAACTCCGTTCTCGTTTGGAGCAACCAGGGAACTCTTTGAATAGGCAAGCGAACCGTCAGGTAATTGGATTCCAAGGAAACCTCGTCCCTGAACTCGAACGTCAAAAACTTCTGCTGTGTTTGCGAGCAGTGGATAGGTGAGCAAAAGTGCTGCAACTTGCATTGTAAAAATTCTAAAAATGTTATTCATGATTCCTCCCTCAATATTTGCAATGTCATTTTCCTTATAAACCCTCACGAGGCACAAGCTTTTTTTTGAGTGGAGCTTCTCAAATAAATCAAAGAAATCACGAGTATGCTTTGAGGGCACTGAAAGCTGGCTGGCGAGATATGCCGCAGTCTCTTCCAGAGAGGCTCTGCGCACTGGCGCTCGTCGATGTGCGCAGTACTCGGTAGAGATTTACTCCTCCATCATCAAACTTTAGTCTCGTTCGAGCCTTGTCATTTGCTTCAGCAAATACTTTGTAGTTCAAGAGATTCATGAAATCTTTTTGGATTGTTCTTTTGTCTTTAGTTGCAGCGACCTCGACCGCTTATGCCGCAGATCGCAAATGTAAAAAAATTGCAAAGCTCGGTCAGTTAGAATTGACGCTCCAGACTTCAAAGATCAAGAGGGGTGCTGACAATGTGGACGTGGCGATAAAGAAGCTCGCGAAGGCAATCGGCAAAGGTGTCGAGTTAAAAACGGGATTAGTGCAAGTGACGAGGAAGGGTTTTCCAAACGAAATCACACCGCTTTCAAATCTCTGGAGCAGAATAAGTTTTGATGCCGACACGATGGAGATAAAAGTAAAGTACAGCGCTCAATATGGAAATTCTGATGCTTGGATTGACGACCAAGTCATTGCGTTTCGAGGAGGCAAGCGCCCCTCGCTGTTTATCAATCAAGTGGGTGGCTATAACAATCAAGGCGATGGATTGATTGAAATCATCAATCTCGTAGAGGTTGTCGGTAATACGGTCACAATTCGCTATATCGAAGATAAGATCCGAAAGGAGCTCAAGTTTGAATTCAATGACGAAAGAGTCTTCGTCATCCAGACCGAATCGTTTCGGCTTGGAGGTGTCAATGCCAAGCAGGACCTCACTCTCTCTGGCGATTTCAAGAAATAGCTTCGCCTGAGGCTAAGGATTTGGAGGTTGCTTGGCTGCTTCCTGAAGCACCTGATTCGTGCCTGCGGGTAGGACCGTCGTTGTTACACAAAGAGTGGGCCCACCAAAGTTACAGTTCCCAGTGGAGCAAGAATTTCCGACGACACTTAAGTTTGCGGGTGAAGGAGCGGGCGATTCAATTTGCGCGGGGGCAACCGGATCAGACGTCTCCGCAGGGGGTATCAATTCTGTCGGAAAGGGTTCATCTTTTGGGCTTATAATTGCGGGAGCTTCTGTCCCTGCAGGAGCAGGTGCTGATTTTGCAGGGGCACTTTGAGTGACTTCTTCGGAGTCTTTGATTCCATTGCTATTCATGTCCCCACCGGTAATCAGATATCCAGCGCCGTAAACGGCACCGATCACTCCGATAGATCCCACAAACCAAAGTGCGGATTCATTCGTCCCCGATCCACCATCATCTTGGTTGTCTCCTGAGTTAGAGGGCGCCGCAAAGGGTTGAATGTCCCCACTGCCTGAAGGTGTGGGAAAAGGATGAGGGCCAATGTCCTCAGAAGTCGCGCCCAGAACTGGCTGAGAAAACGCTTCTTGTTGTTTGGATTCGAGACCCGATTTTTCTCTCGATTCTGTGGGTCCTGACGAACATCCCACAAGATTGATAAATGACAAAATGACTGCAACCGAAACCCACCTGCCCATAAGCGATCTCCTCGCCAATGCTATAGTGCAAATGTGGTGCCAGAAATTTGCTAAGAATTTTGGGCCTCGACTTGATTCTGCTGTACACCACGTGTCTCAGAGGTGGGGCATTCGTTCTTCGATTCGCTTAATGGCGCCTAATGGCGAGGATATTGGCGATCCAGACCTCACAGGCTTCACCTTTGTAGCGTTCGGTAAAGACCCCGTTGCCTTGACCGCGACGAGTAGTGCCTTCCAAGAATATTTTGACCTCGTCAAAACCGGCTTCGATGAGGATTTCTTTGAGCTCGGGGAGTGTCCAGATTCGCCAATCATAAGTGAAGGCGTTTCGATGGATCTTTCTTTTGCCCTTCTCGCGAAAGTGAATAGCGAATTTGGCTTGATGAGAAATCGGATCAAAAGTCTTTTGCTCCCAAAAATAATCAAGCGCTGGAGTTGTCTTTGTCTTTGCAATGCGACGAGAGTCCTTGCTTGGCTCCTGAAGCTGGGTGCCTCCCATGGCATCGAGCAAAAACAGTCCTTTGGGATTGAGGGAGCGATAGACAGTCTTAAAATAATCGCGAAGTTCTGTTCGGGTTTTAAAGATACAATACGAAAAATTGAGAGCGGAGGTGAGATCAACGCGTGCCGGCAAGCGACCCCGCACATCCTTTTGTAGAATTTTGAGTCGTGATTTTTGGAATGCCTTTAGGGGCTCGAAGTGAGTTTTCATTCCATAGCGCAAGGGTATCGAATCTAGATCCAGTCCCCAGGCCTTGTTGTTTCGGTTGATCTTGATCCACTCAACCGAGTGTTGGAATGTGCCACAAAAGTCCTCTCGATAGGTCGCGGGGTAGCGTTTGAAAATCTTCAAAAACATTTTTCGAAACCAACGAATATCAGAACGGGCATCGACGACGGCGGCTTCATACCAACTCAAAAATTGCTCTCGGCGGGAACTCATAGGACATTCTTACATTAAGTTTGTGAGGACGGTGGGTGAATTTTTGAGTGTTTTCTGCTCGTCAGGACCAAAAAGCTTGGGCATAGATGTTGCTTTCTTATGATCGATATGTGGTTTTTGGCGCTGGTTTTGGTTTCGCAATCTGTAGAAGTGGAGTCCCTGGCCCGGGAGCTTGACCTGCCCGTCATGGATCTGAGCCCAGAGGATTTTCAAGGGGATTCGAATCTGAAGGGGACATTCTTTAAATATGAACCCCCCGCAAATGGGCGGGAGCCATTTGGAATTTTGCGGCCGCTTCAGGACCAATCCTTCTCACAGCCCCGCCAGAATCAATCTTTTTGGCCTGTCATTATAGAAGGACGAGTCGCGGATGATGTGGCGAGTTCAATTCGAGATAAAGCAGATCAACTCAACCGCCAGCGTTCTGTGCGAGGACCTCGATTGTTTGGACTGGGTCGACTTCGAGTCGGTGAGAATGGGGAAAGCGATCTTGTACTGCCAGTGGAGCACCTCACTGGCGAAAGGGTGCCCAATCGGCCCGAAGATCGTAGATCCGAAGTCAACGATGCGTTCTTTGATCTTTTCATTCGATTTACCGAGGCTAAACTCATTCCTCTCGATTATCGTCATAGTAATGTTGTGATTGATGGGGCGACAGGTGAACTTCGGCCCATTGATTTGGTACTCACGACCTATGAAGAACTCGAGGCGACGATTGATACGGGATCAAAGCTCGGAAAATTTCGGGAGATCCAGCTTGCCGAGACGATCTTGGAGATAGATCGATCTAGTAGCGACTCCCATATGCTTGGGTATATTTGCCGAAGTATCATCAAGGATCTTCGAACGCGGTTTCCTGGCGCGGTCCCTCTCGAAGCCAAAATCTTGAAGAAGCGATCAGGGCAGTAAGCTTGTCGATTGTATAAGTTTGTGCCTAGTGAATGAGCTTTTCGATTCGTCGATCGGGAATGAGCCAAAGCAGTGCGACTGCCAAATAAAGAGCGATTGAAATCCATGGATTCCAAAACGCAAGTATCAAAGCGGTGAGATATGTGACTACCGAAACACATTCCTTTACTTTGCTGCTGATTGCTTGATGCAATGGCGAATCTGAATTGTGAATCTTGAGGAGAGAAAGCGTCAAAAGATAATAGGCAAAGCCTGCCATCAAAAGCACGAATCCATAAGTGGCGACAGGAAGTGGCGCAATTGTATTCTCGCCCATCCAGGCAGTCGTAAACGGAATGAGCGAAAGCCAAAAGAGTAAGTGGAGATTCGCCCATAAGACTCGTCCATTAATTTTGTGAGTCGCCTGAAAGAGGTGATGATGGTTATTCCAGTAAATACCCACAAATAAGAAACTAAGGACGTAGCTCAAAAAAACAGGGAGGAGGCCGGAGACGTCTTCCCAAGTCACTCCGTGGGGGACTTTGAGTTCGAGAACCATGATCGTGATAATAATGGCGATGACTCCATCGCTGAATGCTTCGAGTCTCGTTTTATTCATAGAGCTTGGTGAAGAGACTACTTATTCTTATTGATCTGAAGAATCGTTATTTGCTTTCGCTTAGACCGAATGGAATCTGCTATTTTTTTGGATTCAGCACCCTGTCCAGAGAGCTCGTTCAGTTTTTGGTCGATTTCTTTTTGCTTGGCTCCGACTTCCACCGCCTTGGCCACTGTGGCACAGAGGTCCTTACCCTTAAAAGGTTTGAACATGACATCCATGGCTCTCAGGCGCAAGGCTTCGAGAATTCCCTCTTGAGTTGCGTTGCCTGTCAAAAAAACAAAAGGGAGCTCCGGCTGCTCGCTTCGAATCTCTTCGAGGAGCTTGAGTCCATTTTTTTTGGGCATCGTGATATCACTGAGGACGGCATAAAAGTCATGGTCGCGAATGAGATTCATCGCTATTTCTCCATCTCCAGCGGTCACGACTTCGATTCCCAAACTGTCGAGATTGTCTTTGAGGACTTCTAAGAGTTCTTCTTCGTCTTCGATGATAAGGACTTTTCGCATACCTGACATGAGAACAATCTTATCGGAAAATACCATTCACCGAGAAGGTGTCCCGATTTTTTATGTTGTTTCCGATTCCCTGCCCTTGAGTTGGGTGATGCAGCGAAGCAAATTGTGATTCAAATTCTCTTGAACAATTGAGGGCTTAGCGTGGCTCAAAATTTTTGCGGTGAAGGCGCTAAAGTTTAATCATCAATGTTCGATATTTACTGAGAGAGTCGGCAAAGCGATTTTGCTTTTATTGGGGCGGTGCTGCTGACAAGGAGAGCCACCTTTTTGAAGGTGGGGGCTCCCATCAGTTTTTGAAACTGTGGGAGAATGCTCCAAGGACTCAAAGGGGAGTGAGAAGAAATTGAATCTTCTTACGTAAGAGTTGGATTTTTAAGGGGTGAGAGATGGATGAGCTTGAGCGCGAGCTAAAAGTTGGCTTTTTAGAAGAAGCCGCACAGCTCTTAGAGGATGCGGAACAGTTCTTTCTGCAGCTCGAAACCAATAAAGAAGACGTCACAATTATCGAAGCGATTTTTCGCTTAGCGCATAATCTTAAAGGCTCTGGCCGAGCGGTGGGCTTTGCTCAGGTCGCAGAGTTTACGCACGTCCTTGAATCTCTGCTCCTCAAAATTAAGAATAAAGAAATTTCAAGTGAGACATCGATCGTCAATCTGCTCCTACGTTGTAACGATCATCTCAAGGTCTGGGTCGGCATTCTCAAAGGGGATTTGGGAGCAAGTGTTGATAGCCACGAGCTCATCACCGAACTTCAAGCGGCGATGGCAGGTCAGTTATCCGCTCCCGCTGCAGCAGCACCGGCTCCTGCTCCTGTGGTCGAGGCGCCTCCTCCCGCAGAGATTGCAAGTCCCTATCCATCGGCGGATCAGTTTGATGAGTCATCTTCTGTTTCGGCGGACGATCTCATTGCGGCACTCAATGCTATTCCAGGTACAGTTCCTGCTCCTGCTGCAGTAAATCCTGTGGTTGAAGTCGAGGCGTTAGCTCCCGCAGCCGAGCCTGCAAAGCAATTTCACGCTGAAGCTGTAAAACCAGAGCCAAAAAAGGAAGCTCCTAAAGAAGCTGCCAAGAATAATGCAGCGAATGAGGACGAGAGTATTCGAGTGAGCCTCAAGCGAGTCGAAACTCTCATTAATAATGTGGGTGAACTCGTCATCATGCAAACTGTGCTCAATCAGCAGCGGCATTTAGTCCCTTCGCCGCTCTTGCAACGCACGATTGCTCAGCTCGCAAAGATTACCAAAGACATTCAGGACATAGCCATGGGACTACGAATGGTCCCGCTCAAACAGACATTTCAGAAAATGCAGAGAATCGTGCGAGACACTTCTAAAGTCCTCGGCAAAGATATTGAATTTACAATCCAGGGAGAAAACACCGAGCTAGACAAAACGGTCGTTGATCAACTCGGCGATCCACTCGTGCATTTGATTCGAAATTCTTGCGATCATGGTGTCGAAGATGCCGAAGGTCGCACAGCTGCGGGGAAGCCTGCCAAAGGAAAAGTCAGTTTGTCGGCCTTTCATAAGGGTGGACAAATCGTGATCGAAGTCAAAGACGATGGAAAGGGTCTGAACGCGGCAAAGCTCACAGAAAAAGCGATTGAAAAGGGAATCATTAAGCCGGGTACTGTGCTGTCGGAGAAAGAAGCGCACCATCTGATTTTTGCAGCTGGATTTTCGACTAAAGCCGAAGTCACCGAAGTCTCTGGCCGAGGCGTCGGTATGGATGTGGTCAAAAACAATATTGAGAAGAAGCTTCAGGGCGAAGTTCAATTGGATACAGTTTTGGGCCACGGCTCGACATTTAGAATTATTCTGCCACTCACTTTGGCAATCATCGACGGAATGGTCGTGAGAGCGGGCGACGAACGATACATCGTGCCTCTCGCTCATGTCTTTGAATCCTTACAGCCGAAAGCAGAAGACGTTCACTTTGTCACGGGAGTGGGAGAAGTTCTCTCACTTCGGGGCGATCAACTCCCTTTGTATCGATTGGGGTTCGCACTCGGTCGTAAAGTGGCGCCCAAGCCAGCGCATCAAGCGATCGCCCTGATTGTACGTCAAGGAGACAGGCCTTTTGCCGTCCTTGTGGATGATATCTTGGGTCAACAGCAGATCGTGATCAAACAACTCGGCGTTGAGGTCAAGCATCTCAAAGGGATCAGTGGTGGCGCCATTTTAGGTGATGGTCGAGCCGCTCTCATTTTGGACTTAACGGAACTTTGTGGGCGCATGAGTCAGATCGGTCCAGCGCCTAAAGAAATCAGAGGAGTCGTATGAGCGAAGAAAAAGCAATCAGTGGTCTCAAGGATAAGCGATTTTTAGCATTCTCCTTGGGTGAAGAAGAATACGCAGTACCTTTGCTCTCGGTCAAAGAGGTGATTGCCATGCCAGAGATCACGGCGATTCCATACACTCCTCCTCATTTTTTGGGGATTATGAATTTGAGAGGGCAAGTCATCTCGGTGATTGATCTCCGTCTCAAATTTAATATGAAGGCAACGAGCAACCAAGAGACCGCTGTGATCATCTGCGATCTTTCGCCTCTTTGTTTGGGAATCGTGGTGGACTCTGTGAATCAAGTTTTGTCGCTGACTGAAGAAGACATTCAGCCACGACCCGAAGTCGAATCGAACAAAAAGACGGACTACATTATGGGCGTCACTCGGCATGACAAGAACCTTATCTTGCTGCTCGATATCGTTCGCACGCTCAATGTGGAAGATCACTTAGCAGCGAAGAACGCGATGAACGCTCAAAAGTCCGCATAAGAATTTCTTGGGGAGAATGAAGATGAAAAATACTTGGTCAATGAGAACTAAACTCGGAGTCCTTAATGCAACGGTGAGCCTCTTAGCAATTACTCAGCTGAGCATGATGGCCTATGTGCAGATCAAAACAATATCTGACAACAAAAAGGAGTTTGCGACGACTATCGGTGCAGCTGTCATTGATAAAATCGATCGAAATCTCTTTGAGCGATACGGAGACGTCCAGGCTTTTGCGCTATCAGAGCCTGCGCGAAGTAGCAATCCAAAACGGATCACTGATTTTATGAACGATATGATGACGACCTATGCACCGATCTATGACGTCATGATGGTTGTGAATTTAGAAGGCAAAGTCATTGCAGTGAATACGGTTGATAAAGCCGGTAAGCCTCTCGACACGGCCGCTCTCCTCGGTAAAGACTATTCACGCGAAGCCTGGTTCAAAGACAGTGTCTCAGGCAAGGTTGAGCCCGGCACAAGTTGGGTAGGGGACCTCAGTTATGATGCCGACATTGGATTAATTGCGAATACCGACGGGGCCGTGATGAATTTTTCGGCACCGATTCGAGACAAAGAAACTGGTAAAATTATCGCCGTCTGGTCCAATCGAATGAGCTGGAAAGATGTGGTCATTGCAATTACACACGAAGAACTTGCTAAACTCGACGGCTTTAAAGAAGGAAAAGTGCAAGCCGCCATGTTCAATCAAGACGGTCTCTATCTCATGCATCCTTTGGCTGAGTATGTATTAAAGGAAAAGGAAGAAGAAATCTCATTCCTCAAGGAGCAAGTGAAAAATGGCGCCGTCCTCCACACAGAGAATTTTGATATACCGGGCTTGCGAGGAGAGTTCTATGAAGTGAATGTGCTCTCGAAGGGGTATTCAATTTATCCAGGAAAAGGTTGGATCTTTAGAACTTGGGTGACGACAGAGGATCCGCATGTTTCGTTAGCTTGGTGGCAAGTGATTATGGGCCTTGTCTTGCAAGCAGGTGGATGGGTCGTTGGATATTTCTTGATTCGAAAACTGGCAAGATCACTTGAGCATGTCATGGAGAGCTTGCTCGGAGAGTCTTCTCAAGTCCGTCATACGGCTGGGGAGATCACTGTCGGATCTCAGAATCTGGCCTCGGCCACAACGGAACAGGCATCCGCTCTGCAAGAGACCGCCTCGTCTGTTGAAGAGATGAACGCCATGGTCAAAAAGTCCGCGGACAATGCAGCCCGATCTCGCGAAGTGGCTCAGCAGTCTTCTGTCGCAGCAAATCGCGGAAAAGAATCCGTTGAGCAAATGATGACGGCGATTACTGAGATCAATACGTCCAATGATCGCATCATGCGCCAGGTGGAAGATTCCAATCGTCAGATCACCGAGATCGTCAAAGTGATTACAGAGATTGGCAACAAGACCAAAGTCATTAACGATATCGTGTTTCAGACGAAGCTCCTTTCGTTTAATGCCTCGGTCGAGGCCGCTCGAGCGGGCGAGCATGGGAAGGGTTTTGCGGTCGTCGCGGAAGAAGTCGGAAACTTGGCTCAGATGTCAGGTAACGCCGCTAAAGAAATTGCCGATATGCTTAATGGCAGTATTCAGAAAGTGGAGTCCATCGTTCAGGATACCAAGTCTCGCGTTGAGAAATTGATTTCTGAAGGCAAGCAGAAAGTTGAGTCCGGAACTCAAGTCGCGCGTCAGTGCGGCGAGATTCTCGAAGAAGTGGTTCGCAATGTCGGAGACGTCAACCATATGATCTCTGAAATTTCGACCGCTACTCAGGAGCAGTCGACAGGAATCAACGAGATTACAAAAGCAATGAATCAACTCGATCAAGTCACTCACCAAAATGCGTCCGTGTCTCAGCAGGCAGCGAATTCCGCACAAGGGTTGGTGCTGCAGTCCGAGTCGATGGGTGAATTGCTCGAGAGCTTGCGAATTGTTGTTCAAGGACATGGGGGAGGCGACGAACCCTCTCATTCTCCTGTGGCTCCCACTTTAAGTACGAAGTCCTCGGCACCCGCTCCCAAAAAGGAAGTATGGTCCGATGCAGAGACCAAAGTATCGATGAAATCATTCAAGAAAGAAGAAGGACATTCTGCTCCGCCGCCCGTCAAAAAGGCAGTGGGTTCTGAAGTGGTTCCTTCGGATGATGATCCTCGATTTAAGGATCTCTAAGACGGTTTGAATTTTTAAGATTGAGGGGGAATCGTGTCTAGACCACTCGTTGGCGCTCAAGTAAGCGAGCGCCTCATGCAAGAAGTCATGCGCCTGGTTCAGGAGCTGACGGGAGTTCAGCTCGGCTCCAATCAAACGAGTATGGTTCAGTTTCGGCTTTCGAAGCGAATGCTCGAACTCGGAATTGTCGAGGCAGATGAGTATCTCGGATATATCCGTGAAAACGTCACAAGCGAAACCAGGGCACTCGTTTCGCTCTTGACCACTCACCATACTTTTTTCTTTCGAGAGTTTTCTCAGTTTGAACATCTTGAAAGAGAGCTGCCAAAGATAGTGGCTAAAGCAAAAGCGCAAGGCAGAAATTCGATCAAGATTTGGTCGGCCGCGTGTAGCCGAGGTCAAGAAGTCTACTCGCTCTCGATGTTTTTGAGTGTGCATTTGAGACGCATCGATCCTCATATGAATTATGAGATTTTAGGCACGGATGTGGATCACGAATCCGTCGCCATTGCCAAAAACGGAGTCTATCGATGGGATGAACTGAAAGAAGTTCCTTCTATCTATTTGCTCAACAATTGGGCTCGAGGAACGGGTGACATCGTTGATTTCGTCAAAGCAAAGGCTTCGATCAAACAGAGCTGCCGTTTTGAAGCTCGAAATCTCATTGAATTGCCTAGTACTTCACTCGAAAAATTTGACGCGATCTGGGTGAGAAATGTATTTATCTATTTTAAGCCCGAGCAGATCAAGGCGATTACGACGAAGCTTTTGCTGAGTCTAGAACCACACGGATATTTGTTTATTGGATTGTCCGAAAATCTCAATCAGCTCAATTTGCCCACTGTGACGACCGGACCTTCGGTGTTTCAACATAAAGCGTTTGTTGAGGGTCAACAGGCACCAGCGTTAAAGGTGGTCGGCCCTGCTGCTTCAAGTTCGGCGGCTCCGGCGCCCGTGCTGGGGAAGATTCGAGTTCTTTGTGTGGATGACTCATCAACAGTGCTGACACTTCTCAAAAAGATTTTTGCGGATCCGGCGTACGAAATTGTGGGAACGGCAATGCATGGACTCGAGGCCGCTGAAAAAGTCAAAGCTTTGAATCCAGACGTCGTGACACTTGATATTCATATGCCTCAGCAAAATGGGGTGGAGTATCTCGAAAAGAATATGCATCCCAAACATCCTCCTGTCGTCATGATCTCTTCTGTATCCCGTGAAGATGCAGGACTCGCGATTCGAGCTTTGGATTTGGGTGCGAGAGACTATGTCGAAAAGCCTTCGCTCCAGGATCTTTCAGAGAAAACCGAAGAAATTCGGATGAAGGTCAAATGCGCAGTAGAAAATGCGCGCAATCAGACTCGTCCTCAATCGGATATCGAAAGAGCATTTGCAAAAAGCTTTAAGATCGAAAGACCTGAGCAAAAACTCAGAGTGGTTGTTGGTGGGCTTGGAGATCGCGAACGACTCAAGCTCATGTTGAGAGAGTGGATTGGCAATCAACCCCCGACACTTTTGATGATGCATGGTTCTGACAAGCTTTTGCAGGCCTTTGCTCTCGAACTTGAAAAGGGATTCTTTCATCCCATTCAGTTGGTTGAACAAGTTCCAACCAATATGGAGAAGGATGCGGTATATATTGTCGATCTCAAAAAAGGGTTGCCGGGCTTGAGAACAATGGATCGGAATGTTGTGCGATTCATGAATATTTGTGTTCTGGGTGAAGTCTCAAAAGCCGTTGGCCAAGAGCTCTGTGATATTCCGCGCTCGGAGTTTGTGATTGAAGAGTCTAATTCGAAATCCGAGAGTTATACAAAACTCAAAAGTCGGGCACGCTTTGCAGTGCCAGGAACGAGTTTGGCGTATCACTCCACACAAGTCTTGTCGGAGGATGGATAGGTCGTGGGTCAGTCAGTGGTCAAAGGCAAACACTCAGAAATTCTCGTGGCTCGCGAGCCCAGAGTGTTTCACTTTGAAGTCACTGAAGGGGCTTTAGTCTGTTTGTATCATCCACAAAGTCATCGAGGCGGCGGCGTGATGCTTCGCTCGCAGTCTCCAACGGTGGGATCAGTACTGCAGAACTTGGTGAAGTCTCTTGTCGGGATCACCAAGGCAGATCCGAGTGAGTTTCAGATCAAAGTCGTTGGCTCCAGTGGGGATGTCGATTATGTGCGTCTTGCACTTCAGACGTTGAGTTTGAAAGTCGAGAAGGAACTGCGAGAGGATCAAAAGAAGATCGAAGCCTTCTTTTATTCAGACACGGGGCGCCTACGAATTGGCGCCGTAGAAGAGCCAGTCGTTAAAACTCCAACTAAGGGATCCGCGATTGCGACTCAGAAAAAAAAGCGAGTTCTCATTGTTGATGATTCCAAAACCATACGAACTATTTTGACAAAAGTCTTTTCGATGGATTCTCGTCTCGAAGTTGTGGGAGCTGTGGAACGTCCCTCTGAAGTAGAAGCTAAGATCAGAGAGTTAAAGCCCGATGTGATTTCATTAGATATTCATATGCCCGAAATGGACGGTGTCACGCTTCTTAAAAAGGTGATTATTCCCAAATTCCATCTTCCGACAGTGATGATCACAAGCCTCCGTATGGAAGATGGTCCTGCTGTTTTGGATGCGCTTGAGAGTGGGGCGATTGATTACATTCAAAAGCCTTCGATGGAGGAGCTCAACACCGCTGGTCAAAATATTGCAGATCGAATGTTTGAAGCCGCAAATTCAAAAGTAAAAACCGTAGAATCCGTAAAGATCAATTTTGAAAGGAAGCTCGAAGACATTGAGCCCTCGATGCGAAATCCCGTTATCTGTATTGGATCTTCGACGGGAGGCACAGAGGCTCTTCGTGAACTCTTTTGTCATTTTCCAAAAAAAATTCCGCCTGTAGTTGTTGTGCAACACATCCCTGCGGTTTTTTCGACTGCGTTTGCACAGCGTCTCAATGAGATCATGCCCTTTCAGGTTAAAGAGGCGGAAACGGGCGATGAAGTTTTATCCGGTCGCATTTTGATCGCGCCCGGTGGAAAGCAAATGCGACTAGTTCGTAAGCCCACGGGAGTGTTTGTAGAAATCACAGATGACCCTCCCGTAAATCGATTTAAGCCTTCGGTCGATTATCTTTTTAACACCTGCGTCGATGTGCTTGGCAAAAGAGCGATCGGGGTCATTCTTACTGGCATGGGAGCCGATGGTGCCAAAGGTCTCTTAGCGATGAGGCAGGCGGGAGCCAAGACGGTGGGACAAGACGAAGCGAGTTGCGTTGTTTATGGAATGCCAAGAGCGGCTAAAGAAATTGGGGCATTGGATGAAGTGAAGCCCCTCGATCAGATCGC